>LNFM01011657.1_pt1 | contig 18355 bp, 24 predicted proteins | sample 596031 | NCBI WGS metagenome assembly LNFM01 (sample SAMN04254537, study PRJNA301005) | activated carbon metagenome | isolation source: dual media filters at the Ann Arbor, Michigan drinking water treatment plant | place: USA: Ann Arbor | reverse complement strand
CTATTGCGGCGGCGGATGCGGCATCACGCGCTGCCAGGCGGAAGCGCAGGTCTGCACATAGGGATAATAGGATTGCGAATCCGGGCAGTAATGCCAGGTCGGCGCCGCACCGGCCTGCGGTGCCCCCTGGGTCCGGGCCGGCGGCACCGGGTTGCCGCGCTCATCGTAGAACACCAGCGGCTCGCGTACGACCACCCGCTCGCGCAACACCACCGGGGGTGCCGGATGGTAGTACGGATACGGATAGGCATGCGCGGACCACCAGGGCGCGAACACCACCGGCGCACCGATCATCACGCCCACCCGCAGCTTCGAATGGCCGCGGCCGCCATGGGCGTCGGCCGGCAGGCTCGCCGCCAGCGTAATCGCGGCCAGGCTCAGCATCAGGGTCTTGCACATGGACAGTTCCTCCGGCATCCGGAATGCCGCCATGATAGCCCCGCGGATGCCCGCGGGCGGCCGTCAAATTGTTTCAGAATGTAACCGCCGGCGCTGCAGGCCGGGCGCCGGACATGGATCAGACCGGATTGTCGATGTCGATGAAGCGGTGGCTCAATCCGAAACGCTGTGCGAGATGGTCGCCGAGCGCCTGCACCCCGTAGCGCTCGGTGGCATGATGGCCGGCGGCGATGTAGGCCACGCCGGACTCGCGCGCGGCATGCACGGTCTGTTCGGAAATCTCGCCGCTGATATAGGCATCGACGCCGAGCGCGATGGCCTGCTCGAACAGCCCCTGCGCCCCGCCGGTGCACCACGCGATGCGGCGCAGCGGGCGCCCGGGATCGCCGATCAGCAGCGGCCGGCGCGCAGTTTCCCGCTCGATCCGTTCGCCAAAGCCGGCCAGCGTGATTTCATCCTGCAGGCTGCCATGCACGCCGATGTCCTGCTCCCCGAAGCGCCCGGAGGGCGTCATTCCGAAACGCAGCGCCAGCTGGGCGTTGTTGCCCACTTCCGGATGGACATCCAGCGGCAGGTGATAGGCAAAGAGATTGAGGTCATGCGCGAGCAGCGCGGCAATGCGGCGGCGGCGCATGCCGGTGATGCGTCCGTCCTCGCCCCGCCAGAAATAGCCATGATGGACCAGCAGCGCATCGGCGCCTGCGGCCACGGCCGCTTCGATCAGCGCCGAGGACGCGGTGACGCCGCTGACAATGCGGCGCACATCGGCGCGCCCTTCCACCTGCAGGCCGTTTGGGCAATAATCCCGTAAATCAGGGACTTGCAGATAATCCGCAAGATAAGCTTCCAGCGCAGCACGTTCCATGGGTTTCCATCAGTTCACCAGGCAGCGAACATTGTAACCGCGCCCCCGCGGCATCCTTCATGCGAAAACTCTGGTTGATCTTCTGTCAGACGGCCACCATCTGCCTCGCCGCGCTGTTTGTCGTCAGCACCCTGCGGCCGGACCTGCTCAACGGCAACTCTCCCGAGGGCGCCGTGATCACCACCGTCAGGCAGATGGCCGGGGACGGCGGCGTGCCGCGCGCCGCCTCGTACAGCGATGCCGCCAGGAAGGCGATGCCGGCGGTGGTCAACATCTACACCTCGCAGGCCGTGAAGCAGCGCCAGCACCCCTTGCGCGATGACCCGCTGTTCCGCTTCTTCTTCGGCGACCAGCCGGACGCCCAGGTCCAGCCCAGCACCAATCTCGGTTCCGGTGTCATCGTCAGCGAATCCGGCTACATCCTCACCAACAGCCATGTCGTCGACGCCGCCGACGGCATCGAGATCGCACTGGCCGACACGCGGCGGGTCAACGCCAAGGTGGTCGGCACCGATCCCGAATCGGACCTCGCCGTGCTGAAAATCGACCTGCCGAAACTGCCGGCGATCACCTTCAGCCAGCCCGACAGCGCGCGCGTCGGCGACGTCGTGCTCGCCATCGGCAACCCCTTCGGGGTCGGCCAGACGGTGACGCTGGGCATCGTCAGTGCGCTGGGGCGCAGCCACCTCGGCATCAATACTTTCGAGAACTTCATCCAGACCGATGCCGCGATCAACCCCGGCAACTCCGGGGGCGCGCTGGTCGATGTCAACGGCCACCTGATCGGCATCAACACCGCGATCTACTCGAAAACCCCCGGCGGCGCCTCGCTCGGCATCGGCTTTGCGATCCCGGTCAGCACCGCGAAAACCGTGATGGAACAGATCATCCAGAACGGTTCGGTGCAGCGCGGCTGGATCGGCGTCGGCGTGCAGGACCTGAACAAGGAAATCGCCGAATCATTCCGGATTCCGGAAGCACGCGGCGCACTGATCACCGAGGTGTTCCGCGGCACGCCGGCGGACCGCGGCGGCGTCAGGGTCGGCGACGTCCTGGTCGCCGTCGATGGCAAGCCGGTGACCGATTCGGCGACCATGCTCAACCTGATCGCCGCGCTGGTGCCCGGCAGCCAGGCGACCCTGCGCGTGTTGCGCGAAGCCAGGGCGCTGGAACTCAAGGTCACCGTCGGCAAACGGCCGAAACAGCCGCGGCGCGATATCACCGAATAAGGCCCGCGGGCCGTGCCGCCGGCGTCACCGGCGGCTGCGTTCCTCCGCTTCGATGCGGTCCAGCTCGGAGTCCTGCGCCGCATCATCCGCCGTCCGGTAAGCGTCGCTGTCGCCTTCGCCGTCGGGCGCGCGCGGCTTGCCGCCGACAAAACGCGCGGCGAACAGGCCCACCTCGAACAGCAGGCACATCGGAATCGCCAGCAGCAGCTGCGACACCACGTCCGGCGGTGTCACGATCGCAGCGATCACGAAGGCGATGACGATGAAATAGGGCCGGATCTCGCGCAGCTGCTGCAGCGTGACGATGCCCATGCGCGTCAGCATCACCACGACGATCGGCGTCTCGAAGGTCAGGCCGAAGGCGAGGAACATGGTGAGCACGAAATTGAGGTAATTCTCGATATCCGGCGCCACCGAAATGCTTTTCGGCGCTATCTGGTTGATGAAGTGGAACACCGTGTTGAACACGAAGAAATAGCAGAAGGCGATGCCGATCACGAACAGCAGCGTGCTCGCCACCACCAGTGGCAGCACCAGCCGCTTTTCGTGGCTGTAAAGCCCGGGGGCCACGAACGACCAGGCCTGGAACAGCGTGTACGGCAGCGTCAGCACGAAGGCGACCATCATCGCCACCTTCACCGGCACCAGGAAAGGCGTCACCACGCCGGTGGCAATCATCTTCGAGCCCTCGGGCAATGCCTGCATCATCGGCGTCGCCAGCAGGTCATAAAGCCCGGAAGCAAAGGGAATCAGCGCAAGCAGCACCACGCCAAAGGCGATCAGCGCGCGCATCAGGCGGTCGCGCAGCTCGACCAGGTGGGAGATGAAAGTGTCTTCGCTCACTGTGCGCGGTCAGGCCGGTTTCGCGGGATCCGTCGCGGCGGGGGATTCTGCGGCAGCGGGGGTCTCGGTGACGGCGGGTGTGACGGCATTGCCCCCTTCAGCCGGTGGCGCATCCCCGGCGATCCGGTTCATCTCGGTTTCCGCCGAACGCACGGTGTCGTTGACCGACTGCTCCAGCGACTGCGCGGTTTCCTGCATGCTCGCCTGCAGCTTGCGCAGGTCGTCCAGCGCCATCTCGCGGTTGATGTCGGCTTTCACGTCATTGACGTAACGCTGCATGCGGCCGAACAGGTGGCCGACGGTGCGCGCAACCTTGGGCAGTTTTTCCGGGCCGATGACGATCAATGCCACCACGGCAATGACCATCAGTTCGGAGAAGCCGATGTCAAACATGGGTTGCGGACGCGAGGGGTGAGGAGTAAGGAGTGAGGAGACCGGTGTTACTCCTGACGCTTCACGCCTGACACCTTACGACTTCGTCGACTCCTTGCGCGCCTCGCCATCGATGGTCTGGCCGGTGGAGGGCGGAATTTCCGTCTTGGCCTGCTCGGATTTGCCGTCCTCGGGTTTCATGCCTTCCTTGAACCCTTTCACCGCGCCGCCGAGGTCGGAGCCGATGTTGCGCAGTTTCTTGGTGCCGAACACCAGCACCACCACCAGCAACACGATCAACCAATGCCAGATGCTGAACGAACCCATAACATGCTCCTCATGATCCGTGCGCGGGCACGGGAAAAAAATCCGCCGCTGCGGCGCCTAGCTGCCGCGCGACGCTTTTTCGGCAATGCCGGAAGTACCTTCGCGCCGCTGCAGTTCCGCCAGCACGTCTTCGGGGCCGGCACCATGCCAGGCCAGCAGCACCAGCGTGTGGAACCACAGGTCCGCCGTCTCGCGGACCACGTGCAGTTTATCACCCTCCTTCGAGGCCAGCAGGGTCTCCGCCGCCTCCTCCAGCACCTTGCGCAGGATGGCGTCCTCGCCCTTCGCCAGCAGCCCGGCCACGTACGAACCGCCGGCCTCCGCCGCCTTGCGCGCCGCGATGGTCTCGCCCAGCCTCAGCAATATGTCCTTGTCCGCCATGGTGCTCACTTTTTGTAGATTGACTGCGGATCCTTCAGCACCGGGTCGGTCTCGACCCAGCGCCCGTCGCGCAGTTCCAGGAAAAAACAGCTGTGCCGCCCGGTGTGGCAGGCAATCCCGCCGACCTGCTCGACCTCGAACAGCACCGCGTCCTGGTCGCAGTCGGTGCGGATCGCGTGCAGTTTCTGCACATGCCCGGATTCCTCTCCCTTGCGCCAGAGTTTCCCGCGCGAACGCGACCAGTAATGGGCCTCGCCGGTCTGCTCGCTGCGCGCCAGCGCCTCGCGGTTGGCCCAGGCCACCGTCAGCACGCGTCCGCTGCCCGTTTCCTGTGTCACCACGGGAACCAGGCCGTCTTCGTTCCAGCGTATGCGATCCAGCCAATCGGCAAGCATCATGTCACTGCGCCGCAACCTGCGACGCGCATATTTATAAGTTATTGATTTTAATTGATATTTTTTTCATCTACAAGCGCACCTCGATGCCCCGCCGCGCCATGTGTTCCTTGGCCTGGCGCACCGTGAATTCGCCGTAGTGAAAAATGCTCGCGGCAAGCACCGCGTCGGCATGGCCGATGGTGACCCCGTCGGCCAGATGATCGAGATTGCCGACACCGCCGCTGGCAATGACCGGGATGTCCAGTGCCGAGGAGAAGGCGCTGGTCAGCTCAAGATCGAAGCCGATCCGCGTGCCGTCGCGGTCCATGCTGGTGAGCAGGATTTCACCGGCCCCCAGCGCCTGCATTTTTCTGCCCCACTCCAGCGCATCGAGCCCGGTGGCCCTGCGGCCGCCGTGGGTGTAGACCTCCCAGCGCAGCGGCCCGTCGCCGGGCACGCGTTTGGCATCGACCGCGACAACAATGCACTGCGAGCCGTAACGGCCGCTGGCATCGGCCACCAGCTGCGGATTCTGCACCGCGGAAGTGTTGATGCTGACCTTGTCGGCACCGGCATTGAGCAGCCGCCGCACATCCTCGACCGCGCGCACGCCGCCGCCGACCGTCAGCGGGATGAACACCTGCGACGCCACGGCCTCGATGATGTGCAGGATCAGGTCGCGATCGTCGCTGCTGGCGGTGATGTCGAGAAAAGTCAGCTCGTCGGCGCCCTGCTCGTCATAACGGCGGGCGATCTCCACCGGATCCCCGGCGTCCTTCAGCTCGACGAAATTGACGCCCTTGACCACGCGACCGGCGGTGACGTCGAGGCAGGGAATGATGCGTTTGGCGAGGCCCATGTTGAACTGCAAGGAGTGAGGGGTGAGGAGTCAGGCGCGTGGTGCGTGATGCCGAATGGTGATCGTGCCCTCGCCTTACACCTCACCCCTCACGCCTTACTTCGCACCCAGTTTGTCGGCGAGTTTTTGCGCCGCGGCGAAATCGAGCGTGCCCTGGTACACCGCACGGCCGGTGATGGCGCCGGTGATGCCCTCGGATTCGACAGCGCAGAGCTTCTCGACGTCCTTGAGGTCGGTGATACCGCCGCTGGCGATCACCGGCACCGTCAGCTGGCGCGCCAGCGCGACCGTGGCCTCGATGTTGACGCCGGTGAGCATGCCATCACGGCCGATGTCGGTGTAAATCACCGCCTCGACGCCGTAATCCTGGAATTTTTTCGCGAGATCCGCGACATCGTGGCCGGTCATCTTCGACCAGCCGTCGACGGCCACCTTGCCGTCCTTGGCATCGAGGGCGACGATGATGTGCCCCTGGAACGCGGTGCAGGCCTCCTGCAGGAATCCCGGGGTCTTCACCGCAGCGGTGCCGATGATGATGTAGCTGATGCCGGCATCGATGTAGGCCTCGATGGTGTCGAGGTCACGGATGCCGCCGCCAAGCTGGATCGGCAGATCGCTGCCCACCGACTTGACGATGGCCCTGATCGCCGCCTCGTTCTTCGGTTTGCCGGCGGCCGCGCCGTTGAGGTCGACCACGTGCAGGCGGCGTGCGCCCTGGTCCAGCCACTGCCGTGCCATGGCACCCGGGTCTTCGGAGAATATCGTGGCATCGTTCATGTCGCCCTGTTTCAGGCGCACGCACTTGCCGTCCTTCAAATCGATGGCAGGAATGATCAGCATGGACGGTTTGGTCGAAAGGGGCGACGGGTAAACCGGATCAGGCAGTCATGGGCGGAAACGTTGACGTAGGCCGATGATACACCAGCCGCAGCGTGTTCAGGCCGCTTTCAGGCTGCCGGCTGCCAGGCCACGAAATTCGCCAGCAGCCGCAGCCCGGCGACATGGCTTTTTTCGGGGTGGAACTGCACCGCGAACACGTTGGCACGCGCCGCTGCGCAGGCAAAACGGAAAGGGTAGGCACTCCAGCCGGCAACCAGCCCCGCATCGGCGGGCTCCGGATAATAACTGTGCACAAAGTAGAAGCGGCTGCGATCGGGAATGCCCGCCCACAGTGCATGCGGCACCTGCTCGACCTCGTTCCAGCCCATGTGCGGCACCTTCAGCTTCTCGCCGCCGGAAGTTTTCATGCGCTCCGCGGGGAAACGCCGCACCCGGCCCGGCAGCAGCCCGAGGCCCGGCGTGTCGCCCTCCTCGCTGTGTTCGAACAGCATCTGCAGGCCGATGCAGATGCCGAGGAAGGGTTTGTCGCGCGCGGCATCAAGCAGCGCCTGCCGCAGCCCCCGCGCTTCCATCTCGCGCATGCAGTCGGGCATCGCGCCCTGCCCCGGAAACACCACGCGCCGCGCAGACGCAACCTGCACGGGATCGCCGGTGACGACAACGCTGCAGCCGGGAGCGACATGTTCGATGGCCTTGGATACCGAACGCAGGTTGCCCATGCCGTAGTCGATCACTGCGATGTCGATGCTCATGATCCGAATTTATGTTGCCGATTGAACAACAGTTGGCAGAATGAAAAAACGAGCTGCAGGATGAGCGTAGCGAGCGGCCCGGTGACAAGGAGCACAGCGCCCCCCCAAGAGGACTTGCTTCGCGGCGCGCAGGAACCGAGACATATCGCAAAAGATAGGCGAGGTTACGGGCACTGCGCGACGCCGTCACCGGGCCGCGCAGTAGCTCAGCCGGGACTCACAACTTTCCCTTGGTCGAGGGCACACCCTTGACGCGCGGATCAAGTTCGACCGCCATGCGCAGCGCGCGGCCGAAGGCCTTGAACAGCGTCTCCACCTGGTGATGGGCATTGACGCCCTTCAGGTTGTCGAGGTGCAGCGTGACCGAGGCGTGGTTGACGAAGCCCTGGAAAAACTCGCGCACCAGGTCGACATCGAAATCGCCGACGCGCGCGCGCGTGAACTTGCCGCTCATCTCCAGTCCGGGACGGCCCGAAAGATCGACCACCACGCGCGACAGTGCTTCGTCGAGCGGCACATAGGCATGGCCGTAACGGCGCACGCCCTTCTTGTCGCCGACGGCCTTCGCGAAGGCCTGACCCAGCGTGATGCCGATGTCTTCCACGGTGTGGTGGGCATCGATGTGCAGATCGCCCTTCGCCTTCACCTCGAGGTCGACCAGGCCATGGCGGGCAATCTGGTCGAGCATGTGGTCGAGGAAGGGCACGCCGCTGGCCAGTTTTGCCTGGCCGCTGCCGTCGAGATCGAGCTTGACGCTGATCTGCGTTTCCTGGGTGTTGCGGGTGACCTGCGCCTTGCGCGCCATGGCGATTCCGGATCAGTAAGTTGTTGATTGCAGAGTATAAACCAATTCAGCACCGGCCTCAGCCGGGTTTGACGATGGCGCCCAGTGCCTCAATCAGCCCCGCGCACTGCTCGTCGGTGCCGACCGTGATGCGCATGAACCCGGCAATGCGCGCCGGCTGGCGGAAATGGCGGACGATGATGCTGCGCTCGCGCAGTTTCGCCGCGATGTCGCCGCCATCGCGGCCCGGCACGCGCGCGAACACGAAGTTGGCCACCGAAGGCAGCACTTCCAGGCCGAGGCCCTGCAGGTCGCTGACCAGTTTTTCCCGGGTCGCGACGACCTTCAGGCACATCGCCCGGAAATAGTCTTCGTCTTCCATGGCCGCGGTGGCGCCGGCCTGGGCGAAACGGTCCAGCGGATAGGAATTGAAACTGTCCTTGACCCGGGTCAGCGCCTCGATCAGCTCAGGCTGCCCGATGGCGTAACCGACACGCAAGCCGGCCAGCGCCCGTGACTTTGACAGCGTGTGCGTGACCAGCAGTTGCGGATATCGGGCGACCAGCGGCACCGCAGACTCGCCGCCGAAGTCGACATAGGCTTCGTCGATGACCACCACCGAATCGCGGTTGGCCTGCAGCAGGCGTTCGATGTCCGCCAGCGGCACGAAGCAGCCGGTGGGCGCATTCGGATTCGGGAAAATGATGCCGCCGTTCGGCTTCAGGTAATCGTCGATCGCGATCCCGAAACGCGCATTCAGCGGCAGCTGTTCATAACCGATGCCGTAGAGTCCGCAGTACACCGGGTAAAAACTGTAGGTGATGTCCGGGAACAGCACCGGCCGCTCGTGTTTGAGCAGGCCGAGGAACACATGGGCCAGCACCTCGTCGGAACCGTTGCCGACAAACACCTGCGCCGGTGTCACGCCGTGACGGGCGGCGATCGCCGCGCGCAGGCGGTCGCTGGCGGGATCCGGATACAGGCGCAGCGAATCGCCGATTTCCGCGCGCAGCGCCTCCAGCACGCGCCGGCTCGGGCCGTAAGGGCTTTCGTTGGTGTTGAGCTTGACCAGGTTGGGCAATTTCGGCTGCTCGCCCGGCACATAGGGCGTCAGTCCGCGCACCACCTCGCTCCAGTAGCGGCTCATCTTCCGTTCTTGCCGCGCAGGCGCAGTTCCGCCGAACGCGCGTGCGCCGGCAGGCCCTCGCCGGTCGCCAGCTCGACGGCAATGCGGCCCAGCTTCTCGGCGCCGGCCGCGGAAACGCGGATCACGCTGGAACGTTTCTGGAAGTCGTAGACCCCCAGCGGCGACGAGAAGCGCGCGGTGCGCGAGGTCGGCAGCACGTGGTTGGGTCCGGCACAGTAGTCGCCCAGTGCCTCCGAGGTGTAGCGGCCGAGGAAAATCGCGCCGGCATGGCGGATCTTCGGCAGCAGGGCCTGGGCGTTCTCAACAGACAGCTCGAGATGTTCCGGTGCGATGCGGTTGACCAGCGCACAGGCCTCGTCGAGGCTGCGCACAAGAATCAGTGCACCGCGCCCCCTGAGTGCAGCCTCGATCACCGCGCGCCGCGGCATCTCCGGCAGCAGTTTCGTGATGCTCGCCTGCACCGCATCGAGATACTTCGCATCCGGCGCGAGCAGGATCGACTGCGCCAGCTCGTCGTGTTCGGCCTGCGAAAAAAGGTCCATCGCCACCCAGTCGGGATCGGTGGATCCGTCGCAGACAACAAGGATTTCGGAAGGGCCGGCCACCATGTCGATGCCGACCACGCCGAACACGCGGCGCTTCGCCGCAGCGACATAGGCATTGCCGGGACCGGTGATCTTGTCGACCTGGGGAATCGTCGCCGTGCCGTAGGCCAGCGCCGCCACCGCCTGCGCGCCGCCGACGGTGAACACGCGGTCGACGCCGCAGATCGCCGCGGCAGCCAGCACCAGGTCGTTCTTTTCGCCGCGCGGCGTCGGCACCGTGATGATCACTTCGCCCACGCCGGCCACTTTCGCCGGCACCGCGTTCATGATCACCGATGACGGATAGGCCGCCTTGCCGCCGGGCACGTAAAGCCCGGCACGATCGATTGCAGTCACCTGCTGGCCCAGTTCATTGCCGTCGGCGTCGGTGTAACCCCAGGACTGCGCGCGCTGGTGTTCGTGATATTCGCGCACCCGGAACGCAGCAGCCTCCAGCGCATCCCTGCGCGCGGCGGGTATGCGCGCGAGCGCGGCCCGCAGTTCAGCCGCCGGAATTTCGAGTTCGCCCAGGGATTTCGCATTGACGCCGTCGAAACGCGCGGTGTATTCCAGAACCGCGGCATCACCGCGCGCCTTGACGTCGGCCAGTATCGCGGCAACAACGGCATCCACCTGCGGATCCTGCGCGGACTCGAAGGCCAGCAGTTCGGCTAGCCGCGCGTCGAAATCAGCCTCGGTGGTGGACAGCCGGCGCATGATCAGCCTGCCGGAGCGGAAACGGCGCGGGCGAAGGAATCGATCAGCGGCTGGATCATCGCGCGCTTGACCTTCAGCGCCGCCTGGTTGACCACCAGGCGCGAACTGACCGGCGCAATTTCCTCCACCGCAACCAGGTTGTTGGCCTTCAGCGTGCCGCCGGTGCTGACCAGATCGACTATGGCATCGGCGAGGCCGACCAGCGGCGCCAGCTCCATCGAGCCGTAGAGCTTGATCAGGTCGACGTGCATGCCTTTCGCCGCGAAGTGTTCACGCGCGGTCTGCACATACTTGGTGGCGACTTTCAGCCGCGCACCCTGGCGCACCGCACCGGCGTAATCGAAATCCCTGCGCACGGCGACCATCATCCGGCAGCGGGCAATGTTCAGGTCCAGCGGCTGGTAGAGCCCGGCGCTGCCATGCTCATCGAGTACGTCCTTGCCGGCCACACCGAGGTCGGCGCCGCCGTACTGGACATAGGTCGGCACGTCGCTGGCGCGGACGATGATCAGGCGCACTTCGCGGCGGTTGGTGGCAAGGATCAGCTTGCGCGAGGACTCGGGATTTTCGCGCGAGACGATGCCCGCCGCCTTCAGCAGCGGCACGGTTTCGTCGAAAATGCGGCCCTTGGACAGGGCAATGGTGATCATGGCGGAAAGGACGGCAAATATGCGTGGTTCTTGCGTTGGATCCCGCGCCGGAAACACCGTCGCGCAGGCGCGCGGAAAGCGATGAATTGTAACGCATTTGCCCCGCGGCCCGGCCTGCCCGCGGTTTCCCGGAGCGGCCGCAGCGGTTACACTGCGGACTGCGCCGAACCCCCGTTTTCCCCGCCATGACCACCGACAACATCGTAGACATCCGCGACCTCGCGTTCTCCTACGGCAGCCACGAGATCTTCAAGTCCGTCAGCCTGACCATCCCGCGCGGCAAGGTCATCGGCATCATGGGCGCCAGCGGCTGCGGCAAGTCGACACTGCTGCGGCTGATTGGCGCCCAGTTGCGGCCGGCCCGCGGCACGGTCACGGTGCTCGGACAGGACATCCACAGTCTCGACCGCGATGCGCTCTACCGGCTGCGCCGGAAGATGGGCATGCAGTTCCAGCAGGGCGGCCTGTTCACCGATCTTTCGGTGTTCGAAAACATCGCCTTCCAGATGCGCGAGAAGAGCAGGCTGCCGGAAGACATGATCAACGACCTTGTGCTGATGAAACTCAATGCCGTCGGCCTGCGTGGCGCGGCGAAGCTGATGCCTTCGGAATGTTCCGGCGGCATGGTGCGCCGGGTGGGCCTCGCGCGCGCGATCGCGCTCGATCCCGACCTGATCATGTACGACGAACCCTTCGCCGGCCTCGACCCGATTTCCTGCAACGTCGTCGGCAAGCTGATCCGGCGCCTGAACGACGCGCTGGGCGTGACCTCGATCGTGGTGTCCTACGACGCGCAGGAATCGCTGCGCTGCATCGACTATGTCTATTTTCTCGCCGACGGCAAGGTGGTTGCCCAGGGCACGACCGAAGAAGTGAAAAACTCCGCCGATCCCTTCGTCAAACAGTTCATCAAGGGACTGCCCGATGGTCCGGTGCCCTTCCATTACCGGCAGCAGGCTTATGCCGCAGACCTCGATCTGCCGGCATAAATTATCAATAAAATCAAGTACTTATAAAACTCAACGTACACGGCGGATGCGCGCACCGAGTTTCGACAGCTTTTCCTCGATGCGTTCGTAGCCGCGGTCGAGGTGGTAGATGCGCTCGACCGTGGTCGAGCCGCGCGCCACCAGCCCCGCAATGACCAGGCTGGCCGAAGCCCGCAGGTCGGTGGCCATCACCGTCGCACCATTCAGCGCGGGCACACCCTTGATCAGCGCGGTATTGCCTTCCACCGCGATGTCGGCGCCCAGACGCTGCATTTCCTGCACGTGCATGAAGCGGTTCTCGAATATGGTTTCGACGATGCGCGAGGCGCCCTGGGCCACCGTGTTCAGTGCCATGAATTGCGCCTGCATGTCGGTCGGAAAGGCCGGGTACGGCGCGGTGCGCACATTGACCGCCTTCAGCGCGCCGTTCGCGCGCACCTGGATCCAGTCGCGGCCGGTCTCGATCTGCACGCCGGTTTCGCGCAGCTTGTCGAGCACGGCATCCAGCGTGTCGGGCCTTGCGCCGGTGATTTTCACTTCGCCGCCGGTCACCGCCGCCGCGACCAGGAAGGTGCCGGTCTCGATGCGGTCCGGCATCACGCTGTGGCGGGCGCCGTGCAGACGTTCGACACCCTCGACGGTGATCACGTCGGTGCCGGCGCCGCTGATTTTTGCGCCCATCGCGGTCAGGCAGGCGGCGAGATCCGGAATCTCCGGCTCGCGCGCGGCATTCTCGATCACCGTGACGCCGTCGGCCAGTGCCGCCGCCATCATCAGGTTCTCGGTGCCGGTGACCGTGACAATGTCCATGCAGATGCGGGCGCCCTTCAGCCGCGGCGCGCGGGCGATCATGTAACCCTCGGCCATCTCGATGGTCGCGCCCATCGCCTGCAAGCCTTTTAAATGCTGGTCCACCGGGCGCAGGCCGATCGCGCAGCCGCCGGGCAGCGACACCCGCGCTTCGCCCAATCTCGCCACCAGCGGCCCCAGCACCAGCACCGAGGCGCGCATGGTTTTCACCAGTTCGTACGGCGCCACCGGATCGGTGATGTTCGCCGCGCGCAGTTCGACACTGCCCTTCTCGTCGAGCGAAGTCGCCACACCCATCTGCATCAGCAGGTTGAGCATCGTCGACACGTCGCGCAGATGCGGCACGTTGTCGATCGTCAGCGGTTCGTCGGTCAGCAGCGCCGCGGTAAGGATCGGCAGCGCTGCATTCTTGGCGCCGGAGACGGCGACGCTGCCGGACAGCGGCACGCCGCCTTCAATGACTAGTTTGTCCATGAGATCAAAATCTTTTTGGCCACAGAGAACACAGAGAGCACAGAGAACAACACCCGGGATGCCGACGAACGCAGCATCACTCGCATTGTTTTGCTTTTTTCTCTGTGTCCTCTGTGACCTCTGTGGCTCAAGGTTTTAAGGGGTTTCAGGTTTTTTCCGCCCACTGCTCCGGCGTCAGCGTCTTCATCGACAGCGCGTGGATTTCCTCGCGCATGCGGTCTCCCAGCGCCCGGTACACCAGCTGGTGCTGCTGCACCTTGTTCTTGCCCTGGAAGGCGGTACTGACGATCACCGCCTCCCAGTGGTGGCCGTCTCCGGCGACCTCGACATGCGCGCAGTCAAGTCCCGCCGCGATGGATTGTTTGATGCTTTCCGCAGTAACCATTGGTATGCCTCGTTTTCAGTGACGCAGCTTGTAGCCCGATTTGAGCAGCCCCAGGGTCAGCCATGATAAGGCGATGAAACTGCCGCCGACAATCGCCAGGCTCAGCCAGGGTGAAGTATCCGATGCGCCGAAGAAGCCGTAACGGAAGCCGTCGATCATGTAGAACACGGGATTCAGGTGCGAAGCCGCCTGCCAGAATGGGGGCAGCGACTGGATCGAATAAAACACCCCGGACAGGAAAGTCAGCGGCAGGATGATGAAGTTGGTGAAGGCCGCCAGCTGGTCGATCTTGTCGGAATGGATGCCGGCGACGATGCCCAGCGCGCCCATCACCGCGCTGCCGCAGACACCGAACAGCAGCGCCCATCCCGGATGGGCGACATTCAGGTCGGTGAACCACAGCGTCGCGAACAACACGCCGGCGCCGACCACCACGCCGCGCGCCATCGCCGCCAGCAGGTAGGCCAGGAAAAACTCGCGGTGCGACAGCGGCGGCAGCAGCACGAACACGATGTTGCCGGTCATCTTCGACTGCATCAGGCTCGACGAGGCATTGGCAAAGGCATTCTGCAGCACCGACATCATCGCCAGGCCCGGCACCAGGAAGGCGATGTAATCCACTCCCGGGAAAACCTCCACCCGGCCGCGCAGCGCGTGGCCGAACACCAGCAGGTAGAGCAGCGCGGTCAGCACCGGCGCGAGCACGGTCTGCACGCTGACCTTCCAGAAGCGCAGCCATTCCTTGTAGAACAATGTGTAGAAACCGGTCATTTTTTTGTCGTCAGGGGTCAGGCGTGAGGAGTCAGGAGTGAGATCCAAACCATCCCCACTCCTGACTCTTCACACCTGACTCCTCGCTCGTCCCTCACGCCTTCCTCATGATCTGCACAAACACTTCCTCCAGATCCGGCTGCATGATCTCCATTTCCTGCACCGTGACGCCGTCCTCGCGCAATGCCGCCATCACCCGCTCCACCTCCGCGTAATCGGGCAGCGCGAGGCGGATGGCGCCGTCTTCCTCGCGCTGGGCGACCAGCGGCTCCAGGCGCACCGGCAGCGCACCGCCGAGGCGCAGTTCGACATAACAGCCGGAATGCAGCCGCAGCAGGTTCTCGGTCTTGTCGAGCGTGACGATGCGTCCCTGCTTGAGCATGGCCACCCGCCCGCACAATGCCTCGGCCTCCTCAAGGTAATGCGTGGTCAGCACGATGGTGTGGCCGTCGCGGTTCAGCCGCCGGATGAAACGCCACAGCGCCTGGCGCAGCTCGACATCGACGCCTGCGGTCGGTTCGTCGAGCACGATCACCGGCGGCTTGTGCACCAGCGCCTGCGCCACCAGCACGCGGCGCTTCATGCCGCCGGACAGCGCACGCATGTTGGTGTCGGCCTTCGCCGTGAGGTCGAGATTTTCCAGCACCTCGTCGATCCACGCGCGGTTGTCGCGCAGGCCGAAATAACCCGACTGTATCGTCAGCGTCTCGCGCACGGTGAAAAACGGATCGAACACCAGTTCCTGCGGCACCACGCCCAGCGCGCGCCGCGCCGCGCGGTAATCGCCGCCGACGTCATGCCCCATGATCCGCAGGCTGCCGCCGTCCGGACGCACCAGCCCGGCCAGGATGCTGATCAGCGTGGTCTTGCCGGCACCGTTGGGACCGAGCAGGCCGAAAAACTCCCCGGGCTCGACACGGAGGCTGACGCCAGCCAGCGCCTGCAGGCTGCCGTAACGCTTGGTGACATCGATGACTTCGATCGCGTGGGTCATTTGCATCCGACAGGTGCGCCGCCGCGGCGGCGCGGTGCGGACTATTCCTCGCCGACCAGTTCCGTGACGCCGTAGAGCTGCGCCAGGCTTTTCAGGTTGTCGGGCAGGCCGACATAACGGATGCTGCGGCCGCCGGCGAGCGCCGCGCGGCGCCACTCGAACAGCAGGCTGACCGCGGCCGAATCGACCTCGGTCACACCGGAAAGATCCAGCGTCACCTCCGGCGCCGTGAACTGCCGCAGGCCGTCCTCGCGCAATGCAAGGGCGGTTTCAAGATTGACGGCGCCCGTCAGCGTGCAGCGCCCGTCGTTACATTCGATCATTTCGCCTGCGCCACCAGCGCGCGGTTCTTGTCACGCAGCGACGCGATCAGGCCGTCGATGCCGCCCTTGCGGATCTCGGTATTGAAGGTGCTGCGGTAGTTCTCCACCAGGCTGATGCCGCCGATCTTGACGTTGTAGACCTTCCAGCCGCCGTCGGTTTTTTCCATGCCGTAATCGACCTGCACCGGTTCGCCGCCGCCGGACTGGCGCACCAGCGAACGCACGGTGACATCGTTGTCATCGGCGGCCAGCTTCAGCGGGCGGTATTCGATCTTCTGGTCCTTGAACAGCACCAGCGAGGCGGTGTAGGTCTGCACCAGCAGCGCGCGGAATTCCGTGGTCAGCGCCTTGCGCTGCTCGGCATTCGCGGAGCTCCAGTTCTTGCCCAGCGCAAGCTGGGTCATGCCGGTGAAATTGAAATGCGGCGCGATTTTGGTTTCGATCAGATCGCGCGCCTTCTTCTGGTTGCCGGACTGGATGTCCTTGTCGGCGCGCAGCACCGCGATCACCTCGTCGGTAACCGTGCGCGCGAGCACATCGGGTGGCGTCGCGGCAATTGCCGGAGCCATACCCAGGAATTGCAAAAACATCAATAAAATCAAATACTTACGCATAACACACCATCGCTCCCTGACGTCGAGTCGCCCTCATTGTCCTACTGCCGTTATTTGTTCGCCGGTCCGCCTTCGGCCGCCTTGTCGAAAAGGAACTGGCTGATCAGCTTTTCCAAGACCACCGCCGACTGCGTCAGCCGGATGTTGTCGCCGGCCTTCAGCATCTGGTCATCACCGCCGCCCTCGAGTCCGACGTACTGTTCGCCGAGCAGACCCGAAGTCAGGATCGAGGCCGTGGTGTCCTTCGGAAACTGGTAATTCTTTTCGATCGCCATCGTCACCTTGGCGGTGAAACGGTCATTGTTGAAGCTGATCGAGGTCACGCGCCCGACCACGACACCGGCGCTCTTGATCGCCGCCCGCGGCTTCAGCCCGCCGATGTTGTCGAAGTTGGCGGTGATCGAGTAGGTCTCACCGCTGCCGATGGTCGACATGTTGCCGACCTTGAACGCCAGGACCACCAGCGCGGCAATGCCCGCGACAACAAACAGCCCCACCCACAAATCCAGCATTGATCTTTCCATTAGGCACCTTTGTGCATCTTAGACAGCACTGAACATGAAAGAGGTCAGGATGAAATCCAGACCGAGTATCGCCAGCGATGACGTTACCACGGTGCGCGTGGTCGCGCCCGAAACGCCCTCGGCCGTCGGCGGCGCGTCGTAACCCTCGAACAGCGCGATCCAGGTCACCGCGACGCCGAACACGAAGCTCTTGATCACGCCGTTCAGGACATCCTCGCGGACATCGACCGCGCTCTGCATCTGCGACCAGAAGGAACCTTCGTCGACGCCGATCAGCACCACGCCGACAACGTAGCCGCCGAACACGCCCATCGCACTGAACATCGCCGCCAGCAGCGGCATCGAGATGACACCCGCCCAGAACCGCGGCGCCACCACGCGGGCGATCGGATCGACCGCCATCATTTCCATCGCCGACAGCTGTTCGGTCGCCTTCATCAGGCCGATCTCGGCGGTCATCGCCGAACCGGCGCGGCTGGCGAACAGCAGCGCCGACACCACCGGCCCCAGCTCCCGCACCAGCGACAGCGCGACCAGCACGCCGAGCGCCGATTCCGAGCCGTAGGTGGTCAGCGTCTGGTAACCCTGCAGGCCCAGCACCATGCCGACAAACAGTCCCGACACCAGGATGATGATCAGCGACAGCACGCCGGTGTAGTACAGCTCGCGCACGACCAGACGCGGCCGCGCGAGGCAGGTGCCGGAATGGGCGATGGTCAGCCCGATGAAACGCGCGGCATAACCGAGGCGCAGCACGTTGTCGATCGCCCGGGCACCGATGCCGCGCACCGTCGGCAGTGATCTATGCGGCACGGCGCCCCCCCATCCTCAGTTCCGCCGCGTAATCGCCGCTCGGATACTGGTAGGCCACCGGCCCTTCCGCCTCGCCATGCACGAACTGGTGCACCAGCGGATCGGTGTTCGCGCGCAGCTCTTCCGGCGTGCCGTGGGCCTTCATCTTGCCGTCGGACAGGTAATACACGTAATCCACCACATCAAGCGCCTCCTGCACGTCATGGGTCACCACCAGCGAAGTCGTGCCCAGCGTGTCGTTCAGTTCGCGGACCAGGTTGGCGATCACGCCCAGCGAGATCGGATCCAGCCCGGTGAAGGGTTCGTCATACATCATGATCATCGGGTCGAGCGCAATTGCCCGCGCCAGCGCCACCCGCCGCGCCATGCCGCCCGAGAGTTCCGCCGGCATCAGTTTCGCCGCGCCGCGCAGGCCCACCGCATGCAGCTTCATCATCACCAGGTCGCGGATCATGCTCTCCGGCAGCCCGGTGTGCTCGCGCATCTGGAAGGCGACGTTGTCGTAGACGGACAGGTCGGTGAACAGCGCGCC
>LNFM01013692.1_pt1 | contig 18356 bp, 18 predicted proteins | sample 596031 | NCBI WGS metagenome assembly LNFM01 (sample SAMN04254537, study PRJNA301005) | activated carbon metagenome | isolation source: dual media filters at the Ann Arbor, Michigan drinking water treatment plant | place: USA: Ann Arbor | reverse complement strand
GCAGAGAACAGCGTCGATTTTCCCGCCCCGGTCTGGCCGTAGATACCGAACAACCCAGTTTCGATCGCTGATCGAAAATCCACAACTTCGGTCGATGCGAAGGGACCGAATGCCTGAAGCGAAAGCCGAATGGGCTTCATGTCCGGTCCCCCGCAACTTCCGCAGCGTGCAACTTGTCAGCGATTATCGCCACTTCAGCGCCATCCGGCTCCCGGCCGCGCACCACTTTCAGGAAATTGCTGACCATTTCATTGGGCGTGACTGCAGCTCGCCCCGCTCCGATCGCCATACTTTCTAGCGACCGAGCCTGCCGGGAATAAGCCAGATGGCATGCATTAGGATAGGTCGCACGCAACCGCTTCATCGGATCGATCAGAGGAATCTCATCCGTCAGAATGGCCTGAATGAAATCCTCCGAGGGCGTGCCCGCCAGAAGATCCGCGAATGCTCCCGTGAGCGAGCGCACCTTCCGGAGCGGTCGGAACGGTACGGTACGGATTTCGACGCCCTCCGCATTCAGATCAACGATGGTCATGGATTTTTCCCCTCCCGCCTCGTCGAAACCAAAAGCGAGCGGTGCGCCGGAATAACGTATATGAGGCGCGCCTACTTCCTGCGGCTTGTGCAGATGCCCCAATGACACGTAGTCAGCCCCATCGAAGACCTCGACCGGAACGGTTTCGATGCCGCCGACCCGGGTCAGCGCGCGTTCGGTCTCACCTACTGCTCCCCCTGCGACGAAGGCATGGGCCACCACAATCCATCGGGCCCCTTTGGGCACATGCGCTTTCGCCGCGGCAATCTGCGCAGCGATGACGTCTGAAGGTGTGCTAATGCTTTCGTCACCGAACACCTCGCGCGCGGCGTATTCATAGGAAAAAGCCAGGGCGGAAAAGGCAACCTCTCCATGCGCATCACGCAGAACCAGTGGAACTTCCACGGCATCGGCAATCCCGCGCACCAACACCCGCGACGCGGTTGAAAAGACAGACATCGCCTCGATCCGGTCCCCGGAATCATGGTTGCCTGAGATCATGACGACAGCGGCTTCTGTCTCGTCTGACACGCGTTTGAGAAAACGGTTAAACTGTCGGATCGCCGAATTGGGGGGCGAGGCCCGATCAAATACGTCGCCAGCAATCACGAGAACTTCCACAAGCTCGGCCACCAGCGTTTCAACGATCTGGCCCAAGACGACCTCGTGATCGTCCTCAAGACTGAGCCCCATGAGCTGACGGCCCAGATGAAGATCTGCGGTGTGAAGGATTCGCATAAGACATATCCACTTTCTATACGTATTGTTACTGTATGGACTTCGCACGATGAGTCAAGTAGTCTTCATCGTATGAGCCTTGCAGACCTCAAACACGCACAGCGCGAACGGATCCTGTTCTTGGATCAATGCCTTACATGGAGAGGTCAGGCGAACCGCCGGGACTTGATGCAGCGCTTCGATATCTCGACAGCACAGGCGGCTGTCGACTTTCGAACCTATCTATCGCTGACGCAGACGCCACCGGTCTATGATGCCACGGAGAAGACCTATTTCTCGAGCGGCTGCCACAGGGCACTGTCTGATGTCGGGCCCGATCAGGTCTTCGACCTGCTTGGCGACGCGACAGCATCCCTTAGCGCGAGCATCCCGCTGCCTAATCGCGTGATGGATTCCGCCGTAATTGCGCAGCTCTACCGTGCGATGAGAGGCGAGCAAGATATACAAGTCACCTACACTTCGATGAGCAGCGGCCTTTCCGAGCCGCAGTGGATTAGCCCAGTGCAGTTTCATTTCGACGGAGAGGCCATTCATCTCCGGGCCTGGAGCTATAAGCATAAGGCCTATCGCGACTATCTCCCGATCCGCATGTTGAAACATAACGATCTCGCAACGCGGGGTAGATCTTCCCCCCTTTCTTTTGACACAGACTGGCACAGTTTCGTGCGCTTATGGATACGCCCGCGTTCAGACCTCTCGGACGCACAGGCGCGCGTTGTCCGACTCGAATACGGCTTTCAAGAGAGATCACACATTACGGTCGAGACCCGAAAGGCACTGGCGTTCTATGTCACGAGGCGGTGGCGCCTCAATGAAGAAAATGCAAGGCTTGAGTTGGAAAAGACCGAAGAAGTGGATACGTGAGCCAGCCGTGCAGTACAGCATTTGAAATTCGGTACTTACAGTTTTCTTGCGCCTCAGACGCGTGCGTAGCGATATCGGCCCTTGATCGTCGAGGCGAGGAACTGCCCTTTCGACGGGGCCGCCTTCATCTGCTGAAAGACGACCGCTCGAACGTCATAGTACTCGTAGCGCGAGCCGTTCTTGAACTCGACGGTCAGCACTTGCCTGGGCTCGTCATACGCCATCCTAGCGATCGTGCTGCTGTCCACCGCGACCCAGTTCATGCGTCTTCTCCCTCATGTTCCGCATCGCCTTGAGTGAAGACGTAGCGGCTTGATTGCGATCGCCATTGCCGCAGGACGATGGCGTACTTTTCGTTTGTCGGCGGGACGGTCCAGCCGCCTTCTTGGTCGAACCCTTCGTCGGCCGCATCGCCTCGGACAACGACCTGGGGATCGGCGCTGTCTGGTCGATGCTCGCGCGACAGGGAATCGATCATGGCGCGAATTGGCAGGCTTACTGCTTCGCCCACCACGATGGCCTCGCCGGTCCTGAGCACGGGGAGCATGTCGAAGAGCCCCTTCAAGTTATCAGTGGCCGCGCCCGACACCTGCCCTCGGTCCACGTCGTTCGCCAAACGCATCGCGAAAAGGGTACCGCACTGGGACAGGATTGTGGAATCAATCTCCGATGGCCGCTGGCTGACCAGCATCATGCCTACGCCGTACTTTCGCCCCTCCTTTGCGATACGCTTGACCACCTCTGCGGCCAGACCCTCGCGACCCTTGCTCAGGTAGGCATGCGCCTCCTCGAGGACGCAGAGCAAAGGTCGCTCCCGACCGCCCTCTGGCAGGTTTCGAGCCCAGAACAGGGCGTCGTAGACCACTCGCAGCACCGCGCCGACCAGATCGTTTAGAACTGAGGAGGGCACCCCCGACAGATCTAGGATTGTCAGCGGCCTATCGTTGCCAAGCCAGAGCGCCAGTAGGCTGTCCAAATCCGCCGCAGCCGCTCCCTCCAAATTCGGCCGCCATTCGCCAGGGTTGAATAGGAACTGAAGCTGCGGGTCGCGCAGTCTCGAGCCTAGGATGCCTACTTCCCTGCGAATGCCTAAGGGGTCGGGCCCCCACTGGACACGCTCGGCGGCGGGCCCCGTCGTCTTGACCATCCGGTAGAGGGGCAAGACCACCCCGGCGGCGTCTCCCGGCTGGAGCGGCTGGCCCTGATCGTCGAGCACATAGGCCGGCCGTAGTTCGTCCGCCGCGCCGCCAGGAGCCGGCACGACGGTCTGATGTTCGCGACAGTGCAGGTCGAACCAGAGCTGATGCATCGAGAAGGGGATCGGACTGTCTGCGCTGATACGGTCCCGCGTCAGTCCAGCCACCGGCCTAGCGTCGAACGAAGCCCGCTTCCGGTCCGCGATCATGTCACCGATGACAGCCTTGGTCTCGTCGGCCAGGTTGCCAAAGGTCAGACGGATCATTTCATCGTAGCTTAGGGCCCAGTACGGGATCCTGAGCGGCACCTCTCCTCGGTCCAAATAGGGATCAATCCGCAGCACCGTGGCCACGTTCGCCAAGGCTCGCCCGTACTCACCATGTACGTCGAATAGCAGGATACGCGAGGACGGATAGGCCCGCGCGTTTGACAGCGCAGTTAGGATGGCGGCGACCGTCGTCGACTTCCCCGCGCCCGTAGTTCCCACGACGGCGGAATGGCGCGTCACGAGCTTATTAATGTTGACTAGGGCCGGAATTGAGTCTGCACTGGCCAAGTGACCGATGCGCACAAAGTCGATCGGATCTCCCGGACCGTAGATATCCCTGAGATCCGCCTCCGTCACAATGTGGACGGCGTCATTGATTGTCGGATGCTGGGAAACCCCGCGCTCGAAACGCCCTTCCCGTCCACGTTCGCCGACCAGCTGAACCTTCAGCCACTGATTGCTTTCGGGCTCGAGAGCCCCCTCCCGAACGGGAGCCGCCCCCGCCCCGACCTGAGACACCAAGCCGAACAGGCTCGTATACCCCAGCGGTATCCGCACGAAGCTGCCAACTTGGCCTATCCGGTACGCCTCACCGTTGTGGAAACTGAGACCGGTCACCGTATCGGTGACCAAGGCGACGCTGATTGAGGTCCCTGAAACGTCTTGAACCGATCCGATGAGGGTGGAACTGGCCTTCATGTCATCGGCCCCGGCTCGGCTTCGCGATTGGACAGTTGAGAGGCCAGAAGAGCGCCGAACACCGCGAAGTCACCGAGCAGCCATTTGCATTGGCCGGCCGGCGCCGTGGAGCGGTGCGGGAGCTCCTCTTGGGTGACAGCGATCTCGTAGGCGGGATGGTTGTCTTTGTGATCGTAGCACCAGCCGCGCGGCACCGTGCCGATGACACCGCCGTCAGCCGCCATCACCGTCAGGTTCGCATGCTTTCGCGCCAGCGCGACCGCCTGAGGAACGGTGGACAGGTCGCCCCACACTAAGGCCAAACATGAGGCGTTGGCATTACCCGCGAGCCCTTGCGCCAGATAGGCGTTGATGTGCTCATCCACAAAGGAATAACCGCAAGTGACGACGACGCTCTGGTGGGCGCGCAGGAACACACGAAGTCGATCAAGCATCGCCAGATAGGGCATCTGACGGCTCTGGTCGTACTTGAGGTGGGACGGGTAGATGAGCAGCTGCTCGCCGTCGATCCGGTCGCGGCTGCGTCGCACGTGTTCGTCCTTGGTAAGCCACCAGTTGATTGACCCGTGCATCTTCCACAGCCGCGCCCAGCGAGCAGGGAGGTCGTCCTCGACCATCGAGTCGAGATCAAGGAAGGCGCTGGCCGCCCCGACGAAACCGTCGAAATACGGCACCCCTCGATTCTCGAGCGCTTGCTCCATCAGCTCGTCGTAGTTGGTCGTGAATATCTCTACCGGATGCTCCCGAGAGATGGACTGAATCCAGCTCGCGAGCGTGTGGTAGGGCGTGCCTTCGGCAGGCAGAGGGATCGAGACCGCGCTTCGAACCGTCGCGCAGGCACCTTGGTCGAACGCCTCGAGTTGAGCCTTTCTGAAGCCGTCCACGCCCCCGTTCCCGCAAAGCGACAGGAGGGTTCTCGCGTGGCTCAGAAGGTCCTCAATCGTCGGATCTATGATCCCCCGGCCTTCGACGCGCGTCCAGAGCCCGTTTGTTACGGTCTCGGTTTCTGGCTTCGCGAGCAGGTCAGCTTTCACCTTACTGGTCAGACCTGCGATGTCGGGAATCAACGGCTGGCCGTTCTGGCGGATGGACAGTGGACAGCCGGCGCCGAGTAGAAAGGCGATCCTCATGCGCCCGGGTGATAAACGCTGGAGGATGTCAGTTACCCTACGATAGGGATCGTGGGACGGGGGGGATGCCGTCGCTGCTCGCTGAACCGCTGGCAATTCAACATGTTCGACCGCACTCTCATTGCTATCACTCACCCAAAGCCTTCCTCTATCTTTCGAAACAAATCTAGCTGTCGAAAATTAGTTCTGCGACATGCACTGCTCTGTCGCAAGCTCGATCTAAAAGACCAAGCCCTTGCTATTGGAAGCAACCAGTAAGGGCTTTGATCAACGCGGGTCACGACCTGAAGGTAACGCCTTTCAGCTATGTGCCGAAAGCGAAGTATGAGGGGGCTTACGCCCCCTTCTCGAACTTCATGACCGGGATGCCGAGCTTCTTGGCCTTGTCGGCGAGGTTCTCCTGGATGCCATTGCCTGGGAAGACGAGGACACCCACGGGCAGCACGTCCAGCATCGCGTCGTTGCGCTTGAAGGGCGCGGCCTTGGCGTGCTTGGTCCAGTCGGGCTTGAAGGCCACCTGCGTGACACCCCGGGCCTCGGCCCATTTGGCGGCAATGAGCTCTGCGCCCTTCGGGCTGCCACCGTGGAGAAGGACCATGTCGGGATATTTTGTCCGGACCTGATCGAGCTTGCCCCAGATCAGGCGGTGGTCGTTGAAGTCGGTCCCACCGGTGAGGGCGATCCGCGCGGCGCTTGGCAGCCAGGAAGTCGCGGCTGTCGATGAGCGCAGCGGTCAGGTGCAGGTGGTTCACCTTCGAGCCCGTGCGTGGCCGCCAGTTCGAGCCCGTGTGATGCCAGAACTCAGAGGCAGCGTGGTCGCGCATCATGTCCATGCAGTTCCGCCGTTCTGTGAGGGTCAGGCCCTCGGCCGTCAGACGCTCGAGTTCGGTGGATTTCACCTCGGAGCCGTCCTGCTCGCGCTGGAGGCGGCGCTGCGCCTGCTCGTTGTCGTCGAGCGACCGTTCGATCCGGGCGGTGGCGCGGTGGAAGAGGTTGACCTGGCCCCAGAGCACTTCTTCGAGGTCGGGTTCCATGCGGGTGTCGGCGAGGCTCGCAACGAGAGCGTCGAAGATATCGGCGACGGCTCCCCGGAGGCGGTCGGCGTCTGGCATCGGGCGCGGATCGGGCTCATCCTCAAAGGGGCGGTAGCCGTAAAGCTGAAGCTCCTCAAGCGCATGGGCGGTCTGGGATGCGGTGTGGGCGGGTTCGTAAGCGTCGTCGTGGGTGTGGATCGTCATCTTCTTCTTGCCTCCGGGCCTGTCTGGTCCGCGCGTCATCCCGCGCGGCCTTCATGGGCAGCTCTGAGCCGTCATGGCGGACGCCCCTTCACCCCCTCTTCGGGGCCGGAACGCATGTGGAGGAGGACGGGGGGCAGCTGATTTGCTTCGCGATGCAAAGCGGGGGCTCGTCCCCCGCGGCGGAAATCAGTTGCCCCCCGTCCTTGAGGGGGCGGACCCTTTGACGGCAGCACGCCCATCTCTTGAAGGCCGTGCGGGTGTCGGGTGGATGAGATTTACCCGGGAAGAGGCAAAGGTGATGATCAACACCCGCGACAGGGATCCGTGACCCCTGCCCCGCACTCCCGGACCGCCCCTTGCGCGATGCAAGTCAGCCGGACAGGCGATGCCGATCCTGTGGCCCGATTTGCCCTGACAGATGCTGGCGGAGCGCCTCCGCGCCGTTCGCCCGGAGATCATCGTTGAAGTCCCCGAGCCGCGGTTCCAGAACCAGCACGGCAATCCCGGCATCAAGGGCTCTGGCGCTCAACCTCTCTGCCGCGCGTTGCCCGGCCGGATCGCGGTCGATGGCGATGTAGAGGCGCTGCACCCCCTCCGGCAGCAGGACCGCCCCGAGGTGACCGGCTGAGAGCGCCGCCCAGACGGGAAGGCCGGGGGCTGCCTCGCACAAGGACAGCATGGTCTCGATGCCTTCGCCGACCACGAGGATGTCATCATGCGGGGTCAGCCTGACAGCATTGCCGAGGAGGTGACCCATGGCACGCCGCTGCGTTTTGACCGCCGCCTTGCCCTCGCCGTCATGCGCAAGCCAGGTGCGGTGCACACCCTGCAAGGCCCCTGCCCCATCGGTGACCGCCGCGATCAGCGCCGGTCTGGGGATGCTCCGGGTCTGACCCTCATCCCGATGCCAGCACTTTGGGTGGAAGCGTAAGGAGCCGCTCATCACCCCGCCTTGGGTGAGGCCCCGGGTGCGGAGGTAGGTGTCGGCAAGCGTGCCTGCGACCGGCATGGAGGCTGCGAACAAGCGCGCGGCGGCGGCTGGCGTGCCGCCGGGGACCTTGGGCTTCTTTGGCACTGGCGTATCCGGGAGAACCGGCTGCGGACGACCAAGATGCGCCCGGGCCTCGGCCAGAAGTTCGGGAAAGCGGGCGATCTCCGTTCGCTCACGGATGATGTCGAGAAGATCGCCATGTTCGCCTGTGGCGCCGTCAGCAAATTTTCCAGCTGCACCTGGCCCCGACGTTGGCCCGGTCAGCCGCACGAAGAGCGACCGACCAGGGTTGTTCTGCAGATCGCCCACGATCCAGTAGGACCCTTCCCGCCGACCGGCGGGAAGGTACGCGCGACACACACCTTCGGCATTTTCCGCCAGTGCGCGGATCACATCTTCAGTCTCGGAATACATGGCTCAACACCCTCCGCGCGCATGTAGTCGATCCAGTATTGCGATGCCGCTCGGATCAACCGGGCAGAACAGACGCAACTTCCAGGCGATGATCTCCGAGAAGAACCCATCGGCCTTGAGCCTGTCCTTGGCGGCCTCAGAGAAACCCGAGACCTCGATCCGGTTGACACCCATGACGCGCGAGCGGTGCAGCTCGATCCCCTCGGCCAGGCGCACCACGGTCTTGCCCTCGAGAACGAGGGCATGGACCTGCGCCGCCGTGAGCTTCGGCGCATCACCCGCCAGCGTCGTCGCGACCCAGGCGGGCGAGACACGGCGACCGATGATGCGCTGGCCGTCATCGGTCTGCAACCGATAGACGCGGGTTTCGTCCTGGGGGAGTTGCTTCCAGATCGGCAGCAAGAGCCCCGCCACGATGTGCAGCGTGGTTTCCGAGAACTCCGGCACCTCGGTCAGTTCGGCAGTCCAGGCGGCGGTGAATGCCGCGCGGTCGGCCTCGAGCCAGTTGGTGTCATCCATGATCTTGGCCGGGACCGTGCTGGCCTCGGTGGGGCGGATCAGGCGCAGGCGCGGCTCGATGGTGCCGTCGTCCAGCATCAGGCTGGTGGCAGGCACCTGCACTGCCGCACGCCCAGAGCGGCTGTTGACCAGCAGGCGTGCCTTCGGGTCTTCGAGCCAGTCGAGCGCATCGGCAAGCGAGGTCGGCGTGTTGCGCTGCTTCTGCGCGATGCTCAGCAGTTGGGTTTCCGCGCCCGAGCCGGGATGGGTGTAGATCACCCGTGCATCCGTGACGCGGAAGCTCTCGGCCCGCAGGGTCTCGAGCCCGAGGTCATAAACCCCGGCTGCGATCGCGCCCTCGATCCGCTGCGCCAGAAGCTCCTCGAAAGCGGTGAACAGAATACCCTGCATATGTATCGTCAGCGCCAGCAGACGATTGAGGAAGGTCGTGATGGGGGGCAGATCGTCTTTCAGCCCGTTGTCATCGGTCAGACTGAGGCCCGTCGCATCCTCAAACGCCCCGAGCGAACAGCCCGCCACATCGCCGCGATAGATGCGGCGGTAGAGCTGGCGCAGGGCGTCACGAGCATAGGGACTCTCGAGGTTGTCCTCGGGGCGAAACAACCCCTGCCCGCCGGTCTGGCGCTGACCACGCGTGATCGCGCCAAGCGTGTCGAGGCGGCGCGCGATGGTAGAGAGGAACCGCTTCTCCGCCTTCACATCGGTGGCGACGGGCCGGAACAGTGGCGGCTGCGCCTGGTTGGTGCGGTTGGTGCGGCCCAGACCCTGAATGGCGGCGTCTGCCTTCCAGCCGGGCTCGAGGAGGTAATGGACCCGTAGACGCTGGTTCTTCGCCCCGAGATCGGCGTGATAGCTGCGCCCCGTGCCACCGGCGTCTGAGAAGATCAGGATACGCTTCTGGTCATCCATGAAGGCTGCGGTTTCCGCGAGGTTGGCGGAACCGGCACGGCTTTCCACGACAAGCCGCGTGGCATGGCCCTCGCCCTTGCGCAGGATGCGGCGCGAGCGGCCCGTCACTTCCGCCACCAGATCGGTCCCGAAGCGCTGGACGATCTGATCCAGCGCCCCGGGCACGGGTGGCAGCGAGGCCAGATGCTCGATCAGCGCATCGCGGCGGCGCGCGGCCTCGCGGCATTCCACCGGCTGACCGTCGCGCGTGACAGGCCGCGATGAGAGGTTGCCCTCGCTATCGGTGAAGGGCTCGTAGAGCTGCACCGGGAAGGAGTGCTGCAAATAATCCAGGCAGCTCTCTCTTGGCGTGATGTCCACCCGCACATCGCTCCATTCATCCGTAGGGATGTCCGCCAATCGCCGTTCCATCAGCGCCTCACCGGTCGAGACAATCTGGATGACGGCAGCATGCCCCGCCGCCAGATCGGCGTCGATGGCGGCGATCAGCGTGGGGGTTTTCATGGAAGTGAGCAGATGGCCGAAGAACCGCTGCTTGGCGCTCTCGAAGGCTGACCGCGCGGCGGACTTGGCCTGGCGGTTCAGCGTGCCGTTCTCACCGGTGATGTTCGCCGCTTCCATCGCGGCGGCGAGGTTGTTGTGGATGATCGCGAAGGCTCCGGCATAAGCATCATAGATGCCGCGCTGCTCCGGGGTCAGCGCATGTTCCAGCATCTCGTATTCGACACCGTCATAGGAAAGCGACCGTGCGGTGTAGAGGCCAAGGGAGCGCAAATCGCGGGCGAGGACTTCCATCGCAGCAACGCCACCGGCCTCGATGGCTTGTACGAATTCTGCCCGCGTCGAAAACGGGAAGTCTTCGCCGCCCCAGAGTCCGAGCCTTTGCGCATAAGCGAGGTTGTGCACTGTTGTCGCCCCCGTGGCGGAGACATAGACCACGCGGGCATTGGGCAGCTTGAGCTGGAGCCGCAGGCCCGCCCTGCCCTGCTGCGAGGCTTCCGTGTCGCCACGCTCGCCCTTGCTTCCTGCGGCATTGGCCATGGCATGGCTTTCGTCAAACAGGATCACCCCGTCGAAATCCGCCCCGAGCCAGTCGACGATCTGGTCGACGCGGGATTTCTTGGCCCCGCGTTCTTCCGAGCGCAGCGTCGCATAGGTGGTGAAAAGGATGCCCTCAGGGAGCGGGATGTCGCGGCCCTGCGCGAACCGCGACAGGGGCGTCACCAGAAGCCGCTCCTGGCCGAGCGCGGACCAGTCGCGCTGCGCATCCTCCAGCAGCTTGTCGCTCTTCGAGATCCAGAGCGCCTTGCGACGGCCTTGGCACCAGTTGTCGAGCAGGATCCCAGCAGACTGGCGGCCCTTGCCCGCGCCGGTGCCGTCGCCAAGGAAGAAGCCGCGCCGGAAGCGGACGGCGTCAGAGGCATCGTCGGGCGCGGCTGAGACCATATCGCCGGTCTCATCCAGGCACCAAGACCCGGCGAGATGCGCAGAATGCGCCTCGCCGGCGTAGATCACCGTCTCAAGTTGTGCGTCGGACAGGAGGCCATCGTGCAACACTGCAGCGGGCAGCTTCGGGCGATAACTGGGTTTCGGGGGCACGACTGATGCCATGGCCGCCGATTGCACCAGCTTGGTCGGGTGTGGAACTGCGCCGGGGATGTCGATCGCCTGCAGCCGGAAGGTCTCGTAAATGGCATCCGACAGGCGCGCGCTAGCCCCGTCCTCAGTCGCATCGCGCAGGGTATAGGCGAGGTCTGCGGCCTCGATCTGTGGCGCGGTCTTGGTGGGAGGTGTTGCTGGCGTGGCGCGCGATGTGCTGATGGCCGTCCGCATGGTGCGGGAAGGATTTCCCGGGAAGGGGGAACTGGGGCCCTGCCCGGCTGGTGCGACCTGCGCCAACGCAAGGCGCGGGGGGACGTGGGCAGAGATCAGCGACATCAGGTTGGCGACATCAGGCGATATCGAGCGCGCCAGATCGGCGGTGATGCCGCCCGCCTCGCCACCGCGACATTTGTCGAAGACCGAAACCCGCGTCTCGAAGCTGGTGCCGTGCTTGGCGAAGGCAGCACCTGACACGGCGCCAGTGAAGACGAGATGCGCGGTCTCGGTAAGGCGGGCGAAGGTTTCCGCCCGGGCGGGCGTATCGGGCGCGAAGCCCGCACTTGTGATGGCGACGAGCCGTCCGCCGGGGGCCAGACGCGCGAGGGCCGAGCGCAAATGTCGGGCTGTCGCCTCGGTGGTGCGGGTATCGACATTGACCACCGCCGAGAATGGCGGGTTCATCAGGATGACGCTCGGGCGCAGCCCCGCGTCGAGATGATCGTCGATCTGAGCGGCGTCGAAGGTGGTGACCGGACGGCCCAGGAACAGGCGGCGCAGAAGATCGGCGCGGGTGTCGGCCAGCTCGTTCAGCGCGAGGCTGCCGCCCGCGATCTCGGCGAGGATCGCCAGAAGCCCGGTCCCGGCCGAAGGCTCCAGCACAAGATCGCGGGGCGTGATCTGCGCGGCGGCCAGCGCCGCGAGTCCCATCGGCAGCGGTGTACTGAACTGCTGGAACCGCTCCATTTCTTCCGAGCGACGGGTGTGCGTGGGCAAAAGGCCCGCCACCTTGGCGAGGATGGGAAAGAGTGCTGCAGGCGAGCCGGCACGGGCCATAAGCGCGCGGCCGAATTTCCGCAGGAACAGGACCAGCGCCACCTCGCCCGCCTCATAGGCCAGCTTCCAATCCCAGGCGCCGGTCGCATCAGAGCCGCCAAACACGCGCTCCATCTCAACGCGAAGGCGCAACGTGTCGATCTGGAAACCCTGCGCCAGATCGGGCTGCAGCGCCTCGGCCACGCTCAAGATCGCAGCCGACGTATCGAGGGACGGGATGGGGACAACAGGCGCAAGCGCGCGCTCGGTCGCAAAAGGGGCAAGATGGGTCATCGGGAAACTCCGGAATGAGGGACAGGATCAGGCCCGGATGCGCTCTCTCAGACACCCTCAGGCCTGACCCTCCCCGGCCCTCCTCTTCCTCTCGAACCCCATGACCTGCGCAGGCGGCTTGTTTTTGTTCCTGTTGTGTTCTATATTGGAAGCCAAGCTAGGAAGGGATATCCCCGATGGAGAGCACCACTTACGCCTTGCCCGCGACGCCCAAGCAGATCGCGTATGCGCGTGCGCTGGCCCTGCGCAACCAGACCCTCCTGCCCTGGGAAGTTCAGCAAGACCTGCGCGCGCTCAGCGCCTGGATCGAAGCGCAGGCCAGGCTGAAGCCGGGCGCGCAGGACAGCCGCCCGACCTCAAAGCAGGTCGCCTTCGCCGAGCGCCTCGCCCGCATCAAACGTCGCGCCGTGCCGGATGAATGTTTCCGTGACAAGGGGCTGATGTCGAAGTGGATCGACGGGAACAGGTGACTGTCGTCCAACGGCTGAAGAAGCAGGAGGCGCGCCTGAGGTCCTCGGATTCTCGCTGACGCGCTAATGCTTGTTTGATATTGCAAGCCCGCAGAATGGCAATCGTAGAGCATCCGCCATGCTGTGGCATATCTTAACCGTTACTTCAGCAAATCTATGACATTGCAAAACTTGTCCGTTTGACATACTGTGACATTGCAAAACTTGTCCGTTTGACATACTGTGACATGGCGGAATGACCGCAGATGCAAAATCACAGGTTGGCAGATGTCGGTCACCAGAGCGAAGCAAAGACAGGCTCAGGATAGGGTCAACCAGGCCGGCAGCCTTGCAAAATCGTTGGCAAAGCCAGTCGGTGGCTGGATAGCCACATTTCAGGAGGCGATCGGGATGAATGCCCCGGCCCTTGCTGAACGCCTCGGCATCTCGCGCAATAACATCTACGCCGCGATCCAGAACGAACAGGCCGGAACCATCTCCGTGAACCAGCTGGAGAAGATCGCCGAGGCCATGGGCGGACGCCTCGTCTATGCAATCATCCCGCGCGAAGGTCCCGTTGAAGAGATTGTCATGGCCCAGGCCCGCACGAAGGCACGACGCATCATCCAGCGCACGCGCGCGCATATGGCTCTGGAAGAGCAGAGCGAGGGCCTGCGCAGCGAGGCCGAGATGGTCGAGGACCTGGCGGCGGACATCATCCGCGAAGGCCGCCGGGATTTCTGGCAATGACGCTCGAGCTTCATGAACCCACCGGCGCGACCCCGCTGACGCCCGACGAGTTGCTTGGCCTCAAGGCCAAGCACATTGCGACCCGTGGTGAGCTGAACGAACTCGAAGGGGAGAACATCATCGCGGGTCTGACGTGGCTGGACCGACGCCCGAAATCCTTTGACGTCCTGACAGATGCCGCCGTGCGCGAAATCCACAAGCGTCTTTTCGGGGAGGTCTGGGATTGGGCAGGTGTCTACCGGCTGACCGAAAAGAACATCGGGGTGCCAGTGTGGCATGTTTCGACCGAACTGCGCACCTGCCTCGATGACGCGCGCTACTGGCGCGACCACAAGAGCTTCGACCCGCTGGAAGCCACAGCGCGTCTTCACCACCGCCTTGTCTGGATCCATCCCTTCGCGAACGGCAACGGACGCTGGGCGCGTATCATGGCTGATACCTACCTGGCGAAGATCGATCCGGATATCTTCCTCGACTGGTCTGGTGGGGGCACACTGAACGCGGAAAGTGCGCATCGGACAGCCTATATCGCCGCCCTGAGAGCCGCCGATCAGTACGACTTCGGGCCGTTGGTGGCACTCGTGCGGTCACTCGCAAGGTAGCCACCCATTCCGACCGGCAAGATAGCGAGGCAGCTTACCCGAAGCGCCGCCCCCCTTCGGTGAAGGTATATTCGTTGACAATGATCCCTTCCTCGATGGCATCATCCGAGGTGAGGTGGTCGTATTCGGCCTGAAGCTGGCGGTAGAGCCAGCGGGCGAGATCGCGGATCGCCTCAACCACGATCTCTTCCGCATCCTCGGTCGGCGGCTGCCAGGTCGGGCTGTCGCGGGTGACGTCCACCGACATGGTATATTCGTGGTAATAGCGGCCTCGGTGGCTGACCTCTGCGGTGAGCTGGTAGAAGTTGCGCCGCTGGATGGCCTGGAGCCGGTCGGCAATGCCATGCAGGGTCGCGTCGGTCGGGGCGTAGTCCCGGATGCGCGCGGCCGCGCCCTTGGCGTGGCTGAGGTAGCCCTCCAGACAAGCCCCATCCCCTTGGCTCCAGAACCCTGAAAACCAGATGCAGGGCTTTTGGCGCGTACCGCCGCCCATCAGGCGCACGGGGGTGGTTTTGAGCTGGATGCCGAGGATTTCGCAGACCCGCTCGAAATCCTCGTAGACCGCGTCCCACCAGTCGTCATGGGGACCAAGCTCGCGATACCAGCTGCGCGCCTTTTCCTTGGCCGCCTCCGAGAGTTCGGGGAACTGGTAGACTGTTGTGCAGATCACCTCAGGCATGTGCGTCCTCCCCATTTAGCGCGGCGACCAGCCATTCTTGCGTGCTGGTCCAGCCGATGGATTTGCGCGCGCCGAGATCGATGACATGCGCGCCACCGCCGAAGCCGTCGAGGCGGGGTCGGGAACAGGTCAGACCGTACTGAAACCCCCAGAGGCCGGTGAGATCGAGGTCTTCGGCCAGGCGCAGTACGAAGCGGATGACCGCCTCGACATCACCGTGGTCGTCGTCATGGATCCAGAGGGTGCTGCCCTCGGGCGCATCCTGGCGGACGAGGTCGAAGCCCGCGACCTCCGGGTCGTCAGCGTCCAGATCCGCGGCGCGCAGCTCCTGGAACAACGCGAGCGCGCGTGTCGCCTTGTCGGGGCTGCCGACATCGAGCACGCATGAGAAATGGGTGAAGTAGTCCGCCATGGGGACCTCCTGAGATTGAGAAACCCGGCCAAGGGACCGGGCGCTGGATTGAGATAAGGGGATGGGGCAGAGCGATCAGCCGGATGGCGGATCGTCTGATGCCTGTCGTGCCGCGTGCGCGCAGAGCATCTGTCGGTAGAAGCGTTTGCGCGCCGTTCGGAAGCTGCGCACGGCGCGCGTGTCGGGGTGAAGCGCACGGACCGCGTGTCGGGGTGAAGCGCACGGACCGCGGCGCGCAGGACCGTAAATGGCGACGCCGTCGGCAACAGGCCAAGGCGCAGGTAAGCTGGATCGGTCATCTCAGCTGACCTCGACCACGGGTGAGGCGAGATGCGGATCGACTAGCGCCTCTATCCGCGTGGTCCGGCCCATCCAGGGCTCGGGCCGGATGGCCTTCACCCAATCGGCAAAGCTCGGGATGAAGCCGAGGTCTTCCTTCACATGCTGCTCACCGACCCAGCGGGTCGGGATGATGCGCCCGGTCGAGAGCGTGAGGGTCTGCCCGAAAAGCGTCTCGGCCATGAAGATGCCCTCGGCGTGGTGGCGCAAGGCCCGGTGACGAAAGTCGGCTGTAATTTCTTTGCTGGCGTCGAACCAGGAATGCACGGTGATGAAGTCATCGACCGTGCCGCCCCACTTCTTCACCGAGGAGAGGGCGTGATGATACGGATGTGCCATCGCCGCCCACTCAGAAATCGTGCGTGTAGAGTTCAGACGAGGTGAAGCGCTCGTTGAACTCAAGATGGATGCAGCGGGCTGCGGCGTCGAAGCAGAATTCGCCGTAAGCGCCGTCGCTGTTCTCCCAACCGCCATGGGTGTCAGAGAGGAAGTCGTAGGCCAGCTGTTCGACGACATCTTCTAGCGAGAGCTGCCGCATCTCGACTTCGGGGTCGTCCCAGGTGAGCGCGGCGTATTCGATCTCGGTCGTGGGGAAGTCGACCGCGGTCTCGCCGGACCAAGCACCGATGCTTTCGATCTGACCGCTGTCCCCGGCACCGTCGAAGGTCACGGTGACATGGGTGATACCGGCGGCCATGAGCCCGTCGAACAGGCGGTCCTTGTTGCCGGGGCGCAAGGCGAGAGTCCGGGCCTCGCGTTCGGCATGCGCGACGAAGATCTTCGCCATATCGACGGTCGAGGGTGCCATCGGCGGCGCGAGGGTGGGTTCAGTGAGATTCATCGGGTGTCTCCGGTAAGGGGAAAGGATCGGAGCCGGTCAGGGCGATCTCTCTCCCCCCAGACAGCTCCAAATCCCCCCTGCCCTCCTCTGTCTCTCGGGCGTCACGCTGCGACCTGCAGCGCCCGAGCGGCAAAGGCGCGCCAGAACGGGTCGACGAGCCGCGCATCCAGAAGATCGGCGCGGTGGCCCAGTCGCTGCGCCAGATCGGGCTCGCCCCATGCGGCAGCGCGGCCCGCCTGCGCGCGCAGATAGCTCGCTTCGGTCACCACGCCCCGCGCTTCGGTGGCGCTCATCACCGGGTGACACCACGCGACGGCGCAGTTGCTGGCGGCCCCGGCCAGCACGAGGCGCTCGTCGCGGTCAAAGATCGCCAGATGCTGGGGCGCGGTGTTCGTGGCCATCCCATTGGCATGGTCGATCGCGCCCAGCATGGCATCGGCTAGCGTCGCAAAGCGCGCGAGAACCAACGGTGCGGCCCGGCCCGACATCAGATCCGCAGGCGTGCGGCGCGACAGGGTCAGGGCAAAGGGGTGATTGGGATCAGTGTCGATAGACGTAAATCCTGGCGGGACGCCCCGCACGCCGGCGGTCGGGTGGATTGGCAAGGGCAGGTCGAACATGGGAGTATCTCCGACGGCGCGGGAAGCCTCTCTCCCCGCCTCATCCGTCAAAGACAAAACCGCTGCCCTCTTCCTCGAAGGGGCAGCAGTGATGGGTCCGATGGGCCCTCAGAGCTTGCCGAGCGCCCGGAGGCTCAGCTCCGTCCCGGCGCCGACGATGATGTGATCGTGCAGCGTCAGCCCAAGGTACTTGCACCCCTTCTGGATCTCCTTGGTCATGCTGAGATCGGCCTCCGAGGGCATCGGATCCCCTGATGGGTGGTTGTGGATCAGGATCAGGGCGCTGGCGTTCAGCATCAGCGCCCGCTTGATCACCTCGCGCGGATAGACCGGGACATGGTCGACCGTGCCGGTCGAGAGAAGTTCATCGGAGATGATGCGGTTCTTGCGGTCGAGATAGAGGACGTGGAAGCGCTCGATGGGACCTCGGACAGCGAACGCACAATAATCGAGCAGCTCCTGCCAACTGCCGATGACTGGATTCTGGCTGAGGTAGCGGCCGAGGATATCGCGGGCTTCGAGGATGACGGTTTCTTCCTGGGGGGTCATGGGGGTCTCGCTGAATTGCACGCACCAAAGCCCCCTGCCATCTCGGGGCGGAGCCAGTGACGTGCTCGTGGAAGGGGAGTGCGCGACCGCCGCGCATACAGGCGGTCGCGTTGTCGAGCCCGGCGTCAGCCGACCCGGTCGAGGAGCTTCTTGGCGCGCCCTTCCATGTCGAGGCGGGCATCCTGCTGGGTCTTGTCGCGCGCAAGCCGCGTGATGCCCTGCACGAAGTCGAAGATGCTCTCCGGCGGGCGGCCCTCTTCCATCAGCACCTTGTCGATGATCTTGCCGGACTCGGCTTTCGAGAAGCCGCGTTTACGCAGGAAGTCATCCCGGTCCTCGTCCGTGCGCGCCACGATCTGCTGCCGCGCCGCCTTGATACCGTTCACGAAGCCCTGCGGCGAAGAATTGGCGAAGCGCGTCAGCGCAGGGGCGGCCTCATGGGCGAAGCGCGAGGCGGCATATTTCGAGTGGCGGATCTTGATCTCCTGAAAATCCTCGACGCCCCAGAGGTTGCGGTTCTGGCACACGGCCCGCAGGTAGAAGCTCGCCATGCCGAGCGTCTTTGCGCCCACCTCGGAGTTCCAGCAGTAAAAGCCCCGGAAGTAGATGGGATGGTTGCCGCCCTCCCCAGACGGCATCGCAATGTGCCAAGAATGTGGAAGTGAGAGCCACAAAAGCGGAGAGG
>LNFM01006875.1_pt1 | contig 18356 bp, 10 predicted proteins | sample 596031 | NCBI WGS metagenome assembly LNFM01 (sample SAMN04254537, study PRJNA301005) | activated carbon metagenome | isolation source: dual media filters at the Ann Arbor, Michigan drinking water treatment plant | place: USA: Ann Arbor | reverse complement strand
AGGCTGTGCGTGCGACCGACCGGGGAGTCGAGGCGGCCCACGACGCGGCTTGTCCACCAAGTCAGGCTCGGCTATGCCGTCGACAAGAAGGTCATCCGCCAGGTCGGCCTCATGATCGCCGAGCGCCAGGCCGGCGCGTTCGCGCTCGAAGTCCGGCGCATCGGCCTCGTGTGAGCGGCAAGAAGCGCCGCAACGTGGCGCCTGCTCCGGAAGGACTCAGTTCAACCCTGTTCAGGCGTAGCGAGGGCGGCTAGCCAACACGATCACCTTCCAGAATCGGCTTGGGATCCTCACCCTCAACACTTCACCGTCTCGACCCCTGCAGACGAATGTCTCGTCATCGGGCGTCAGGACGGGACCGGCGAACACTCACAGACGCTCCTGAGCGGCCCCTGCAAAGACCAGGTTCTCCAGGTCGCCTCAGTCGTCCTCTCCGCGCGCCCACTGGTCGAACTGCGCAAGCTGCGGCGAGCAGTTGGTGACGTAGAAAGTATCGTCGTTGGCCCGAACGACCTCCTCGTAGGTGGTGCCCCAGGTGTCGTCCTCTCGCCGCACGACGTGGCCCTTGTCGAACGCGCCGCCGTCGTGCGTGAAGAACGCATCGGGAAACTGTTAGGGGCGGTCGAGGCGTGTGTCCTCGAACCATCGTTCGCCGTCGCAGGGGCCCAGGCCACCGAACCCTTTGCGCGTGTAGTCAAGCCCGTACTCCGGTTTGTGCGGCCGGACCTGTCGGGCGACGTTCGAAGCGGTGATCTATGCGACGCGACGTGGTCGGTGCGTCAGGTCGGAGAAGCGCTGATAGTTCAACCTCGTTCCGCCGGACTTCAACGGCGCCAACAGTCGGGGGTTCACGGCGGGTGGCGGCAAAGGTTGGTCTCTTGGTCGGGTCCATCTCGTCTCCGCTCAACCGATCGGCGCGTTTCCTTCCTGACCGTGGTCTAGCAAGAGTCGGCACGGCGCGCCACCACTCGCCCTGGCCACACGGGTGAAACCAGAGGTCCTGCACTTTCCGCACCGGGCGCGAATCCACGGCGGCCGACGCGCCGCTGCAGTTGGCGTCACGGGGGCTCAGCGCAAGAAGCGGATCTGTTCCATCGAGCTCAAGCGCCCAGCCTCGCCATCGCCGCCGCCGATCGCTTCCTCGTCGTCTGCAAGTGGATCGACTGCCGCGAGATCGCCGAAACGAAGGCCGGACTTGCGTTGGATGGAGGCGATCGAGACCTGCGCGGCGGTGCCGAGTTGAGGCGACTGAAAGGCGCCGAACACGAACTCCTCCGCCGGCGGCAGCGACTGCGCTTGCGACATCTCGTAGCCGGTGGCGCACAGCCTCCCGGTGTCGTCGTGGATGAAGGCGATGATCTTCCAGAACGACTTCGGGATCTTGACGCCGTATCTAACGGGATCGTTGCGCGTGAAGTAAGGGCCAGTGAAGACAGAGATCTTCATGTCGTCTTCGCGCGCATGCTGCAAGGCGTAGTCCTCAAGGGCCAGCCAGATCGGCGCATTGAACGCCTGCATCTGCGGCGTCGTGTTGGTGACGTGCATCGAATCCTCGTTGCCGCGCTTGGCCGTCTCGGCGTCGCCCCAGCCAGGGTCTTCGCGTCGAGTCATGTGGCCGCGGCTGAACTTGGGCGGGTTGCCATAGCACTCGTTCATGATCTGCTGCGTCTTGGGGATGCGTGGATCCCACTTCCATCCCACCCGTGCGCTCTTCTTCGAGAGATTGCCGTCGATGTTGACAGCGCTGAAGAAGCACATCCGCTGCTTCTTGCTCATGACGACCGAGTAGTGCTCGTAGCGAAGCACGAATTCCTCGTTGCCCTCGTTGTTGTATGTGAGGACGTCGCTTGCATGCGCTTCAACCTCTGGCAGCGGCACCTCGGCGCCCGCGCCTAGAAAGTCCTCCTGGTAGCCTTCGCGGTCGCTGTAGTCCTCGACACGCGCCTCGTCCCCGGCAATGTCGCCAGACCCATCGTCCGCAGGGCCAATTGGCTTGGTGCGTTGTGCAGGCGCGTAGCTATCGGGTCCAAAGGGTTCGCCGAGCGACACTGTCACGCTCAGGGGAATCGTCACGGATACCCCGTCGTTCGGGTCCCGCGGGGCGGCGGACGCGACGAAGGTCACCGGCGCACTCGTTGGTCTCGGCGCTTCGTTGAACACCCGGCCACTCCTGTAGTCGGCATACAGCTTCGAGACCACGTCGGCACGCACGGCATAGTTGGTCGTGAGGAACGTGCCGCTGAAGTGCAGGCCCAAGGCCGCGCCGGAGTCCAGGTCGATCACGGCGGAGCCCGAGTTCCCGCCCAGGGTCGTGCAGTCGTGCAGGATCAGCTTCTCTTGGACCGCCGTCACCGCGCCCGGGGCGAGTCGCTTCTTGTTGTACTTGTCGCCGTAGATGCTCGACATCAGGTCGATGTCGGGGATCCGGCTGTCATAGGCCGGGTAGCCGATCACGGCCGCCCTGACCGTTTGTCTCACGTCCGTCGCCAGAGGGATCGGTGCCGCCAGCAAAGAGGAGCCCGACGCAAGGTCGACCTCGAAGAAAGCCACGTCAGGGCCCGGGGCCGGTTGAATCCATAGGGGCCGCAGCAACTTGAACACCAACTTGTCGTCGTGGTCGAGTTCCTGCAGGAAGTCGATCGCGGCTTCGACGCGCCGCCCGGTCGCGCCAACGGTGAACGAAAACCCCTGTCCCTTGCGCATGGCAAAGGCTTCGGCCACGTGCCGGTTCGTGACGAGGACGCTTTGCTTGATGAGCCAGCCGGTCCCGATCCAATCGAAGCGGCTTCCGGTGAGCTCGATCCGCCCGACGGCAGGAATCGCCTGGGTCAGAACCGGTTGCGCCGCCGTCAGCCGGTCCTTCCAAGTTGCCGCGTCCTCGGCACTCTCGAACTCGACAACGGTATCGTTGTTCTTGATCGCCAGCACCGGCCGCTGCGTGCGCATGATGATGCTCTCGAGCGCCAAGTCTGTCGGCCCCTGCGCTTCCTGGATCACATCTGGCTTGCGTTCTGCCGCCGCTTCACGAGCCCTCATCGCCTCATCGAGCCCGGGGTCGCGTTCCCGCACCAGTCGGTTGAATCGACGCAGTCGTTCCAGTAGGTCGCTCATGCGCAGGCTCCTCCTTGGGTTGCTTCGAGGTTCAGATGGGCGCGAGGCCCTCCTGGCAATGCACGATTTCATCCGCGATCGCGGCGTTCTGGGCCCGGATCACGTCCAGCACGGCGTGGATCTGCGAACCAAGATTGACATAGGCCGTGTCCTGGCCTTGGAACTTCACGCCGGAGACGGCCTCGGCGCCACGGTGGAGCGCCACGACGCGCCAGCCGTCATCGCACACCGGTGAGCCGGACGACCCGAAGTCGGTGTCGGTGAAATAGCGAACCGCATCTTTGTCCGCAGTGCGGGCGATGTTGCTGCGGATGCCGATCTTCTTCGGTCCCCCCAAGGGGTGCTGGATGATGTTGAGCGCCTGCCACGATGTCGCATCCAGGTTCATGCGAGCCGGTGCGAGACGCAGGGGCTCCGGCCCGCCCGTGCTCAACGAGAGCAAGGCGAAGTCCAGACCGGGGTCGTGCGCGAGGAGTTTCGCCACCCGGATGGACGTCGGGGTCACGTCGGCGGCGTTGTAGTCGAACTGGAGGACCGCTTCGCACGCCTGCCTCTGGAAGTCGGGTGCGCTGGCCGGGGCTTCGTTGCTGTTCCTCGCGTTGACGACGTGGTGGTTCGTGATCGCAAGGTCTTTCGAGATCATCCAGGCCGTGCCGTTCATGATCCACGGCTTGCCGTCGGCAAGGACACGTTGCGTCCCGCCGTCGAAGCGCGGGATGAGGATTCGCCCGACGCTTTGGCCCACGCGCAGTCCCTTCGTGAAGAAGACGAAGTCGAGCAGCTCGTTGCGGCCGATGATGGCTTCTTCCCTGATGGCGACCGGCAGGCCGGCGGCAATGCCCATCGACGGGGTGCCGCTGGTCGTGTTGCCCAGTTCGTCTGCAAGGCTCGCAAACGCCTTCGTTTCGGGCAGCGAACGAAACTTGAGCCAGCGTGCGCAGTTGGCGAGGTACTGCGCCAGAGGCACCGTTCCATCGAGGAGGCGTTCGATGCCGTTGCAGGTTTGCAGCTCGAAGGTGAAACGGTCCAGGTCGTTGTTACTGCCTCTGATCGTGGCGGTCCAGGTCTTGTTGATGCCCGCCATGCGGGTCTTGCGGTCGGCCTCGACCAGGTCGCTCGAGACGGCCTTTTCAATCAGGTCGTCCACTTGCTGAGCGGTCAGGTACTGGAAGACCATGCTAGGCCGCCGATTCCGAAAGCTCATCGCTGCTCGATGAGAACGCAGGCTGCACGCGCAGGACCCGATAGGGCCAGTTGCGCGCCAGGTCAGCCATGAGGCCTGCAAGCGTCCGGCACCAGCCCTCCTGGTCGCCGAGATACTGAGGGATCGAGGACAGCGCTTGCCGTGCGCCTTGCAAGAGAGCAATGCGCGCTCGATCCGACTTGCCCATGTCCGCCCGGGCCAGGGGACCGGAGCGGTCTGCGATCAGTCGTGCCAGATGGACAAAGCTGTCCATCGGCCATTCGAATCGTTCGCACGCGGCGCCGACGACGGGAAAGATGTCCCAGAGGTCGGTCGACTCCAACTGCAGGAGTGCGACTGGCGATTCGCGTCGGTCCTGCTTGGACTCACTCACGAGATCATCGAGAAGACAGGCCTGCGCGATCGCCCAGTTTTCACGGAGACGTCGGGCATGCTCGCCGAAGCTGGCGAGATAGCCCCCGTCGATCATCTCCCCGGGAGCGCTCGACCCATACAGATACCAGCACTTCTCGCTCAGAAAGAGGAGCCGTTGCCGCAGGTCGGGCTCCAGCACCGAGCACTTGTCGGCGCGCTGCTGCCACTCGAGCGCGACTTTCGGCCGCTTCAGTTCTGTGTACAGCCGCCAGCCGAGCACCGCCATACGCAGCGATCGCTCGTCCAGGAATGCCTTGCGCACTTCGTCCTCCCGGGCGCGCAGTCCCAGGTGTGCATACGGCAGTGCCGCTTCGATGCTGACGATCAGCTGGTCATGCGTGGGACTGCGCTGCGTGTCCTTGCCGCTCTCTCGCAGGTAGTCGATGCGATAGAGCTTTTCCTGGACATCCGGCGCGAAGTCGCTGATCGACGCCTGGATGCTCGAGCGAATCTCGCTGTCGAGAAGCCACCGTTCGGGAAACTGGCCAAGATGCAGCGCGTGATAGCAGTACTCCGCACGCGAGCGCAGGTCCCGGCTGGCCTCTAACCACGCGGCCGCGCCCGCATGAATGGCACGGACGAGGGCGGCGTCCTTGGCCTCCATCAGTTTGAGCATCACGGCGCGCAGGTCTCGGCGGTGCACCACCGCGTCTTCCGCAAGATCGATGGAGACCAGCGACGTTTCGCGCTTGAGCTCCTCGAAGAGTGTGCGCGCGTCCGCCGGTGATTCGATCCCCAGATTGCACGGCGCGTTGAGCACGTGCTCGATGAGGTCGGGAGTCACTCGGCGAAGGACGAGCCCCGGGTGGGCCAGCTTGCGTACTCGGGGGTTGTGAATATGACCGAGGATGCGCTCGTAAAGCTGCCCCTGGATCACCTCGTCGCTTGCCGAGAACCACAGGCGGCGCTTGCCGGAAACGCCCTGCAGCGAGTCGACTCCACCGTTCTCGCTAGACAACAAGGTCGCGACCAGCACCAGCGACAGGGGCATGCGGCCGACGACGCGGATGATGGCGCGGCGCTCTGCGGCGTCTTTGAAGCCCCGTGCTTTGAGGAAGGCCTGGGCCGCGGGATCATCCAGTTCCCCGACCTCCAACTCCGTTGCCGGCACGCCGTTCCACGTCAGCGAACGGACCGGGGCGCGTCCCGAGATCACCGTTCGCAGTTCTTTCCTGCGCCCGGCGGTAAGGCGCAGCACCTCCCAGAGAGCCTGGGCCCGCGCTTCATTGCGGTACTGGACTTCCTCGAAGGAATCCAAGATGAGCACCAGCGGCCCGGGCACGTTCTGCAGGGCGAGCACATCGAGCAACTCACCGACAATTTCGGCGACAGCCTCGACCTGCTGGAGATCGGTGGCGCCTTCTGAGGCGGGGAGGGGCTTGACGGCGAGCTTGCCCGCGGCAGCCGCAAGCTCTTGTGCCTCTGCGCGACGCTCCTCCTGGTGAACCTGGACCAGCGACTCGGCGCGCTTCAGCAAGCCGCCGTAAGCGGTGCCGCCCCGCTGGGCCCCCACCTGGCGGATGATCTCAGCCGCCAGACCTCCAATGTCTGCGATGTCGCGATCCGGGCGATCGAAGTCGAGATACGCCAGTGGAATGCGCTGTTCGGGCCGAAGCCGCAGGTGCTCCAGCGCGAAGCGGCCCACCAGCGTGGATTTTCCAACCCCTCCGGGCCCGAAGATGCTCAGTGCGGGCCGGTGCCCCTTGAACACCGAAGGCGTCAGTGCCGAACGAAGCCGGCGAACGTAGCTCTCCGGGCGAAGGACGCCGACATGCTCACGCATTTCATCGAGTTCTCGTTCTCTCCCCACAAACTTCGTGTCGGACGCCAGCGCCTCGAACGGGGCAAGATCCCTGGCGTACTCCAGTCGGGCCGTTGCGGTCCTGAGCGCTTCCTCCAAGGGCCTGACCGGCCGCAGCCATGTCATCAGTTGTACGGCCATCTCCAGATCCTGGCCTTCCAAGGCGCCGGCGTCCGGGTGTTTGCCCAACAAGAGGTCCTCGAACATCCGCTGGCCGGGGCCGCCCTGCTCGTGCGGATTCAGCTTGAGCGCGGCCTTGATCTGCGCTTGCGTCATCCTCTTCAGGGTGTCGGCTCGTGCGCCGGGGTCGAGGACGTACTCGCCGGCGAACGCACGGGCCGATGACTTCTTCAGGCTGGGACCGAGCAAGTGAAGCGCGGACGACGGCGCGGCGGAACCAAAGGGCTTCAAGGCATCGGGGTCTCGCACGCTCGCAAGCACGCACGCCGAGCGCAGGTACGCGTCACGCTGAGCGTGCGTGATCTCGTCCGCTTTCGCGATTCGATCCAGCAGAGCGCGTGCCGCCGTTTCGCCTGCTGTTGGGTTCGCCGCCACGTTCTCAACTCCCGAAGATGGCCACCAGGCGGCCGTTGAGATGCCCGAGGCGCGTCTTGGGATCCGCAGGGGCCTCCGCCAAGAGCAGCTTCGCCAGGTCCTTCGCCGGCGCGGGCAACTTCGCTGCGCCCGCGGCGATCCGGCAGGCTTCCATGTCCAAGAGGCACTGTTCCAGATCGGCCTCTTGGAGCGCGGCGGGGTCCGGCACCCGCTCGTCGCGCATGTCAAACGCCTGCACCTGCAACGGTTGCTCGTGATTGATCAACACTAGGCGGGCGCGCGGCCGGGCAGCGATTTTGCAGACTTCCTTGGCAAGACCGGCGGCGAACAATCTGATCTCGTCGTTCACGTCCGGCAAGCCCGCGCCATCGATGACGAAAACTAAGGTTTGGTACTGGCTCGCTGCACGGCTGAGCGTGTGCCTGATGAGTTGGCTCGGGTACGAACTGCCAGTACGCAGCGGCAGCGGCAGCCCGCCGGGCACGAGGGCGAGCAGGTCTCCCACGAGGTCCTCGATGGAATACACGGTGGCCAGGGACGCAGGGATCTCGGCCGTCAGCACGGTGATGTGTTGTGCGTACTCGCGCGCGATCTCCTCGATCGCCCTTGCGGTGTACGTGCATCCGCAACCCTCCGGCCCGTTAATGCGAAGCACCGGGAGGTTCATCGTGGCGATGAGCTTCTTGACCAGAGGTCTGAATCCCGTGCGATCGAAGAACGGCACCTGATTCAGCCACGCCTTATCGAAGGCGCTCGAAACGGGCATCTGCCTTGCGTGCAATCGGATGATCACATCCGCCAGAACCTGGCTTTGCGCCCCGACGTTCACTTTCTTGAGAATGGCTTCGAGCCAGCACGTGGGCACCGCATTGAACTCGTCCGCAATGCAGACATTCAACAACTCCAGCGCGGCGTCGTGCACGTTCCTCAGGTCAAGCGACATCCGGGCAAGTAACCGAGCCCGCTGGCTTGCGTCAGCGACGGCGATAGCCACCAAGCCGCGAACATCGCCGCTGTTGGCCAGCTCGTTGATGATGGCGGCCTCTGCAGCCTGGTGTTCATTAGGCAAAAGCACGCGCAGCTCCCCGTCTTCCTATATCCAACCGGGTCCACTGCCCCGACCATGTCCCCCGGCTGCTGTTCTGCCTGGTTGATCGGTCCGATCGTGATCGCCCCATCGGGTCTGCACGAGTCCTGCGGTTTGGTCGCAATGGCAGGCCCCTACTTGCTGGTTGATGGACCCGATGCGCCATCCGAGCCGTGCACCGACGAGAGCATGTCGAGCCGCAAAACGACGAGGCAACACCCACCTGCAGCCCAATGATGTAGGTTGACCACATCGATCTCGTTGAGGTGCCAGACGCTCTCCATTTCGCCCCAAATCGAAAGGGAATTCTTCCATCAACTGTCGGCGCCGTCTACTGCAGGCCGGTCAGTCGGCGACAACGATCCCCAATCCTGAGTACACGCACCTTCTTGAGGTTGGCTCAGTTCAGCAATAGCATGCCCTTAAGAACGAGCTTCGAAGAGGTGCCAGGCGTTCTGGGTCAGCGCTGCGAGAGTTCCCGTTTGCGGGCGTTACTGTTAGAGCAAACGGCTGAGTCGTTGGAAGTGCAGCGCTTTGAAAGGCGAGCGCCCTCAACTCGACCTGCGGTCCCGTAGCCCGACCATTTGCCGCCCGTGAACTTGCGGCCCGCTTCGGTTAGCAGCCGCTGCTGGCCGACTTTGGCTGCGCGGGCGAGTCCGCTTCCAGCGCGCCCTCGGCGTGACTATCGCAACCCAATCGGCGTAGCCGCCCCACGGGGTTGCGTACGCAATCTAGGCCAGTTCGGCGGCACCTAAGGACGATTCGTTGCATTCCTACGGGCGGTCAACGTCACCTCGGCAAACGACAAGGAGAAGAAACTTCTGCCCTGCATACGTCAGCCCCACAAGCGCTAAAGTTTCAGCGTGACATCAACGATGCCTCCGGCCAGAAGACCATGCGGGCCCCACTCCTGGCCGGCAGGCGTGCTCAGAGGTCCGCCTTGACGGTCTCGCCCAGTCAGAGAAATGGTGTAGGTCTTGCCCGGCTTCACGGCGAAGCCTCCCGCACTTGGAAAGCGTCCCGGATCACTGAATGGCCACTTTGGCCCACCGAGTGGCGAGTTTCCCCTCACCGTTCCCACTGCAGCGGGAGCAGCGTTGTCAACAGCTACCAGGACGTGCACCTCGCCAACCGCCTGCTCGCGGACTACGCGCACAGCAATCCACGCCATGTCCGGCGGGGGCCGTGGCACAGCGGTCTCAGCACTTACGAGGGGCCGCATGCCCAGCGCCTGCGCCAGCCGATTGATGCCGCCGCTGCCTCCGGCAACAACAGCAGCAGTTAGGAACGGACCAAGGATCTGGGCTTCATCGGCCTTTGGAAAGAACTGCCTAACCAGGGTGGTCAAGAGATCGAGGTCGAAGATGCCCACGACGATCCACGACGCTGCCAACGTGATTGGCATCTTCACTCCTTGTCCATCAAGATGCCTCAGGAAGGGTCGCCATCGAAACAGCAAGGACAGCGCAGATTCGAGTACTACAGCCAAGGCGAACAAGGCAAACAAGGTGGCAACTGCACCGCCGTAGGGACTCTTGTTGATATCACCGTTGTTGACCTCAGCAGCGCCATCCAAGGGTTTGCTGGGTGATCCCACAACTTGTCTGGCATTCGGCTTGGCCGCAGAGGCTTGTTCAGAGGCGCTTGCCTCTGGCTTGCCAGGCTCCGCCTTCACCATTCCGATGAAGGCACTGCACATGAGCAGCAGCCAAACCGTGCGGAGCCATGGTGTAGACATCAATACTCCCTCCCGCTTCTTCTCAGGGTGAGCCGAGACATGTTGTGTCACGCTCGCGCAGCGCGAGTTTCCGTGGAACACCAGCAACCGTCAATCAATGGGCCACTTCAACATGAAGTCGCCAGTTCGCGCGATCTTCAAGACCACCTCTGTCGGTACGCGGTCACCGCGCATCTTGGCAATTGACAAGATTCCGTTGCGGTGAGTTGTTCCGCACCTGGTGCTTGGAAGCCGCTGCACCGCCCACTTGCAACATGAACAGAACTCCCCCACCGCACGTGGTGACCGGCGCAGTGGAACTCAGCGTCGAATCCGGCAGTCTGCGACGACCGCCAAATGTCAGTCGTACTTGCTGACGTAGGCCAGTGGCCCGTCGTCGCCCTGCGGCTCAAGCAGGTAGATGTCCCAGCCCTTTCGGGGTTTGGACTGTTCCAGCTTGTAGGCCAGCAGCACGCGCGTGCCGTCGGTACGGAGATTGATCGCGCCGTAGACGGCAATGCTGCGGCCGATGCTGCCGAGCAGCTTGTCGACACGGGCGCGTGCCTTGGTCCTCGCTGCTTCGGTCCCCGCGCTTTCGACGGCGTCAATGGCTGCACCGATCTCCTTCCTGAGGCGCACCGGGTGCTTGATACTCTCCTTGGCGGAGCGCGCCAGTTCGGTACTTAACAGTAGCGGGCGGAGCCCACGGCTGCACTTGGCGATCGCGCCCAGGGCGTCGGCTCGCGGGTGGGCATGGGGCTCGTCGTCGCCGCTGGAGATGACCGTGGCAACGGGATCGATCGCACGCATCAGCGGCAGCAAGGTATCCGCGCTGCCATGATGGCACGCCTTGGCCACGTCGCTCCGGAAGCGGGTCCTGGCCGCCTGCACGAGTGCGTCCTCTTGCTCGGCCGTTTTCGGCCGAGCCGACAGCCCAGTATGGTGCTCGAGCAACAATCGGCTCGACTCGATATTCAGGTCCCCGCCCAGAAACAGTGTCACCCGGCCTATACGCAACCGGAAGACGATGGAATGTCCGTTCTTGGTCTTACCGGCATCGCCGAACCAGCGCAGCCCGCGCCCCACGCCGACCTGCTCGACCAAGGGGCCCAGCAGTTCGATCTCCACCGGCGCCCCGGGCCCGTGGCCGGGGAAATGTCCGTCGTCCAAGCTCAGCGCGCGGAAGTCGCCGAACCGGCCAGCCTGAAGTGCCTTGTTCAGCATCGTCGGGTACCGCTTGCCCTTCCAGGCGGCCGCATCGGCCAGGAAAGCCTCCAACTCTGCGCGCGATGTGACAAGGCTCGTGGCGTACTTGCGACCATCTTGCGACGTTAGCGGGCCTAAGGTCCCTGTCGCGCTGGCCGATGCGCGCTCCATCAGACCATTGGTGTAGACCGTCTCGAACTCGACTGACGGGTGGGCGAATAGCTGTTCGAATCCGCCGTAGTGGTCAGAGTCGGAATGCGAAAGGATGGCGGCATCGAACACCGTCTTTTCTTCGAACCCGAAGCGCCACTGCAGGAACCGGGACATGTTGTCGCCCTCGCCGGCGTCGACCACGTACTTACGGCCGTCAGGCATCACCAGAAGTGCGCCATCGCCCTGGCCGATGTCGACGAACACGACCTCGAGCAGCGCGTCGGGCTGGGTCTCCAGGCGCCTGATCCAGCCCTCGCTCTTCCGCCCGGTGACCAGGAGCCACTCGCCGTCGGGGCTGGCCCGATGCACTTCGAGCCTGTCGCCCCAAATCAACTGCTTCAATGGCTCGGGGGCTGCGGGCAAAGAGCCGGAGGCGTCGGGCCGATATAGCTGGGCTGTCGGATAGGCAACGTACAAGGTTTGCGAAGCCATTACTCCTCCCATGTTTCGCCTCGCCAGCTGCGTGCGGCCGCTGTCACGACGGTACCGCCGTAGGCCAACAAGTGCAACTCCGCGCCATCCTTCCGGTGGATCACGCGAGCACTTTGCCGCTCGGCGCAATCATCAGTTATCAGGAGGACAAACCGTGCACTCGACCCTAGAATCCACTTTCCGGTCTATACCTGCAGCATTCGTCAGAAGAGCGCGGGCGGGAGGGGAATGCGATGAAGGTGCTGGTCTTCAGTGGGTTGTTGAGCAGCCTGCTGCTCGCAGGCTGCGGCGGCATGACTGTCGTACAGCGCAATCAAACTGGCCTGGCGGTCGCCGCTGGCTTAGCGTCGGTGACGCCCAACGCCGACATCCAACAGACTTACTACCTCGGCAGCTTCGACCCGTTGAGTCAGTTGCCGCCGGCCATCTACCGCATCCGCGTTCGCGGCCAGTCGAGCATCCTCAACGCAACGCGCTTTGCTTCCGGCTGGGCTCCCGCTGAAGTCGTCGACTCGCTGACCGGGGCGATAAGCACCGACATGAAGACCGGCACCGTAAGTACGCAGCGCGGCGCCGATACGTCCCAGTTGCCGGAGCAAGACCGCAAGTTGGTTCTGTTCGGCCCGGAGGGCTTTCGCACTGCACCCCGCGGCCACCGCCTGGTGGTTGTGATGGGCGCAAGCCCGGAGGCGGTCGAGCAAGCATTCTCCTCGGCGCTGGGGACCGTTGCGCGCGTTCGCTTTTCCCCGTCAGCCACCTCGGTAGAACGGGATCTGTTCGCTCGCCTGAACGAACTCGCAGCCGAGCGCGACCAGTTCAAGACCCTTTTGAACGACCGCTGAGGGCCCGACCATGGCACACCTTTGGCGCCGTCTGGTCCTGCCGATGCTGCTGGCCCTATCGGGATGCGCCGCTCTGCAGATCGATGTCGATGTCTACAAGGGGCCGCTGGTCAACAACGAGGATATCCAGAAGGAACAACTGCTGTCGATGGCGATGTCGGCCAAACCGCTGTTGTTTGGGCTGAGGAATCACCTGTTGAACGAAGCGGCGAAGGACTGGGATGTCAAGGAAATTTCCTGGCGGAGACGCGTACTGACAGCGACCGAGTTCGACAAACTGATTGCCGCCGCTCCACTACGCGCCGATGTGCGCAATGCGCGGCAGATCAACGAGATCCTGCGTTCTTACGACGATCTTGGTGACTCGAGCCTCCAGCCGCTGCTGGATGACCTGCGCGCCGCCGAAGTCCGCCACAGGCGGCAACTGGAGGACTACGCAGCCGGACGACGCCTCGAAGGCGCGACCGAATCAGATGTATCGAGGCGGCGATACAACGACGCTTGGCGCTCGCGGGTCGACATCTGGGCCGGCATGGCGGCGCTGCTGAAGGAAGCCGATCGGCTGCGCGGCAAGGCCATTAAGCCGGAAGTGCTGGACACGATCCTGCGTCTGGCAGCGACGGAGCTGAGCGACCTCACCGACCCGGAACTCCTGTACTGTGCCTTGGAGGATTCGCGTGCGCGTAGCGGCACTATGCAAACGCTGTCTCAGCGGTTGCGCTCCTCGCCCAGCGGTGTGCAGAAGCGTACGGAGTTCGAGAGCACTTCGGCTGCATTCGCGCGCGCGCGCGCCGCCATGACCGAGTCGCTCCGGACGGAGCCAGCGGATTCGATCCAAGGCCTGTCGCTGGCGCACGACGTGATGCGGACCACCGGCCTGAGCTGCGATAGCGCGTCGCCCCGGGCGACCGGGATCGTGCGCGCGCCGAGGAAGACCAAGGCCGAGGACGACGCCAGCGTCGAGTTCTCTGAACTTGCGAGCAAGCTGGCGCTCCTGGACAGTTCCGGATTCGACAGCGGTCGCATCCGCGACGGTCTGGACACGCTGGCCCGACGCTACGCCGAACTGCGCGACGAAGCAGTGGCCGCGGACCTGCGCAATGAACGCGATGCCATTGCGGCGCGCGAACGGGCGGCCCGGCAGTACCGCCGGCTCGAACACGCGCTGGTCGACTTCGCCTCGCGCATGCAGTTCCTAGCGACCGCTTCGTGGCTGATCAACGCCGGTGACAGCGACAGTGCCGCGCTGAAACGCTACAAGGCCTCGCTCGAAGTGGTCGGGAACAGCCTGGTGGTTCACGCCGACGATATCCGCCATCGCAGCCAGCATCATCAGAAGCAGTTGGATGCCGTGGGGACCGAGCGCGATGCAGCCAATGCCGCCTTCGCACCCGGCGCGGCGGTGGTGCTGACGAACATCGAACGTGCAGTGCGCGAGCAGCACGCCGAGGACCAACGCCGTGCGGCTGCAACCCCCGGTTCGCAACCGTCGGTATCGTCACTTGCTGCCGAGCGGCAAAAGAGGCAGGACGAGCGGACAGCGCTCGGCGGCGCACTGCGTGGAGGCGCCGATGAGCTGCGTGACCTGGTGGCCCTGGCGGTGACGTTGGGGCTGACCAAGGATGTACCCGACTGGCGCGACCTAGCCAAGGACACCCCTGCCGCATGGCGGGCGGATGCCGATGCCCTGGATCGCACGCTGCGCGAGCCGAAGGATGAGGCCAGCGCCGAAATGCTGCGCAAGTCCACCGCTGACTGGCTGACCCAGGCGCTGGCCGGGCTGAGCAGCCCGGCGCTTCGGGGCAGCGAGCGGGCTCAGCGCCTGACCGCCGCCCAGCGTGCGATAGAGCGGTTCAATCCCCTCGCGACCGAACCCAAAGTCCCCCGCAAGAGCCCGCTGGCCACGCTTCAGAAGGTGGCGCGAGAGCAGATCTCGGAAGCCAGGCGGCTGGACCAGCAGCGCAGGGACGCGACAGCGGAGCTAACACGAGAGATTCAGCGCCTCGATACGAACATTGCGGCTCAGCAGGTCAGAGAGCGGGCGGCCCAGGCGGGTCTCGACGACACACGCTTTAAGGCCGCCCACGACGAGGTCGTAGCGGTACGCGCGTCAGTCCTGGACCGACTGGACAAGGCCGGCACGAATGTCGACTTCGGCCTCGCGCGCGGATTCATGGTCTTGGCGCTGCAGGAGCGTGCCAAGGCCCCCGACTCCAAGCGAGCGGCGCTTGAGGACGCGCAGGCGTTGCTGCAGCGCCTGAATCCAGCCCAGGTGCTGCCGGCGATCGCCGCCCGGCCCGATGGGGGGCTCCCGGTGGACGTGCTCGACGACCTCGTCGCGCGGCTCAACTATCGTCTGCTGCAGGAGATCACGACCCACGGTGAGGACTCGCCCCAGGCTCAGTTCACGCGCCAGGCCATCGCTCAGGCACGCAAGAACCGCGAGGAGAAGCTCTACCTCCGGTCGAGCACCGCGTACCTTCGATCCGTCTATGCCGCCACCTCGCTGCAGAACGACCCCGGTCTCGACTGGAGCAATATGCTGCACGAGCGCTTCATGCGCTGGTACAACAATTCCGACCGCGAGGGAGAACGCGACGTGCGCGCGGACCTCGACAAGGCGAACTGGCAGAACATCAACACGGTAAGCGTCGGCGCCTCCGGCGGATCGAACTTCGTGCTCGCGAAGGACGATGTCGGCAACTGGTACGTCAAGGCGATGGGGGCCGATCCGGCAGCGATGGTGCGGGCCGCCAAAAACCTGGCCCTGTACAACATCGGAGGGCGCTTCAACAGCGACCTGTTGCGTGTCGATGATCTGCGCGAGCGTCTCGACCAGGAGAACGACCCCGGCAAACGCGCTGAGATGCGGACGGAGATCGATGAGTTATCAGCGCGCGGCGGGCGCTCGGCGGGCGGCGCATCATCCGAGACGCTCAAACTGTTCGAGAAGAACCATGCCGACCAAGCGCAGCTGCAGCACGAGGCGCTGGCGGCGCCGCTTGCGCCCACCGGCCTGCAGCAGACGCTGCGGCAGCGGTGGCAGCTCACGCTGAAGGGCGGCAACGGCTCATCCGCGCTTGACAGTGCCTTCTCCGCCGACGCCGTGAAGGCCGCACTCGACGATGCGCAGCGGGCTCTCGACAACAAGACCACGCCCGTGCCTGCACCCAAGGCGACCCGGGAAGTGCTCATGGCTCTGCTTCGCGCCAACACTGAGTTGAAGTTGCTGGTCGCGGCCGCGGCCGAGTTGACGAGAGTCGAGCGACAGGCGTTGGCAGACGCCGACGGCGTGCTGACCGCCAAGGCGGCGGCGGTCAAGGCCTCGCAGCAGCAGGTGGACGAGGCGGCGGCTGATCTGGAGAAGGCCCAGGCGTCGCTGCAGTCCGTCAAAACCGACAACGACCAGGCCGCCCGCGACGAAGCCGCCGTGCGGTTCGAAACAGCGCGGGCGAAGTACGCGGCAGCGGCGGTACAGCACAAAGACAATTCCAAAGCGCTGACTGAGGCTGAAGCATCGCACCGCGACAAGACATCGGCGCTAGAAGCGGCGCTAGCCCGGCAGCTCAAGGCTGCGTCTGACGTGGACGACGTCTACAGGAAATTTGTTGAAGAATCGGCCAAGCGCCGGTTGCGGGCTATCGAAGAAACGGAAAGTGCACTGCGGATCATTGGGAGTAGAAGCGATAGCGGGAACAAGTAGAGTGAGTTTGCGCCTGGAATTCGTGTCCCGTAGCTGGCCTCATGCCCTGGCTTGCCAGGGTTGATTGGTCAGCCAGCCTTCTTCGAACTGCATCGGGTGGCCCATTCGTCGCGGGCGATGCAGCCTCGCGGCCGAGGGGCCAGCTCGCCCGACGCAGGGGTTGCGGCGCAGCCGATCGAATGAACACTAGCCGCGGCGGCTCTGCGGCAGACCTGCTACCCAGCGAAGCGACTGGCGCGGCGGTCGAACTTCTGCGTACACGTCACTGCTCCCGACATTTAGCGGCTCGGCTCCGGGTTTGGCGCGTGACCGGTGTGGCGATCTGGCCGTCACCGCACCGAGCGCAGCGCCTACAAGCCGCTCAGTTTGCCCAAGCGCTCAATTGAGAGTAGGCACGCGAGGGCAGAACCAATTCGCAACACGCGGACCAGCGAGTCCGAGCATCCAAGCCTGTTGGTAGAGCCAGTGCTGTAGACGGAAGTCTTCCGCTCGCCACCAATGTCGATTCGTGGACGGCTGCTCATGCTCCAACATTCGACTGAATCTCGCGACTCAGGATGTCGAGCGCCGAAAGCTTCTCCGGCATGTAGTCATGCCCGTCGTAGTGTCTGGCTTGAACACCGGTTAGGCCATGCGATTGAAGGTGGCCTCGTACTTCTCGACTAATGCCATAGGCCGCAAGCAGGGTCTCGACACCGGAGCGAATGCGCTTCAGTTGGAAACCGTCGATCGTGTTGCCGACAACATCGCGAGCCCAGCCCGCAAGCGTCCGTACGCTGATGGGCTTCTTTCCGGCGGTCGTCGAGATTGCGAACTCGCCCTGTCGCTTCGTGTTTGAGAGGTCTGCGCGGGCCAGCTTCAGCAGTGGGATCTGGTGAGCACGAGGTCCTTGACCTGGTCGTCCCTTGGCATCGAAGATCGTCACCGCTTCGTCGCTCACGTCTGCCCACTTCAAGCGAACGAACTGCTCGATGCGCTGACCACCTGTCAGGAGATGCAGCCGCAAGGCTGCCGCTTCGGGACCGGGCCTGTCGGCGATCAACTTCCAATAGGCCTGCAGTTCGGCCTTGGAGAACGGCCGCTTGTCGGCCCGATCGAACTGCGGCGAGCGACGGGTCTGCGCGGCTGGGTTGAAGACCACTTCGAAGGACTTGAAGACCACCGGGATGGAGGCAGTCGTCCGCACGTCGAGCGCGCATTGATAGGCGGCGCGTAGGTAGGACCGCAGCTTGTTCGCGGTGCGCCCCTTGCCGGCCTCGATCAGCCTGCGCAGCATGTCGAGCACATGATCGGGAGTGAGATCGACCGCGGGCGCTTCCGCAACGCCGGGCCAGGCCTCGGTGATATGGCGCTTGAAAATCTGGTCGGCATCGACGTGGCTGCGGCGTCCGTGTGTCTTCAAGTGCGCCACGTAGGCATCGAGAAGCTTCTGCAGCGTGCGCTCCGACTTCGCAGCCTCGGCCACCTTCTGCGCGATGAAGGTCTTGCGCTTCTCGGCCTTCGCCTCTCGAAGTCCGCCCGTTTGCGCACGGTCCGCATGCACGTCGGCGAGTTCACGACATTTCTCAAGCGCAGCAGCAAGGCCATAGCCGCGAGGTGTTGGCTGCAGCTTCTTCGGTGGGGCCGAAGGGTCGTAGACGCCGATCGGCTCGCGGCTCGTCTTGCCGCCTAGCGAATAGCGCCAGTAGAGCTGGACCGCGCCGTTCGCGAGCTTGCGAGCCTGCAATGCACCGCCGCGATCGAGGCGACTGTGCAGCGTCACGAAGGCGCCGCTGTCGAGCGATTTGATGGCCGCTGTGGCCGCTGAAACTTGATCTCTTGCCATAGTCCGTAGCTGATCTGGTGCCAGTCTGGTGCCAGTTTTGGCGCGAATGGTCTGAGACGGCCTGAAATGACTATGGACGTAAGCTATTGATCTGTAAAGGGTACTCTGGAGGCGACTTGTATCAGGAGATCCCAGGAAATCCCATCCCCAGGGACTGTTAATCCGTAGGTCCCTGGTTCGAGCCCAGGTCGGGGAGCCATATAAAACAACAGGTTAGCGACGCAAGTCGCTAACCTGTTTGTCTAT
>LNFM01006873.1_pt1 | contig 18358 bp, 13 predicted proteins | sample 596031 | NCBI WGS metagenome assembly LNFM01 (sample SAMN04254537, study PRJNA301005) | activated carbon metagenome | isolation source: dual media filters at the Ann Arbor, Michigan drinking water treatment plant | place: USA: Ann Arbor | reverse complement strand
ACACCAACGATCGGGGCGTAGCGCAGCCTGGTAGCGCACTAGCATGGGGTGCTAGGGGTCGTGAGTTCGAATCTCACCGTCCCGACCAATCGTGAAAGCCTGGCCCGAACCCCGGGGCGAGGCACAAGAAGAAACCCGCCACTCGGCGGGTTTCGTCGTTTCAGGGATCGGGCGTGGTTTGCTTCAGGCAGTCGGCGTTCTCGCCGGGTCCGGTTTCGACCAGGGCCAGCAGCGCCGCTGGCGGGGCGATCGCAAACAGCGCGGCGGCAGCGGCGGCGCGCAGCATCAGCGGGCCGCCCTGCGGACGGATGGTCGGCGCCTTGAAGGTGCCGCCGACGCGCAGCGGCGAGCGCAGGCTGAAGGGGCTGGGGTCTTTCGGGCGCGGCTTGAGCAGCAGGTCCAGCGACTCGTCGCCGAGATCGGCGCTGCCCTCGGCCAGCAGCAGGGTGTCGGTGGTGTCGAACGCGAAGTTCTCCAGCGTCATCCTGCCGTCCACGACGGAGAAGTCCGCGAAGCCGCAGCGCACAGGCACCACGCGGTCCTTGCCGAGCATGAAGCGCAGCGCTTCGGCGACGTCCAGGCCCGCGAGCTCCAGCGTCAGGTTGCTGATCTGGCCCGGGCCCATCGCGAGATCCAGGTCGCCGTTCGCGGATGCCATGAAGGCGGCCAGGGAGTTGCCGCGGCCGCTCAGGTCGATCTTTGCGCCGATCCTGCCTGTGCTTTCAGGCGCGGCGTCGGGCATCAGTTTCGGCAGCTCGAGCCGGCGCGCGGTGAGGGCGATGTCGACCGCGATCGGTGACTCGCGCGAGTCCAGGCGCACGACAGTGTCGACCTGGCCCCCGGCCACGCCCAGCGTCAACGGATCCAGCTTCAGCTCGCCATCCACCAGCACCAGATGGCCGTCCATGGACTCCAGCGGCAGCGAAGGCGAGGTCACCTGGCGCGCCCTGAGCCGGACGTCGGCGTCCATCGCGCGCAGCTTGGTGAGGTCGTAGGGGTCGTCCGGGAACAGGCGCGGGCCCGACGTCGCGTGCACCGGGCGCTCACCCTCGCCGACGGTGGGCTGGCCGCCGATGAAGCCGGCGAGGTCATCGAAGTCCAGCCGCTCGGAGCGCAGGTCGGCGCGGAACTGGGTGCGCTCCCGGGTGCCATCGATGACCACTTCGCCGGCTAGGTCGGAATCACCGACCATGCCCTTCATGTCGCGGTAGCTCCAGACGCCGTCCTCGCGCGCGAGCTGGCCCTCGAGCCGGTAGGCCGAGGTGGTCGGGATGGCGAGGCCGAGCAGCGTGTACAGGTGCGCCATGTCGTCGCCACTGATCTCGAAGCCGAGGTCGAAGTCCCTGAGCTGCAGCGGCGTGGCCAGGGCGCCGGTGGCGCGCATGCGCGTCGCGCCGGCGCGTGCCTCCAGATCGATCCGGAACCGTTCCTCGGCTTCGGCCAGCAGCAAGGGGGAGTCGACGCGGCCCTGCAGCAGGAAGTCGTTGCCGCGGTAGGTGCCGTCGCCCGTCAGCAGGAGCGGCGGGAAGGTCTCGCCTTCGGCCGGGCTGCCGCTGCGCACGTCCACCGAGAGGTCGGTTCGGAAGGGCGCTTCGACCAGGCGGAGCCGGCTGTCCGTCACCCACAGCTGGTCGATGTCGGGCGTGCGCGCCGGCCTTGAATCATCCCTGGGCTCTTCGCTGAAGCGCCAGTTCGCGCGCAGCTCCTTGTCGCGCTCCAGGTGCAGCGTCGCGCCATGCAGGCGGACCTGCGGCAGGTAGACGCGGCCAGCAAACAGGTGCCAGAACGCCCACTGGATCTCGGCCCGCTCGGCGCGGAACATGTCGGCCTCGTCGGACCAGTCGGCATTCCCGAGCACGACGCCGTTGGCGATGATCGTGGGCCGGAAGAAGGCCAGGTCCACGTCGAGGTCGCCTTCGATCGCGAAGCTGCGTGCAGTCGCCGACTCCACCGCGGCCTGCACCGGCCGCTTGTACCAGTTCCAGTCGAACAGCAGGATCAGAAGGATCATCAGCAGCGCGAACAGGATCCACGCGCGACGCTGGCGCGGCCTCATTTCAGGATGATCTGGCGCAGTCGACTGGGTCATGGCGCCAGTCTAGTCGTGCAAAAAGAAACGGCAGCGAAACCAATTCGCTGCCGTTCACTTTCATCATCACCTGGCCTGAACGAATCCGCCCGCGACGGCGCCCCGGCTCGTCAGCTGTCGAACAGCGCCGCGTCCAGCCCCAGCAGGTTGCCGCTGCCGCTGCGCATCGCCGCCGCATGCGTCTGCGTGCGCGGCAGGATGCGGGCGAAGTAGAAGCGCGCCGTCTCGCGCTTGGCGGTCTTGAGCTCCGCCGGATGCGCGCTCGTTTCCGCCGCGGCGACTGCCTTGGCCCACCAGAACGCCAGCGCGACGTAGCCGGAGTAGAACAGGTAGTCGACCGAGGCCGCGCCCACTTCATCCGCGTTTGCCATCGCCTTCTTGCCGACCTCCATCGTCAGCTCGCCCCACTGCTTGGCGATCTCGGCCAGCGGCAGCACGAATTCGGTCATCGACGCGTCGGTGGCGTGCTCGGTGCAGAACGCCTGGATCATCTTCAGGAACTGCTGCAGGCCGGCGCCCTGGAGCTGCATGGTCTTGCGGCCGAGCAGGTCCAGCGCCTGGATGCCGGTGGTGCCTTCGTAGATGGTGGTGATGCGGGCGTCGCGCGCCAGCTGCTCCATGCCCCATTCGCGCACGTAGCCGTGGCCGCCGAAGCACTGCATCGCGTGGTAGGTGCACTCGACGCCCCACTCGGTCAGCAGGCCCTTCACGATCGGGGTCAGGAAGCCCAGCAGCACGTCGGCTTCCTTGCGCTCGGCTTCATCCTTCGAGCGCTCGAGCACGTCCACCAGCGTCGCCGCGTGCAGCGCCAGCATGCGGCTGCCTTCGGCCAGCGACTTGCAGGTGAGCAGCATGCGGCGGATGTCGGGATGCACGATCAGCGGATCGGCCGGCTTGTCCGGGAACTTCGCGCCAGACAGCGAACGGCCCTGCAGGCGGTCGCGCGAATAGTCGAGCGCGTTCTGGAAGGCGCGGTCGATCAGGGCCAGGCCCTGCAGGCCGACCGCGAGGCGCGCGGTGTTCATCATGGTGAACATCGCATTGAGGCCCTTGTTCGGCTGGCCGATCAGGTAGCCCTCGGCGCCGTCGAAGTTCATCACGCAGGTGACCGAACCGTGGATGCCCATCTTGTGCTCGATCGAGCCGCACCACACCGCGTTGCGCTCGCCGACGCTGCCGTCGCGCGCGACCTTGACCTTGGGCACGATGAACAGCGAAATGCCCTTCACGCCCGCGGGCGCATCCGGCAGGCGCGCCAGCACCAGGTGGATGATGTTGCTGGTGAAGTCGTGCTCGCCGCCGGTGATGAAGATCTTGGTGCCGCTGACCTTGTACGAGCCGTCGGCCTGCGGTTCGGCCTTGGTCTTGAGCAGGCCCAGGTCGGAGCCGCAGTGCGGCTCGGTCAGGCACATGGTGCCGGTCCATTCGCCGGCGATGATCTTCTTCAGGAAGACTTCCTGCTGCCAGGCTTCGCCATGGTGCTTGAGCGCCTCGGTGGCGCCGTGCGAGAGCAGCGGATAGTTGCCCCAGCTCAGGTTCGCGGCGTCGATCATTTCCTTGATCGCGGCGCCGAAGCTCTCCGGCAGGTCCTGGCCACCCATCGCCTCGGGCGCGGTGATGCCGGCCCAGCCGCCATCGACGAACTGCGCGTACGCCTCCTTGAAGCCCGGCGGCGTGGTGACCGCGCCGGTCGCCTTGTCATGCACGCAGCCCACTTCGTCGCCGACGGCGTTGAGCGGGGCGAGCACGGTCTGGGTGAACTTGGCGGCTTCGTCGAGCACGGCGTCGAGCAGGTCGCGCTGGGCGTGTTCCATGCCCAGGCGGGCGTACAGCTTGTCGGCGCCGATGACGTCGTAAAGCGCGAACTTCATGTCGCGCACGGGGGCGGTATAGCGATTCATTCGTTCAGTTCCTGTGGGTCAGCGCAGCACGCCGGTCAGGCCCGGCACCGGGTCGAGGCCGCTCTGGTAGTCGAAGGGGTTGTCGGTCTTGGGCTCGCTGGTGGCGATTCGGCCGGACAGCGTATAGCGGACGTTGCGGCGGTTGGCCAGGGCGGCGTCCACCGCGGCGGCCGCGGCCGCGGACGGCTGGAAGACGTGGGTCACCAGCTCGTTCGAGCCCGGTCCGATGCTCATGCCGGGGTCGAGCGTCATGCGCGCGGCTTCCCCGCCGTTGATCACGAGGGTGGCGTCGAAGCCCGAGAAACGCATCGGCACCGTGCTGAAGTTCTGGATGCGGATGCTGGCCGACCAGCGCCCGTCCGGCTGCACGCGCAGTTCCTGCAGGCTGGCCTGGGGCGGGAAGATGCGCTTGGGCGGGCCGCTGGAGCAGGCCGCCAGCAGGACGGCGAGTAGGAAGACGGCGAGGACTTTCACGTTTCGCATTCAGGTCACCGGAAGCGTGGGGGAGCCCACTGAGGATACCAGCCCGTACGTTACGGGATCAGTCCGCGCGGGGCGGAACGACCACGATCAGTTCCTCCAGCGAGTAGCCCAGTCCGACCGCCCGGGCCTTGATCATGTCGAAGGTCGCGGCGTCCAGCGCCGGCTCCCGCGCCAGGATCCACAGGTATTTCCGGTCCGGCTCGCCGACCAGCGCCCAGCGGTAGTCGGGGTCCAGCGCGATCACCCAGTAGTCGCTCCAGACCATCGGCAGGAAGGAAAGCCAGGCCGGCGCGAACCGGACTTCGAGCTTGGCCGGGTCGGTGCCCGCGAGGCGGGCCATGCCGTTGGACTGCATCCGGACGCCGTCGTCGCGCAGGCAGGCGTTGCGGACCTGGACCCGGCCGCTTTCCAGCGGGACATAGGTCGCCGTGATGTCGCCGACGCAGCGGCGCTCGAAATACATAGGCAGCCGGGCGATCTCGTGCCAGGTGCCGGAGTAGCGCCGCAGGTCGAGCTCGGGCACGGCTTCAAGCGGCGCGGGCTCACCGGCCGCCGCGGGGGCGGCGAGGGCAAGCATCAGCGCGAGTGCGGGAAAGGCTTTCATCGCAGGGCTCCTTTCATCCGGGGGCCACTAGGGTAGCGCCCGCGTGGATGGATAGCCCGTGAACCGCCTCAGCCGGGGTCGCGGCCGCCGGACATCTCGCGCACCAGCTTTTCCTGGAAAGCCTCGAAATCCAGCCCTTCGGCGGCGGCTTCCGCGTGCGCCGCCTCCCGCAGCGGGGCCGAGAACACCAGGTCCACGTGCTTGCCTTCGGCCCGCAGCAGCGCCGCCGCGCGCTTGAGGATGGCGAGCACGTGCGCGGCGCTGTCGGAGGTGCCGGCGATCTTGCCGTCCAGCCCCAGCACCCATTCGCCGTCCTTGCGCACGATGCCGCCGAGCAGCTTGCCGTCGGCGTCGCGGAGCTGGGCGTGGGGCGTGCCGAGTTTTTCCGGCGGGATGGCGGCGGTTCCGGACCGCGGGCGGGTGGGCTTGGGCATGGCGGGCTCCGGATGTGGCGCGGCGGGGGATGCGCCGTTAACGCGGGCTCAGGGTACCCGAGTCGCGCCCTGCCGTCGGCGCATCAGCTCGCCAAGCCTCGTCGGATCGCGTAGCGCACTACTTCCGCCGAATTGCGCACGCCGAGCTTGTGCAGGACGCGGGCGCGGTGGTTTTCGGCTGTCTTGGCACTGATGTCGAGCCGCCGGGCGATTTCCTTGGTCGTCAGTCCATCGGCGATCAGGTGGAACACTTCACGTTCACGCGGGGTGAGATCACGGTAGGGATCGTCCAGCGCGCGCCCGGGCTGCTGGAGGTGTGTCGCGAGCACCCCGCTGGCCTCGGGACTGAAGTGGCCCAAGCCGCGCGCGATGCCGCGGATCGCCTCTGTCAATTCGCTGGCGGGGCTGTCCTTGAGCAGGAAGCCGGACGCGCCGGCGCGCACGGACTGCAGCAGATACTCCTCGTCCTCGTGCATCGTCAGCACCAGGGTGCGGGTGGCGGGACACTGCTCGCGCAGCCGGCGCACGACCTCAAGGCCGTTCAGCCCCGGCATCGAAAGGTCCACGACCGCGACATCGGGCGCCAGCTCGATGCAGAGCGCAATGGCCTGCAGGCCATCGGCCGCTTGGCCGACGACCTGGCAAAAGCCGGCTGACTCCAGAACGGCCACGAGGCTTTCCCGGACCATGCGGTGGTCGTCGGCGATCAGGACGCGGATGCTTGCCCCGGCGGCGTCGGTCATGGCGCGAGTCCGTCGGTATGGCCGGCCAGCGGAACGTCGAGCATGAGCCGCGTGCCGGCGCCCGGATGCGTCGTCAGCCGGAGCGTCCCGCCATGCAGCGCCACGCGCTCGCGCATGGCGCCCAGGCCGCTGCCCTCGCCGCTCTGTGCACCCTGCAGCGCCCTGTCGGCGTCGAAGCCGCGGCCGTCGTCCCAGGCCTCGAAACGCAGCCGGCCGCCGCCGGCACTGAGCCGGAACCCAGCGTGCTCGGCGGCGGCGTGCCGAATCGAGTTGGTCAGCGCTTCTTGCGCGACCCGGAACACGAGCGTCCGCGTATCTTCGTCCAGGTCCGGCAATTCGTCTGCCTCGATGCCCACCGCGACGCCCGCGGGCTGCGCGAGCGTCCGGCCCAGCCAGCGCAGCGCCGGCACCAGACCCAGGTCGTCGAGCACCTGGGGACGTAGCAGTCGCGACAGCTGGCGGGTGTCGGCCAAGGTCTGTTCACACAGGGAGATGGCGTCGGACAGGCGCGAAGCTGCCGGTGCTGTGTCGTTCAGGCTGCCCTCGAGCAGCATCAGCTGGTGCTTGAGCGCAGTCAGGTTCTGTCCCAGTCCGTCATGCAGGTCGCGCGCGAGCCGCCGGCGCTCGTCTTCCTGCACCCTGTACATGGCGCGGGCCAGGCGCTGGAAGCGCGCCTGGTTGGACTCCAGCCGGGCCACCAGGTCGGCATAGTCGCGGCCAAGGCGCGCCAGGTCGGCGTTTGGGTCCGGGGTCGTCATGGCGTTCCCCTTGCCTCGGCGTCAACCTGCCGCGCCAGTGCTTCCAGCTTTGTCCGGCGAACGTAAGGGCGGCCACCGGCCAACAGCTCGCGCGCTTCGCGCAGCGCCGCGCGTGCGCCCGGCAAATCCTGTGCGGCGAGCGCCAGTGTGCCGCTGCGCTCCAGCCACGCCAGCTGCAGGGGAAGATTGCCCAGCTGCCGCACCTCATCGTCCAGGGCGGCGTCCGGCCCCGGGGCTGCCAAGACGCGGGCTTCGAGCTGCAGGGAGCGGATGCCCGCACGGATGGCCGCCTCGTCGGCGGTTGCCAGGGCCTGGCGCAAGTCTTCGCCGCGCCCCTCGTCTGCCAGGGCGCGGGCACGGAGAAGTGCGGCGATCGCGGCCTGCTCCGGCGTTGCGGCCTCGGCGCCGCCGGGCAGGTCCTCGATCAGGCCAAGCGCTTCCGCCGGCTTGCCACGCGCCAGGGCGATCTTTGCCGCGAGCAGGGCGGCATCGGTGCGCCCGCGCTGGTCTTCCCTCGATTCGAACAGACGGCGGGCGCGATCTAGCCGCTGATCGGCTTGGTCCAGTCGGCCCTGGATGATCTCAAGCTCTACCAGGTTGCGCAGGCTCACCGCTGCCTCCTCGAGCATTTGGCGCTGCTCCGCGGTGCCCAGCGAGGCCTCGAGCAGCTCCCGCGCCCGGGTCCAGTCGCCGCGCGCGGTCTCCAGCAGGCCCAGGTTCTGCTCGACCCGCACCACGCCGTTGGTGTCCTCGAGCCCGGCAAACGCATCCCGCGCCTGCTGCCACAGCGCGCGGGCGTTGTCGTAGTCGCCAAGTTGGAAATGGGCGAAACCCAAGTTGTTGAGGCTCTCGGCCATGCCCAGCGGATCTCCGCCTTGTTCGCGGCTGCGCAGGCCCCGGCGATAGGCCGCGAGGGCCGCCTGATAGTCGCCGCGCTCCTCTTCCAGCAGCCCCAGTTCGTTCTCGACGGCGGCGAGGCCGGCGTCGTCACCCAGGACCTGGAACAGACCGCGCGCCTCATCGAGTCGCGTCGCGGCCTGGTCATGCCGACCGCGGAACAGGTCGATCTGGGCCAGGTTGCGCAGGCTGCTGGCGGTCCCGCGCCGGTCGCCCAGCTCGCGCCGCAGCTGGAGCGCCTCCTCGTACTGCTTCTCGGCGTCTCCGGTCTGGCCCAGCCTGGCATAGCCCACGCCCAGGGCATTGACCGTCTCCGCCTCGCCTCGGAGGTCCCGCGAGCGCTTGAAAAGCACCAGTGCCCGCACCAGGTGATCTTCAACCGCGACCCGCAGGTCGCCCCTCAGGATCGCCGTTTTGCCGCGGAGGTACCAAACGCGCGGATCCTGCGGATCGTTTGCCGCGGCGATGGCGAGGCTGGATTCGGCAACCTCCAGGTCGCCACCGTCCAGCGCAATCTCAGCGATCTGTAGCTGGAGGCCCGGATCGCCAGCAAGACCCGGCGCCGACGCCAGCGCGATGGCTTTTTCGGTGTCACCCTCGAGCGCCATGCGCCAGGCAGCTAGCTGGAAGGCCAGCGGCTGTCCGGGTAGCCCGTCGGCGCGACGCGCGGCGTCGACCGCGAGGGCACGGCGCCCTGCGATCCGCGCGGCATTGACGAGGGCGGCGAGCGCCGGCGCATGGTTGCGGTCGAGATCGGTGATCCGCACCAGGGCGTCGGCGGCCTCATCGGCGCGGCCCGCCTGCAGCAGCCGCAGTGCCAGGCCGTACGCTTCGAGGTCCTCGTCGCCCGCCAGTATGGACGTGGCGTGAGGAGCATCCAGCGCAATCGCCAGCGGCTCAAGCAAGTCCCGTGCAGCGGCCGCCGGCGACGCCCGCGACGGGCCGACTACCACCCGGGGCGATGCCAGGCCGCGGCCGCTGATCACTGCCTCGAAAGCGACGCCTTCGTCCGCCGAAACCGAGTGGAGCCGCACGAAACGAGCCGCCGGGAGTGCCTGGCCCAGCGCTTCGTCGTTGGCAACGCCCCTGCCGGCAAGGCGTGACTGGGCCAGAGCCAGCCGGATTCGCTCGCCGTCGGCTACTGCTATCCCGGGCCGTCCCGCCAACCCCAGGCGCAGCGCCTCCGCGGCGCCTTCCAGGGCCGCGTCGCCGGCACCGGCCTCCGCGAACAGCACGATGCGTGGTGGTGCAGCCGGCATCACCGGGGCGGGCTCGCGCCACGGCGCCAGCAGGACCAGCGTCGTCAGGCCAGCGGCTGCGGCGAGGCCAAACACCGGCCAGGTCCAGCGCGGCACTATCGCGGGCACATGGCGCGCGTCGATAGCCTGGATCACCGATGCGGCATCGCGCGGCCGATGCGCCGGGTTCGGGCGAAGCAGCCGGGCCAGCAGGCGCGCGACCCAACCGGGCAGATCGGCGCGCCGGGTTTCGATGCCAGGCGGGCTGGCGACCATTCGGCGCGCCATCGACTCTGCCGCGGTCGCGCCGGCGAAGGCCGGTTCACCGGCCAGCATCTCGTAAAGAATCAGGCCAAGCGCGTAGAGGTCGGAGCGGGCGTCCACGGCGTCGCCGCGCGCCTGCTCCGGCGCCAGGTAGTCGGGCGTTCCGACGATGGCGCCAGTTTGCGTGAGACCGGTCGATCCCAGCGACCGCGCCACGCCGAAATCGGTGATGAGCGCGTGTCCTTCGCCGTCGAGAAGGATGTTGCCGGGCTTGAGGTCGCGATGGACGATGCCGCTGGCATGAGCGGCCTGCAGCCCTTCCGCGATCTGGCGGGTGATGGCGAGTGCTTGGTCGACATCGACCTGGCCATGATGATCGAGCCAGTGGTCCAGCGACTGGCCGTCCACGAAATCCATGCTGATGAACCAGCGATCGCCGTCCCGCGCGATGTCATGGATGCGGACCACGCGCGGGCTCGAGACCTGGCGCGCAAGCAGCAGTTCCTGCCGGAAGCGCTCAAAGGCTTCGGGGCGTGCGGCCAGCTCGCCGCGCAGCAGTTTCAGCGCCACGGTGACGCCCAGGTCCTCGTCCCGCGCGCGATAGACCACGCCCATGCCGCCGGTGCCGACGCGCCGTTCGATAGTGAACCGATTCGCGAGGCGCGTTCCGGGCGCAAGGTCCGCGATCGCGCCGGAGCCTGTCAGGGTAGAGCTGTTGCCAGGTGTGGCGCCCTCGCTCATCCTGCTCCCCCGCCGGGCTGGGGGCCGACCGCGCCGGCCGCGAGTGCGGCCTGGTTCCGCCGCGCTGCGAGCCAGAGCGCCGCTCGCTCCGCGAAGGCCTCCAGCAACTCCAGGTCGATCCGGGTGATCACCGCGCCCGGCCGGCGGCTGTCAACGTAGGCAAGGCCGAGCATCTCCTCGCCCAACACCAACGGCAAGCAGGCCAGGGCGCGCAGCCCGCCGGCGACGACCGAGGCCTGACCCGCCAGTGCCGGCTCAAGCGACAGGTCGTGCGCGACCACTGGCCGCATTGACCGGAGGGCTTGGTTGAGGGCCGTGGTGCTGCCGGCGAAGCGCGCCGCGTCGCTACCGCCGCTGAATCCGCGCCAGGCCTGCGGCTCGAGTCGACCATCTTCTGGCAGCAGCAGTATCCCGCGCTCTGCGCCGGCGAGATCGATGAGCGCGTCCAGCGTGGCCTCCAGCAGGTCGGCGCGCGCGGGCTCTCGGCCCAGCGCCAGCGTCAGGGCGGTAGCGGCGTCACGGCGCTGCCCGGACTCCACCCGCGTGCGGGCCAGCGTAGCGTCGTCGATGATCTCCAGCTCGCAGGCGATGTCGCCAAAGCGAAGCCAGGCGCCCCCTTGCCTGCGGCTGCCATCCGCAGAGAGGCCGTCGATGAAGCTGCCGTTCTTGCTGCCGTTGTCGATGAGGATCCAGTCGCCCGCGGCAAAGGTCAGGCTAGCGTGTTGCCGGGAAACGGACGGATGCGCCAGCCGCACCTCGCAACCGTCGGCCCGCCCTATGAGATGGAGCCCATCGCCGGACAGGGTGAACCGTTCGGCGGCGCACTGGGGAGGGTAGGCGGTCAGGCGTGCGGGCATGCTGTCATCTTAGCGCCGCCGGGGGCCGGCGGCGCCAGCGTCAGCGCTCGGTCGGGCGCGCGTCAGTCGCCGTGGTCGCGGAGGTAGCCGATGCTGAAGACCAGGCTGTCCAGGCCAGCCAGCAGTTCACCCGAGATGTTGTCGCGGTCGCGCAGCGCGTGCCATTCCTGGGGAATGGCCAGGCCGGCCCGGGCCGACACGCGCTGGCGCATCGCCTCGGCCGCGCCGATGGCGTCGGCATAGCGCTCGTCGCCAAGTCCGGCCTCGACGGCATCAAGCTGTGCCTGCAGCGGAGCTGCCTCCAGCGCCGGCAGCTTGGACACTTCCGCTCGCAGGCGGGCTAGTTTGCCGGAGATGACGTCCAGGGTGGGGCGGGCGTCCAGCACCACCAGGAACTGCGAGAAGCCACCGGTGGTGCCGCGCGTGCGCACGCTGCCGGCGGTCACCGACCCGGTGATGTCACGGAAGCTGCCCCCCAGAGGCGCCTTGAGCAGGCGGTAGCGCGATCCGGCGGTGTAAACGAGTGCGTGCGTGTGCAGTTCGACATGCACGACGCGACGAAACGACAGGCCGCCGAGCGTGGTTGGCTCGATGGTGATCATGAGCGGCAGCTCCGCCGGCACCAGGGTGCCGCCGCCGGTGGGAAGCCGCGACAGCAGCGCGGCCGCGCTGGCGTCGACCAGCGCCGCGCTGACGCCGAGCGAGGCCGGGTTGAGGCCGCTGGCGTCGTCGAAGTCGAGCCGCAGGTCGGCTAGCGGCGCAAGGCTTCCGCCCACTCGCACGATGGCCGAGTTGCCCGAGACCTCTACCGTGACGGGGACGGGCTGCGCCAGGGCTGGCAGGGGTGACATGGCGAGCAGGGCGGCAAACAGCTTTTGAGCAACGGCAGTCATCGGGAACTCCGTGGGTGGGTGCGCGTCCGATGCGTCAATTAGTCGCACCTGTTCCGGGCGACCGCTTCATCTTAGGACAGCTTCCGGCCGCAAGTCTCTAGGGGTTTTCCCCCACGCCGGATGGGGGCTCTGCCGGATTGGTGCGGCCGGATGCGGGGCGGAAGCTGTCCCTGGGCCGCACAAACCCTATAGCGGCTAACCCAGAACGGAGAGAATGTGATGTCTGTCACCAATTCACGAATCGCCCGCTTGTCGGCCCTTTCGGTCGGCATGCTCGCCAGCGGCCTCGCGGTCGCCGAGGCCCGGATCGACCCCGAACTCACCCGCCTGCTCGCCAGCACGCCGGCCACCGAGGACCTGCAGGTCGTCATCAGCTACGAGCAGTCCGGCCCGGTCACCGCCGCCCAGATCGCCGCGCTGCGCGAGCTTGGCATCGACCGTGGCGTTCGCATGCACACGCTGCCGATCGCAGGCGCCCTCGCCACACCCGCCGAGATCCGCGCGCTGGCCGCGCGCGACGACGTCGCCTCGATCTATTTCAACGCCCCGCTGCGGTTCTTCAACAAGGAACAGCGCGAGATCAGCGGCGCTGCGCGGGTCGTGGAGAACCAGGCCGACTTTGGCCGCGCGGTCCCGTACAGCGGCCGCGGCGTGACGGTTGTGGTGAACGACTCCGGCATCGATGCTACCCATGAGGATCTGAAGTTCGGCGAGAACGTGGTGCAGAACGTCCAGGCGCCGCAGAACATCCTCGCCAGCCTGGCCAGCGACCTGGCCGGCCCGGGCATCGTGCCCATGCTCTACGTGGAAGACCAGCTCAACACCGACCTCGGGGGCTCCGGGCACGGCACGCACGTCGCCGGCACGGTCGGTGGCACCGGCGAGCGTTCGGGTGGCCTTTACCGCGGCGTCGCGCCCGGCGCGAAGCTGGTGGGCTATGGCTCCGGCGGTGCCTTGTTCATCCTTGACGCGGTTGGGGGCCTGGATTACGCCGCCACCCACCAGTTCAGCTTCGACCACCCGATCCGGGTGACCAGCAATTCGTGGGGCTCGTCGGGCAAGTTCGATCCCATGCACCCGGTGAGCATCTCCACGTACGAGCTTTACAAGCGGGGGATCGTCAGCGTCTTCGCCGCCGGCAATGATGGCCCTGGCGAAGACACCCACAACCCCTACGCGCAGGCTCCGTGGGTGGTCTCGGTGGGCGCTGGCGAGAAGGATGGCGTGCTGACCTCGTTCTCCTCGCGAGGCAATCGGGGTGAAAGCGGCACCTTTACCATGCCCGACGGCAAGTCCTGGACCTACTTCAACGAGCCGACGGTCGTGGCCACCGGCGTGGACATCATCTCCACCCGCGCCAGCACCAGCGCGTTGGGCGCGCTTTCGGCAGAGCAGGATTCGGCCGTGATTGCGCCGGCCCACCTGCCGTTCTATACCCACTCCAGCGGCACGTCGATGGCCACCCCGCATGTCTCGGGCATCCTTGCCCTGATGTTCGAAGCCAATCCCAACCTGACGCCCATGGAGGCGAAGTCCATCCTCGAGGAGACCGCCGCCAACATGACCGGTCGGCTCGCGTGGGAGGCTGGTGCCGGGCACGTCAACGCCTATGCTGCCGTCGCGGCGGCGCAGGGCTTGCGCAACGACTACGGCCGCACGGTGAACGTGCTGCGTGAGTTCAACAGCAATGCCCTGCTGGCTCCGGGCGGCGAACCGCTGCCGTTCTCGATCCTGTTCTCGCCGGTCGGCGAGCCTGAAAAAGTGCCGTTCGAGGTCGGGCCGGAAGTGGCCTTCGTCTCGGCGCGCGCAACCACCGATACCAGCACCGTCGCGCTGGTGCTGACCGATCCCGACGGCGTTCGCTACGGCTCGTCGATCGCGCTGCCGGTGCTCGGCAGCACGATCACGACCGGCGCGCCTGGCAAGCAGGGCACCTGGACGATCTCGGTGAGTGGCATCGGCTCGGTGTCCGGAGTGGCGGTGGATCCGACCCGCAGCACCAATGGCGTCGCAGCCCCGGGAATCATCGATGGCGAGATCAGCTTCCTCAACAGCGGTGGCTACACCGGTCTCAATGACGTCCACTCTCACCCTGCCCGCACCGCGATCGAGTTCGCCGTCGCCAATCGCCTGGTGGACGGCCATTCGGACAGCAAGTTCCGCCCCGACCAGCAGCTCAAGCGCAGTGAACTTGCCCAGTACCTGCTGATGGGCGCCAGCGTCCGCCAGTCGCTGCCGCTGTCGGGCGTGCCAAGCTTCACCGATGTCGCGCCCAGCAGCCGCGAGTACGCCTATGCTGAGGCGGCCATCGCCAAGGGTGCGCCGCTGCGTGACCTGGGGCAGGACGATGCCGGCGTCATGCGTTTGGTGAACGGCCAGTTCAAGCCGGGTGCCCAGGTCAGCCGACTCGACCTGGCCTATGCGCTGGTCCAGGCGCAGGGATTGCAGGGCCTGGCCACGGCCTTCGAGGGTCCGCTGACGGTCCTGTTCAATGGCCAGCGCATCAACATCGAGGACGCTGGCTCGATTCCGTCCAGCCAGCGCGGCTACGTGCAGTACGCGCTGGACACGGGCGTGTTGAATGCCAGGTTCTCGCTGGTGCAGGGTCCGTTCGACCTGCAGCCGACGATCAAGGCCCACTTCGATCCGGGCCAGGCGGTAACGCGCGCCGCGTACGCGGTGGCCGCCAGCCGGTTCCAGGTGCAGTACCAGGCCGCTGAAGACTGATCTGCCTGCCATGACCCCTTGGGCCCGGCCGCGTTGGCCGGGCCGCTTTTTCGGGCGGATCGGCACACGCAATCAAAGAGCTCGCCATCGCTACGGAAAACTTGATGGTGGACTGCATGCGCCGAGCCGTGTCCCGGGCAACCCGCGCGCCAGCGTCAGGGGTGCTTCCGCAAGCCTTCCTTGATCGACTCGACAAGCTCCGCCGCATTCCATGGCTTGGGCAGGAAGTCGTGAAGCGCAGCCTCGCGCCGCGCGCGGTCCACGGCGCCCGTCTCGGCCTGCCCAGACAGCATGATCTTCACTACGGAGGGGAAGCGCTTGTGAGCCTCGATCAGGAACTCGTCGCCCTTCATCTGCGGCATCAGCCAGTCTGAAACGATAACCAGCAGCTTGTGGCCATCCAGCGCCAGCTCATCGAGCAGGTCGAGCGCTTCTTCCGCACTCTCGGCCACTTCGATGACGAACTGGCTGTCGAAGGCGCGCCGAAGTTGGTCTTTCAATGCCGTAAGGACGATAATCTCGTCGTCCACGCACAACAGAACGCCCTTCTCCATCACGCGACTCCTGCGATTGGCAAGCTGACAGTAAAGGTGCTTCCGCGGCCGACCTCGCTTTCAAGGTCGATCCTGCCGCCATGTTTTTCAACGATCTTGCGCACGATGTCCAGGCCGAGCCCGGTCCCCTCGCCAGCGGCCTTGGTGGTGAAGAACGCATCGAAAATTTTCTCGCGCAGCTCGGGCGGTATACCGCAGCCGCTGTCGCCAACCGACACCATCGCGTAGTCGCCCTCGCGTCGCAGGCCGATGGTGAGGCTGCCCTTGTTGCCCATCGATTGCAGCGCGTTGTGCACAAGGTTGGTCCAAACCTGGTTTATCTCGTCGGGCAGGCAGCGGACTGGGGGCAGGTCTTCGAAATTCCGCACCAGCTCGATTCCGTGCTTTATCTGGTTCTGGTAGATCGTCAGAACCGTTTCGATGCCTTCCGACAGGGGTGACTCCGTCCAGACCTGCACGCCACCAAAGCGTGAGAAAGACTTCAACGCGAACACGATCTTGGCGACTCGGTCCACCGCCGTGTTGATGTTGTCGGCATTGGAGGTGATCGTGGCAATGCCGTGCGCTGTGTTCAGGATGCGCTCGACGGCGGCATGGCGCAGCAAGGGCAATATGGCCTGCAGGTCGGTGTGGCACTGCAGTTGGACCAGCAGGCCCGCGCGGTGCCTGGCTTGGTCCGCCTGGCCCATCGCCTCGAGTTGCCCAGTCACCTCGCGCACGATGGCCCGCTCTTCGCGGGTGCTGATCAGCGGCCTGGCCTGGCTGGCGCGCTTGACCAGCGCGCTGAACAGCAATCGGTGCTCACTGTCCATCTCGTCGAGCAGCAGGGGCAAGTCCAGCAGGGCGCTGTCGAGTGCCTCGGAAATATTGCAGCTGCTCGACTTGATAGCGCCGATCGGGGTGTTGATTTCGTGCGCCACGCCAGCTATCAACTGCCCGAGCGCCGCCATCTTTTCCGAATGCACCAGGTGCGCCTCGGCGGCGTGCTGGTCTTCAAGCGCCCGCGCGGCCTGCCGGCGCGCGCGGTCGGCCGCGGCGTAGGCTTCGGCATTGGCCAGCGCAATGGCGGCGTAGGCCGCCGCCGAACGAAAAACCTCCAGGTCGCGGTCGTGGTAAGCGTTTGCGGCGTGGCTCTGGATCGTCACCACGCCAATGCGCCGGCCATTGGCAACCAGCGGTCGAAACACCGCCGATTTGATCTGCGCGCTTGGCTGGAACCCACCCGCGTTGGGCGCGTTCTCAAGCTGTGACTCATTGAAAACCGTCATCTCCCGGTCCTCGCGGAACGTCAGGACGGCCAGGGAAGTCGGATGGTCAAGCGGGTAGGACGTGCCGCGATCCTCCTCGCCATCCTCGATGTAGTACACGTACTCCAACGAGTCGCCCTCCGACGAAAGCAAGGCAACACCAAAGGCATCGGTCGGCAGCAGGCCAGCAAAATGCCTGCCAAGCGTCTCGCAGATGGCAATCACGTCCAGGCTGGCGGTCAGGTCCCGGCCGATTTCAGCAATCTGGCGCAGGGTTTCCGCTGATGCCGCCAGCTCATCACTGGCCATCTTGAGCTTTGCGTTGGACTGCCAGCGCGCAACGATGGTCGCGACGTTGCTGGCCACGAAGCTTAGAAGCTCCAGGTCGGCTTCACTGTAGCTGACATCCGCACTGTAGCTCTGCACGATGATCAGGCCATACACCGCGTTCTGCGCGATCAAGGGCGCGCCCATCCAGCTGTTGAAGTCAGCCGAGCCGCGTGGCGCAACGATATCCCCGCTGGCCACCAGTGCCTCGAACTTCGGGTGGTCGAGCAGAAGCGGCCTGCGCTTGCTTATCACCAGCGACGAAATTCCGTCGCCGTAGGCGAACGTTTCCAGGACCTCGTTCTCGTCCTCGTCCACCATGTATTGCTGGCGGATCAGGCCTTCTTCAGCGTCGTAGGTGGCGATGATGAAATTCTTCGCGTGCATTAACCGCCCGACGATTGCGTGCAGTCGTTCATAGTGTTCGTGCTGGGGACTGTCTGCGGCCGACAGCGCGGCAATCTCGTAGAGCGCATGCTGCAGTTCGTCTGCGCGACGTCGCTCCGCCAGTTCATTCTCGAGCTGGGCGATCCGCTGCAGCAGTTGTTCGGGTGAATCAAGCATTCTCTAGCTCCACGCAGTCGCGTCCACTGGCCTTGGCACGATAAAGCGCGGCATCGGCCCGGGCCAGCAGGGTGGCCGCGGTGTCGTCGCTCCGGCAGCAGGCGACGCCGAAGCTGGCCGTGACCTGGCCCACGCCAGGAAAAGAATGCTTCGCCAGCACGTCGCGAAGCTTTTGAGCCGCTTGTTCGCCACCCGGGGGAGTGCCATTGCGACAGATGACCACGAATTCCTCGCCGCCCAGCCGTCCCAGCGAATCCGCATCACGCGTGTTCTCGCGGAGCAGCTGCGCGACCCCGACGAGCACCTCGTCGCCAACGCCGTGGCCGTAGGTGTCGTTGATGCGCTTGAAATGGTCTATGTCGAGCATGATGATGGAAAACGCGGCGTCGTAGCGCCGACTCCGGATCAGCTCGTCGGCGATCAGTTCGTCCAGCTTGCGCCTGTTGAACAATCCGGTCAGCTTGTCGGTGACAGAGAGAACTTCCAGCTGCCGGTTCTTCTCCACCAGTTCCGCGGTGCGTGCGGCGACCAAGGCCTCCAGTTCCGCGTTCATCCTCTTGAGCTCGTCGTTGCGCCGGACCAGGTCGAGCTCATGCCAGTAGGCGCGGATCGCCGCCCGCACGGTCAGCACGATGTCTTCGTTCAGGAAGGGCTTTTCGAGGAACCGATAGAGATTCGCGTGGTTGATGGCACGCTTGACCCCGCTCAGGTCGCTCTGGCCGGTGAGCAGGATTTTCAGCGTGTCAGGCCAGTACTCGTGCAGCTTCACCAGCAGTTCGTCGCCGCGCATTCCGGGCATCATGAAGTCCGAGATGACCAGGCTCAGCTGCTTCCCCTGCGCGGACAGTTCGGCCGCTATTTCCAGGGCTTCGGCTCCATCCTCGGCGAACTCAACCTGTAGCTCGGCTCCGAAATGGTTCGACAGCATCGTGCGCAGCGCGTTAAGCACCGTTGAATCGTCATCGACGCACAAAATGATGCTGTTCCGTCCCACTGGACACCCGCTGCAGTTCGCCCCTCTATAGAGAAGCACGTTT
>LNFM01006871.1_pt1 | contig 18361 bp, 15 predicted proteins | sample 596031 | NCBI WGS metagenome assembly LNFM01 (sample SAMN04254537, study PRJNA301005) | activated carbon metagenome | isolation source: dual media filters at the Ann Arbor, Michigan drinking water treatment plant | place: USA: Ann Arbor | reverse complement strand
ACGCCCTTTTCGGCGGCGTATTTCTCGGTGTTGCGGCGGGCCTTGGCGCGGACGAAGAAGGGGATCTTCTTCAGCTCACGCTCGGCGTCGGGGAGCCAGTGGAGGGCGTCGGCGAGGGCCTGCGCGGCCTCGATCATCTGGGTGGCGGCGTTGGCGGTGGGTTCCAGGATCTGCTGGGCGGGGGCCGGGGTGGCCTTGCCGCCGTGGTGGCTGGGGCCGGCGGCGTCGTGGAATTCGAAATCCTCGCGGAACATGGTGAGGAGGTGTTCTTCGAGTCCCATCACCAGCGGATGAATCCAGGTGTCGAAGAGGACGTTCGCGCCTTCAAACCCCATCTGGGGCGAGTAGCGGGCGGGGAAGTCCTGGACGTGGACCGGGGCCGAGATCACGGCGCAGGCGATGCCGAGGCGCTTGGCGATGTGACGCTCCATCTGCGTGCCGAGGATCAGTTCCGGGGCTGCGGCGATGATGGCGGCTTCGACGTCGAGGTAGTCGTCGGAGATGAGGGCCTCGAGCCCGTATTCCTTGGCGCAGGCGCGCATCGGGCGGGCGAATTCGCGGTTGTAGCAGCCGAGGCCCACGACTTCGAAGCCGATCTCGTCGCGGGCGACGCGGGCGGCGGCCATGGCGTGGGTGGCGTCGCCGAAGATGAAGACGCGCTTGTTGGTGAGGTAGGTCGAGTCGACCGAGGCCGACCACCAGGGCTGGCGGAGGTTCTTTTCGTCAACTTGGGCGCTGACGCCTGCCAGGGCTGCGACTTCGGCGATGAACTCGCGGGTGGCTTGCGCGCCGATCGGGATGGTCTTGGTCCAGGGCTGGGCGTGGGTCTTTTCCAGCCAGCGGGCGGCACCTTCGCCGGTTTCGGGGTAGAGAAGGACGTTGAAATGCGCGGCGGGGAGCCGGGCGAGGTCTTCGGGGCTGGCGTCCAAGGGGGCGGCGACGTTGATCGCGATGCCCATGCTGCGCAGGAGATTGGCGATCTCGGTCACGTCGTCGCGGTGGCGGAAGCCGAGGGCGGTGGCACCGAGGATGTTGCAGGAGACTTCCTTGGTGCGCTCGCACGGCTGGGCCAGCGCGCGGGTCAGGGCGAGGAAGGTCTCGTCCGCGCCGAAGTTTTCCTTGCGGGAGTAGCTGGGCAGGTCGAGCGGCACGACGGGGCAGGGCAGGCCGAGGGTCGAGGCGAGGCCACCGGGGTCGTCCTGGATCAGCTCGGCGGTGCAGGAGGCGCCTACGATCATCGCCTGCGGCTTGAAGCGGTCATAGGCGCCCTGGGCGGCGCGCTTGAAGAGGGTGGCGGTGTCGGCCCCAAGGTCGGAGGCCTGGAAGGTGGTGAAGGTGACCGGCGGGCGGTGGTTGCGACGCTCGATCATCGTGAAGAGGAGGTCGGCGTAGGTGTCGCCCTGCGGGGCGTGGAGGACGTAGTGGACGGACCGCATGCCGGTGGCGACGCGCATCGCGCCGACGTGCGGGGGGCCTTCGTAGGTCCAGAGGGTGAGTTTCATGGCGCGGCCCCCTTGCGTGAGGGCGCGTTCTGGCCGGGCCGGGTGCCCCCCACCCCATCCCTCCCCCACAGGAGGGGGAGGGAGGCGCTTGGGGCAGATGTCAGAGCAGAACGGTGGGCGTATGCGGCTCCCCTCCCCCCGGTGGGGAGGGGATGGGGGTGGGGGGCGTGCCGGAGAACGGTCATTCTGCGGCCCCCTGAAGCATCGCGCGGCGGCGGAGGGGGCGGGAGAAGAGGGCGGCGAGATCGCCCGCCTGTTCGTAGAAATGGACGGGCGTGAAGACGAGTTCGATCGCCCATTTGGTGGCGTAACCGGCGGCCTCCAGCGGGTTCGCAAGGCCAAGGCCGCAGACGGTGAGGTCGGGCTTCAGGGCGGCGTGACGGTCAAGCTGCAGGTCGACGTCCTGGCCTTCGGAAAGGACAGTTTGCGGCAGGAGCGCGAGTTCGGGTTCCATCAGGCCGCGGTGGAGGTAGGGGGTCCCAACCTCGACCGGGACCATGCCGCATTCGCGGGCGAGAAAGCGCGCGAGGGGGATTTCGAGCTGGCTGTCGGGGAACATGAACAGGGTCTTGTCGCGCAGCGTCTCTGCATGGGCCGCGACGGCCTTGCGGGCCCGGGCGCGGGGGGCCGCGGTGACGGCCTCGAAGGTTTCCAGCATCACCCCTTGGGTCTTGGCGACGGCGCGGAGCCAGTCGGTCGTGCCTTCCTCGCCAAAGGGGAACGGCGCGCAGATGCGTTCGCCGCCACGACGCTCGATGGCGTGGGCGGTGTCGGCGAGGAACGGCTGTGTGAGGATGAAGCGGGTGTTCGGGCCGACCCTGGGCGCATTGGCGGCGCGGCGCGAGGGCAGGAAGCTGACGTTCTGGATGCCCATCTGGGTGAGGAGCGACAGGCACTGGTCTTCCACCACATCGGGCAGCGCGCCGACGACGAGGAGGCTCGCTTCATCGGATTCCTCAAGCGAGGGGACCATCGCAGCCAGGCAGGCGTCTTCGCCCTGGGTGAAGGTCGTCTCGATCCCCGAGCCGGAGTAGTTGTAGACCCGGACCGCGCCGCCGTGGCGGGCGTTCAGGCGTTCGGCTGTGCGCGAGAGGTCAAGCTTGATCACCTCGGACGGGCAGGAGCCGACGAGGAACAGCTGGCGGATGTCGGGGCGGCGGGAGAGGAGCCGTTCGACCTCGCGCTCCAGCTCCTGATGCGCGTCGGCGAGGCCGGCAAGGTCCTTCTCTTCGAGAATCGCAGTGCCGAATCGAGGCTCGGCAAAGATCATCACCCCTGCGGCGGATTGCAGGAGATGTGCGCAGGTGCGCGAGCCGACGACGAGGAAGAAGGCGTCCTGCATCTTGCGGTGCAGCCAGATGATCCCGGTCAGCCCGCAGAACACCTCACGCTGGCCGCGTTCGCGCAGGACGGGCGCGTGCAGGCAGCCGGTGGTGGGGGTGTCGAGGCTCATGCCGGTTGACCCTTCGGTTCAGAGTCGAGGCGAGCGCGGCGAAGCTTCAGCAGGAACTGGGTCGCGTTGAGGAAATAGGTCGCGTAGGCCGCGAGCGTGATCAGCATCAGCTGCGTGGGCGGGATGGATTGTGTAAGCAGGCCATAGAGATAGAGGGTGTGCAGCGCGATCACGACGAAGCTGACGACGTCTTCCCAGAAGAAGGCCGGAGCGAAGAGATACTGGCCGAAAACCACCTTTTCCCAGATCGCGCCGGTGACCATGATGGTGTAAAGGAGCGCGGTCTTGAGGAGGATCGAGACGGTCGCGGCCGTATAGCCGTCGCCGGTCACAAGATAGCGCAGGACCAGGACAAGCGAGACGGCGCAGACCAGGAACTGGATCGGGGCAAGGATGCCCTGGACCGTGGTCCAGGCCGTCGCATCGCGCCGGGCGCGCTGACTGGGCGTGTACAGCGCGATGGGCCGAAAATCTGAGGTCGCAGCGGACATTCCTTACGCCTCGATGTTGTAGCCACGTTTACAGACATCGTAGTCAGGCCGCACTGTCTGTCAATGTAGATTTACACATTTCTGCGAGGCCGGGCCGGAAAGACTCGACCGCGGCCGGGTCGGATGTTGCCGGGAATTACGCGGAAAAGTCATTTATTTGCAGACACTTATGCAATCGTGATGGGGTCGGATAAGGGCGACTGTCAATTTAGATGGACATGGGTGTCAGTTTGGAGTGTCATGTAAACAGCGAGTCGATGGCTTCTATTTGCGCTTTCACGGTGCTAACTTGCCCCCGGCATCAGCGGGAGCACCCAAGGGAGGGTCGCCGATGCGAGACAATGGGATACCGGAAACTCAAGATCAGGGTTGCCTGAACTGGTTTGCGGGGCTTGCGCAGGAGGCGCTTGGTCGTTTGGTTTCAGTGCGCGACCAGCAGGGGGTCGAGGTCCAGAAGGACCATCTCGATCTGTTCCTGGACTTGCTTGCCAGTGACGCAGCTGTTGATCCGGCATTGCTTCTGGATGGGATGCTGGCCCGGCACCTTGATCCCGAGATGATCGCCTGCGGCTACGCGGGCGAGGCCGCGCGATCCCTGGGCGAAAGCTGGCTTTCTGACGAACTGAGCTTTGTCGATGTGACGATCCGGAGCGAACGGCTGCAAAGCCTGATCCGGCGGGTCGATGAGATGCTGGTCTCGTTCGCGCGACCCGACGGGCCTTCGGCGCTGATCCTGGTGGCCGAGGCCGAGCAGCACACGCTGGGCGCGCTGGTTCTGGCGCTGCAGCTGCGGCTTGCGGGGTTCAGCGCGGTTGTGAAGATCGCCCCTGTCGCGGCGGACCTGACGGTTCTGATGACGGCCAACCGGTTCGACATTGCCCTAGTGTCGATCGGCTGCACGGCCGGGCTGGACTCTGGGATTGGTCTGGTGCGCACGCTGCGGCTTCTGTCGCGGGGCGAAATGCGGATTTACGTGGGCGGAGCAGTCCCGGTGCCGGACGACCGGTTGCTTGCGCTCACCGGTGCCGATCGCGTTCAGCGCGACGTTTCCGCACTTTTGGCACAATTTGCGCCCAGAGGTGCAGAGCGCGTGCTTGTAAGCAAGGATAAAAGCAGCGAAAGGGAGGGCGCAACATCGTCTGTGACGGGGGAGCAAGGTGACACCTGACATCCAAACGGAACTGCTTTTGCCAGATGAACCCGCGACGCGGGTTGTTCTGGATCTGGTCAGCGCAGGGTCCGATCTGACCTTGCTGGTCAGCAGTGAGCAGCGTGTCGAGACGGTGATCGCGGGTCCGCAGTCGGGCCTTGCAGCCATGGCCGCGGGATGGGCGGGACAACCGCTTGAGGCACTTTTTGCGCCGGAGAGCTGGTCCAAGCTGAGCCATCGCCTTGCCACGCCCGAGACCGCGCTGCCGCTGGAACTGAACCACGGCGGCGCTGCGCAGTACGAGTTTCCCGTCCGCTACACGCTGCGGCGCTGGCCGGGCACCGACAAGATGCTGATGCTGGGCCGTGATCTGCGACCGATGGCCGAAGTGCAGCAGCAGCTGGTGCAGGCGCACCGGGCGATTGGCCGCGACCATGAGGCACAGCGCGAGCTGGAGACCCGGTATCGTGTGCTGATGGAAGAAAACTCGATGCCGCTTCTGATCATTTCCGAGACGACGGGGCGGATCGTTGACCTGAACAGTTCGGCCGCGCGCCTGTTGGGGGCGGCGCGGAATGACCTGTTGAACGCGCCCATCGCGCAGGAGTTTGACGGGCGTCGGCGTGGGGAATTGCTGGAGTCGCTGGCCAAGAACGGCACGAGCGACGGGGCAGGCTATCTGGACCTGAACGTCCGGCGCACCGGGCAGCGGGTGAAGATCAGCGCCAAGATGTTCCGCGCCTCGCGGGACCGGCTGCTTTTGTGCCGGGTGGGTCTGTCGGAAAGCGCCCAGTCGCAGGAAAGCGACCGCAGCGTGATGATGCAGAACCTGTTCGAAAAGGGCACGGATGCGATCGTCTTCGTCGATGGTGCTGGGCTGATCAAGGCCGCGAACGAGGCGTTCCTGAACCTGACGGACAGCCACAGCCAGTCGGTGGTGATTGACCGGGCGTTCTCCGACTTCCTGTCGCGCGGTGCGGTAGATCTGAAGGTGCTTCTGGACAACGTCAAGCGGGTTGGCCATTTGCGGCATTACCGGACGCGGCTGAACACGGATTACATGGGCGAAGTCTCGGTCGAGCTGTCCGCCACCCTGTTCCAGGACAAGGGCAAGCAGATCATCGGGATCGTGGCGCGCGACAAGGTGGTGTCCGACAGCATCGTCTGGCCGACCGCAGCGGGGGCCGACAACGAGGGGCTGCGCAACGTGATGCGGCTGGTGGGCTATTCGACGCTGAAGGAAATCGTCGACGAGACGACCGAGATCATCGAGAAGATGTGCATCGAGGCGGCCCTGGAGATGTCTGGCAACAACCGGGCGGCGGCGGCGGAACTGCTAAGCCTGTCGCGGCAATCGCTCTATGTGAAGCTGCGCAAGTTCGGCATCCTGAACAAGGAAGCCAGCGACCAGGCTTGATGCCGGATTGATTCAGGTCAAGTCGGTCGCGCCCTCTTTCTGTCAATCTCGATTGACACCGCCACTTCTGGCGGGTGCCTTGGCACGGAGGGTCCGCCGATGCGCATCGTCTTCATCCATCCGAACTATCATTCCGGCGGCGCCGAGATCGCGGGCAACTGGCCCCCGGCCTGGGTCGCCTATCTGGCCGGCAGCCTGAAGCGGGCGGGGTTTGAGGACATCCATTTCCTGGACGCGATGACCTACCATCTGGGGCCGGATGTGCTGCGGGCAAAGCTGGCCGAGTTGCAGCCGGACATCGTGGGCGTGACCTCGATCACTCCGTCGATCTACGAGGCCGAGGAGGTTCTGCGCATCGCTTCGGAGGTGGTGCCGGGGGCCTTGCGGGTGCTGGGGGGCGTGCATGCGACCTTCATGTTCCGGCAGGTTCTGAGCGAGGCCCCTTGGGTGGACGTGATCGTCCGGGGTGAGGGCGAGGAGATCATGGTTGCCTTGGCCGAGGCGGTGCGGGATGGCCGCTGGCCTGCAGATCAGCGCAAGATCAAGGGGTTGGCCTTCGCGGACGGCGGGGAGATTGTTGCGACGCAGGCAGCCAGCACGGTCAAGGACCTGGACGGCATCGACCCTGACTGGTCGATCCTGGACTGGGACAGCTACATCTACATCCCGCTCGGCGTGAAGGTCGCGATCCCGAACATGGCGCGGGGGTGTCCGTTTACCTGCAGCTTCTGCAGCCAGTGGAAGTTCTGGCGCGATTACCGGGTGCGGGACCCGAAGAAGGTGGCCGACGAGATCGAGCGGCTGGTGACGGATCACGGGGTCGGGTTCTTCATCCTGGCCGACGAGGAGCCGACCATCAACAAGAAGAAGTTCGTGGAATTCTGCCAGGAACTGATCGACCAGGGGCTCAACAAGCGGGTGAAGTGGGGGATCAATACCCGCGTCACGGACATCTACCGCGACCGGGATCTGTTGAAGTTCTACCGCGAGGCGGGGTTGGTTCACGTCAGCTTGGGGACCGAGGCGGCGGCGCAGTTGAAGCTGGACCTCTTCAACAAGGAAACCAAGGTCGAGGAGAACAAGGAGGCGATCCGCCTTCTTCGCGAGGCGGACATCTTCACCGAGGCGCAGTTCATCGTCGGCCTCGACAACGAGACGCCGGAGACGCTGGAAGAGACCTACCGGATGGCCTGGGACTGGCAGCCGGATCTGGCGAACTGGTCGATGTATACGCCATGGCCGTTCACACCGCTGTTCCAGGAAATCCGCGATCAGGTCGAGGTGTTCGACTATTCGAAATACAACTTCGTCACGCCGATCATGAAGCCTGCCGCGATGACTCGCGGGGCTTTGCTGGAGGGTGTGCTAAAGAACTATCGCCGCTTCTACATGAAGAAGGCGCTGTTCCATTACCCCTGGCGGGGGACGGGGTTCCGGCGGCGGTATCTGCTGGGGTGTCTGAAGGCGTTCCTGAAGGCCGGGGTGCAGCGCAGTTTCTATGACCTTGGAAAGCATGGCTATTTCAAGCCGGTGAAGCGGGACAATCTTGAGTTCGGGTTCGACCAGACTCGGACCATCGCCGAGGCGCAGATGGCCGATTGGGAGGCTTCGGCCGACAAGGCGGCGCGGGCGGCGGAACGGCGGGCGGCGGTGATGGCGCAGATGAAGGAGAGGGCTGTGGACCGGGCGGTGCCGGACTTGGGACCGATGGCTTGTGGCGGCGGGCGCGAGCAGATGCAGGAGCCGGCGGAGTAATGGAACCCGGCCGGATCGGGCCGAACGCGATCCTGCAGCTTGCGGACGCGCTGGAGCGGCGGTGGGGAGGGGACCTACTTTCCGCGGTGCTGGCCGAAGCGGGGGTTTCGCGGCCTCCGCGCGATGCCGGAATGTTGCCCGAGACCGATTGTGCTGCGGTGCATCAGGCGGTGCGGCGGTTGGTGCCAGGGCCTGAGGGGCTGTTGGAGGAGGCGGGGCTCGCGACGGGGGACTACATCGTGGCGCACCGGATTCCGAAGCTGGTTCAGACGGTCTTGCGGCTGTTGCCAGGCAGCCTTGCGGCGCAGGTCCTGACCAAGGCGATTGCCAGGCATTCCTGGACCTTTGCCGGGACGGGAGAGTTCCGGGTGGAGGGGGCGCGGCCCCTGGTCGTGTCGGTCACGCGTAATCCGCTGGTGGCGGGGTGGAGCGCGGAGACCCCGCAGTGCATCTGGCATGTCGCGGTGTTCCGGCGGCTTTATGGGCGGCTGGTCTGGCCGGGGGTCACCGTGCGGGAGACCGCCTGTTGTGCGTGCGGCGATCCGGCCTGCAGGTTCGAGATTTCGCCCCGGTAGCCCCCCACCCCCATCCCCTCCCCACGGCGGGGGAGGGGAGGCGCTTTGGGGACGCTTTGGGCGCACTGCGGCAATGTAATCCTTGCCAGACTCGGATGTGTCAGGTTTAATTGACACATGAGCGACGCACTCATCCATCCTCCGCACAGCTGGCCGGAACCCCGTGCCATGCTGACGCTGATCAAGCCGATCACCTGGTTCCCGCCGGTCTGGGCCTTTCTATGTGGCGCTGTGTCGTCAGGAATGCCCTTGGGCGCGAACTGGACGACGGTGCTTCTGGGGATGGTGCTGGCCGGACCTATCGTCTGCGGGATGAGCCAGGCAGCGAACGACTGGTGCGACCGGCATGTGGATGCGGTGAACGAGCCGCATCGGCCCATTCCGTCGGGACGGATACCCGGGCGTTGGGGGTTGTGGATCGCGCTGGCGATGACGGTCCTGTCGCTGGTCGTGGGCTGGATGCTGGGGCCGTGGGGCTTTGGCGCGACGGTGGTCGGTGTGATTGCGGCCTGGGCCTACTCGGCTGAGCCGATCCGGCTGAAGCGGTCGGGCTGGTGGGGGCCGGGGTTGGTGGGCCTGTCCTATGAGGGCCTGCCGTGGTTCACCGGGGCGGCGGTGCTGCTGGGGACTGCACCGAGGTTCGAGAATTTGGTGATTGCGCTGCTGTACGCCTTCGGCGCGCACGGGATCATGACGCTGAACGATTTCAAGGCGCTGGAGGGTGACCGGCAGCATGGGGTCCGCTCCCTGCCGGTGGTGCTGGGGCCGGAGGTTGCGGCCAAGATCGCCTGCACGGTGATGGGCATGGCGCAGTTGCTGGTCGTCTGCCTGCTGGTGATCTGGGGCAAACCCTGGCACGCGCTGGCGGTGCTGGTGGTGCTGATGGCCCAGGTCGCGGCGATGCGGGTCCTCTTCCGCGATCCGAAGGGCAAGGCGCCCTGGTACAACGGGACGGGCGTGGTGCTGTATGTCACCGGCATGATGATTTCCGCCTTTGCGATCAGGGGGTTGGCATGACCTTGTCCTGGGTTCAGATCGTCCGGCTTGGCCTCGTGCAGCTGTGCCTGGGTGCGATTGTGGTCCTGATGACCTCGACCCTGAACCGGGTGATGGTGGTGGAACTGGCGCTGCCCGCTCTGGTGCCGGGGCTGCTGGTCGGCCTGCATTACGGCGTCCAGATCACCCGGCCGAACTGGGGCTTCCGGTCGGACACCATGGGCAACCGGACGCGGTTTGTCGTGGGCGGAATGGCCGTGCTGGCGCTGGGCGCGATGCTTGCGACGCTGGCGGTGCTGTGGATCCCGGAGGCGAAGGACCTGGGGCTGGCGCTGTCGGTGCTGGCATACGGGCTGATCGGGGTTGGGGTCGGGGCCTCGGGCACCTCGCTTCTGGCGCTTTTGGCGACGGCGACCGCCCCGCGCCGGAGGGCGGCGGCGGCAACGATTACCTGGCTGATGATGATCTTCGGGATCGCGGTCACCGCCGGGGTCTCGGGGCAGTTTCTGGACCCTTACACTCCGGCCCGGCTGATGGAGGTCGTGACGGTGGTCTGTGTTGGTGCTGTCGTTCTGACCGGCGCGGCGATCTGGGGGATCGAGGCGCGGGTGGTGGCGGCGCGCGAGCCCGCTACGATGCCGTTCCGGCAAGGGATCGCAGAGATCTGGGCCGAGCGGCGGACACGGAACTTCACCTTGTTCGTGTTCCTGTCGATGGTCGCCTATTTCATGCAGGAGCTGATCCTGGAGCCCTATGCGGGCCTTGTGTTCGGGTTCACTCCCGGTCAGTCGACCAGCCTGTCGGGCGCGCAGAATGGCGGGGTCTTCGTAGGTATGGCGCTGGTCGGGGTGCTGGCGACCGGGTACCGGCTGGGCAGCCTGCGGGTCTGGGTCAGTGCGGGTTGCTTCGGCTCGGCGGCGGCGCTGGGGGCGATCATTGCGGTCGGGCAGGCAGGGCTGCCGCTGCTGGTGCCCGCCGTGGTGGCGATGGGCTTTTTCAACGGCATGTTCGCGGTCGCGGCCATCGGATCGATGATGACGCTGGCGGGCCAGGGGCGCGGCGCGCGCGAGGGCACGCGGATGGGACTTTGGGGCGCGGCGCAGGCTGTGGCGGCGGGCTTCGGCGGGCTTCTGGGCGCGGTGCTGGTCGATGCGGCAAGGACCGTGCTGCCCGATGTGACGGCTTTCGGTGCGACCTTTGCGCTGGAAGCGGGGCTGTTCGTGATCGCGGCTGTCATCGCGATGAGGGTGCTGCAAACCATTCCCGACCGGCGGCAGGTGCCCTCCGGTCTGGCCATTCCGGGAGAGTGACCATGTATGACGCATTCGTGGTGGGCGGCGGGCCTTCGGGCGCGACGGCGGCAGAGGACCTGGCGCGCGCCGGGTACAAGGTCGCGCTCCTGGACCGGGACGGGCGGATCAAGCCCTGCGGCGGGGCGATCCCGCCGCGGGCGATCAAGGATTTCGACATTCCGGACTATCTGGTGGTCGCCAAGATCAAGACGGCGCGGATGATTTCGCCCACGGGGCGCGCGGTCGATATCCATATCGAGGGCGGCTATGTCGGCATGGTCGACCGCGAGGATTTCGACGAGTTCCTGCGGGACCGCGCGCGGATGGTGGGCGCTGACCGGCTGACCGGAACCTTCCTGCGGGTGGAGCGGGATGCGGCGGGGACCCATGTGGTCTGGCGCGAGAAGGCGTCGGGGCAGGAGCAGCGGTCTTTGACCCGGGTGGTCATTGGGGCGGACGGGGCGAAGTCGGGCGTTGCCCGGGCCGAGGTGCCGGGCGGCGACAAGATCCCTTACGTCATCGCCTACCATGAGATCATCAAGGCCCCGGCGGCAAATGCGGCCTATGATCCGGTGCGGTGCGATGTGGTCTATGACGGGCAGATTTCCCCTGACTTCTATGGCTGGGTCTTCCCGCATGGCGACAAGGCCTCGGTCGGGATGGGGACCGAGGATGGCGCGGTGGACCTGAAGAAGGCGACGGCCGACCTGCGCGAGATGGCGGGGCTGACGGGGTGTGAGACGATCCGGCGCGAGGGCGCCCCGATCCCGTTGAAGCCTTTGGACCGTTGGGACAATGGGCGGGATGTGGTCTTGGCCGGTGATGCGGCTGGGGTGGTGGCGCCGTCTTCGGGCGAGGGCATCTACTACGCGATGGCGGGGGGGCGGGCGGCGGCGACGGCGGCTCAGGCGTTCCTGCGGTCGGGCAAGGCCAGCGAGTTGAAGATGGCGCGGAAGATGTTCCTGAAGGAGCATGGGACGGTCTTCAAGGTCTTGCGGTCGATGCAGAACGCGTATTATCGCAGCGACGACCGGCGCGAGCGGTTCGTGAGCCTGTGCCACGATATCGACGTACAGCGCCTGACCTTCGAGGCCTATATGAACAAGAAGCTTGTCGCGGCGCGCCCCTTGGCGCATCTGAAGATCGGATTCAAGAATGTGATGCACCTGATGGGAGTCGTCAGTCCAAAATGGTCGTGATGGAGCCGATAGACCTGCCGATCCCGGCCTTCGGGCCGGACGGGGTGCTGCGCCCGGTGGGGAAGCTTTCCGTCCACCGGCAGGGGCTGCGGCATCCGGCGGTTTCCGTCTTTGTCCTGCGGGGGGCCGAGATCCTGATCCAGCAGCGGGCGGCGGGGAAGTATCACACCCCCGGGCTTTGGGCGAATACGTGTTGCACGCATCCGATGTGGGGCGAAAGTGCTGCTGATTGCGCGGTGCGGCGATTGGGGCAGGAGCTGGGGATTTCCGGCCTTGGCCTGCGGCATGTGGGGCAGGTGGAATACCGCGCCGATGTGCCGGGGGTTCGTGAGAACCTGATCGAGCACGAGGTGGTCGAGGTTTTCGTGGGCGAGGCGGGCTGGCCGTTGGACCTGGAGCTGGACCCTGACGAGGTGCAGGCGGTGCGCTGGGTGTCGCTGGAGGCCTTGCGGGCCGAGATTGCCGCCAAGCCCGAGGCGTTCACGCCCTGGCTGCGGATCTACCTGGAAAAGCACGCGGCGATGATCTTTGCGGCCTCAAGCTTGGCCGAGGCTGTCCAGGATCAGGGCTGAAAGCCCGTCTTCCGTTTCCTCATGCGCAAGGTGGCCGAGCTTCGGCAGCAGGTGCAGCCTTGCGCCCGGGATGCGTTTGGCCGCGTCAATGGAGACTTGCGGCGGGACGGCGCGGTCGCCTTCTGACGCGATCAGGGTGACCTTGGTTTGCGTCTGGGGGAAGCGGTTCAAGAGCGGTTGCAGCCTCCAGTCGGCCATCATCCCAAGCGCTCCGGTCACGTGGTCGGGGTCGCGGACAAGCCTCAGGTATTGTGCGCGGCCTTCCGGGTCGAGGGGGGAACCGGTGCCGGTCAGGATGCGATCCACCGTGCCGGGGCGGCCGAAGAAGGCGGTTATGCCCGAGGACACGAAGGGCAGTGTGGCGAGGCCCTTGGCGATGATCGGGAAGAGGAAGGCAGCGGCGCCGTCGAATTCCCCAAGCGCGGCGTTGAGGCCGATGACCTGAGGGACGGGGCGAAGTTCGGCCATGCGCAGGCCGATGGCGGCCCCGGCGGAGTGGCCGATGATGGCTTGCGGTTGGATTTGGAGGGTATCGAGAAGCGTCCAGAGGTCCTGGGCCATGGCGTCGAGGCCGAGGCGGCCTGCGAAGCCCTTGGCCGAAAGCCCGTGGCCGGGGAGGTCGGGGGTGATGACCCGGTAGGTTTGTGACAGGCTGGGGATGGTGCGGGCGAAGCTGTGGCCGGACGCCCCCGTGCCGTGGAGGAGGAGGAGGGTGGGGGCGTCTTTTGGCCCGGTATCGATCACCCAGAACCGCTGGCGGCCTGTGGAGATCAGGCTCGATTGGGCCTTGAAGGGCCAGTCGGCGGGGAGCGAAGCGGGGGTCATCTCAGGCCAGCGTTGCAGCAATCGCCCGGGCATCGGCGCGGGGGAGGGGAACGTAGCGGCTGTTCATCAGGGCGGAAAGCTGGGCAAGCGCGGGTTGCGGGCGGTTGGCGACGTCGAGGGTGACGGCGGCGATCCCGGCGGCGCGGATGGCGGTGGCGATCTGGTGAGCGTCGGCTTGCGCCTGGACGCGGTCGGGCTGGCCGTTCAACGCGATGTTGGCGCGACCGTCGGTGAGGAGCGCGAGGCTGGGGGTCATCCCCTGGCGGCGGGCGCGGAGGGCCGTGTCCAAGGCTGTGGCGAGGCCCGATGCGAGGGGGGTGCCGCCGCCGCCCGGTAGCCCTCGGAGGCGGGCTTTTGTGGTGGTCAGGCTGCGGGTGGGGGGGAGGATGAGCTCGGCCTGTTGTCCGCGCAGGACGACGAGGGCGACGTGATCGCGGCGGCTGTAGGCCTGGGCGAGCATCAGTTCGACGGCGCCTTTGGCTTCGCCGAGGCGGGCCATCGCGGAGGAGCCGGAGGCGTCGACGACGAAGATCAGGACGCGGTCGGAAACCTCTTTGTAGCGCTTGAGGCGCAGGTCGGAGCGGTGGACGATCAACGCGCGGTCGTGGGTGTCGTTGCGTTTGCGCAGGACCTGCCAGGGGGCGGCTTGTCTGAGCGTCGCGACGAGGTCGATGCGGGACCGGCCGTCGGGGCGGCCGGGTCTTGACGGAAGCGGGCGGCCCCGGCGGTTGCCTGCCTTGGCGGAACCGGTGCCGGAGGCTCCCCGCGCGGCGCGGTTGGTGCGGTCGGATTGGAGTTTGGCGAGGATGTCGGGGGGAAGGGCGGCTTGTGCGGCCTCGATCAGGAGGTCGGCGAGGTCCTGAAGGTCCTGCTCTTCCGGCTGGGAGTCGGGCGTTTCGGGTTGGTCCGGGGGCGGAGGTTCGGGCGGTTGGTCGGGTTGGGCTTCCGCCTCGGGCAGGGCGCGGTGGGCGAGGCCGAGTTCTGCGGCTGCGATCAGGTCGTCCTCGGTGACTTCCAGGCGGCCGTCGAGGGCCGCGATGGCGCGGGCGGCGCGGCGGGTGGTGAGGAGGGCGCGGGTTGAGGTGATGCCGAGGCGGGCGGCCAGTTGGGCCAGCGCTTGGGTCAGGTCGTCGGGCAGGGTGACGAGGGGATAGAGAGCGCGGGCCTTGGCGAGGGTGCGGCGGCCGATGGGGCGCGGGAGTTTTCGGAGGCTGCGTTCGCCTTCGAGGCTTAGGAACAAGCCGAGGCGGTCGGAGAGAGCGGAGGGGAGGCCCTCGCCGTCTTCGGCGGCTTCGTCGAGGGCGATGAGGGCGTGGTGGCCTTTGTCCAGCGCTTGGGCGAGGCGGGCGGTGAGGGAGGCGGGGGCGGACTCGGCCATCGGCAGAATGAGGAGCGCCGGGTCGGCGAGGAGGCCCGCGCGGTGAATTGGGCGGCCTTGGGCGAGGGTGGCGACGGGGTCGGGGCCTCCCAAGAGGGCGAGGTCGTCGATGTTCGCGGAGAGGCGGCGTTGGGGGCGGTCGAAGGGAGTTTGCGTCAGGGCCGTGGTGGCGATGTCGCGGATGGGACCAGCGCGGGAACGCAGCCAGAGGCCGCCGAGGCCGACCGGGTCGACGGCGAGGATACGGAGCGCGAGGTCGAGGCGCGCCCAGGTCATCAGGCGAGCGTCTCAGAAACGGCGCGGGCGACGCGGTCGGTGGCCCCGGCCTCGTCCAGCGGATCGCGGCGGAGGCGGTGACCAAGGGACATGGCGGCGATCCGGCGGAGGTGGTCGCGGGTGACCTTGGCCGCGGCCTCGCTTGCGGCAACGGCGCGGGCGGCGCGGAGAAGGGTCAGTTCCCCCCGCACGCCATCGGAGCCAAGCGCGATGCAGAGGGCGGCGCAGTCTTCCAAGACCTCACGCGGGGTCTTGACCTTGGGCAGGGCGGCGCGGGCGGACAGGATGGTCGCTCGGAGGTCGGTCTCGGCTGGGCCATAGCTGGCTGCAAAGGAGAAGGGGTCGGCCTCATAGGCCTCACGCCGCAGGACGACTTCGACGCGGGTGGCGATGTCGCGGGGGGAGCGGACCTCGACGGAGAGGCCGAAGCGGTCGAGGAGTTGGGGGCGGAGGTCGCCTTCCTCGGGGTTGCCGGAGCCGACGAGGACGAAGCGGGCGGGGTGGCGGATCGACAGGCCGTCGCGTTCGACTACGTTCTCGCCGGATTGGGCGACGTCGAGGAGGAGATCGACGATGTGGTCTTCGAGGAGGTTCACTTCGTCGATGTAGAGATAGCCCCGATTGGCGCGGGCGAGGAGGCCGGGCTCGAACGCCTTCACCCCTTGGGCGATTGCGCGTTCGACGTCGAGGGCGCCGGTCACGCGGTCCTCGGACACGCCGAGGGGGAGGTCGACGACCGGGGTGGGCTTGTCGACGATGGTCGGGTCGGTGATCCCGGCCCAGTCGGGGCATTGCGCGGGGTCGGCGCTGTTCACCGGGCAGGATTTCACGGCGCGGATGGGGGGTAGAAGGGCGGCAAGGCCCCGGACGGCGGTGGATTTGCCGGTGCCCCGGTCGCCGAAGACGAGGACGCCGCCGATCATCGGGTCGATGGCCGTGAGGGTCATCGCCAGGCGCATGTCGTCCTGGCCGACGATGGCGGTGAAGGGGAAAGGCGGCTTTGCCCCGGAGGCCGGTTGCGGGCGTGTGGTCTGGTTGCGGTGAAGCGCGGTCATGCGGCGTGCCTTTCTGTGTCCCAGGCCCCGGCAAGGGGGTCGGCTCCGTTCCACTGGCCCGTCGAGCCAAGGACGTGGAAGCGGGCGTAAAGTTCTTCGGCGAACCAGCCGTTGTCGCGGGCGGCTTTCATCGCGGCGGCGTGCGGGCCCATGTGGCGGGCGAATTCGGCCATGCGGGCGGCGTCGGGCCAGATCGAGAAGGTGACCTGGTGGAGGAGCGGCACCTCGCCGATGCCGATCTTGAAGAGGACATTCGGGTCAGCGCCGATCCGGGCCGAGATGTCGGGGACGCGGCGCCAGAAGGCCGGGGCGTGCTGCGGCTTGACGGTGGCGCGGGTGAGCGCGGCGATGGGGCCGTCATAGGCCTGCGGGTCGGTGGTGTCGGTCAAAGGGTTGACCCCGGCCCAGCTGCCCCGGGCAGAGTAGGGGGCGAGGAAAACGGTCCAGCTTTCTGCGGCATGGGCGCGCCAGCGGGCGAGGATCGGGTGGTTGGCGATGTGGTCGCGCGCGCGAGCTTCGTCCGGCCAGACGGCGAAGATCGCCCAGACCGACCAGTTGGGCTTGGGCGTGAAGCCCTCACCGGTGCCCGAACCGCACAGTTTGACGAAGCGCGCGCCGGACCAGAGGTGCCGGGGCCGCGCAAGCGCCATCTGCGCGATCACCCAGAGCCGACTGGCAGGCGTCGCGAAGCGGAAGAGGCTGAGCGTGGCAACGGAAATGAGTCGATCCTCCGGCCCATGTGTAAGGACAGGATTACACCGAATGCAGACGCAGGGAAGCTAAATCAGCCTGTTTTGACGCGCAAAAAAGCCAAGTTGTAAATCTAGGTGGACAGTATAGGCTGTGAGTATGACACAGCATCCTCGGTCCGGGCAGGTTGACACGCTGCCCTTTGCACTGGATGGCCGCGGGCGGGCCGTCGTGATTGGCGCAGGTCTTGGCGGGCTCGCCTCGGCCATGCGGCTGGGCGCCAAGGGCTGGCAGGTGACGGTGGTTGACCGGCTGGACCGGCCCGGCGGGCGGGGGTCGTCGATCACGCAAGGCGGCCATCGGTTCGACCTGGGGCCGACGATCGTGACGGTGCCGCAGACCCTGCGCGAGCTTTGGGCCGCCTGCGGGCGCGATTTCGACCGGGACGTGCGGCTGGTGCTGATGGACCCCTACTACAAGATTCTGTGGGAGGATGGGTCGAGCTTTACCGCCCGACAGGGCGATGCGGCGATGGAGGCCGAGGTGACGCGCCTGTCGCCGGGCGATCTGAGCGGGTTCCGCAAATTCCTGACGGACGCCGAGGCGCGCTACTGGTTCGGCTTCGAGGACTTGGGCCGCAGGTCGATGCACAAGCTGTGGGACCTGATCAAGGTGCTGCCGAAGTTCGCCTGGTATCGCGCGGACCGGTCTGTGCATGCCCATGCGGCGCGGCGGGTGCAGGACCCGCGGCTGCGCTTTGCGCTGTCGTTCCATCCGCTGTTCATCGGCGGTGATCCGTTCCACGTGACCTCGATGTATGCGCTGGTCAGCCATCTCGAGCGGGCTTACGGCGTGCATTACGCGATGGGGGGCGTGCAGGCGATTGCCGAGGCGATGGCGCAGGTGGTCAAGGACCAGGGCGGCCGCGTCGTGCAGGGGGCCGAGGTCGACGAGATTCTGGTCGGCAAGGGTCGGGCCTCGGGCGTGAAGCTGGTGGATGGGCGTGTGCTGGCGGCGGATGTCGTCGTGTCAAACTCCGATCCGGGGACGACCTACACGCGGCTTCTGCGCAACCAGCCGGTGAAGCGCTGGACGGCTCCGCGGCTAATGCGGTCGCGTTGGTCGATGGGGCTGTTCGTCTGGTACTTCGGGACCAAGGGGACGAAGGGGATGTGGCCCGAGGTCGGGCATCATTCGATCGTCGTGGGCCCGCGCTACCGCGAGCATATCCGCGAGATTTTCCAAACGGGCAAGCTGTCTGACGACATGAGCCTTTATGTCCACCGGCCTTCGGTGACCGACCCCTCGGTCGCGCCGGAAGGGGACGACACGTTCTATGTCCTGTCGCCGGTACCGCATCTGGGGCACAAGAACCCGGTCGACTGGAAGGCGATGGAAGAAACCTATCGCCTGAAGATGTTGAAAGTGCTGGAAGATCGGCTGCTGCCCGGTCTGACGGGGCGGGTGACCGAAAGCCTAGTCTTCACGCCCGATACCTTCCGCGACCGGTATCTGTCGCCGCATGGCTCGGGCTTTTCGCTGGAGCCGCGCATCCTTCAGTCGGCCTGGTTCCGGCCGCACAATGTGTCGGAGGAACTGCCGGGCCTGTATCTGACGGGGGCGGGCACGCATCCCGGTGCAGGTGTGCCGGGGGTGATCGGGACGGCGGAAGTGCTGGGGACACTGGTGCCGGATGCTCCGGTCCGGGCGGTTGTGCCGGTTGTGCCCTTGCGGA
>LNFM01006870.1_pt1 | contig 18361 bp, 5 predicted proteins | sample 596031 | NCBI WGS metagenome assembly LNFM01 (sample SAMN04254537, study PRJNA301005) | activated carbon metagenome | isolation source: dual media filters at the Ann Arbor, Michigan drinking water treatment plant | place: USA: Ann Arbor | reverse complement strand
AATAGCCTCCCCCGCTGTAGCCAAGCACTCCATGGTCGTTTCCTCCCCAGCAGTACACGTCGGAGTCATCGGCCGCGCATGTGGACGAGTTCGTCGAGAACAGCTGCTTAGCGGTGATCGTCAGGGGCACCTGCACGGGGGCCGCCAGCGTTTCGCGTGACGGATCGCCAACCTGACCCGAGACGTTCTGTCCCCAACACCAAACGGTGCCAGCGGTCGTGCGTGCGCAGCCGAAGTCTGAGCCGACCTCCACCTCCGCGATCGCGCCACTCAATCCTGCGATGCTGGCCGCCGCCACGAAGTCTCTCCGTCCTCGTCCCAGCTGGCCCACGCGGTCTGAGCCCCAGCAATAGACGCCCGTGTTGGTCTCGGCACACGAATGCGTATGTGCGGTCGTGATCTTGTTTGCTCCTCGAACTCCTATGCGCGTGGGGGACGGGTGGACGTGAAGATCGCCCGTCCCGACCTCCCCGCTGCGGCCAAAGCCCCAGCAGGCGACTTCGTTCGCATCGTCGATCGCACACGATGCGCGTCCCCCGAGCGCCACCGCCTGCGCTCGCATGATCGGCGTGGTCGGCTCCCAATCGGTCGCCTGCCACGCACCGGTCCCGAGCTCGCCGTAGTTCGTGGAACCTCGACAGAACAGCTCACCGGCGCGAATGAAGCAGGCGCGCTGCGTTCCGATGACGGCGTGATCTCGGAGCGAGGTCTCTTCCGGAATCAGGCTCGTCGCTGATGGTGCGCTCAAGTTACTCGTGCCCCAACAGAACCGGCGGCCGTCGGCGGTATCGGCGCACGAACCAGACCGCCCTCCAAACACCCGGGTGAACGTCGCATTGGGCACCACGATCGACTGCGGGGTGGAAAAGTCGCCCTCGGCGACTCCGTTTCCTAGCGCGCCGTCACGTGCGCCGCCCCAGCATTCGAGTCCGCCGGCTGTCGTCACGGCGCAGAACGAGTTCCGGCTGGCGGCGATCGACTGATAGTCCCGATCTCCGTCGACCGCCACCGGCACGGTGGAACCACCGCCGCTGCCATCTCCAAGCGACCCATTGCCACCTCCGCCCACGCAACGGACCTTCCGGTCGTCACGCAGCACACACACCGTATCGTGGTTCACCGCCACCGCGACGGCAGGTCCGCCGACGTCGATGGCACTCGCGGTCACGCCACCGATCCGTCCCCAGCACCGCACCACACCATCGGCCTCGATCGCGCACGAGTCGGTCGCTCCGACCGCAAGATCTCGAAGGCCGCAACCAGGAGTCCCTGATTGCGTCCCGTCCCCTCCGCTGTCCGACGGAGGTGTGTCAGCGCTGTCTTCGTTGGCGTTGTCGAAGTTCAGCCGACAAGACGCCACGAGGACGACAAACGCTAGCCGTGCCAGCACCCGTCAAGTCTACAGGCGCCCGACCAGCCGAAGCGAGGTAGCGATCATCTGTCATGTCATGCGATGGCAGGAGAAGTCGCATGTGACCTGCAACCGCGACACCCCTTGCGCGGGGGCGCACGTGCCGCCGCGGAGTCCCGGGCCGCGCTCGGGGGGCCTCTTTGCGCCCAGGTCCGCGAGCCGCATCAGGATCCCACGTTCTCTCCGTGATCGACGGAGACTCCGAGCTTGATGAGCGTCGAAGGCGCGAGTCCGAACGCCGCCCGAAACGCCGCGCTCAGGTGCGCCGAGGAGGCGAAGCCGGCGTAGTGAGCGGCCTCGGTGAGCGTTCGAGAGAGAGAGAGTTGTCGCATCACGATTGCGAACCTGCGCCAGCGCCGGTAGCGACGAAACGAAACTCCGGCGGAGAGCCTGATCAGGTCGCGGCACCGCGATGGCGATACGCCGACGAAGCGTGCCGCCACGGCCAGCCGGCGGAAGTCGTTCGGTCGGCGGTCGAGCTCCGCCAGCAGGGCGGCGATGCGCGGGTCCGGCGGGGGCTTTCGCGGGAGCCCCAGGCACTGACAGAGGTCGTCGACGGACCACGCTCGACGCAACGCCCGTCGGAACGCCACGGTCGCGCGCTCGAGGTCGCAGTTCTGGATGGCGGCATGGTCATCGCCAAGCGCGTCGAGGTAGACGAACCCGATCGGTCCGTGTGCGCGGAGGTGATGGAGTTGTCCGGGTGCGATCAAGGCGCAGTCTCGAGACACGTACCGGCGCTTGGTGACGCCGGGGCCGAAGCAGGCGAGGTCGAACGCGTCCTTGAGGGCAATGGCGACGACGGCGACGGCAGTGCGGTGCGGACTCAAGTCGAGAGCGGGCCCGACGAAGGCCGCGCGGGCTCCGCGGATCGATAGATGGGCCATCGAATCGTGAAAGCCAGGTCTCGGGCCCCGAGGGACGATCCCAGCATGTCGTTCGTCACTCTTCATGCCTCGATCCTTGTAGCGATGGTGTTGGCCCTCGTGATGGGCGCGCTCGTCAAGCCGAGCCTGGTGACTCGGCAGTTCGAGATCGTAACGCTGACCGCTGCGGCCAGGAACGAAGTCCGGGCGGTCTGCGGCGGCTTCGGCTGCTATCGGCAGGAGTCGATCGCACCCTCGGTCGCGCCCTCGGTCGCGCGTCATTCGGCTACTTGGGTCTCGAAGCGGTGCTCGCCGGTCTCTTGTTCTACGCGGCCTGACGGCGCCACGCGGACCACAGCGCAAACGCCAGCGGCGCAAGCCCCAGAAGGTCCATGAACGCGACCACCCGCAACGGGCCGGTGGGCATCCCCGCGCGCCAGTAAAGCAGGAGGTAACCGACCATAGTCGTGCCAACGACGACCCCGAGCGCACGGCGCACGGCAGGATCGAAAGCGCCGAGCACGCAGCTCGTGACGATCGCGCAAAAGAGCACACCGCGGTGCATGACGAGCAGCTCGAGGTCTCCCGAGGGAGCGACCCCATACAGGCGCTGCACGAGCCGGGGCGAAACGGCGGTCGCGGCCGGGGCCACATGCAAGAGTCCGAGGAGAAACCAGGCGAGCTTGACGGCGGGTTCCATGGACACAACCTACGACCACGCTCGGCAAGCCGCTTTCACGAAGCGACTGCCAACCTGATGCAGCCACTGCGCTCAGAGCAGGGCGGGGGTGACGATGACGTCATCGTCGGAGTCGCACCGGTCCTTGTCTGGCAGGTAGCAAGCTGGAACTCGAGCTCGGGGTCGCGCCACGGGCGACGCAGAGCCAAGTCGCGCCCAGACTGTGATTTTCCGCGCCGATCAATCCGCCGTCGGAGTCGAGGCCGATGCGGATATCTGACTCGCATGTCGTGGTTCGACGGGTTCCGTCGGTCGTGACCGCAGCCGTGCGCCGCTTCATGCGCGGTTGACCCGCGCGCGCCTGCCACCTCAGCGGACGTCGTCGGGCGGCTCGGGCGGCGGGGCCTGATCGGGCGGCGTGGCTTCGCGGATCGCTTCCTTCTTGAAGGCCAGCTTGTAGATCAGGACGAGGGTCACGATCACGAACGCGATCGCGATGAAGGTCTGCGGGGACATCGCGAGGACGTTCGCGTCGTGAGCGATGGCAACGGGGATGGCGATGAAGATACCCATGAGCGCTTCGCCGGTGATGAAGCCGGCCGCGGCGAGGAGGCCGTTGCGCTCGACCTCGGCGCGGCGATCCGCGGACGCCTTCTGGTTCTCGAGGGCGCGGTTGACGAGCCACGCGATGAGGCCGCCGAGGAAGATGGGGACGTTGAGCTCGAACGGGAGGTAGACGCCGACGGCGAAGGCCATGACGGGGACGCGGATCTTCGAGCCCTTCGCGGTGAGGACGGAGTCGATGATGATGACGACGGCAGCGATGCCGGCGCCGACGCCGATGATGGGCCACGGGAGGCCACCGAGGAAGACGCCCTTCGCGACGGTGCCCATGAGGTTCGCTTGCGGCGCGGGCAGCGCATCGCTACCGATGCCGTAGGCGGTGTTGAGGAGGTTCAGCATGGGGGCCATCGCCAGGGCCGCGACGGCCACGCCAATGATCTGCATCGTCTGCTGCTTCCACGGAGTGGAGCCGACGAGCTGACCGCACTTGAGGTCCTGCAGGTTGTCGCCACCAATGGCGGCCGCGCAGCAGACGACGCCGCCGATGAGGACAGCCGCCACCGGGCCGACGTCGCCGGGGACACCCATGGCGAGGAGGAGCAGCGCGGAGACGAGGATCGTCGAGATGGTGATGCCCGAGACCGGGTTGTTCGACGAGCCGACGAGGCCGGCCATGTAGGAGGCGACGGCGGAGAAGAGGAAGCCAGCGATGACCATGACGACGGCCATGACCGCGGCCACGACGGGCGAGTGGGTGAAGTGCCAGAAGATGAAGAAGAGCGGAACGACGGAGAGGCCGATGAGGGCGAGGATGATGTTCATCGGCATGTCGCGCTCGGTGCGCAGGACGGCGTCGCCGCCACCGGCCTTCGCGCGCTTGTAGGCGTCGAGGCCGGCCTTCACACCGCCGAGGAGGGACTTGCGCAGCTTGAACAGCGACCAGACGCCGCCGACGAGCATGCCGCCGACGCCGAGGTAGCGGGTGACCGCGCCGTGGTAGATGCCGGCCGCGTCGAGGGCCGAGGCATCGGCGAGGCGGTTCGCGAGGGTGATGCCCTTCTCGGGATCGGTGACGATCGCGGTGGGATCACCGAAGGCGGCGAAGAGCGGGACGGCGACCCAGCGGTTCAGCGCGGCGCCGGCGAAGATGACGATCGCGACGTTCGCGCCGACGATGTAGCCGACGGCGAGCAGGGCCGGTGACGCGTTGATGCCGAAGTAGAACGGCACGCCACCGGTGGCGGTCGCGGTGGCAGCGGCGCCGGTGCCAGCCTCCGCGCCGCGATTGAACAGTGCGCCCAGCGAGACGGTGGGCTTGATGAGCCACGCTGCCTTCTCGACGGCCTCGTGCCAGAGATGGAAGCCGGAGGCGCCGATCTTCACGATCGCGCCGAAGAGGCCGGCGAGCACGAGCGTGCCGACGCCGCCGCCGCCGGAGGCGCCGGCCTTGAGGACCTCGGCCGTGGCGACGCCCTCGGGGAACTGGAGCGGCTGATCGATGATGAGTGCGCGGCGGAGCGGAATGGTGAAGAGCACGCCGAGGAGGCCGCCGAAGCCGGCGATGAGCGTGGTCTCGAGATAGCTGAACCCCGACCACTGCTTCATGATGATCATGGCCGGCAGCGTGAAGATGACGCCGGCCGCGAGGCCTTCGCCGGAGGCGGCCGCGGTCTGGACGCCGTTGTTCTGCAGAATGTTGCCGCGCTTGAGGACGCGGAAGATGGCCATCGAGATGACGGCGGCGGGCACGGAGGCGGAGACCGTCATGCCGGCGAACATGCCGAGGTAGGCGTTCGCGCCCGCGAGCACGACCGACAGGACCGACCCAAGGATGATCACGCCGAGGGTGAGCTCGGGGAGCGAGCGGCTCGCGGGGATGAAGGGTTCGACCTTGCCCGAAGGCGGGCCCTGCGGCGCCGGAGCTCCACTCATGGCCGCGGACTGTACACCGAAGGCCCGGCACTCCTTGGGGCCTGCATGCCTTGACCCACGTGGTCGCGCGGGCGACCGTTCGCACTAACGCGATCGCAGGGGCGGTGCGTTGGAGTGTGCAATGTCCGGAGGACACGTGAAGCGACAGCTATGCGCCTGGCTTGCCTTGGTGACGTTCGTGACGACGTCCTGCGGCGGTAAAACTCAAACCACGTTGCCACCCGCCGGCCCGACACCCTTGTCGGACCAGGCGCTGAAGCTCTCCAAGGACAACCCACCCGGGTTGCAGATGGTCATCTCGGACGGCAAGCAAGGCCGGCCGGCGTTCGACCGCAGCACCCTCGCACCGGCGACCAAGCTCGGTGACGCCGAGTCGACCCAGCTCCTGTCGCGCGCGCCGGCGATCACCGCCGACCCGACGGACAAGCAGGACTTCGCGCTGCGCCCGGCCTCGCAGCCGGCGCCACGCACCGGCAACACGATCAAGGGCTCGTTCCCGCCGCCGGCGAGCTCGCTCTTGCCGCCCGCTCCCAATGACGCGGGGAAGGACCTCAAGGTCCTGCGCTTCATGCCCGAGGGCGAGGTGCCGCTCGCCCCCGAGCTCTCGATCACGTTCAGCCAGCCGATGATCGCGGTGACGTCGCAGACCGACGCGGCGCAGAACGTTCCGGCGCGCCTCTCGCCGAACACGCCGGGACGCTGGCGGTGGCTCGGGACGCGCACGCTGCTCTTCGATCCGGACGTGCGGTTCCCGCAGTCGACGACCTATCAGGTCGAGGTCCCCGCGGGCACGAAGAGCGCGAACGGCGGCGTCCTCAAGGACGCGGTCAAGTTCAGCTTCGAGACGCCGACGCTCCAGCTGCAGGCCAGCTATCCGAGCGACTACCAGCCGCAGCACCTCGACGTGCCGATGTTCATGAAGTTCGACCAGCGGATCGATCAGGCCAAGGTCCTGCCTCATATCAAGGTCACGGCCCAGGGGAAGCCGGTCGCGATTCGTCTGATGGACGAGGCCGAGATCGCGAAGGACAAGCAGCTCGCGGCCACGGTCGCCGCCGCGAAGGCCAACGGTCAGGACGGACGCTGGATCGCATTTCGAGCCGTCGAGAAGTTCCCCAAGGCGGCCGGCATCAACGTCGTCGTCGAGCTCGGCACGCCGTCGGCGGAGGGCCCGAACAAGACGGACAGCGAGCAGAGCTTCAGCTTCTACACGTATCCCCCGCTGAACATCGATGACCACGAGTGTGGCTGGGGCAGCAGGTGCCCGCCGGGCTCGCCGTTCTCGATCGTCTTCAACAATCCCCTCGATGAGGACAAGTGGGACGAGTCGCAGCTCACCGTCACGCCGGCGCTGCCGAACATGCAGGTCACCCAGTCCGGAGGCTACGTCTCGATCGTCGGCCTCGGCATCTCCAACACCACCTACAACGTGACGGTCTCCGGCGGCGTCATGGACACGTTCGGCCAGACGCTCGGGAAGGACGAGACCCTCACGTTCCGCGTCACCGATGCGCTGCCGACGTTCTACGGCCCACGCGACATCGTCGTCCTCGATCCGGCGGCGAAGGGCCGCACGCTCGACGTGTTCACGACGAACTACGCCGGCATCAAGACGAAGATCTACAAGGTGACGCCGGCCGACTTCGACGGCTACCGCCGCTACCTCCGCGACATGTGGAACGAGGACAAGCCGCCCAAGATGCCGGGCAAGCTGGTCTTCGATCAGGTCGTCAAGACGACGCCCGGCAAGAACAAGCTCGTCGAGACCGGCATCGACCTCATGCCGGCGCTCGGCAGCGGCGGGTATGGCCACGCGATCGTGATCGCCGAGCCCTCGCCGTGGACCGAGGACTATCCGCCCCCACAGCTCATCTCGTGGGTGCAGGCGACGCACCTCGGCATCGACGCTTATGTCGACGGCGAGAACCTCATCGCGATGGCGACGGACCTCGAGACGGGCCAGCCGATCGAAGGCGTGGATCTCGAGATCCGTCCCTTCGGGTTCAAGGCGAAGTCCGACGCGAAGGGCAACGCGACGATCGCGCTGCAACAGATCACCAAGAAGGGCGCGCACTACCTCACCGCGAAGCATGGCGATGACGTCGCGTTCGTGACGGATGGCCAGGGCTACTGGTACGACGAAGGCAGCTGGTACAAGCAGGAGCGCGGTAGCGCGCTCGCCTGGTACGTCGTCGACGATCGCAAGCTCTACAAGCCGAACGAGGAGGTCACGCTGAAGGGCTGGCTGCGCGAGATCGGCTACGGCAAGGGTGGCGACGTCGGCTGGAAGCCGGGCTCGGTCTCGTCGGTTAGCTTCACCGTCAACGACTCGCGCGGCAACAAGATCGCCGAGGGCAAGGCCAACGTGTCTGCGGCGGGCGGCTTCGACGCGAAGTTCAAGCTGCCGGGCACGCCGAACCTCGGCTACACCCCCATCTACTTCTCGGCGAATGGCCGCATGGGCGGCAGCTACCAGCACCACATCCAGGTGGAGGAGTTCCGCCGCCCCGAGTTCGAGGTGTCGGCGCAGACGAGCCAGGGCCCGTTCATGATCGGGCAGGGCGGCGATGTCACCGTGTCGGCGAAGTACTACGCGGGCGGTCCGCTCGCCGGTGCGCCGGTCAACTGGTGGCTCTCCGCGAGCAAGACCACGTTCACGCCGCCGAACCGCGACGAGTTCACCTTCGGCGAGTGGACCCCGTGGTGGGGCTACCGCGGCGGCTGGGACGGTGACGACGACACCGGCACCTCGCGTGGCCAGTGGAGCTGGCAGCACGAGAGCAAGACCGACGCGACCGGCAATCACACGCTGCACATGGACTTCCTGTCGGCGAACCCGACGGTGCCGATGGCCGTGTCGGCGAGCGGCACCGTGACCGACGTGAACCGGCAGGCGTGGAGTGCGTCGGCGGCGATGATCATCCACCCCTCGGCGCTCTACGTCGGCGTGAAGCCGAAGAAGCTGTTCGTCGAGAAGGGCCAGCCGATGGACCTCGACGTGATCGGCGTCGACCTCGACGGCAAGTCGGCGGTCGGGACGCCCATCGAGCTGAAGGCGGTCCGCAAGGAGTGGAAGTGGGAGAAGGGGAAAGTCAAAATCGAGGAGAAGGATCCGCAGACGTGCTCGCTCACGGCGGCGGCGGATCCGGTCCCGTGCCGCTTCCTCACCCCGGTCGGTGGCTCCTACGAGGTCACGGCGATCATCGTCGACCAGCAGGGGCGCGCCAACCAGACGAAGCTCGACTTCTGGGTGAGCGGTGGTGACCTGCCGCCGGCGCGCGAGCTCGCTCAGGAGCAGGTGCAGATCATCCCCGACAAGAAGGACTACCAGCAGGGCGATATCGCCGAGCTGCTCGTGCAGGCGCCGTTCTATCCGGCCGAGGCCGTCGTGTCGTGGCGCCGCAGCGGCATCGTGAAGATGGAGCGCATCACGCTCGATGGTCCGACGACGACGCTCAAGGTGCCCATCAGCGATTCGATGGTCCCGAACCTCTACGTCCAGGTGGATCTCGTCGGTGCTGCGGTGCGCACGGACGATGACGGCAATCCCGAGCCCAAGCTGCCGAAGCGACCGGCCTATGCCGTCGGCTCGATCAATCTCCCGATCCCGCCGAAGCAACGCACGCTCGCGGTGAAGGTCGGGCCGAACGTCGCGAAGCTCGGCCCGGGTGAGTTGGCCCGGATCAGCGTCGAGGTGAAGGACTTCCTCGGCAAGCCCGCTCCCAACGCGGAGGTCGCGGTGATCGTCGTCGACGAGGCGATCCTCTCGCTCGCGGGCTACACGTTCCCGAACCCGGTGGACTCGTTCCACCCGGAGCGCGACGGCGGGACCCGCGATCACTACTCGCGCGCATACGTCAGCCTCGCCCGGCCGAGCCTGGATGCGCTCGCGGGTCCGGGCGGCGGCTCGGGCTCCGGCTTCGGTCGCCGTGCCGGGGGGATGGTGCAGCCCTCGGCGGCGCCATCCGCGCCGATGGAGGAAGCGGCGCCCGAGCGGTCGAAGATGAAGGAAGACGAGATGGACGATCGGGATTCGAGGCCGTCCCCGAAGAAGTCGGCGTCGGCCCCGGAACCCAATAACGCCAACTCCGCCATCGCGGTGCGTTCGAACTTCAACCCCCTCGCGGCCTTCGCGCCGGCGGTGATGACCGATGCGCAGGGGCGCGCCAGCGTCGAGATCAAGGTGCCCGACAACCTCACGCGCTACCGCATCGTCGCGGTGGCGACGGCGGGCACGAAGCAGTTCGGCAAGGGCGAGAGCGCGATCACGGCGCGCCTGCCGCTGATGGTGCGGCCGAGCCCGCCGCGCTTCCTGAACTTCGGTGACACCTTCAAGCTCCCCGTCGTCGTGCAGAACCAGACGGACGCGCCGATGACGGTGCAGCTCGCCGTCCGGGCGACGAACGCCGCGATCACCGACGGCGCGGGTCGGCAGGTGACCGTGCCGGCGAACGACCGCGTCGAGGTGCAGTTCCCCGCCGCGGCCGAGCTCGCGGGCACGGCCCGGTTCCAGATCATCGGCACGTCCGGCAAGTTCAGCGACGCGGCCGAGGTCGCGCTGCCGGTGTGGACGCCTGCGACGACCGAGGCGTTCGCCACGTATGGCGTGATCGACAACGGTGCGATCAAGCAGTCGGTGGCGCTGCCGGGCAAGGTCGTGACGCAGTTCGGTGGTCTCGAGGTCACGACGGCGTCAACAAACCTGCAGGCGCTCACCGACGCGATGCTCTATCTCGTCCGGTATCCGTACGAGTGCGCGGAGCAGCGGGCCTCGCGCGTGATGGCGATCGTCGCGCTGCGCGACGTGCTCACCGCGTTCAAGACGAAGGACATGCCGTCGGTTGCCGAGATGGAGGCGAGCGTGAAGACCGACCTCGAGCGCCTCTCGCAGATGCAGAACTGGGATGGCGGCTTCACGTGGTGGCGCCGCGGCTATCCGTCGGATCCGTACCTCACGGCCTACGTCACCAACGCGCTCGTGCGGGCCAAGGCCAAGGGCTACGCGGGCGCGGAGCAGATGATCGAGCGCGCGAAGCCGTACCTCAAGGACATCGAGCGCTACTTCTCGCCGTGGTGGCCCCAGACGGTGAAGTGGGCGATCTCCGCCTACGCGCTCTACACGCGCAAGCAGTACGGTGACCTCGACCTGCCGAAGACGAAGAAGCTCGTCGCGGAGGCGAAGAAGCTCGACGAGTTCACGATGGAGACGATCGGCTGGCTCCTCGGCACGGTCGCCAAGCACAAGGACGCCGTCGATCTCCGCAAGGACCTCGTTCGTCACTCCCTGAACAAGGTCAGCGAGACCGCGGGGGCCGCGAACTTCACGACGAGCTACGGCGACGGCGCCTACCTCCTGCTGGCGAGCGATCGTCGCGTCGACGGGATCATGCTCGAGTCATTGATCCAGGAGGACAAGGATCTCGACCTCATCCCGAAGGTGGTGACGGGCCTCCTCGCGCAGCGCAAGAAGGGCCGCTGGCTGAACACGCAGGAGAACACCTACGCCCTCCTCGCGTTCGACCTCTACTTCAATACCTACGAGAAGGCGACGCCGGACTTCGTGGCCAAGGTCTGGCTCGGCGCGGACTACGCCGGTGACCACGCGTTCAAGGGGCGCACGACCGACTACTTCTCGATCTCGATCCCGATGAAGGACGTGGCGTCGCACGACAAGCAGGCCCTCACGATCCAGAAGGACGGTACGGGGCGCCTCTACTACCGCATCGGCATGACGTACGCGCCCGCGAGCCTCAAGCTCGAGCCGGCGGACTACGGCTTCGTCGTCGTACGCGAGTACGAAGGCGTCGACGACAAGAGTGACGTCGTCCGGCAGGCGGACGGTTCGTGGAAGATCAAGGCCGGCGCCCGCGTGCGCGTCAAGCTGAAGATGGTCAACGAGAACCGCCGCTACCACGTGGCGCTCGTGGATCCGATGCCGGCCGGTCTCGAGCCGATGAATCCGGCGCTCGCGACGACGGGCCCGATTCCGGCCACCAATCCGAACGACCCGGGCGGCGCGAACACCAAGGGTGATCGCTACTGGTGGTGGTACGGCCCCTGGTACGAGCACCAGAACATGCGCGACGAGCGCGTCGAGGCGTTCGCGTCGCTGCTCTGGGAGGGCGTGCACACGTACGAGTACGTGGCCCGCGCGACCACGCCCGGCAACTTCGTCGTGCCGCCGCCCAAGGCCGAGGAGATGTACATGCCGGAGACGTTCGGTCGCGGCGCTTCCGATCGCGTGATTGTCGAATAAAGGACGAACATGACCCAGACGACTCGTGCGTTCCTGGTGGCGGCTGCCGTGTCGGCGGCGTGTGGTGGTGGCGGCTCGTCGCCGCCGCCCGGTGGTGGCAGTGGTGGCAGCGCCACCGGGTCGGCGTACCAGTCGCCCGCCCAGGATGCCCCCGATGGCATGGAGCTGCGGCTGTCGAACGGGGAGGAGGGCGCGCCCGCCTACGACCGCGCGAAGCTCGCTCCGGCGACGAAGCTCGACGACGCGAAGGTGAATACGATCCTCGCGCGAGCGAAGCAGCTCGTCGCGCAGGCCGCCGACAAGCAGGCCTTCGCGCTGCGGCCGCGGAGTCAGCCCGCGCCCAAGACCGGAACCACGATCACCACCGCGTTTCCGCCGCCGCCATCGTCGCTGTTGCCGCCGAAGGCGAACGACGCGACGAGCGCGCTGACGGTGCTGCGCTACATGCCCGAGGGCGAGGTGCCGCTGGCTCCCGAGCTGACGGTCACGTTCAGCCAGCCGATGATCGCGGTCACGTCGCAAGCCGATGCGGCGGCGAGCACGCCGGTGAAGCTCGATCCGCAGCCCGCGGGCTCGTGGCGCTGGATCGGCACCCGCACGATCATGTTCGACCCCGACGTCCGCTTCCCGATGGCGACGACGTACAAGGTCTCGGTCCCGGCCGGCACGAAGAGCGTGGCGGGGAATCCGATCGACAAGGCGACCGAGTGGACCTTCGAGACGCCGCCGGTGCGCATCGTGAGCTCGTCGCCGAACGGCGGCCCGACCCGCACTGACGTGCCGATCTTCATGCTCTTCGACCAGAAGGTCGATCAGCAGGTCATCGCTCGCGGTATCAAGGTCACCGCCGACGGCAAGCCGGTCGCGATGCGGCTCATGACCGCGGCCGAGCTCGACGCCGACAAGGCAGCGAAGGACTACGTCGCCGCGGCCAAGGCCAACGAACAGGACGGTCGCTGGGTCGCGATGAAGGCGACGGCGAAGTACCCCACGGACAGCGAGATCACGGTGACCCTCACGAAGGGCGCGCCGTCGGCCGAGGGCAAGAACCTCACGAAGGAAGATCAGTCCTTCAGCTTCCGGACGTACGCGCCGCTCAGGATCACCGAAGCGGAGTGCGGTTGGCGCAACGAGTGCCCGCCTGGCACGAGCTTCCGCATCGATCTCAACAACCCGCTCGATGCCGACAAGGCACCGGAGGACCACATCAAGGTCACGCCCGCGGTCGATGACCTGCACGTGGTCAGCTACGGCACCCGCATCGAGGTGATGGCGAACACCACCGCGCGCACGTCCTACAAGATCACCGTCGACGCCGGCCTCACCGACGCGTTCGGTCAGACGCTCGGAAAAGCAGAGACGTTCGACTGGAACGTCGGGGATGCGCGGCCCACGTTCTACGGCCCGAGCGGCTACGTGGTCAGCGATCCCCTCGCGAAGCAGCCCACGCTCGACTTCTACAGCGTCGGTTACACGCAGCTCGTCGTGAAGCTCTACCAGGTCACGACCGCCGATCTGGACGCGTACAGCACGTATCTCCGCGAGCTCTACAACCGCGACAAGCCACCCGCGCCGCCCGGCAAGCTCGTCGCGAGCGAACAGATCGCGACCACGCAGGGCATGAACCAGCTCGTCGAGACGTCGGTCCCGCTGGCCAAGGCACTCTCGAATGGCGTGGGCCATGTGGTCGCCATCGTCGAGCCAGCCCCGTGGACGGAGAGCTACCCGGCCCCCAAGCTCATCTCGTGGGTGCAGGTCACGAAGCTCGGCCTCCAGGCTCACGTCGATCACTCCGACCTCGTGGGGTTCGCTACCGACCTCGAGACCGGCAAGCCGGCGAGTGGGGTCGAGCTCTCGATCGCGCCCGTCGGCATCAAGGGCACCACCAACGCCCAGGGGCTCGCGACGCTCCCGCTCGACGAGCGGCAGCGGGGGGCCAACTACCTCGTCGCCAAGCGCGGCAACGACACGGCATTCCTGCCCGAGACTCGGTACGGCGGTAACGAGTGGGGCTCGTGGCACAAGACCACGCCCGGCACGTCGCTCGCCTGGTACGTCATCGATGATCGCCGCCTCTACAAGCCGGGCGAGGAGGTCTCGCTCAAGGGCTGGATCCGCTCCATCCACCACGGCAAGGGTGGCGATGTCGGGATGGACGCGCTGCCGACGAGCGTGGACTACCGGGTCTTCGACTCGCGCAACAACGAGCTCGTTGCCGGCTCCGCCGCGGTCACGGCGGTTGGTGGGTTCGACACCACGTTCAAGCTCCCGGGGACGCCCAACCTCGGCTGGGCACGCATCGCCCTCGGGGGGCGGGGCGGCACCAGTGGCGGCTACAGCCACTCGTTCCAGATCGAGGAGTTTCGTCGGCCCGAGTTCGAGGTGTCCGCGGCCGCGAGCCAGGGCCCGTTCCTCGTCGGTGGTTCGGGCGACGTGACGGTGAACGCGAAGTACTTCTCGGGCGGTCCGTTGCCCGGCGCGCCGGTGCAATGGAACGTCTACGCGACCGCGACGAGCTTCACGCCGCCGAATCGCGACGAGTACACGTTCGGTGAGTGGACGCCGTACTGGTCGAGCTGGGGTGGTGGCTACGATGACGATTACGGTAGCTATCGCCGGGGCGGCTACGGCGGCGGCCGCTATGTGGAGCCGAAGTCCTACTCGCACACCGCCGTCACCGATGCGATCGGCAAGCACACGCTGAAGCTCGACTTCCTCTCGGTGAAGCCGACCCGTCCGATGTCCGTGCAGGCGAGCGCGAGCGTCACCGACGTGAATCGCCAGCAGTGGACCGCATCGGCGGCGCTGCTCGTGCATCCGTCGTCGGCGTACGTCGGGCTGAAGGGCAAGAAGACCTTCGTCACCAAGGGCACGCCGTACGAGGTCGATGTGATCGGCGTTGACGTCGACGGCAAGGCGCTCACCGGCTCCCCGATCAAGGTGCGCAGCGTGCGGCTCGACTGGGAGTTCAAGAAGGGCGAGTACAAGCAGATCGAGGTCGGCGAGCAGCTCTGCAACGTGGTCTCGGCCGCCGAGGCGCAGCCCTGCACGTTCCAGACGGCCGAGGGCGGCTCCTACCGCATCACGGCGTCGATCACGGACGCGCAGGGCCGTCCGAACGAGACCACGTACTCGTACTGGGTGAGCGGCGGCAAGAGCCGCGTGGCCCGCGAGGTCGTGCGCGAGGAGGTCGAGGTCATTCCCGACCGCAAGGAGTACGCCGCGGGGCAGACGGCCGAGCTCCTCATCCAGGCGCCGTTCTATCCGGCCGAGGGCATCGTCTCGTGGCGCCGCAGCGGCATCGTGAAGACGGAGCACATCACCCTCGACGGTCCGACGAAGGTTGTCACCGTGCCCATCACCGACGCCATGGTGCCGAACCTGATCGTGCAGGTCGACCTCGTCGGCGCGACCGAGCGACTCGATGACACCGGCAATCCCGATCCATCGCTGCCGAAGCGTCCCGCGTATGCGGTGGGCTCGGTGAACCTCTCCGTGCCCGCCAAGCAGCGCACGCTCGCCGTCACCGTCGAGCCGAGCGTCGGCAAGCTCGGCCCCGGCGAGGCCGCGCAACTCTCGGTGAAGGTGCTCGACGCCGCCGGCAAGCCGGTCGCCAACTCCGAGGTGGCGGTCATCGTCGTCGACGAGGCGATCCTCGCGCTCGCCGGGTACGAGTATCCGGATCCGATCGGAGCCTTCTACCGAGGTCGTGGGCCCGAGACCCGCGACTTCTATCAGCGCGAGCTCATCAAGCTCGCTAACCCCGCAACGGGGGTCGCGAAGCCGAAGGCGGCCGGCCGCGGTCGGGGGAATGGGGGAGGCGTGCTGGGGGGGGCCGCCGACGCCGTCGCGGCCACTGCGGCACCGGCCGACATGGAAAGGGCGATGCCGGGCAGTGCCCCGCCCGCCGAGCCGATGGCGCGCGCCGAGGGTGGCGAGGCGAAGCAGCAGGAGGGCTCGGACAAGGACGGTAAGTCGAGCTCGGGCGAGGGCCCCGCGATCGCCGTGCGCTCGAACTTCAACCCGCTCGCGGCGTTCTCGCCGACGGTGAAGACCGATGCAAACGGTGCAGCCACCGTTTCGATCAAGGTGCCGGACAACCTGACGCGCTACCGCATCGTCGCGATCGCGGGGGAGGGCAATCGCTTCGGCAAGGGTGAGAGCGCGATCACCGCGCGCCTGCCGCTCATGGTGCGCCCGTCACCGCCGCGCTTCCTGAACTTCGGCGACGTGTTCCAGCTGCCGGTCGTGGTGCAGAACCAGACCGATGCCCCCATGACGGTGATGCTCGCTGCCCGCACGACGAACCTCACGCTCTCCGAGGGGGCGGGCCGCGAGGTCACGGTGCCGCCGAACGACCGCGCCCTGGTGCTGTTCCCCGCCGCCGCCGAGATGGCGGGCACGGCGCGGCTGCAGATCGTCGGGGTGGCCGGCGAGGCGAGCGACGCGGCCGAGCTCGCCCTGCCGGTGTGGACCCCGGCGACGACGGAGGCGTTCGCGACCTACGGCACGATCGAGACCGGCGCCATCGCGCAGCCGGTGGCGCTGCCGGGTCAGGTGGTCACCCAGTTCGGCGGCCTCGAGGTCACGACCTCGTCGACGACGCTGCAGTCGCTCACCGACGCCGTGCTCTACCTCGTGCGGTACCCGTACGAGTGCGCCGAGCAGCGGTCGTCGCGCATCATGGCGATCGCGGCCCTGCGCGACGTCCTGTCCGCCTTCCAGACGCCCGACATGCCGACTGCGCAGGCCATCGAGGCGAGTGTCGTGAAGGACGTCGACTGGATCGTGCAGGTCCAGAACTACGACGGTGGCTTCGCGTACTGGGAGCGCGGTCGACCGTCGGATCCGTACCTGACGGCCTTTGTCGCCAATGCGCTCCAGCGCGCGAAGGACAAGGGCTACGCCGTGCCGCAGAGCACGCTCGACAAGGCGAAGCCGTACCTCGCCGACATCGAGCGCTACTACGACCCGGACTGGCCGGCAGACGTGAAGCGGACGATCTCCGCGTTCGCGCTCTACACGCGCAAGCTGATGGGCGATGTCGATGTCTCCAAGGCGCAGCGACTCATCGCGGACGCCGGCGGGGTCGACAAGCTGTCGATGGAAGCCAACGGCTGGCTGCTGTCCGCGCTGGCGGGGCAGGCCGCGGCCGAGACCGAGCGCAAGGCGATCGTGCGCCACGCGCTCAACAAGGTGAGCGAGACGGCGGGCGCGGCGAACTTCACCACGTCGTACTCCGACGGGGCGTACGTGCTGCTCGCGAGCAATCACCGCGTCGACGGGGTGATGCTCGAGGCGCTGCTGCTCGAGGATCCAAAGAACGATCTGATCCCGAAGGTGGTGACGGGCCTCCTCGCGCACCGGAAGCGCGGCCACTGGCTCAACACACAGGAGAACGTGTTCGCGCTCCTCGCGATGGACACGTACTTCCACATCTGGGAGAAGGCGACGCCGAACTTCGTCGCGCGCGTCTGGCTCGGTGATGACTACGCCGGTGACCACGCCTTCCGCGGCCGCACGACCGAGTCGCACCAGATCGACATCCCGATGAGCATCGTGGCCACGCACGACAAGCAGGCGCTCACGATCTCGAAGGACGGCCCGGGTCGCCTCTACTACCGCATCGGCATGACCTACGCCCCCGCGAGCCTGAAGCTCGAGGCGGCGGACTACGGCTTCGTCGTCGAGCGCATCTACGAGGGCGTCGATGCCGCCACCGATGTCGTGCGTCAGGCCGACGGGACCTGGAAGATCAAGGCGGGCGCGCGGGTCCGCGTGAAGATCAAGATGGTCAACGAGAACCGGCGCTACCACGTCGCGCTCGTCGATCCGCTGCCGGCCGGCCTCGAGCCGATGAACCCGGCGCTCGCGATGACGGGCGCCATCCCGGTCAGCACGAAGGACGAGCGGCAGCGCGCCGGTCGCTACTGGTGGTGGTACGGCCCGTGGTACGAGCACCAGAACATGCGCGACGAGCGCGTCGAGGCCTTCAGCTCGCTGCTCTGGGAGGGCGTCCACGAGTACGAGTACGTTGCCCGCGCGACGACGCCGGGGAACTTCGTCGTCCCGCCGACCAAGGCCGAGGAGATGTATATGCCGGAGACCTTCGGCCGTGGAGCCTCGGATCGTGTGATCGTCGAGTAATGCGATGGCTGGCTCTGGGGTGTCTGGTCGCGCTCGGTGCGTGCGGTAGCAAGGCTTCTGAGGGCGGCGGGGGCGGTGGGAGCGGGAGCGCGGCCGCGCCGTATCAGGTCCCCGGGCCCGACGCGCCGATCGGCCTGCAACTCAGGCTGTCGAACGGCACGCAGGGCGCGCCCGCTGTCGATCGCACGACGATCGCATCGGCGACATCGCTCGACGACGCGGCGGTGCAGGCGCTGCTCGCGCGGGCCCCGGCGCTGATGGGGCCGCCGACGGATCAGACGGCGTTCGCGCTGCGCGACAAGAGCGCCCCGCCGCCGAAGTCGGGGACGATCAGCGCGCAAGCGTTTCCGCCGCCCCCTTCGAACCTGACCCCACCCATCGGCGATCCGGCCGCGCCGGTGCATGTCACGCAGCACTCGCCCGACGGTGCGGTCGAGCTCGCGACGACGGTCTCCATCACCTTCGACCGGCCGATGGTGGCCGTGTCCTCCCAGTCCGAGGCCGCA
>LNFM01009783.1_pt1 | contig 18365 bp, 14 predicted proteins | sample 596031 | NCBI WGS metagenome assembly LNFM01 (sample SAMN04254537, study PRJNA301005) | activated carbon metagenome | isolation source: dual media filters at the Ann Arbor, Michigan drinking water treatment plant | place: USA: Ann Arbor | reverse complement strand
ACTGGAAGCTTCCGGGCGAGCAGGTCATCGACAACTTCAAGAAGGGCGACATGGTCAAGGCCGTGGTGCTCGACGTCGATGTCGAAAAGGAGCGCATCTCGCTCGGCGTCAAGCAGCTCGAAGGCGACCCCTTCGCAGAACCTGGCGACGTCAAGAAGGGCGCGGTCGTGACCTGCGAAGTGCTCGAAGTGAAGGAAGCCGGCATCGAGGTGAAGATCTCGGGCACCGACTTCACCACCTTCATCAAGCGTTCGGAACTCGCCCGTGACCGCAACGACCAGCGCGCCGAACGTTTCGCCGTCGGCGAGAAGGTCGATGCGCGCGTGATCCAGTTCGACAAGAAGGCCCGCAAGGTGCAGGTCTCGATCAAGGCGCTGGAAGTCGCCGAGGAGAAAGAAGCCATCGCGCAGTACGGCTCCTCCGATTCGGGCGCGACGCTGGGCGATATTCTCGGCACCGCGCTGAAGAACCGCGACAAGTAAGCTTCGGCTTGTCTGTCACAAAAGCATCAGGCCCCGGTTTAGACCGGGGCCTTTTTTCTTCCTTCTCCCCTTGTGGGAGAAGGGAAGAAGAACGGGTCTTGTTTTCTTCATATTGCATCGCAATTGATGTAATCAGATAACGCTTCGGTCACGCTGAGATGCAAAACGTGCTGATCACTTCAGGAGAAACTCCATGTCGCTCGATTCGGACGTGATCGTCGATCGCCGCAGGATCCGTCGCAAGCTGACGTTCTGGCGGGTCGTGGCTGTCGTGGTGGCGATCGCGGCGATCGTCACCGTCGGCCTGGTCGCAACACCTGCCGGGCGCGCTTCGCTGACCTCGTCGGGATCGATCGCGCGCGTCAACATCGAAGGCCTGATCCGCAGCGACCAGAGCCGCGTCGAGGCGTTGGAGCGGCTGGAGAAGTCACAGGCCGTTGCCGTCATCGTGCACATCAATTCGCCCGGCGGCACCACCGCCGGTTCCGAGCAGCTCTATGACTCGCTGGTACGGCTGAAGGCGAAGAAGCCGGTGGTCGTGGTGGTCGAGGGGCTGGCCGCCTCGGGCGGCTACATCGCGGCCCTCGCCGCCGATCATATCGTCGCCCGGCAGAGTTCGCTGGTGGGCTCGATCGGCGTGCTGTTTCAGTTTCCGAATTTCACCGAGCTTCTGAAGACCGTGGGCGTCAAGGTCGAGGAGGTGAAATCCTCGCCGCTGAAGGCTGCGCCCAATGGCTTTGAGCCGACCAGCCCGGAAGCGCGCGCCGCGCTCGATGCGCTGGTCAAGGATTCCTATGCCTGGTTCCGCGGCCTCGTGAAGGAGCGGCGCGGCATGGACGATGTATTGATCGAAAAAGTCGCGGACGGACGGGTTTTCACCGGCCGCCAGGCGGTGGAACTGAAGCTGGTCGATCAACTCGGCGATGAAAAGGCGGCGGTTGCCTGGCTGGTGGCCGAGAAGAAGATCAAGAGCGACACGCCGGTGCGGGATTACAGGCTGACCCCGCGGTTTGGCGACATGACGTTCCTGCGTACGGCGGCTTCCATCTCGTTCGATGCGCTCGGCCTGGGTTCCATTGCGCGGCAGATCGAGCAGGCCGGCGTTGTGCAGGCTGTCGATCAGCTCAGTCTCGACGGCATGCTCGCCTTGTGGAGGCCCGCAGCGCCCAATTGATGCGCCGCGGCTGCTGCGGATTGCATCCTCCCGCGCTGCGGGTGTTGCCGCTGTGCCGCTTTGGGCCGCCTGTCGCCTCATTCGCGCCGGCCAAAATTGATTTAGCGTCTTGACAGATCAAGGTATTTTCACGGAAATGGATATCCGCACGACCCCGGATCCCAACCTCGATGATCAAATCCGAACTTGTTCAGCGCATCGCCGAGCACAACCCGCACCTTTACCAGCGGGATGTGGAGAACATTGTGAACGCGATCCTCGATGAGATCGTCGCGGCGCTGGCGCGCGGCGACCGTGTCGAGCTGCGAGGATTTGGCGCGTTCTCGGTCAAGCATCGCCCGGCGCGCGCAGGCCGCAATCCGCGCACCGGCGCCCATGTTCCGGTCGACCAGAAGAGCGTTCCGTTCTTCAAGACCGGCAAGGAAATGCGCGAGCGGTTGAACCGCGACACCGGATCGCCGGAGGCAAGCGCCTGACGTGCTTTTCTGGTTCTGAATACCTCTAGCCGTTTTGCGGGTTTCGTGCCCGCCGATCTCCATCACTACGAGAGATGGTCATGCGAAAGTTCATCACGGCGCTGATCGTTGTTCCCTTAGGCCTTATCTTCATCGTCTTCGCAGTCGCCAACCGTCATTTCGTGACGGTGTCGTTCGATCCCTTCAATTCGGTCAATCCGGCGGTTGCGGTATCGCTGCCGCTGTTCGTCGTGATCATCGCGGTGGCGATTCTCGGCGTGGCAGCGGGCGGCATGGCGACCTGGCTCCGGCAGCGCCGCTGGCGGCGTGCCGCGCGCCAGCACGAGGCGGATGCCCGCCGGGCGAGGACGGAGACGGCCGATCTGCGCGCCGCCGCGGCGGTGTCCCGGCACGACCAGCAGCGGCTTCCAGCGCCCTTGCCGCGCGGAATCTACGGGGCCGCCGGGCGAGACAAGCAGGGCGCGACGTTGTAGAACGCGCCCCGTCAGCCCCGTCAAACCCGATCCGGGCTCGAAACCGCCTCCGAGAGACCATGCCCCTGCTCGTCAAGATTTGCGGCCTGTCCACGCGCGAGACGCTCGACGCAGCGCTTGTGGCCGGCGCCGACATGGTGGGCTTCGTGTTCTTCGCACCATCGCCGCGCCATCTCAGCCTCGAGACTGCGCGGGAACTCGGCCGGCAGGCCAATGGCCGGGCCGCCAAGGTGGCGCTGTCGGTCGATGCCGACGACGCGACGCTGGAAAACATCGTCGAGACGCTGCAGCCGGACCTCCTGCAACTGCACGGCAAGGAGACCATCGCACGGGTGCGCGACATCAAGGCGAAGTTCGGCTTGCCGGTCATGAAGGTGATCGCGGTCGAAACCGCGGCGGATCTTGCCATGCTGCCGGGCTACACGAGCGTTGCCGACCGTATCCTGTTTGATGCCCGCGCGCCGAAGGGGGCCACGCGCCCCGGCGGGCTCGGCGCCGTGTTCGACTGGCACCTGCTGGAAAAACTCGATCTCAAACTGCCCTTCATGGTCTCGGGCGGACTTGGCGCCGACAATGTCGCGGAAGCGGTTCGCGTCACCCGCGCCGGCGGCGTCGATGTGTCCTCCGGCGTCGAGAGTTCGCCGGGTCACAAGGATCCCGAGATGATCCGCAATTTCATTCGCGCCGCACGCGCTACCGAAGAACTGATGGTCCGATGAACCCAAACCTTCCCAATTCATTCCGCACCGGCCCCGACGAGCGCGGGCATTTCGGTATCTTCGGCGGACGATTTGTCGCCGAAACCCTGATGCCGCTGATCCTCGATCTGGAAAAGGCCTACACCGACGCCAAGGCCGATCCGGCGTTCCAGGCGGAGATGAACGGTTATCTCAAGCACTATGTCGGCCGGCCGTCGCCGCTTTATCTTGCCGAACGCCTCACCGAGCATCTCGGCGGCGCGAAGATCTACTTCAAGCGCGAGGAGCTGAACCACACCGGCTCGCACAAGGTCAACAATGTGCTCGGCCAGATCATGGTCGCGCGGCGCATGGGCAAGAAGCGCATCATCGCCGAGACCGGCGCCGGCCAACATGGCGTCGCCACCGCGACGCTGTGCGCACGTTTCGGGCTCGAATGCGTGGTCTATATGGGCGCGGTCGACGTCGAGCGGCAGCAGCCCAACGTGATCCGCATGGAAATGCTGGGCGCCAGGGTAGTCCCGGTGCAGTCGGGTTCGCGGACGCTGAAGGACGCGATGAACGACGCGCTGCGCGACTGGGTCACCAACGTCCACAACACGTTCTACTGCATCGGCACGGTGGCGGGCCCGCATCCCTATCCGATGATGGTGCGCGATTTTCAATCCATCATCGGCGCCGAAACCCGCCAGCAGATGCAGGAGGCCGAAGGCCGCCTGCCGGATTCGCTGATCGCCTGCATCGGCGGCGGCTCCAATGCGATGGGCCTGTTTCATCCCTTCCTCGACGATCCTTCCGTGGAAATCTTTGGCGTCGAAGCGGCCGGCCACGGGCTCACGCAATTGCATGCGGCATCGATTGCCGGCGGCCGGCCCGGGGTGCTGCACGGCAATCGCACCTACCTTTTGATGGACGCTGACGGCCAGATCCAGGACGCGCATTCGATCTCGGCGGGGCTGGACTATCCCGGCATCGGGCCGGAGCATTCATGGCTGCACGAAACCGGCCGCGTCACCTATCTGTCGGCGACGGATGACGAGGCGCTCGAGGCATTCCAACTGCTGTCGCGACTCGAAGGCATCATCCCCGCACTCGAACCGGCACACGCCATCGCAAAGGTGATGGATCTCGCACCGAAGCGACCGAAAGATCACCTGATGGTGGTCAATCTCTCCGGCCGTGGCGACAAGGACGTGCCGCAGGTCGGCGAGATCCTGAAGGGCAAGAAGTCGTGATGATCGCTTGCATCGAATTTGCGGAGAGAGCCCCCACCCTGACCCTCCCCCGCGCGGGGCAAGCTCTGCTCCCTCTCCCGCTTGCGGGGGAGGGCCGGGGTGGGGGTGCGGCCGCGGGCGCAAATTTCGGGAAGAGGCACAGCGCCGCAAGGATCGCACCATGACCACCCGCATCGATGCCCGCTTCGCCGAACTCGCCAGGCAGGGCCGCTCGGCGTTTGTCACCTTTGTGATGGCCGGCGATCCGGACCCTGCGACCTCGCTCGACATTCTCAAGGCGCTGCCGAAGGCGGGCGCCGACGTCATCGAGATCGGCATGCCTTTTACCGATCCGATGGCGGACGGGCCGTCGATCCAGGCCGCGGGGCTGCGCGCGCTCAAGGCCGGCATGACACTGAAGAAGACGCTGGAGATGGTGCGTGGTTTCCGCAAGGACGACGACACCACGCCGCTGGTTCTGATGGGCTACTACAATCCGATCTACATTTACGGCGTCGACAAATTCCTCGTCGATGCCAAGACCGCAGGCGTCGACGGCCTGATCATCGTTGACCTTCCGCCCGAGGAGGACAACGAGTTGTGCCTGCCGGCGATGAAGGCGGGACTGAACTTCATCCGTCTGGCGACGCCGACCACCGATGACAAGCGCTTGCCCGCGGTGCTCGCAAACACCTCGGGCTTCGTCTACTACGTCTCCATCACCGGGATCACCGGCAGCGCCAGCGCCGATTCCACTGTTGTCGGCGAGGCCGTCGCCCGCATCAAGCGTCATACCAAACTGCCGGTTTGCGTCGGCTTCGGCATCCGCACGCCCGACGCGGCGCGCGCGATTGCGGAGAATGCGAACGGCGCCGTGGTCGGGACCGCGCTGGTCGATGCGCTCAACGCCAGCCTCGATGCCGGGGGCCGCGCGACGCCCAAGACCGTCGGCGCCGTAGCCGACCTCGTGGCTGAGCTGGCGCAGGGCGTGCGGGGCGCGAAACAGGCTGCAGAATAAGCCATAATTGCGTGGGATTAGGCGTGAGTCGCGGCTTGTTGGGCCGAGCCCGGGTCGCCATATTCCAGTTGATGCGTTTAACCGCATTTCGGAGCGAAACATGAATTGGCTCACCAATGTCGTCCGGCCAAAAATCCGCAACATCCTGCGCCGCGAGACGCCGGAGAATTTATGGATCAAGTGCCCGGATTCCGGGCAGCTCGTATTCTACAAGGACGTCGAGGCCAATCAGTTCGTCATTCCCGGATCGAACTACCACATGCGCATGGGCGCGGTGGCGCGGCTGAAATCGGTGTTCGACAACGAGACCTGGTACGATATCGCGCTGCCGGACGTAACGGCCGATCCGCTGAAATTCCGCGACGAACGAAAATACGCCGACCGCATCAAGGATGCGCGCGCCAAGACCGGGCTGAACGACGCCATCAAGGTCGGCTACGGCAAGCTGGAGGGCGCCGGCGTCGTCATTGCCGTGCAGGATTTCGACTTCATGGGCGGCTCGCTCGGCATGGCTGCGGGCGAGGCGATCGTGCGCGGGCTGGAGCTTGCGGTCGAAAAGAAGTCGCCCTTCATCGTGTTCGCGGCCTCCGGCGGCGCGCGGATGCAGGAGGGCATCCTGTCGCTGATGCAGATGCCGCGTACCACGGTCGGCGTGCAGATGCTGCGCGAAGCGAAACTGCCTTACATCGTGGTGCTGACGAATCCGACCACCGGCGGTGTCACCGCGTCTTATGCGATGCTGGGCGATGTGCAGATCGCCGAGCCCGGTGCGCTGATCGGCTTTGCCGGCGCGCGCGTCATCGAACAAACCATCCGCGAGAAACTGCCGGAAGGATTCCAGCGCGCCGAATATCTGCTCGACCATGGCATGGTCGACATGGTGGTGCATCGTCACCAGATGCGCCCGACACTGGCGCGCTTGTGCCGGCTGCTGACCAAATCCCCGGCGCTTGATGCCGCCCCAAAGCCCGAGCCGCAGGTGACGGACCCCGCCCAGATCGTCTCGGCGGCGGATCCCGTGCCGGCTGCACCGCACGCGTGAACCTGCCTGCCGCCAACCCCGAGCCGATCGGTGAGTTGATCGCGCGGCTGTCCGCGCTGCATCCGAAGCGGATCGATCTCGGCCTTGAGCGCATGCACCGGCTGCTGCAGCGGCTCGATCATCCCGAGCGCGTGCTGCCGCCGGTGATCCATGTCGCGGGCACCAACGGCAAGGGTTCGACCATCGCCTATTTGCGCGCGATCCTCGAAGCCGCAGGCCTCCGTGTCCACGTCTACACCTCGCCCTATCTGGTGCGCATCAACGAATGCTTCCGCATCGGCGAGCGCGGCGGCGGCAGGCTGGTGCGCGATGCCGAGTTGCAGCAAGTGCTGGAACAATGCGAACAGGCCAACCAGGGTGAACCGATCACGATTTTCGAGATCGAGACTGCGGCGGCGTTCTGTCTGTTCGCGCAGCATGACGCCGATGTCGTGCTGCTGGAGACCGGGCTTGGCGGAAGGCTCGACGCCACCAACGTCATCGACACGCCGATCGCGACCGTCGTCACGCCGGTCAGCATGGATCACATGGAGTTTCTCGGTAGCTCGCTCAGCGCGATTGCCGCCGAGAAGGCCGCCATCATCAAGCGCAATATACCTGTCGTCTGCGCCGAGCAGGCGCCGGAAGCGATGACGGTGATCGAGGCGCAGGCCGGCCGCATGCGCGCGCCGCTGCATGCGGCCGGGCAGCAATGGCATGTCAGCGTCGAACGCGGACGGCTGGTCTACCAGGATGAGCGCGGCCTGATGGATCTCGCGGCGCCAAAACTGTTCGGCCGGCATCAGTTCGACAATGCCGGACTTGCGATTGCGACTTTGCGCGCGATCGATGCGTTCAAGATCGGAATGTCCGCGTATGAAGCCGGCATCGTCAACGCCGAATGGCCGGCGCGGATGCAGCGGCTGTCTGCCGGTGCACTGGTCGATCAGGGACCGAAGGGATGCGAGATCTGGCTCGACGGCGGACACAATGCCGAAGGCGGCCGTGTCGCGGCGGCGGCGCTCGGCGATCTTGAGGAGCGGGTGTCGCGTCCGCTGGTGGTGATCGCGGGCATGATGGCGAACAAGGATGCGAATGCGTTCCTCGCCAATTTCGCCGGCCTGACGCGCCACATCATCGCGGTGCAGATTCCCGGCCGCGACAATCCGATGCCGCCGGACCGTATGGCGGATGCGGCGCGCGCGCTCGGCATGCGCGTGGAGACCGCCGCAAGCGTCGAAGCCGCGCTGCACGCGCTGTCACGCCTTGCTTACGAAGTGCCGCCGCGGATTCTGATTACCGGATCGCTCTATCTCGCCGGCCATGTGCTGGCCGTCAACGGCACGCCGCCTGCATAAAAGCGTGCGGGCCAAATGAAATGCCGCTGGAATTGCTTCCAGCGGCGGTCCGGGAAGAAATATCGATTGCTTATGGAATTCGCCAGCCCCGGTACATCCAGCTTCTAGCCAAGGCGATCAGGCGCGGCGACAGGGAACTGTCCTTATGCTGAATATCCGGAGCGCATGTTGCGCTGCGGTTTCACCCAAATGAGGTAGGCGCTTTCCTTTGTTTTTGTTGCGAAAAACAACCCTTGGGATAGATCAAATGAACATGCGTCTTGCCGCGATTGCCGACGTGCACGGCAACTATCTGGCGCTGGAAGCCGTGCTGGCTGACATCCGCGCACAGGGGATCGGCGAGATCGTCAACCTCGGCGACATGGCCAGCGGTCCGCTCGACGCTCGGCGGACCATGGACGCGCTGATGGCGCTCGATGCCGTCCACGTTCTCGGCAATCACGATCGCTATCTGATCGACCGACCGCCCGAGAAAATGGGTTCGTGGGATCGTCCGGCCCATGCGCAACTCGACGCGCGGCATCTCGACTGGCTGCGGAGGGTGCCGAAGACGGCGGTGCTTCGCGATCAGGTTTTTCTATGTCATGCCACGCCGGACCACGACGAGGTCTATTGGCTGGAGACGGTTTTGCCCGACGGCACGGTGCGAATGTCTGAGCTTGATGCGATCGAGGCGCGGGCCAAGGGCATCACGCAGCCGTTGATCCTTTGCGCCCACACCCACGTTGCGCGCGCGGTCAGGCTTCGCGACGGCCGGCTGATCGTCAATCCCGGCAGCGTCGGCTCGCCCGGCTATCGCGATATCCACCCGTTTCCGCATGTCATCGAAGCCGGCACGCCGGACGCGCGCTACGCGATCCTCGAACTGGCCGATGGCAAGTGGCACGTGACGTTCCGCCATGTGCCGTACGATCACGAGGCGATGGCGGCGCTGGCGCGGCAGAACGGCCAGACTGAACTCGCGTCCGCGCTGGCGACGGGATGGATTCGAACCCGAGACTGAGCCTCGTTCCCATCCTCTCGCGTCCCGGACGCGGCGCGGCACTAAGTGACGCTCCGCTGAGCCGGGACCCGGCTCGACGATGGACCCCGGCTCTGCAGCGCACCACGCCTGCGGCGCACTGCGCTGCGTCCGGGGCACGAGATCATCGTAAAACAAAACGGCCGGCTTAACCGCCGGCCGTTTCAAAATCCGACAATGAAAATCCGATCAGACGGCAGCGGTGATCCACTGCTGAAGCTTCTGCTTCGGCGCCGCGCCGACCTGGCGGGAGGCCATCTCGCCGCCCTTGAAGATCATCAGCGTCGGGATCGACATCACGCCGTATTTCGAGGCCGTCTTCGGGCTCTCGTCGACGTTCAGCTTGACGATCTTGACCTTGTCGCCCATCGCGCCGGAAATCTCGTCGAGGGCAGGGGCGATCATGCGGCAGGGCCCGCACCACTCGGCCCAGAAGTCGACGACCACTGGCCCTTGCGCTTTAAGCACTTCGGCTTCGAAATCGGCGTCAGAAACCTTGCCAACGGCCATGGAATACCTCGTTCGGTTAGGAATTAAGCGGCGCAGCGGAGATTCGCGCCCGGGGATGATAGGGGCAAACCTATGAACGCGATCCTGCCGGGTCAAGCACGGTCACGCCGAGATGATAGGATGCCAGCTCGGCTTCCAGCGCGGGGGCGGAAATCTCCATGAATTCAGGGGTTTCGGTCCAGAGCAGCGCGGCGCGGATCGGCCGCTGGGGATAAAGTTTGGCCAACACCGCCCGGTACAGCGCGAGCTGGCGGACATAACCCCTTGGGGCCTCGGCGGGATCGCTCGGCGGGGCGTGGTTGGTCTTGAAATCGACGATCAGGACCTCGTTTTCGGTGACCACGAGGCGGTCGATTTGCCCCGAAACCAGCGCCGGGCGGCTGCCCGGCCGCTCCAGCCGTCCGACGATCGAGACTTCGGCGCGGCTGCCGGGTGCGAACACCGGCGCGAATCGCGCATCCGCGATCAGGGCCAGCGTGCCGTCGGCCAGCGCCTGCTGTTCTTCCGCGGTCCAGCCACTGGCATTGCGGGCGAGGTAGGCCAGCGCGGCGTCGCGACGGCGCGGAGCGGCGATCTCGGGCAGCGATTGCAGCAGCCGGTGCACCAGTGTGCCGCGTTGCAGGGCACGGGCGCGTTGCATCAGCGACTCGGCCGTCCGCACCTGATGGCCGTTTCCGTCGGAGGGATCGGATGGCCGCAAAAGGCTTTCTGCCGCTCGCTCCGGCTGAGCGGGTGTCAGCAGCCATGATGGCAGCACAACCGGCGCGGTTGGCGCGGGTGCGCTGGCCGCGCCAGCGACGGGCGCCGCTTCCTCCGCCCGCGTGTACCGCTTCACCACGCCGGCGGCGGTCTGGATTTCCTGACGCTGCAGTTCGGAATTCTCAAGGCCCTTGCTGATCAAATCGTACCAGGACTCTGGCCGGACACTCTTCATGTTGCCCGGCAGGCAGCCGCCGACGATCAGCCGGTCCGCCGCGCGCGTCATCGCCACATAGAGCAGCCGGCGATATTCATCCTCGGTATCACCAAGCATCGCCGCACGCGCCGCGGCGACCGCGGGAGGATCTTCGGCCTTCCTGCCGGCCCAGACCACGACGCCGCGCGCATGCGGAGCGGCATTGCCCTGCGGCAGGTTGATGAGCCGCAGCCGCTGTGTATCGGAGGGCGATGTCGTGGTGTCCACCATGAACACGACGGAAGCCTCAAGGCCCTTGGCGCCATGCACGGTCATGACGCGGACTTCGTCGCGCGAGATTTCCATGTCGCGCTTTACTTCGGTGTCGGCGGCGCGCAGCCACGCCATGAAGCCCTGCAGCGAGGCCGGCGCCTTGCGCTCGTAGTTGAGCGCAAGCTCAAGAAATTCGTCGAGCGCGTCGTTGGCCTCGTGCCCCAGCCGCCGCAGCATCCGTGCGCGGCCGCCGTCACCGCCGAGCAGCCAGGCGTAGAAGGTAAACGGCGTCTCGCTGGCGAAGCGGCGTTCGCATTGCTCGAGCCGCCACAGCGCATCCCGCAGCCGCCCGTCGATCGCGGCCCGCTCTGCCAGCGCCGCGCGTAGTGATCCCCGGCGCTGCCAGGCCAGCTTGAACAAATCGTCGTCGTCCAGGCCGAACAGCGGGCTCTTCAGCGCCACCGCCAGCGCGAGGTCGTCCTGCGGCAGCAGCAGCGCGTCCGCAAGGTTCATCAGGTCGATGATCGCGATGTGCTCGGTCAGCTTGAGGCGGTCGGCGCCGGCCACAGGAATGCTGGCGTGCTTCAGCGCCTGGATCACGGCATCGAACGCATTGCCGCGTCGTCGCACCAGCACCAGCATGTCGCCATAGCGCAGCGGCCGGCGGCCGCCCTTGCTGCCCGTCATGGTGCCGCTGTCGACCAGCGACCTGATCTCGGCCTGGATGCGCCGCGCCAGCTTCACCTCCGGGCTCGTCGCGGAGACGCCGTCGAACGGCGCGCGCCAGCCTTCGATGTCCTGCCTGTCGTCGCTCTCGGCGAGGTCCCAGAGATCGATCACGCCGGGACCTGCATCCTCGAGCGCATGGTGGATCGGATAACCCGTCTCGACCGCATGGATGCTGCGATAAATATCCTGCTGGCGGAACACGTGATCGACCGCGTCCAGGATCGCAGGTCCGGAGCGGAACGAATAGGTAAAGGATACCGGATCGAACTTCAGCCCGGCGTCCTCGAACTTCTTCTTCAACGCCCGGCGGCGCAGGTCGAATTCGCGCGGCGCCGCGCCCTGGAACGAGAAGATCGACTGCTTCTCGTCGCCGACCGCGAACACCGTGCGCAACACGCCGTCGCGGGCGCCGGCTCCGGACGTGAATTCGGAAATGATATGGGCGACGATGTCCCATTGCCGCGGGCTGGTGTCCTGCGCCTCGTCGATCAGCACATGATCGACGCCGCGGTCGAGCTTGTAGTGCACCCAGCCCGCGGAGACCTTGTCGAGCATCGCCAGCGCCTTGTCGATCAGATCGTCGTAGTCGAGCAGGCCGCGTTCCTGCTTCTCGCGCCGGTAATTGGACGCGGCCGCCGTCGCGATATGCAGCAGCGCCTCGGTGCGGTCGCGGGCGATCACCGCGCGCCGCTTTTCGATCAGGGAGGCCAGGCGATCGGCTTCCGAATCGAACAGCCGACCGATCGCAGCGTTCTTTTTGACGAAGCTATTGGTGACGACTGTCGCTCTCGGCGTGCGTTCATCCGTGAGAAATATTCCGAGGTATTCGTCGACCTGGGCGGCTCCCGTAAATGCCAGTGCTCCCCGAAGACGATCAGCCTGCTTTTGGTCGGCCTTACTACTCGTATCAAGAACTAATGCGATCTCCTTCCATTGCGATCGCGGCAGGTTAGGTCCGTCGACAATGTCGCGCTCGACATCCTCGATGCGATCGTTGGGGTCGACGCCGAGCGCTACGGAAACCTGCGCCGCAGCCGCATGCGCGGTGCCGGCGGCGTCGGTCCACGCCATGAAATGATCGCGGCTGAGGCAGGCCTCGCGGATCACGTCCTTGAAGGTGACGTCGGCGGCACTCGCCATCGCCGTCAGCAGCGCGCGTCCGGTGGCGCTTTCCGGGTTGCGCGACGCTTCGAGGAATACGCCGAGATTGGCGCGCTCCATCATCTCGTTCTGGTCGCGGTCGTCGAGCACGGCGAAGCGTGCCGGCACATTGGCCTCGAACGGAAATTGCTGCAGCAGCCGCGTGCACAGCGCGTGGATGGTCTGCACTTTCAGACCGCCGGGTGTCTCCAGCGCGCAGGCAAACAGTTTGCGCGCCGACTTGCGCAGCTTCGGTGAAGGGTTCGCAATGCCGGCCTCGCGAATCGCCGCATCGAGCGCAGCATCATCGAGCGTCACCCATTGCCCGAGCGTCGTGAACACCCGCTCCGCCATGTTGGCGGCGGCAGCCTTGGTGAAGGTGATGCAGAGGATCTTTTCCGGAGGGACGTCGCTGAGCAACAGCCGGATCACGCGCTGCACCAGCACGTGGGTCTTGCCGGATCCCGCATTCGCCGAAACAAAGGCGGAGGCCGCCGGATCGGACGCGCGCGCCTGCGTGGCGCGAACGGCGTCGGGGATGATGCGGGGTGCCTTCACCATTCCTCGATCCCCAGTCCGCCGGCCGCCGACCATTCCTTGATGCGGGCGAGGTCGTCATAGGTGCCGTACCGGTTCGACCACATCGACAGGTTCAGGGAGGTGTAGGCTTCCTCTTCGTTCTCGAATTTGCGAATGAGAGTTTCGAGTTGCTCGCGCGCGTAATCGGCGGCCTCGTCGGGCCGCTGCGGCGTATCGTTGTTCCTGACCTTCAATTCGAGCGACCGCTGCTCGCCCGGCGGATTGTTGCCGCTGAGCCTGACATAGACGAGTTCGCCGACGGACGATCCGGCGTCGATATCCGGAAAACCGCCCTCGCGCAGGATCGCGGCTTCCAGCGTCAGTTGCGGGGAAAGCCCCATCCGCACCTGCTTGCCGGTCGGCGGCTGCCCGGTCTTGTAGTCGAGGATCGCAAAGCTGCCGTCATGGCGCTGCTCGATGCGGTCGGCGCGCGCCGAGAGAATGAAGGTCCGCGCGTTGTCGAGGGGAATGCCGATCTCGCCCCTGATCTCCGCGGCGATCCTGTCGATGTCGCCGCGCCGCGCCAGCTCCCAGTCGGCAAACCATCCGGCGATGCGCTGAAACCGCGGCCACCACAGTGCGCGCGCCTCGGGCCGCTCCATCAGCGGCGCAAAATGCTTCTCGCCGATACCACGGAGCACCAGCGCTGGCTGGTCGGGAAGGGCGGCCGCAAAGGTCTGGGTGAATTCGCCGAGCGCCTCATGGATCGCGGAGCCGCGATCCGCCGCCGATAACGGCATATCGACCGGATCGAGCTGATCCAGCCGCAGGATGTACCTGGCATAGATCGTGTAGGGATCGCGCAGCCAGTCCTCGATCGCGGTGACGGAAAGCTTCAGCGGTCGCGCCGCGAGCGGCGGTCTTGGCGTAGGCTGCTTGATCGGGTCGACGATATCGGGCTGGTCGAGTTCGGCGGCAAAGCGGACATAGTCTTGGCCGGCACGCTTCGCCTCGTCCCAGCGTTCCTCGCCGGCGACGGCCTCCAACCGGTGCAGAAAGCGCGAGGCCACCGCCGGCGCGCCGCCGACTTTCGTCGAATGGGTCAGGATGACATCGCCCGTTCCCAGCAACTGCGCAAAATCATGCGCGGACAGTCCGATGCGCCGTTCCGGCAGATCAAGCCCCAGTTCATGGCGCATCGGACGGCTCAGCCAGGGATCGACGCGCGGCGCCGGCGGCCAGACGCCCTCGACCAGCCCGCCGAGGATGACGCGATCGGATTCCGTCAGCCGCGCTTCGAGCTGACCGTAGATATGCAGGTGCGCGCTGGCCGATTCCGGCCGTCGCACCATGCGATCGGCAAAAGCGGTCTGGAATACTTCGGGATAATCGCCGAGCTGCGTCATCAGGCCGCTCGGCTTTTGCTCGGCCAGCAGTTCATCGAACGCCATGGCGAGCGCGGAGCCCTGGCTGTCCTCGAATACGACCGCAACGCCGTTGTGATCGCAGGACAGCGCCATCAGCACCTCGCGATGACGGTGCGCCAGTTCGGCAAAGTCATGCGGCTTCGACGATGCGACGCTTTCCAGCGGCGCCAGCGCCTTTTGCAATGCGGCGATCAGCGCCTGCGCCTGATCGAGTTCGTGGTCTCTCAATCTCGCGCGCTGCTCGGCGACGTGAAGCGAGGACGCCTCCTTGGCCCGGAGCTTCCCGTGTTCAATGCGGAAGCGATCGAAGTCGCGCGCAAGTCCGCTCGCTCCGGCCTGTGGCCGGGTGCCGCGCAAAACGGCGAGTTCGAGCACCTCGATGGCGCGCTTGTGAGCGCCATATGCGTAGCCTAACCGAAACAGCGGATGCTTCAACAGCGCCAGCAGCGCCGGCGGCTCCAGCCCCCTGGATGCGGCTTCGGCGGTGAGGCGGGCAAAAATGCCGGCCGGCGTGTCCAGCAGCGCGTCGCCGCCGGAATCGTCGAATTCGAGATTCCATCGGGTTAGCGTCGCCATCACCCGCCGCGCCAGCGCGCGGTCCGGCGTCACCAGTGCCGCTGACTTGTTGAGATGCCGCGCCTCGCGCATCGCGACCGCAATCGCCAGCGCCTCCATTTCCGAGTTGGGCGCTTCCACGACCGCAAGGTTGGTCATGCCGGCGGCGATCTTCACGGAGACATCCGGCCGTGCCAGCCGGTCATGCCATTGCTCGGTCGCGCTGGACGGGCGCATCGTCTCCGACACCAGCACGTCGCGCCCCTGTGGCGCCGGCGTGCCAAGAATCTCGACGTCGCTGCGCTTGATGCCGAAACGATCGAGCAGCCCCTGCATCGCGAATTGCGGATGGTTCGAGGAGGGCTGCGTGGTGAATCTGCCCTGCGCGTCCCTGACGCCGCCGATGGTCTGCCAGGCCTCGTCGTCCAGATCGGTGTCGAGCCCCGGCAGCACCACCGCGCCGAGTTTGAGGCCGGCAACAGCGGTGAGGAATTTCGCGGTCGCCGGCATCGAGCCGGTCGAGCCTGCCGCGATCACCGGCCCCTCATGATGCGCGGTCAGGCGCGCGGCTTCGGCTTCGATCAGTCGGTCGCGGCGCTCGGCGGGTTCGATCCGGCCGATCTCCTTGAGATGCTCGGGCCAGATCTTGCGCGCGATGCGCAGGAATTCCAGCGAGTGCTGCCAATATTTGTCGAACTGGTCCGGCACCAGTTTGTCCAGCGCTTCCCATGCGACGCCGCGCGTCACCATGTCGTCCATCAGCCGCGCCAGGTCACCGGCCAGCGCCAGCGTCGATGCCGGGCCGCCGACGACGAGCGGCGCCGAAACCGGACTCTTCGCCCACGCCGCCACCAGATGCGCCAGTGTCAGGCGGCGTTCGAGTTCGCCCAGTTTGGGCGGAAGGTCGAGCGGCGCCACGCCGCCAAATTGTTCGGCGCCTTCGGAGAATGCCAGCTCGTCCTCATCGATATCGCCGAGCGCGACGATGCGCGGCAGGATCGCAGCATCGGTCTTCAGCTCATCGAGAAAGATTTCCCGCGCCCGTCGCCCGGCCCGCCGGGTCGGCAGATAGAGCGTGGCGCGCGCGAGATTGAGCGGGTTAGCACGCGCCTCGAATCCGTCGACCAGCCGGCCGTCGACCAGCGCAGCGATGACGGTTCGCAGGAACGGCACGGATACGGGAACGCTGAAAACGCGCATGGGCTTCCTGATTCGAGGTCAGGCGCAATATAGGGAGGTAGCAAGGGAAGGTCATGGGTGGGCGACGTTACCCCCACTACTCACTGTCATCACCGCGCAGGCGGGTGATCCAGTATCCCAGAGGCGGCAATGGGTGACTCGAGAGGCCGCGGCGTACTGGATTGCCCGCCTTCGCGGGCATGACGATCCAGTGGGACGTGAAATCCAGCCCTACGCCACGCTTTCCAGAAACGCCTCTTCCGCGGCCTGGACCGCGTCGGGGGTTCCGACATGCATCCAGACGCCGTCGAGCCGCAGGCCGAACAGCCGCTCCTGCTCGTTGGCGCGATCGAACATTTTCGTCAGCGAGAACTCGCCGGCCGGCGCGTCGGCAAACAGCGACGGCGATATGATCGCGGCACCCGCGTAGACGAACGGCACCACCTGATGCTCCCGGCGCTTGCGCAGCGCGCCGTCAGGCAGCATCGCGTAGTCGCCGCGGCCGGCATAGCCGATGCTGCTGGTGGTCGGCGCCATCAGCAACAGGATGTCCATTCGCTTGGGATCGAAGGTTTCGGCCAGACGCGTCAGGTTTGGCCGCACGCCGTCGATCCACATCGTGTCGGCATTGACGTGAAAGAACGGTTCGTTGCCAAGCAAAGGCAGCGCCTTTACGACGGCGCCGCCGGTGCCCAGCACCACGTCGCGCTCATCGGAGATGATGATACGGGGCCAGGCACGGCCGGCGGTATGCTGGATGATCTGGTCCGGCAGATAATGCACGTTGACCACGGCCTCGGTGACGCCGGCGCCGGCGAGCTTGTCCAGCACGTGATCGAGCAGCGGCTGGCCGGCGACGCGCACCAGCGGCTTCGGCATGTGGTCGGTCAATGGGCGCATGCGCAGGCCGAGACCGGCGGCGAGGACCATGGCTTTGGTGGGGGTAACGGTCATCTGTGGCGTTTCTCGAACCATCCAAATCGTGCCGCGGATCATATCACGGCGATTCGCCTGAACCAGCAACTGCAGGAAATTATAGCGTTTTCGAGCGAGGTGGATACCGGTTCGCCCACGGAAAACGCGTCAAAATCAAGGACCCCGATCTGATTCGATCAGGACCGATCACGCTGTATTCGCCGGGCATGACGGCCATACGACGCCGCCGCGCGACGGGCTTCAAGCCTGGGCTTCCTCGGCCCCGCGCTTGGCCGCCTTCTTCTTCTTGTCGCCCTGCTTGAGGAAATTGACGCCGATCTGGTCGCCATTGACCCAGGCGAGTTCGCAGCGGCGGTAGGCCAGCCCGGTCGACGACAGCAGCAGGAAGAATTCCTTCAGATGCAGGCCCTCGACCGAACCCTCGACCGTCAGCTTGGCGCCGGTCTCGGAGACGTCTTCCATCACGCAGTCGCGCCGCCAGGTGCCGTCGATGCCCATCATGTGCGCAGCAAAGCCGCGCTCGAATACGACTCGATCTCCCTTGCGCCGTTCCACTGCCACCATGACCGCAATTCCCGCTTCAAAATGGCCAGGCCACGCCCGCAGCATGGCTGCTGCCACATTAAAGGCAGGCTGGCTAACAGCAGGTAAATCAGGTCACGGGCGGCGGCACATTCGCTGCATACCATTCGCGAAATTCTGCCAGCGCCGGATGCGCCATCGAACGGCCCAGATAGGTCCAGATCCGGGGCTGGTGTTGAAGGTATTGCGGCTTGCCGTCGCGCCGGTTGAGCCGGGCAAAGGTGCCGAGCAAACGGGTGTTTCGCTGCGCAGACATGATCGCGTAGAGCTCGGCGAAGCCGGCCGGATCGAAACCGGCATCGGCCGCGCGGCGCGTACGGATGTAGCGGGTCAGCAGCGTCAGCTCGAGCTGTTCGGGAATGTCGATCCGCGCATCCTGCAGCAGCGATACCAGATCGTAGGCGGCCGGCCCCAGCACCGCATCCTGAAAATCGATCAGCCCGATGCGCTTGGTTCCGGCGCGGTCGCTGAGCCAGATGATGTTGGGCGAATGAAAGTCCCGCAGCACCCAGGTCTGCGGCGCGGCTGCAGGCTTCTCCAGCAGCGCGCGCCACATCGCGACGAATTCGGCGCGTCGTCGCCGGCTCAGTTCGGCGCCGCGATCCGGCAGGTACCATTCGAGCATCAGGCCGATCTCGACCAGCCATGCATCGATATCGAAGCGTGGAATGTCGTAGGTGAGCTG
>LNFM01006864.1_pt1 | contig 18365 bp, 17 predicted proteins | sample 596031 | NCBI WGS metagenome assembly LNFM01 (sample SAMN04254537, study PRJNA301005) | activated carbon metagenome | isolation source: dual media filters at the Ann Arbor, Michigan drinking water treatment plant | place: USA: Ann Arbor | reverse complement strand
GTCGAGCCGAGCCTTGTCCAACAGCTCCAGCAGCACGGCGTCGTCGTCAAAGGTCAGATCGAAAGCACGTTCCTGCGTGACCTGCTTTCCTGGGTCATCCCCGTGCTTCTGTTCGTCGGCCTCTGGGTATTCATCCTAAGGCGCATGGGCGGGGGCCTCGGCGGCGGGCTTATGCAGATCGGCAAGAGCAAGGCCAAGGTCTACGTGGAGTCCGATACCGGCGTGACGTTCGACGATGTCGCTGGGGTGGATGAAGCCAAGGACGAGTTGAAGGAGATCATCGATTTTCTCAAGGACCCAGAGGGGTACGGCCGGCTCGGCGGCCGCATGCCTAAGGGCGTGCTTCTCGTTGGCCCACCCGGTACCGGCAAGACGCTGCTTGCCAAGGCGGTAGCGGGGGAGGCTGGCGTGCCGTTCTTTTCCATCTCCGGCTCGGAATTCGTCGAGATGTTCGTCGGCGTCGGCGCCGCCCGCGTGCGCGACCTCTTCGAGCAGGCGCGCGCCAAGGCGCCGGCCATCATCTTCATCGATGAGCTCGACGCGCTGGGTCGGGCGCGCGGGATCGGCCCGATGATGGGTGGCCATGACGAGAAGGAGCAGACGCTCAACCAGCTGCTCGTCGAGCTCGACGGCTTCGACTCATCGACTGGGCTCGTGCTGCTTGCGGCGACCAACCGGCCCGAAATCCTCGACCCGGCGCTCTTGCGTGCCGGCCGCTTCGACCGCCAGGTGCTGGTCGATCGTCCCGACAAGATCGGTCGCATCCAGATCATCAAGGTGCACCTCAAGAAGGCGAAGCTCGCCACCGACGTCGAGCCCCAGAAGATCGCGGCGCTGACCCCAGGCTTCACGGGCGCCGACCTTGCCAATCTTGTCAACGAGGCGACCCTGCTCGCCACGCGCCGCAAGGCGGATGCTGTGACGATGGCGGACTTCAACAATGCCATCGAGCGCATCGTGGCAGGTCTGGAAAAGCGCAACCGCCTGCTCAATCCCAAGGAGCGCGAGATCGTCGCCTATCATGAGATGGGCCACGCCCTGGTCGCCATGGCGCTGCCGGGCGTCGATCCAGTGCACAAAGTCTCGATCATCCCCCGCGGCATCGGTGCGCTCGGCTACACCATCCAGCGTCCCACCGAAGATCGATTCCTGATGACGCGCGAGGAGCTGGAGAACAAGATGGCGGTTCTCCTCGGCGGGCGAGCCGCTGAGTGGATCGTCTACAACCATTTCTCGACAGGGGCGGCCGACGATCTCGCCAAGGTCACCGACATCGCGCGCGCCCTCGTCACCCGCTACGGCATGTCCGAGCGGCTCGGGCACGTGGCACTCGATCGCGACCGGCGCTCATTCTTTACTCCTGATGCCCTTACCGCATTGCGGCCGGAGCGAGACTATTCGGAAGCAACGGCCGCCGCCGTCGATGAGGAGGTTCGCAGGATCATCGACGAGGCTTTTGCAAGAACTGCCTCTCTGCTGCGCGAGCGCCGCGACATGCTGGAGCGGGCCGCGCGTCGGCTCCTGCAAAACGAGACCCTCGATGAGAGGGAGCTGCTGGCGATCACCGGCAGCGTCAACGCGGAAGCAGCAAGTCCGGCAGACGTCGCGCACGGGCCGAATGCCGATCTTGTGCATGGAGCTGACGCCTCACGTTAAGTGACACGTTCCTGCGAGTTGGCAACCTCGGTGCCCCTCGCGACCCAAGGAGACCACACGCTATCCGCCCGTGAAGTTGCGGCAGCCGCTCAAAACAACATCGTCGGCATGCCGCCCACGAGAAAGGACAGCATGACCATTTCCGGCTGGGACCTGATTGCGGTATTTTGGTGCCATCACCCTGGCGGCGGCGGGTGGCGAGCTCTTCCTCAAGGGTGTCCTCGGCACGGCTGGCGCCCAAGGCATTGCCCAGGCCGATCTCCGGTTTGCCCGCCAGGGCGGCGAGCGCCCGAACAGCGTCGTGGCCACCAGCACCTTGGGGACGCGCACGGCCGCTGCGATCCGGCTAGAACGGCGCGAACTTGGTCGCAACTTCGTGCTCGCTGTGACCGTCCCCATCTTGACCCTCTGGTTTGTCCGGGACAGCAGCATCTCGCGCGGCGAGGGTGGCGTGCTGTTGGTGGTGTTCCTCCTCTGGCTTGCTTTGCTGATCCGCTCGGGGCTCGGTGCGCGCGCATCTGAAGCGGCGTCCGCGGACGGCTATCCTTGGCGCTCGCTTTTGCTTGCTGCGACTGGCCTGGTGGCTCTGGTGGTCGCGGGACGCCTATTCGTTTTCTGGGCTACGGCGCTCGCGACAGCTTTCGGTGTCGATGCCTTTATCATCGGCGCCACCCTGGTGGTGTATCCCATATGCGCCTTGAACAGTTGAGCGCCGACCGGCACCAGTATCGCACCTATGACAACGGTGGTTGCGATGCTGAGCGGGAGGCTGAGCGACAGGGACAGCAGCGGGCTGAACAGGATCTCTGAGAAGATCGGCGCGAGGGCCGTACCGAAGAACGCCGTATTGACATGTGAGGCGATCGCCTACTCGATACAGCGGCGGTGCTGCGTGAGGTCGAAGCGCTGGCCGCCCAAGGCATGCGGGTCCTGGCATTTGCCGCCAAGACGGCGCATGGGCGATCCGGCATTGCGATGTCGGACGTTGAAGAGGGCTTCCTGCTCCTCGGCCTCCAAGGCATGATCGATCCGCCGCGACCCGAAGCTATCGAGGCGATCAAGCTCTGTCATCAAGCCGGCATCACCGTGAAGATGATCACCGGTGATCATAAGTCGACCGCTCAAGCGATCGCCGCCCAGCTCGGCCTATTGGCGAACGGCGGGCGCGCGGCTGGCGCTATCGCTGGCGGGCAATTGGCGGAGATGTCCGAAGCCGAGCTTGCTGAGGCGGCAGGCGCATGCAACGTTTTCGCGCGCGTCGCGCCCGAGCATAAGCTCAAATTGGTTTCAGGTTTGCAGAGCCGCAATGAGATCGTGGCGATGACCGGTGACGGCGTCAACGACGCGCCGGCGCTCAAGCAAGCCAACATCGGCGTGGCGATGGGAATCACGGGGACCAGTGTCTCAAAAGAGGCGGCGGCGATCGTTCTGGCAGACGACAATTTCGCTTCCATCGCTGCGGCGGTCGAGGAGGGCCGTCGCGTCTACGACAATCTCATCAAGTCTCTGGCATTCGTACTGCCGAGCAATCTCGGACTGGCGCTGATTCTGATCTGTGCGGTGGCGTTCTTTCCGTTCGACGAGGTGACGCGTGCTATCGATGGCGTGACGGTGACGTCGCACGAGCTGCTGCTTCCCATGGCGCCCGTACAGTTGCTTTGGATCAATCTGGTGGCGGCAGTGTCCCTTGCGCTGCCCTTGGCTTTCGAGGCCAAGGAGCCCGACGTGATGAGCCGACCACCCAGGAACCCGGACGCACCGGCGCTCAGCGCATTCGTGATCATGCGCACTGCCGTTGTGGCGGCGCTGATGACCACGGGCGCAGTCGGCCTCTTTCTCTACGAGTTCCAGGCCGCGGGCGGCGCTGGGCGCGAGGCCCTCGCCAAGGCACAGACGATGGCCGTCACCACTGTTGTCATGTTCCAGGTCTTCTACATGCTCAAGTGCCGCTCGCTGCGCGACTCAGTGGTGAAGATCGGGGTGTTCAGCAACAAGTTCGTCTTCATCGGCATCGGGGCGGTACTTGTGCTGCAAGCGCTATTCATCTACGCCCCCTTCATGCATGCGATCTTCGCCTCAGCACCTCTGGCCACCGTCGACTTCGTTGCAAGCATCCTCGTCGCCTCCGTCATCCTGCCGGTCATTGGCCTGGAAAAGTGGTGGCGACGACGCAAGCGCGCGATCGCGACACCTTGACGGCGACGGTCGCAGGCGAGGCAATGACCGCAAGCAACCGATGGGTCATCGCCTCGCAGGTGCGCGTGCGGTCTACTCGACGACCTCAAAGGTGGCCGTTGCCGCATCGAGTGCCTGAAGACGCCCGCTGGCAATGTCGAAGTAGGCACCGTGCAGCCTCAACTCACCGGCATCAAGCCGCTCTCGGATAAACGGGAACGTCTTCAGGTTCTCGAGTGAATGGCGAATGGAAGCCTGCTCAAGCGCCTGGCGCAGCTCGGCTGGGTTGCTCCACCGCTCGGCCTCGAGGACTTCGCTGCAGGCAGGTCTGAGCAGAGACATCCACTTGGAAATGAATGTATCTCTGCCCGACTGGGTCATAAACGTATCGAGAAGGGCCTAGATGCCGCCACATCGCGCATGTCCCAAGATGACAATGTTCTCGACGTGGAGGATCGTGACTGCGAACTCGAGTGCCGCGCTTGTTCCGTGGTGGCTTGCGCGCGGCTCGCAGGGTGGCACCAGATTGGCCACATTGCGAACAATGAACAGCTCGCCCGGCCGGGCGCTGAAGATGCGGGAAGGGTCGACGCCGCTATCGCAGCAGCCGATGATCATCGTGCGCGGCGTCTGGCCGAATTCGGCGAGTGAGTGATAGAGGGCCGCCTGGCGCGGATAGTCGTCCCGATAGAAAGCGCGATAACCGGCAACGAGCTCGGCGATTTCACGCATGGCTTGCTTTTCTCCCCCCATCGAGTGCGATTGACGATCCTCAGCGCTAGGCACCTCGATCGGGCGGCCGCATCGGCAGCAGCACGATAATCCCGACCACGAAGAACACCAGAATGGTGGACATGCCCGCCCGCTGGGATTGGAACGCGTCGGTGGCAATACCCAGCACGAGTGGACCGACGAAGATGGTGGCCTTGCCCGCGAGTTGGTAGATCCCGAAGGCTTGCGTCTCCTGCCCCGGGGGTGCGAGCCTCGCCATGAGTGCCCGTCCCGCGGCCTGCGCCGGTCCTACGAAAAGGCCGAGCAGGCCACCCAATACGAAGAAGACCGGTTTGCTTTCGACCAGCACCAGGCCCAGACCGAGGGCGGTGAGCGAGAAAAGAGCGATGAGTATGGTCTTCTTCGATCCGATCAGGTCATCGATCCAGGCGAAGCCTGCCGCGCCAATCCCGGCCGTGACATTGAGCGCAATGCCGAAATAGAGGACTTCCTCCAAGGTCATCTGGAAGGTCCCGGCGGCGTAGATGGCACCGAACGCAAACAAGGTATTCAAGCCGTTCGTGTAGAAGAGATGCGCCAGGAGGAACCTCGCAATGGCTCGGTTCTGCAACATTTGCCGGATGTTGCCGAACAAACTACGCAAGCCTGCGTGGACGGCAGCGGTAACAGACATATGCGTTGCCGGGCGATCGGGCGTGAACAGAAAGAGGGGGATCGCAAACAACGCGAACCATAAGGCGGCTAGCACGTTGGTCGCACGGACGTGCTCCTGCGTGCCCCGATCCAGTCCTAATGGGGGTGGATCCGCGTTCACGAAAAACGCCAAGGCGATGACGAGGCACGCCAAGCCGCCAGCATAGCCCAGGGCCCAGCCCCAGCCCGACATGCGGCCGATGTATGCGGGCGGGGAAATATTGCGCAGCATGGCATCGTAGAAGACCATGGCAAAACCGTATGAAGTCGCGGCGACAGCGTACAGGACTTGCGCAAGGACCACGTGCCGCGGTGTCGGCTCGACAAACCAGAGGGTCGACGTGGCGATCACGGTAACGAGCGTGAACATCAACAGCCACGGCTTGCGCCTACCGAAGCAATCCGCGATCGCGCCAAGTGCCGGGCCACCCAACACAACCATGAAGCCAGCGGCGGCAACGCTGTAGCTCCATCGGACCGCGCCGTCGACGGGGTTCTCAGCGACCGCCTGGGTGAAATAGACCGCGAAAATGAAGGTCGTGACGAGGGTAGGAAAGGCGGAATTGGCCCAATCATAGAGGCACCACGACGCCAACCCCAAGCGCCCGGCCTTGACGTCTAACGTCTGCACTGCGGCCATGGTCTATCGCCCGCCCTGTCGGAGGGGCACGACCAGGACATCACACGGCAGGACGTTGAGGAGCCTCTCGGTGACCGAGCCGAGCATCAGGCGGCGAAACCCCGAGCGGCCGTGCGTGCCCAAGACGACGAGGTCGGGCTGATGGATGTCAATGAACGTCGAGAAGACGGCATCGGCCTTGCCGTGCCAGTGAAACGTCTGCACGGCGCGGTGAGCGCCTCCACCCTTGGCGATGAACCGGCTCATCGCTTCTTCGAGCACCATGTCAACTGCGCTCTTGCGGCCCGACTCGAGCTCGTTGAGGGCGAAGCCGGAATAGAGATCGCCGTCGAAGGGAATGTCGTAGGCATGGACCAGCCAGATTGCGCTTTGCGGGAAGAGCGCAAGCGCGCAGCCAACAGCTTGGCGCGAAGCCTCGGAGAAGTCGATGCCGACCGCGACCGAGCCGTAACTTCCGTATGGCCTGTCGCGGACGGTCAGAACGGGGAAGCGCGCGTCGCGCACGAGGCGAACGGTGGTCGAGCCCAACAGCTTCTCGCCAAGGCTCTTGGCGTGCGCAAGGCCGACCACCATGAGATCGCAGCCGCACTCCCTTGCGAGAACAAGAAGACGCTCGACCGGATCGCCGAAGGTGATGCGCGGCTCAATCGGCAGGTTTTCCCCCTCACAGCATGACTGGATCTGCTGTGCCATCTCAGCCTCGGCGTACTTGGTGCGCCGCGCGACGCCAACCACTTGCTTGTCGCTGGTCTCGACGACGTGGACAACGGTCAGCTTCGCCTTCCAGTCCCTGGCAAGCCGCACGGCGCGCTCGAGGGCTCGGTCGCAGGACGGCGTAAGGTCCGTCGCCAAGACGATGCTTTGCGGCACGCCGTGGCTCGAAGGCTTATCCATGATCGCCCTTCCTGCCCACCAGATTGGATGCATTTACGGCAGCGGCCGCCCATGCGCGTTGACGGATATCAAAGCATAAGCAGCAAGGCGGCCACTATGTGATTGAACAATTGACGGTCTGGTGAGGATCCGAGCTTGGATAACCTGTGTCTGCGAGGGGAGTTCTGGGAAAGCGGCGCCAATTGCAGACGCGGGGTCCTGCCCGCCCGGACCAGAGCCGCCGCCCCGGAGATCTTTTCACGTCATGGCCGGCGTCGGCATGAATGATCCGCAAGGGAGAACGAAACGCGACGCGCGACCGAGGCCATGGCATGCGGCGTCCCATGACGACGTCGCCAAGGTCCTAAAGACACAACCCGGCGGTCTGACTGAGGTCGAGGCGCGCGACAGGCTGGAGCACTATGGGCGCAATAGCCTGCCGCCCGCTGCTCCGAGATCCGCCGTTCGGCGCTTCTTGGCGCAGTTCGACAATCTCCTGTTGCAGGTCCTGCTCGTTACGGTGGCGATCACGGCGGCCATCGGCCACTACACCGACGCAGGCGTTATTCTCGCAGTAGTCCTCATCAACGCATTGATGGGCTTCGTTCAGGAAGGCAAGGCCGAACAGGCGATCCGCGCCATTCAGCACATGCTTCAGCACATGCTCTCGCTCAAGGCAACTGTGCTGAGGCAAGGCAAGCGCGTGACCGTGCCGGCCGAGACGCTCGTGCCGGGTGACATCGTGCTGGTGGAGTCCGGCGATCGTGTGCCAGCGGACTTGCGCCTCACCCGGGCAAAGAACCTGCAAATCCAGGAGGCGGCACTCACAGGAGATTCCCTACCTGTTTCGAAGCAGACCAGCCCCGCGCCTCGTCCTGATAGCGCGGATTGCGGCGCAGCCCCTCCCAAGACCAATCGCGCCCGCCGGACAGCGCGCCAACTGGCCGATCAGCCAGATCCGAGATGCGCAGGCGCTCCATCCATTCCCGGGCACGGGCGGCCCGCTCGGTCGCAGCGACGCCGCGCAGTCGCAGACCGACTTCGATATTGTGCTGCACGGTGCCGCGCAACAGCAGCGGCTCCTATAATGCGGCCGCCGTCCGCCGATGATAGTCGATCGAGGGCAAGTCCCGCCCGACGAATTTCTCCCCGAATGCCAGAGTGCCGGATGCGAGCGGCAGGAGACTGGCGAGCGCTTGCAGCAGCGTGCTCTTGCCGGCAGCAATCGCCGCAGATATTTATCGCCTTGCTTTGATATTCCGCTGAGCTTCTGCTTGCCGCCGGTGGAGTTCTGTCGCGGCACGAGACCGATCCACGCCGCGAACTCGCGCCCTGACTTGAATGCACTTGGGTCTGCGATGGTCGCGACAATCGCAGTTGCTCCGATCACTCCGACGCCGGGAATGGTCCCAAGGCGCCGGCTCGCCTCGATTGCGCGGTGTTGCGCGTGAATACTGGATTCGCGTCTGCCGATTTGCTCCTGCACTGCCGTGAGCAGATCGATGAGCGCCTGCAACGCCCGTTGTAACGGTGCGGGCAGCTCACCCGCCTTGCCAGCTCCGCGTACGATGGCGAGTAGCGACTTCACTCCGACGACACCCGTTGCCGAAACGAGTCCGATTTCGGCCAAATGCGCGCGAATGGCGTTGATCAACTGCGTCCTCTGCCTGACGAGAAGATCACGCGAGCGGTGCAGCACAAGTGCGGCTTGCTGCTCGGCAGTTTTGACAGGCACAAAGCGCATGATCGGTCGCGTCACCGCCTCGCAAATGGCCGCCGCGTCAGCTGCATCGTTTTTCTATCGCCGGACATAGGCCTTCACGTAGCTCGCCGGTATCAGTGAAAAATTCCATCACTTGGCCGCGGCGCAGCTGCCGCATGACAACAACCTTGCCCCGCTCATCAATGCCATGCACCTGAAACGCTGGATGCTTGAGAGGGCGGTGAGATCAATGCCGTGCTCCGCCGAGATCTGGAGGACTTGGCTCTGGCTCAGCCCCTCCACAAGGTTGCCGGGTCGATGCCGGCCCTCATCAGGACCTCCAGGAAGTTACCAGCTCCCTTCGATTCGGCACCGGACGAGCTACCCAAGACTGCAGAGGTAGCCTGGAGAACGCGAGGTGGATCGATCATAGCCTAGCTCCTCGACTGTTACTGCTCACGCGTCAACTGGGTGGGGTTGGCTTTGCCCTTGGTTCCGGGACGTCGACAATCACAGGGGTCTGCGCATGGCCATGGACCGAGGCGAAGAACACCGCTGCCGCTGCCGGCAGCTGCGCTTCGGCCAGGGTGGACGTCGTGCACTCGGGAAAATCCTGCTGTGCGCTCATGTCGAACCTCCTCTTGTCTGTCGCGGCAACGCCGCCGATAGCTGGGAGATGTGGATCGGGGCGTTGCCTTTCCAATTCAATGTTGCCGGGACGTTGATCGAATTTTCCGATCGCGCCTCGCAGCCCGCCAACAGATCCATAGGATCCCCTGATCGGGTGTGCCGATCTGCGGTTACTTCTCTGGGGGCGTTTCATACCGAGCTTGAGACAGCTTCAGTATCTTGTGGCGGTAACGGGTACGCGCTCATATTGTCGGCGGCGGTGGTCTGCATCGAAGGCTCCTGAGCACAAACAGCTCCATTGTGACCAATCATCTGCTCTGTCGCGACAATAGGCGTTGACATTGATCAAAGAGTCTTTCGCCACGCTCCCCTATCCTAGAAAGGCGATACGGACTTCTGCTGATCACAATGGAGGCCGTCTTTGGTGCGCGTCACAACGGAACAACCTTCCAGCGCCATCAGTCGAAGCGACGACGGTAGGATCGCCGCAAGAATTGTTGCGATCGCGCGGGAGCTCGCCGTCGAGCTGCACCCCCACTTGCGCCGCACACTCAGCGCACACATCGATTCTGACCTCGACCGTGACCTTGGCCTTGACAGTCTGGGCCGCGCCGAACTCCTCCATCGGCTGGATCGCACCTTCAAGGTCAAGTTGCCGGACGCAACCATAGGCGATGCCTCCTCGATTCGTGATCTGCTGGTTGCTGTGCTTTCCGCCGCCCCCGATGCCGGCAGCCATCTCGGCCAGGGCACCCTCGAGCCGACGATCCTCCCTGCGGTCGAAGCTCCGTCCGAGGCGACCACACTGCTCGAAGTACTGGCAAGGCATGTGCGCGATCGCGGTGCGCGGCCGCACATCCGTCTCTGGCACGGCGAAGCTGGCGAGGAGACAATCACGTACGCTGGGCTGGATCGCGCCGCCCGTTGTGTCGCGCGCGGCATCATCGAGCGCGGGCTTCGGGTCGGAGAGCGCGTTGCCATCATGCTGCCCACCCAGGCGGACTTCTTCAGCGCATTCTTTGGTATCCTCTACGCGGGCGGCGTTCCGGTGCCCATTTATCCGCCGTTCCGTAAGGCCCAGATCGAGGATCACCTGCGGCGACAGGCCGGCATTCTGCGCAATGCACAGGCCCGCATTCTCATTACGGCCCCGGAGATCCGGCAGGTTGCTGCCTTGCTGTTAGGCCTTGCCGAGGATTTGCAAAGCCTCCAGACGGTAGCGGAGCTTTCCGCGAATGGTCCGATCCCGGATCCTTTGCCCTCTTCCTCACAAACGGTCGCCCTCATTCAATACACGTCCGGCAGCACGGGCGATCCCAAGGGTGTGGTTCTCACCCATGCCAATCTTCTGGCCAACATCCGCGCCATGGGCGAGGCACTCGAAGCAGGCTCCGGCGACGCATTCGTGAGCTGGCTGCCGCTCTATCACGACATGGGCTTGATCGGGGCTTGGCTCGCTTGCCTCTATTATGCTGCACCGACCGTGATCATGCCGCCGCTGGCGTTTCTTGCCGATCCTGCGCGTTGGCTGTGGGCGATCCACCGCCACCGGGCGACGTTGTCGGCTGCGCCGAACTTCGCTTTCGAGCTCTGCCTCAAGAATGTTCGCGACGAGGACATCAAGGGTCTCGATCTTTCGTCGCTGCGCATGGTCGTTAATGGTGCCGAGCCGGTCAGCCCGTCGACAATCGCACGGTTCACCGAGCGGTTCCAACGCTACGGTCTGCGGCCAGAGGCTGTGGCACCGGTCTACGGCCTCGCCGAGTGTTCCGTCGGCCTTGCCTTTCCGCCGCCCGGCCGAAGGGCTATCGTCGACCGCGTCGACCGCGATGCAATGGCCCGCATTGGCGTCGCCACTCCGGTCAAGCCGAACGGCGCCGCCGTGCTCGAATTCGTCGCCTGCGGCCAACCGATCCCCCGCCACGAGGTGCGCATTGTCGACAACGCCGGCTTCGAGCTCCCCGAGCGGCACGAGGGCCGCCTGCAGTTCAAGGGGCCGTCTGCGACACGCGGCTACTTCCGCAACGAGGAGAAGACGCGAGCGCTGTTCGACGGTGAATGGCTCGAATCGGGCGATCGCGCCTACATTGCCGCTGGCGACATCTACATCACCGGGCGCATCAAGGACATGATCATTCGTGCCGGCCGCAATATCTACCCCCATGAGCTCGAAGAGCTGATCGGAGGTATCGAAGGCGTGCGCAAAGGCTGCGTTGCTGTCGTTGCTGCCAGCGACGCTCAGCAAGCCACCGAGCGCCTCGTTGTCATCGCCGAAACACGCTTGACCGAAGAGGCAGACCTCGAGCAGTTGCGGCAACGCATCATGGAAGCGGCCACCGATGTCTATGAGCTGCCACCCGACGAGGTCGCTCTCGTTCCGCCCCACACGGTTCCCAAGACCTCGAGCGGCAAGATCCGCCGCTCCGCTGCGCGCGAACTCTTCGAGGCGGGGTCATTGACACGACGCGGGCGGGCCCTGTGGTGGCAGCTGGCTCGTCTCACCTTGATGGGGGCGGCGCATCGGCTGAGGCGCGGCGCGCGCATCCTCGGAGGTTTTGCGTATGCCGGGTGGTGGGGCTCCGCCCTAATAATGACCGCCATCCCGACCTGGCTGCTTGTCATGATGCTGCCGCGCCGCAGCTCGCGCCATGCCGCGGTGCATCGTGCCGCCCGTGGTTTTCTGTGGCTGACCGGAACGCCCCTGACGATCGAGCGGGCGCCCGGCATGATCCTTCCGGAGCGATCGGCAATGTTTGTCGCGAATCACGCGAGCTATCTCGATTCGGCGATCGTCGCCGCGGCACTCCCCGGCGAGCTGACCTTCATCGCTAAATCCGAGCTGGCCGATCAGCTCGTGGCTGGACCGTTCTTGCGGCGCATTGGGGCCATCTTCGTGCGCCGCTTCGATGCCAGGGGCGGTGTCGAGGATACGCAGGCGCAGCTCGATGCGGCCCGCACCGGTGTACGCCTTGTCTCCTTCCCCGAGGGAACCTTCACACGTATGCCGGGCCTGCTCGGCTTTCGTCTCGGTGCATTCCTCGTCGCGGCGGAGACCGGCATTCCGGTGGTGCCCGTCACTCTCCGCGGTACGCGCCACGTGTTGAGGGGCGGGCAGTGGTTCCCCAGGCGCGGTGAGATCCACGTCCACATTGGCACGCCCGTGCGGGCGGATGGGCCGGATTTCGACGCTGCCGTACGGCTCCGCGACGCCATCCGTAAGGAGATGCTGAAGCACTGCGGGGAGCCAGACCTCGTCCGTGAGGTCGTCGAGCTCCAGCCGGTATCGGTGGCGACCGCGCCACATTGACATCGCAACGACAGCAACGGCGGTGACAGAGTTCGCGCTTGCTCGATCATGCCTGTCCGGCGCCGGTGGCATCAGGGTGGCGCCATGCGCTTTCACCCATTTACCAAGGCTCTTCGGGACGCGCGGTTAGGCGCCATAAAGGCGTTGCCAGCGTGGGTTACGGAGTCGTCTTGTTCCTGACCCTCGAATTGTAGAAGATTGTAAGGCGCTTCGCTCGCAATCGCTCCTTGCTGGAAGTCGCGCGACACGGTGCTCGTTGTTGAGGTGCACGAGAATTGTCTTGTAGGGCATGAGTGCTTCCCTTGATGGTCTGGCAGCTTGTTGGCTGGCGGTTGGGTGATCGAAAGGCGCTGGTGGCGACGGGTTGGGTTTTGCATAGCTTCAGATCATGGCACGGTGCCTCTCTTGACCGGGGCGTGCAGCCACTGGAGCAGGAACGGCGGGCCGAGGGTCGTCAACGCGATGACGATGATGACACCGGCATAGATCTGGGTGTCGAGAATACCGCTGGTGCGCCCCAGCTCGGGAAAGACGAGCCCAACCTCACCACGGGGCACTATCGCCAATCCAACCGTCAGGCGGTTCCGCCAAGGGCCGGCGATGACGAAGGCACCCACGACTTTGCCGAGGATCGCGCTAGCCAGGAGCGAAAGCGAGAAGGCCCAGATGAAGGACGAGCCCCAGACTACCTCACGCAGATTGAGTGCGAGGCCCACCATCACGAAGAAGATCGGCGTGAACAGTTGCACGATCGGCTTCATTTGTGTTTCGATTTGATGCGCGAAGTGCTCATCGGTGCGAATGGCGGCACCGAAGGGCAAGAAGAAGCGCCGGGAGAGGGCGAGACCGGCGGCGAAGCCACCGAGCAGCTGCGGCGCTGCTACCACATTAGCCAAGCAAAGAACAGGACGAGGGCAACGGTCGTAGTCGGCACCAAACCAGGGAACTCGCTCACCTTGTCGAAGCGGGCGATGACGAGCGAGAAGAGCTTGGCCAAAGGTGACGCAAGCACGAAGAAGATGCCGACGAACAACAGCACGCGACCGACGTTGGCGACATCGACCCCGGCTTTGGTCGCAAACTCGTACAGCGCGGCCAATAGGATAACGCCGACCACGTCGTCGATCACCGCCGCCCCGAGGACGACCTGCCACTCCTCGCTCTTCTGCAGCCCGAGGTCGTTGAGAACGCGCACGGTGATGCCGATGCTGGTCGCCGTGAGCGCTCCGCCAATGAACAACGCTGGCAGCAGTCCCAACCCGAAGGCGCATCGTGCCAGCCCAAAGCCGAGGAGCAACGGCAGGACCACACCGGCGGCGGCGGCGATGAGCGCTTTGGCGCCAGAACGCGCCAACTCCCTGACATCCGTCTGGAGCCCCACCTCGAACAGCAAGAGTATGATGCCGATCTCGGCCAGCAACCTGATGGCATCGGTTGGCGCGATCCAGCCAAGCAAGCTCGGACCGAGGGCGATCCCTGCAGCAAGCTCCCCGATCACCGGAGGGATCAGCGACCGCGCCGCAAGCTCGGCGAGAATGCGGGCGGCAACGAGCATTGCTAACGGCGACAACAGAAACGTGGAGGCGTCTTCCAGCATCAGGTGTTCGCGCGGCTATGCCTCTTCACGAGGGGGCCTGCCGGCAAGCACGTCACCTGCGAGCGTCGAAATCAGGTCCTGGGCGACACTGCCGAGCATGGCCTGACGCAAGTCGCTGCGACCATGGGTGCCGACCACGACCAGGTCCGGCTTCTGCTCATTGACTCGCGCGTGCACGACGTTGGTCGCCAAGTCCCGCTCGATGAGAGGGGTTATCTCGCAGGCAACCTCGCCGAACCTGGTCTTGAGGTCGACGAGCACACTCTCGATCAGCAATGTCATGTCTCTCTCGTGCCGTTTGGCAAACTCCCGGCCGTCCGACGGCCATGACGTACATCAGTATGAAGGCGCCGCCGCCGTTCTCGTCCGCGAGATAGGAGAAGCGCCAGATGTTGCCGAGCCCGATGCTCGAGCCGACTGTCGCCAGCAGGAAACCCGTGCTCGAGCTCCAGGTTATCTTGGCTCTGTGATCAAGGTTCACGTCGCACCTCCCCCGCAGCGCGCCCATGCGCAGTGGAGTACGCCCGCACGGATGCGCTCCCCTCATAGTCGTCCCAGCGGTATCGAGCGCGCGGACCTGGGGAATATCGTGTTGTGCCAGTCAAGCCGACGCCAAACGAACTTCTCCAATTCCAGTATTGCGAACAGGCAGATTCCTGCGACGCCGGCCGACAAGCCGTCGATAACGCCAATCGGTCTGGTCTCGAAGAAGCGCTCCATGAATGGTGCGTACATGAAAGCCAGCTGCGGCGTCGTCACCGCGCCAACAGAGATGAGAATCGGACGCGTGCCGAGCATTCCTTGAAGCGTCAACGATGATGTCCGCAGGAAGCGCACGCTGAATAGGTAATACACTTCCATCACGACCAGTGCATTGACGGCCAGTGTCCGCGCCGCCTCGACCGAGTGCCCCTGAGCCAAGGCCCACTTGAACACTCCGAAGATGCCGATCAGGAACAACACTGAGACGAAAACGATCCGCCAGGCAAGAAATCGCGACAGTAGGGCTCATCGCGCGCGCGCGGCGGCCGCAGCATCGCGTCCGGCTCGGTGGGCTCGAAGGCAAGCGCCAGCGCCAGGCAAACCGAGCTCACCATGTTCACCCACAGAATCTGCAGAGGCGTGATCGGCAGCGTCACGCCGAGAGGGATCGCGAGGACGATGCTGAGCGACTCACCGCCATTGACCGGCAGAAGGAATATGATTGCCTTCGTCAGGTTGTCTTACACCGTACGACCCTCGCGCACGGCGTTGACGATGGAGGCGACGTTGTCGTCCACAAGCACGACTTCGGTGGCCTCCTTGGCTGCCTCGGTGCCCTTGACACCCATGGCCACGCCGACGTCGGGCCGCTTCAAGGCCGGGGCATCTTTGACGCCGTCGCCAGTCATGGCCACCACCAGTCCACGCTCCTGCAGGGCTTGGACCAGACGCAGCTTGTGCTCAGGGCTCGTGCGCGCAAAGATATCGACGCTCGACGCACGCTTGGCGAGCTCGGCGTCGGAGAGCGCTTCGATCTGCGGCCCTGTCAGAGCCTCCCCGGTGTTCTCAAAACCGAGTTGCCGCGCAATGGCGCGCGCCGTGATGGCGTGATCGCCAGTGATCATTTTGACGCGCACGCCAACGGCGCGACATTCCCCGACCGCGGCTATGGACTCTTCCCGCGGCGGATCAATCATATTCAGGAAACATGCTCTAGCGAAATCGGTGGCAAGCCAGCGCCTGGGGGCGATGCCTGCACAGCAACCAAAGTCTCTCGGACATTAACCTGCCCCTGGACCGTTCAACCACCAAGCATCATCATGCCGGAGGTCACCCCTTCCGCCGTCGATTCCTCGATGCCGATCCGCTCGCCCACAGTTTATGCTGTTTCTGCGCGCTTCTCGGCCTTTTGCTGCTGCACCGCCGAACGCATCAAACATCACAAAACAAAACTGAAGCCTGAATGCCTATTAAGCATAGGCGCTGAGTACTCGTGCGGCTTCACGACTGCGGTACGTATGCTAGATGGTGATTGTTCCCTCAACGCATGTCACGACCACTCCAGATCCAGATATCCGATCCGCTGCGCGCCACGTGAACCCGTCCGGTCCGACCCAGAACTGTCCCTTGGGCGGCGATGTAGGTCTCCGGTGCGATACCGGCGCTGATCAGCCACTGCGCCAGGCTCGCGTTTAGGCTTCCTGTGACAGGGTCGTCAGCGGCACGCGTGCCGACAAAGGCGTGCACCTGGAATTGCGCGTCCGTGTCACAATGCGATGGATCGCACGGGCGACGAGACCGATCGGCTGGCAGGGTAAAGCCGCGTGTCCGCCGATCAAATGCTGAAGAATTATGCACGCCCAGGAAGCCCCCTTCCGCGAGCGTGCATCCAAGTCATGCGGGTCGGACCAACGATTCCCGCAACGGTTTGGCCGCGGAAAGGTTCGAGCGCCGGCTGCCATGGGGCGAGCGTGAAGGAGTCCTCGCGGCGAATGACCGCGATCTTGCCGGTTGGCGTCGTGATGGCGTGATCGTAGGTGCCGGTGATCCGGGCTCCGGGCGCGGATGGCACAAAGGCGGCGTTGAGGCGCTGTGAGACATCGGCAGCGAGCTGCTGCATCTCAACCTGACGCAGCGCCTTGAGCATGTCGGCGCGCGGCACGCGCTTGCCGCCCTGCGTCTGCTCGATGAGCTGCCGGCTAACGAGCCAATCGGCGCGCGCCTTAAGGGCCTTGTCCGCCTCGGTAGTGAAGCCTGTCGTCCGGATCTCCGGCTTCCATCTTGTCACGATGGCCTGGTCGAGCCAAGTCGGCCCCTCGTAGGTCGTCTGCCGGCCGAGGTCGGCCGCGGACAACAGATGCAGGCGCGGCACCGATGATGGCTTCTCGTTCAGGCCGCCACCGGCAAGGGCGACGATGTTGCCGCGCGCCGGCACGGCTTCCTCCTTGAGACGGCCGAGATCGGCGTAGTGCACGCGCCCGTCGACGGCATCGATGATGACCCAGGTGCGGTCGGTGATCTCATCGACCATGCCGACGCCGACCACCTTACCGACGAGCGGCGCCTTGCGCGGTCCGCGCTCGAACAGCGCCATGGCGGCCGCACCGCGCTCGATGCCGGCTTCCTTCAAGGCGCGCTGCATTATCTTGAACTTGTCGGCGCGATCGCCGAGCTGGCGCAGCTTGGCCTCAGCGTTGGCGTCGAGAGACCATACGCCGGCTTGCCGTTCTGATGCGAGACCCAACCGTTGCATTGTCCGCAGGCGCCCGATCCGCAAGGTCCGCTGCGTCGGATCATTTTCCTCGGTGGCGGTGATGACGAGGATGTTGTCCTTGGCACGCGCCATGAGCTGCCGATCGAGCCGCGTCAATCGCTCCTGACCGACTTCATCGAAGAGCTTCTGTAGGCTCTCGAGCTGTGTCTCGGGGCCGAGCTCCAATGTCACCAATGCTTGGGCACGGGCCCGCACCCCATAGCCGATGTAGTCCCGCGCCATGACGAGGTCTCGGCCGCGGTCGTCGCGGCCGCGGATGACGACGTGGGTGTGTGGATGGCCAGTATTGAAGTGATCCACCGCGACCCAGTCGAGCTTGGTATCGAGATCGCGTTCCATCTGCGCGAGGAGATCGCGAATGAACGGCTTCAGGTCCGACAGTCGCGCGCTGTCCTCGGCGGAGACGATGAAGCGGAACTGATGCGGGTCGTTCTCCGAGCGCTCGAGGAAAGCGCGGCCATCGACATCGTCGCGCTGCGCATCGTACAGCCGTCCCGCCTCTCCCTCACGGGTCACGCCATCACGCTGGATGTATTTGAGGTGCGCACGTGCCGCTCCGATATCGCCACCGACGATGCGTGTGTAGCGCGCCTTGACGATGACGCGGCGACTGCCAGGTGCGATGAGGCCGGCGGCAGCACGCACTCCGGCGCCCATGCCACGCTTCGGCATTGCCGATGTGATGTGGCCGCGCTGCCGCACGGCGCGTGCGCCAGCGCGGCCGGTCTCTCTGAGCATCTGCGTGTTGGTGCGTAGTTGCGCGTTGCTTGCGGTATCGCGGATGCGTCCGAGCTTCGGTTTGAACTCGTCTTGAACCATGGTGATCCCCCAACGATGAGACGTGTCGGGGGAGATGCGGAAGTAGCACAAAATTACAAGAAGGAGTCGTCCGAAAGTGCCCGTTTTACAACGCGTATTTTGTGCGGTGACTCTACGCGCGTGAAAGCGGAGTCGCGTGAAGATCAGTAACTACAGCGCATTAACGCATTAACGACTCCATCTTTTTATCCTGATGTTACTAATCGGACGCCATTTCCACGAAGAATCCTATTCGGCGCTTCGCAGATTGTCATCTCCGGATTGCTCGAATGAGAGCTCTATTTT
>LNFM01020106.1_pt1 | contig 18367 bp, 18 predicted proteins | sample 596031 | NCBI WGS metagenome assembly LNFM01 (sample SAMN04254537, study PRJNA301005) | activated carbon metagenome | isolation source: dual media filters at the Ann Arbor, Michigan drinking water treatment plant | place: USA: Ann Arbor | reverse complement strand
GGCGTCAGGGCCGGCTCGGCGGGGGCGGCCACGGGAACGGCCGAGGCGGGCGCCTGGGCCAGCGCATTGCTGGCCGCGGGGGGCGCCGCGGGTGTGACGGTCGCCGTGCCCGGTCCCGGCAGGACGACGCGGGGCGGCAGCGAGCGGGCCGCCTGCTGCACGTCGACCGGCTGCTCCTCCCGGCTGACCACCTTGGTCTGGCCGGACTGCTGATCGCCGGGCCGCTCGTAGATCTGCTTGTTCTGGTTGGGGATTTCGGCGCCGCCCGGGTTGACCGGCTCGACCTTCGTCGGCCCGGTCGCCGCCGCGATCGTCGGCGGCAGACCATCGCTGGTCTTGGGCGTGCCGCGCATCGACATCATCGCACCGGCGCCGACCACACCGACGACGATCAGGGCCGCCGCGGCATAGAGTCCCTTGCGCGAACGGCGCGGCTCGAGATCAGGCATGTCCTCGTCGGCGGGAACCCCGCCCTGGTAGGCCTGCATGTCCTCGGGAGGCGGTGGCGCATAGGAGGCATGGACGTCGCGCATCTCGTCGAGATCGCGCGCCGTCGGCGCGGACTCCGGCGCCGCGGCCCGGAGATAGGGTTGCGGCTCGGAACGCTCGAAGCCCGGGTCGACATCGTCGAAGCGCGGCTCGGACCGGACGGGCTCGTTGCGGCGCAGCAGCGCCTCGAACTCGTCGAGCGCACCGCGCAACTCGGCCGGCGGCGGCGACTGCGCGGCAACGGCCTGGAAATGGCTGACGGCGTCGAGCGGGACATCGCCCGCCGGCGCAGCGGGGCGCACGGCCTCGCGGGTCGCGCTCAACGGCGAAGGAGAAGGCTCGGGGGCAGACCCCTGCGCCTGCCAGGAGGCAGCGGCCCGCTGCTGGCCGGCGGACGGGCCACGCTGACCGAAGATATCCTTCAGCGGATCGCCCTGGTCGACGATGCGCGTCAGTTCCGCCAGCGGATCGGCCGGCTGGCCGGAGCGCGGCGCCTGGCCGGCACTGCGCAGCTGGCGCTCGAGATCCTCGAGGTCGAGGGCGAAACGGTTTCTAGCTGGCTCACTCATGGCACGATCCATTCCAGCGCAGGCCGCCAGCGCGAAAGGGAACGCCCTCTCCGCCGCGCGGTCAACCTGACCTTGTGCGCGCCGAGAGCCCTGCGGCCGTCAACGCATCTCTTCCGGCGCCGCAACTCCGGCGACAGCCAGACCGGAAGCAAGGACGCTGCGCACCGCATGCACAAACGCCAACCTCGCCACAGTCGACTCTCGATCAGTTTGATTAACGAACCGTAATTGCGGCGAGTCTTTGCCCTTGTTCCATAAGGAATGGAACGCGCTGGCCAACTCATGCACGAAGAAGGCCACGCGATGTGGCTCATGCGCCGTCGCGGCGCCTTCGATGATTCGCGGATAGGCCGCGATCAACTTGACGATACCCACCTCGGACTCGTCGGTGAGGCGCGCGAGATCCGCCTGCGCGAGGGCGGCCGGCGACACATCGAGATCGGGATACGCCTCGCGCGCCTGCCGGAAGATCGAGGCGCAGCGCGCATGCGCATACTGGACGTAGAAGACCGGATTGTCCTTCGACTGCTCGACCACCTTGGCGAGGTCGAAGTCGAGCGTCGCGTCGTTCTTGCGGAAGATCATCATGAAGCGCACCGCGTCGCGGCCGACCTCGTCGATGACCTCGCGCAGCGTGACGAAATCGCCCGAACGCTTCGACATCTTCACGGGCTCGCCGTTGCGCAGCAGCTTGACGAGCTGGCACAGCTTGACGTCGAGCGCGCCCTGCCCCGCCGTCACGGCCTTCACCGCCGCCTGCATGCGCTTGACGTAGCCACCATGGTCGGCGCCCCAGACGTCGATCATCTGGGGAAAGCCGCGGGTGAACTTCGAGCGGTGATAGGCGATGTCGTTGGCGAAATAGGTGTAGCTGCCGTCCGACTTCAGCAGCGGCCGGTCGACATCGTCGCCGAACTGGGTGGCGCGGAACAGCGCCTGCTCCCGGTCCTCCCAATCCTCGTCCTTCTGGCCCTTCGGCGGCGGCAGCCGGCCCTGATAGATCAGGTCCCGGGCGCGCAGATCCGCGATCGTCTCGGCGACGGCGTCGACGCCGCCATCGTTCTGCAGCGAGCGCTCGGAGAAGAAGACCTGGTGGACGACGCCGAGCGCGGCGAGATCGTCCCGGATCATCGCCATCATGCCGTCGATGGCCGCGGCCCGCACCAACGGCAGCCATTCAGACTCCGGCTTCGCCAGCAGCGCGTCGCCATGGGCCTTCGCCAGCGTGTTGCCGACCGAAACGAGATAGTCGCCGGGATAGAGCCCCTCGGGGATCGTGATCGTCTCGCCGAGCGCCTCGCGATAGCGCAGGAAGGCGGAGCGGGCGAGCACGTCGACCTGCGCCCCGGCATCGTTGATGTAGTATTCGCGCGTCACGTCATGGCCGGCGAAGGCCAGGATATTGGCCAGCGCATCGCCGAAGACAGCGCCGCGGCCATGGCCGACATGCATCGGCCCGGTCGGGTTGGCCGAGACATATTCGACATTGACCCGGGGATGGGGCTTCGGCGCGCCGCGTCCGTAATCGAGCCCGCGCTCGACCGCATCCTTGAGGATCGCGGTGAAAACGGAGGGCTGCAGCGTCAGGTTGATGAAGCCCGGCCCCGCGATCTCGGCCTTGACGATCTCGGCGTCCTTGCCGAGCTGCTCGACAAGCAGCGCCGCCAGCGCGCGCGGGTTGGTGCCGGCCTCCTTGGCGAGCACCATCGCGGCATTGGTGGCGAGATCGCCATGAGCCGGATCCTTCGTCGGCTCCACCACGACGCGACCGAGATCGAGCCCGGCGGGCAGCGCCCCGCGTTCGGCGAGCGCCGCGATGGCGGCGGCGACACGGGCGGAATAGGTCTCGAACAGGTTCATTGCGGCCAGGATCTGCTGAAAGGGAGCGCCCGGCCCTATCGCAGCGTGGGGGTTGCGTCAAACAGGCGCCGATGCTCGTCGAGCGCGTACCAGTCGGTCATGCCGGCGATGTAGTCGGCCACCCGCCGCGCCAGGCGGGGCGCGTCGAGGCCGTCGCAGCCCGCGGCCCAGTCGGCCGGCATCAGGCCGGGATCGGCCCGGAAGCGCGCGAAGAGGTCGCGCACCACCTGCGCCGCGTCGCGGCGGATCGGCGCGATCCGGGCGTGGCGGTACATGTTGGGATAGAGGAAGGCCTTGATCTCGGCATCGGCCCGGCCCGCCCGGCGCACCGCATCGGCGTCGGCCGGGGCCAGCGCCGCCAGCCTCGCTTGCGACTCCACGATCACGCCCTCGACGAAGCGGGTGATCACCCGCCGGACCAGCTCGTTCGTCGCGCGCGCCGTCTCGAGCCCCGGATGCAGGGCCTCGATCTCGTCGAGCAGCCCGGCCAGGAACGGCACCGCGCGCAACTCGCCATGGCCGAAGAGCCCGGCCCGCAGGCCATCGTCGATGTCATGGGCGTTGTAGGCGATGTCGTCGGCGAGCGCCGCCGCCTGCGCTTCCGCCGAGGCGTAGGTGTCGAGCCAGAGATCCTGCCGGTCCTGGTATTCGACGATTGCGGCGGGGATTCCGCCCTGCGCATAGCGCTCGGTGGGCGAACCATCGCCGGTGAGCAGGGGGCCATTGTGCTTGACCAGCCCCTCCAGCGTCTCCCAGGTCAGGTTCAGCCCGTCGAACCCGGCATAGCGCCGCTCCAGCCGCGTCACGATCCGCAGCGTCTGGGCGTTGTGGTCGAAGCCGCCGACCTCGGCCATGCAGTCGGCCAGCGCATCCTCGCCGGTATGGCCGAAGGGCGTGTGGCCGAGGTCGTGGGCCAGCGCCAGCGCCTCGGCGAGGTCCTCGTCGAGCCCCAGCGCCCGCGCCAGGGCCCGCGCGATCTGCGCCACCTCGATCGTATGCGTCAGCCTTGTGCGGAAATGGTCGCCCTCATGCGAGACGAAGACCTGCGTCTTGTGCTTCAGCCGGCGGAAGGCCGTCGAATGGATGATGCGGTCGCGGTCGCGCTGGAACGGGTTGCGCGTCGGCGAGGCCGGCTCCGCGATCAGCCGGCCCCGGCTCGTCGCCGCCCGGCAGGCGTAAGGCGCGCGCCAGCGATCGCCGGGTTCGCGCCCGTGAGGCTCGCCGAAGGCGGGGTCGAGTGGATGCGGCATGGCGGGTCCGTCGCCGCCCCCGGCTTGTAGAGGGGCTGGCGCGCAATTACCTTTGCGGGCAACCAAGGTGCAAGGAGCTTCTGCTCCGGGAGATCGCCATGACCACCTCGCTCGAGACCCCTTCTCTCGAAGCCCCCCTGAACCGCGTCGCCGTGACCCAGAAGGCGGCCAGCCGCATCCTCGCCGTGATGGCGACGGAGCCGCCCGGTTCCATGCTGCGCGTCAGCGTCGCCGGCGGCGGCTGCTCGGGCTTCCAGTATGTCTTCGACGTCGATCGCGAGAAGGCCCCGGGCGACATCGTCATCGAGCGCGACGGCGCCACCGTGCTGATCGACGAGACCTCGCTCGACCTGCTCGCCGGCAGCACGATCGATTTCGTCGACGACCTGATCGGGCAGTCCTTCAAGATCACCAACCCGAACGCCACGAGTTCCTGCGGCTGCGGGACGTCGTTCGCGCTGTAGGACAGGCGTCTACCGTCATTGCGATCGCAGCGAAGCAATCCGAGAGCCGTCGAACGGACCCTTCTGGATTGCTTCGCTGCGCTCGCAATAACGACGAGTAAACCGCGACGGACGTCAGCTCAGTGCGAGCTCGGCGCCCCGCCCTGCTCCAGCCGGATCTCGGCGGCCATCAGGCCCTTCGGCCCGGGTCCGTAGCGCACCAGCACGACCTGTCCGGGGATCAGCTCGACGAGCCCGTAGCGGCGCATCGTCTCCATATGGACGAAGACGTCGGGCGCGTTCTCGCCGGCCGAGACGAAGCCGAAGCCGCGCAGCCGGTTGAACCACTTCACCGTCATGCGCTCGAGCCCGCTGGTCGGCGTGACCTGGACGTTGGTGCGCGCCAGCGGCATCTCGGCGGGGTGACGCGCGGCGGTGGTATCGATCGACAGGACGCGGATGGCCTGGCGGCCGCGCGGCTTCTCCACCGCTTCGAGCACGATGTGAGCGCCTTCGGCGATCGCGTTGAAACCATCGCGCTTGAGGATCGTGACATGGACGAGGACGTCGGCCCCGCCATCCTCGGGCACGACGAAGCCGTAGCCCTTGCTCACGTCGAACCACTTCACATAGCCGCTGAGTTCGACGCCGACATCCGCAGCGAGGCCCTCGGGGCCGTCGAGCCGCATCACGCGATTGAGCGACTGGATCGGTCCCACCGGCCGCCGCCCGCCCTCACCGAACTCGTCGGACATTGACTACCCACCCCCGCGCGAAATGGCTTGATTCGCTTCGTCACGATACCATTCCCGGGGAGTCGCGATACAGCCGGCTTCGCGTCATCCACATCCGCGATCGGCGAAAACACCGTGCGAGGCGGGGCCGTCCCATGCGATAGAGGGCTCCCGAGTCGACCCTGCAGCGACGAGGACCGCCATGCCCGATTTCGCCACCCTCGCACTCTTCACCGCCGCCTGCGCGGTGCTGACCGCCACGCCCGGCCCGGACATGCTGCTGATCGCCTCGCGCAGCCTCGGCCAGGGCCGCGCCGCCGGCTTCGTGACCTATGCCGGCATCGCCGCCGGGAGCTATCTGCAGGCCTTCGCGGCCGCTTTCGGACTGTCGCAGCTCTTCCTGCTGGTGCCGGCGGCCTATGACGCGCTGCGCTTCCTCGGCGCGGCCTATCTCGCCTGGCTGGCCTGGACGACGCTGCGGTCGCCGGCCGCCCTGTTCGCGCCGCGCGCCGACCAGCCCCCGCTCCGGCTGCGGGCAATCTTCCTGCAGGGGATGCTGACGAACCTGCTCAACCCCAAGATGGCGCTGTTCATGCTGGCGCTGCTGCCGCAGTTCCTGAAGCCAGAAGCCGGCGCGATCGCCCTGCAGGTGATGGTGCTGGCGACGATCCTCAACCTGGTGGGGCTGATCGTCAACGGGCTGGTCATCCTCACGGCGGGAAGGCTCGGTCGGGCGCTCGCCGCCCGCCCGCATCTGGCGGCCTGGCCGCAGCGGCTGATGGGCGCGGTCTTCGGGGCGCTGGCGCTGCGGCTGGCGCTGGCCTCGCGCGATTGAGGGCTCAGGCCGCGGCCGCCGCCACGCCGAGCAGAACTGCCACCGCAGCCGACAGGCCGAGACGCAGCCGGCCATACCATTCCGGCGCGACATCGCGGCAGTACAGGCCGTAATCCATCAGCCCGAGCAGGATGAAGGCCGCGCAGAGGCTCCAGAGCGCCGCGCCCGGCGCCAGCAGCGCCGCCGCCCAGCCGATCAGCGCCGGAACGACGGCGATGACGAAGTCCCGTCGCTGCGCGGCCTCGCTCTCATAGCCGATCGCGATGCCCCAGCGCACGCCGCCGAGGAAGGAGAGGATCGCGACCCCGTAGACGATCAGCGCCTGGGACAGGCGCTCGCCGCCGCCGATGCCCGGCACGGCGAAACCGGCCGCGAGCCCGGCGGTGCAGGCCAGGAACGGGATGACCCCGGCCGCGCTGAGCGCGAGGGCGGCGGAGGGGATGGTCTTCTCGCTGGACATGGATCGCCTTGCGACTGCGGACGGGAACTCCCCGCTCGCATAGCTGTTTTTGCCGCCGCCTCAAGCCCCGGCGCCCGCGCGGGGCCGAAAGGTCGCAGGGGCGTCAGCCCGCCAGCGGGCCGAGCGCCGCGCCGATCTCGGCCCGCACCACCAGATCGGCGATGGCGTCGAGCTCCGTCGGCTCGCGGTTGACGATGATCAGCGTCGCCTCCCGGCGCTTGGCGATGACCGGCAGCGTCGCCGCCGGATAGACCACGAGCGACGAGCCGAGAACGAGGAAAAGCTCCGTCTCCAGAGCCAGTTGCTGGGCCCGGATCATCTTGTCCTGCGGCATCGCCTGGCCGAAGGAGATCGTCGCGGATTTCACCGGCCCCCCGCAGGCGGCACAGTCCGGCGGCTCGCCCGTCGCCTCGAAGGCGGGGCGGATCTCGGCCAGTTCGTGGCGGCGGCCGCAGGCGAGGCAGGTCGCATAGGTGCCGTTGCCATGCAGCTCGATCACCCGGTCGTCGGGCACGCCCGAGGCCTGGTGCAGCCCGTCGATGTTCTGGGTGATGATCGCGGGCGCACGGCCCTGCCCGACCAGCCGCGCCAGCGCGCGATGCCCGGCATTGGGCGCGGCACCGGCATAATGGTCGTCCATCGCGAATTTGCGCCGCCAGGCCTCGGCCCGCACCTCGCGGCTCCTCACGAAGGCCTCGAACGGAATCGGCTTGTTGACCATCCAGGGCGAGCCCGCCGACCGGAAATCCGGGACGCCCGATTCGGTCGAAATGCCCGCGCCGGTGAAGGCGACGATGCTGCCGGCGGCGTCCAGCATCGCGTGCAGCGTCTCGATGGCGTCCTGCGTCCCGTCAGGCATGCGTGCTCCGCTCTCGTCCTTCACGCCTGATGATATGGGTTTCAGAATGCGGCGGCCAAGCGCGGAAGCGCTCACCCTCCCCCCCGCTTGCGGCGGCGAGGGTCAGGGTGGGGGGCCGCAAAGCCGAGAACTCATGTTCAAAGTGGAGCCGAGCGGCACTGCCCCCCACCCCAACCCTCCCCACCGCAACCGGGGGGAGGGAGTAGGCAGCGGCAGCTCGCGCGAACATGCTGGTCAATGCCGCAACGATTGACGCAGGCACCGCCGCATCCCAATGCTGCCGGCCATGGCCGACATGACGCTCCCCGCCCTGAACCCCGACCTTCTCGACACCGCCACGCCGCCGATCCCGCAGGCGCAGGGCTGGGCGCGCGCCTATGACGGGCGCTCGGGCCCGCTGGTCGACCTCTCGCAGGCGGTGCCGGGCTCGCCCCCGCCGGCCGCGTTGCTGGAGCGGCTGGCGCAGGCCGCCGCCTCGCCCGACGCCACGCGTTACGGCCCGATCACCGGCGACATGCCGCTGCGCGAGGCCTATGCGGCCGAGATCGGTCGGGTCTACGGCGCGCCCTTCAAGCCTGGCGAGGTGGCCATCACCTCGGGCTGCAACCAGGCCTTCGTCATGACGATGATGCCCTGGTACTTCAACCACGAGATGACGCTGCGCATGCTCGGCATCGAGGCGCGCCCGCTGCCCTGCGATCCGGCCGCCGGCTTCGTGCCCGATTTCGCGACGGCCGAGGCGCTGATCGACGCCGGCACGCGCGCCATCGTGCTGGTGACACCCAACAATCCGACAGGCGCGATCTATCCGCCCGCCACCATCGCCGCCTTCGCGGAGCTGTGCACGCGGCGCGGTCTCTGGCTGGTGCTCGACGAGACCTATCGCGATTTCCTCCCCGCAGGCGTTGCCGCCCCGCATGAGGTCTTCGCGACAACGCCCTGGCAGGACTCCGTCATCGGCCTCTACAGCTTCTCCAAGGCCTATGCCGTGCCGGGCTGGCGCCTGGGCGCGATCACGGCCGGCGAAGCGGTGATGGCCGAGATCGCCAAGGTGCTCGACTGCGTCCAGATCAGCCCCGTGCGGGCCGGCCAGGCGGCCGTGACCTGGGGCATCGAGGGCATCCGCGACTGGCGCGAGGCCAACCGCGCGCAGATCAACGCCCGCGCCGCGCTGTTCCGCGAGGCGATGGCCCCGCTCAACGACTGGCGCGTGCTCGCGGCGGGCGCCTATTTCGCCTATGTCGCGCACCCCTTCCCCGGTGTACCGGCGGCGGATGTAGTGCGCGCCCTGGTGCAGGAGCGCGGCGTGCTCGCCTTGCCCGGCCCCTATTTCGGCCCGGGCCAGGAGCGGCATCTACGCATTGCCATCGCCAATGTCGCGGCCGACCGGATCGGCGCGCTGACCCGTCATTGCGAGGAGCGCAGCGACGAAGCAATCCAGGGAGACGTCGAGCGCGCGGCTCTGGATTGCTTCGCTTCGCTCGCAATGACGGGGGAGCGAGCTCTCCCCATGCTTCACCGCAGCAGCGCCGCGTAGCGATCGCGATAGGCGACGACCAGCAGCGAGCCCAGCACCACCAGGATCACCGCCACGGGAATGCCCTGCGGGTTGATGACGAGGTGGAAGAGCACGATCACCGTCATCACCGGCGCGATCAGCGCAAGCCCGAGCGCTGGCGCGATATTGCTCAGCAGGCTGAGCGCGCCGACGAGGTTGATGGTCTTCAGCAGCGGCCAGAGGAAGCCGGAGGCCTGCAGCGCCTCCTCGAAGGCGACACCGCGGGTGCTGGTCGGCGGATGGATCAGATGGGTGCCGGTGGCCAGCCACCAGAAGCCATCGACGGCGGAGACGAGGAAAAGCAGCCCGAGCAGCACGCGCGGGACCGTGACGAGAAGCAGGGTCTTCATGAGGGTCCTTGAATCGCAAAGGCCCGCCGCAAGCGGCGGCGGATGTCCCGACTTTGTCGCGGTGAGGCCCGTTCCGGTTCACCATGCGCGACCCCACGCGCTTGTGAGATGCGCCGGGCCGCATTTCATGGCCTGCCATCGCCCGATCGTTTTGCCTTGCGAGCCGTCCCGATGACCCCTGCCCTGACCCGCCGCCTTCTCCTGCAACTCGCCGGCTGCGCCTCCCTCTCGGGCGCGCTGGCCGGTGCCGTCCGCGCCGAAGGCGGGCCCGTCACCGCGCCCCCCGCAGGACCCGGTTTCGCCAACGCCACGCCGCTGCGCATCGGCCAGGCGGCACTGCGGGTGCGCGACGTCGAGCGCATGAGCGCCTTTTATCGCGACGTGCTCGGACTCGCGGTGCTGGCGCGCGGCGAGGCCGGCGTCACGCTGGGCACGGCCGAGGGCGGGCTGCTCCTGCTGTCGCCGCGCCCCGGCGCCGCTCTCGAGCCGCCGACCCAGGCCGGGCTCTTCCACACCGCCTTTCTGATGCCGACGCGCCGCGACCTCGCCCGCTGGCTGGTCCATGTCGCGCGCAACCGCACGCCGCTGACCGGCTTCGCCGACCACAGCGTCAGCGAGGCGGTCTATCTCAACGACCCCGAAGGCAACGGCATCGAGGTCTATGCCGACCGTTCGCCGGAGCGCTGGCGCTGGGAGGGCGGCAGCGTCGTGATGGGCACTCACCGGCTCGACGTCGACGACATCCTCGCGCTGACAGACACCCGCGCCAGCGATTACGCCAAGGCGCCAGACGGCCTACGCATCGGCCATGTCCATCTGCGCGTCGGCGACGTCGCGGCGGGAGACCGCTTCTACCGCGACCTCCTCGGCCTCGAACCGACGCTCCGGCGCGACGCGGCGAGCTTCCTCTCGTCGGGCCGCTATCACCACCATCTCGCGCTCAACAGCTGGAACAGCGCAGGTGCCGGACCGCGCGACGCCGGCGCGACCGGCCTCGACTGGTTTTCACTGCTCTCGGCGAAGGCCGATCTGCTGGCGGGTCGGCATCAGCGCCTGCTCGCGGCGGGCCTGGCGGCCCGGCCGGTCTCCGGCGGATTCGAGAGCACCGATCCCTGGGGGACGCGCGTCAGGCTGCTGCAGGGCTGAAAGGCCCCCTCGCCTCACATCGTCGCGCCGATCTGCCAGGGCACGAACTCGGCGTCGCCATAGCCCATCTCCTCGGACTTGGACTTCTCGCCCGAGGCGACCTTCAGCGTCACGCCGTCGAGGACATCGCCGCAATTGATGTCCATGTCGTCGGTCTGCTTGAGATACATCGGCGTGTTGGTGGCGAGCTTGATCGAGGGTGTCGGCTTGCAGCCATAGGCGGAGCCGCGCCCGGTGGTGAAGGCGAGGATGTTCGCTCCGCCGGCCACCTGCCCCGTCGCCGAGACGGGATCGTAGCCCGGCGTGTCCATATAGACGAAGCCCTTGGAGCGCACCGGCTCGGCATAGTGGTAGACGGCGGCCAGCGTCTTGGTGCCGCCCTTGGCGGCGGCGCCCAGCGACTTCTCGAGGATGGTGGTCAGCCCGCCCGCCTTGTTGCCCGGAGACGGGTTGTTGTTCATGTCCATCCGGGCGCGGGCCGTGTAGTCCTCCCACCACTTGATGATGCCGACGAGCTTCTCGCCGGTCTCGCGGTTGGCGGCGCGACGGGTGAGCAGATGCTCGGCGCCGTAGATCTCCGGCGTCTCCGAGAGGATGGCCGTGCCGCCATGCTCGACCAGGATGTCGACCGCCTTGCCCAGCGCCGGGTTGGCGGTGATGCCGGAATAGCCGTCCGAGCCGCCGCACTGCAGGGCGAGCATCAGCTCCGAGGCCGGCACCGTCTCGCGCCGCGCGCGGTTGGCGATCGGCAGCATCACCTTCAGCGCCTCGATTCCCGCGGCGACCGCCTTGCGGGTGCCGCCGGTCTCCTGAATCGTCAGCGTGCGGAAGACGTCGCTCTCCTCGACGCCATAGGCCTCCTTCATCCGCTTGATCTGGAAACCCTCGCAGCCGAGACCGACCACGAGAACCGCCGCCATGTTCGGGTTGCAGGCATAGCCCCAGGTGGTGCGCTTCAGCACCTCGAAGCTCTCGCCATTGTAGTCGATGCCGCAGCCGGTGCCGTGGGTCAGCGCGATGACGCCGTCGACATTCGGATAATCGGCGAGCAGCCCGGAGCGCTTGACCTCCTCGGCCATGAAGCGCGCGGCCGAGGCCGAGCAGTTCACCGAAGTCAGGATGCCCACATAATTGCGCGTGCCGGCCTTGCCATTGGCGCGGCGGAAGCCCTCGAAGGTCGCCTGCTGCTCGATCGGCAGCACGAATTCGGGCTTGGCCTCGGCGCAGAAATCATAATCCCGCTCGAAGGCGTGGAAGCCAGTGTTGTGCTCGTGAACCCATTCGCCGGGCGGAATGTCGACGGTGGCAAAGCCGATGATCTGGCCGAACTTGCGGATCGGCTCGCCGGTCGCGATCGGGCTGAGTGCGAGCTTGTGGCCGCGCGGAATGCGCTTTTGCGCCGTCACGCCCGCCGCACTCACGCCGACATCGATCGGGTCCACGGCGACCGCGACATTGTCGCTGGCGTTCAGCCTGAGGGTACGCGGCGGAATGGCTTTGTCGAGCATCGGAGGGACCACTGGCTTGCAGGCCGCGGCGCGCGCGGCGACGGGCAAGACATGCGCTTCCTCGCGACAGTTTTCAATCGGTTCAAAACAACCATCGCCACGGCGCGACCCGCCGCGGCGGATGTGCAGCTCGGCTCGGCATCACCGGGACGGGGCTAGGCACCGCTGAGCTTGGCGAAGTAGGTCACACTGCCGAGCCCCTCGAAATGCGCGTCGCAGGTCAAAAGATCGGCGCCGCGGTCCAAGGCCGTTGCGTAGACGATCGCATCGGCGGTCGACAGCCGGTGCCGGGCGCAGAGTTCCGCCGCCAGCAAGGCCAGTCGAGTATCGAGCGCGACGACGACGCACATCTGGCTGAAGGCGATGACTTGATCAGCCTTGTCCTCTCCGACCTCGCGGACGAGCCATTTGCCGAGCTCGAGTTGAACGATGGTCGGGACCAGCCAATCCTCGCGCGGCGGCAGCCAGGATTCCAAGGCTTGGCCCGTCGGCGATGCGATCAGCCACTCGATCCAGGCCGACGAGTCGACCAGCCGCATCAGGCCCGATCGCTGCGATCACGAAAATCAGCCGGGTTGGCCCCTTTGGCCAGCCCCTTCAAATCTCCCGGCGACGGCACAGGGACCAGCAGGACGCCCGTACCCTTCGGCACAAAGGCGAACTCCTGGCCCGCTTTCCAATGGCGCGCCTGTCGAACAGCCTTCGGGATCGAGATCTGGAACGTCGCGGAAAGGGTTGCGGTGTCGGACATGATCGCATTCCCTCATCGATCGATGCGAAGCCAGAGGTAGCAGGAAACCCCGTTCGCCGAAAGCATGACGCCGCGCGCGCAGGCATCCGCCGGCTTGCTCGGCGCCCAAAGACAAAAAACCCGGCCTCACGGCCGGGCTTTGATTCAGCGGTGAGGCCTGGCGCCGCGAGCGGGCGGCGCCGGTTCAGCTCACTTGGTGGCCGGAACGGCCTTGGCGACGATGCCCTCGAACGGCTTGTAGGCGTCCTTGGCGATCGAGGCGTAGAGCTCGCCCATCTTGGTCATCTGGGCGACGGCGCCCTCGAAGGCGGTCTTGACGTAGTCGGTCTGGATCTCGATGGCCTTGTCCAGGGTCTTGACGCCGGCCAGCTTCTCGAGCGTGGCGGTGCCGGTCTCGAAGGACTTCTTGGCGTAGTCGGTGGCCTCGACGGCGAGCGTCTGCACGCCCTTCGAGGTGGCGCCGAAAGCCTTCAGGGCGGCGTCGACGTTCTCTTTGGAGGCCTTCTGGATGGTTTCGAACTGCTGGATCATGTTTCTTCCCTCGGCACGCATGCCGCCTCTTGCTGACGAGCCTTCAAGGCCCGGGTCTGTCGCCCCTGGGTCAGATGAAAAAGGGTTCACCACCGGGACCGCCCTCATATTGTGCACCGCAACATGAATGTCAAGGTCGTGCTGCATTGCACGGACCGCATCACGGTGCCGATCGCCGTGGTGGCGAAATAGCCGGCATTTTAACGGACCCGTAACCGCACGCTCCTAACCTCCTCGACTGTATCCCATATGCCACGTCGCGTGACGCCGGCTGTGGGGAACGAGAGTTCCGGTTGAGGCGGGTTGCATGGCTTTCAGTTGCGTTGGGTCCCGACGCGTGCGTTCGCGTGCGCTGGTGGCAATGATCGGCATCGTCGCGATCGCGGTCGCGGCCGTCGCCTCTCCCGCCGAGGCGGCGCGCAAGAAGAAGCGCCCGGCCGGCGGCGGCTATGCCCCCCCCTATGCGGCGATGGTCGTCGATGCGCGCACCGGCCGCACCCTGCACGCGGTCAACGAGGATGCGCCCCGCATCCCCGCCTCGATCACCAAGGTCATGACGCTCTATGTGCTGTTCGAGCAGATGGAGCGCGGCCGCTTCACCATGAATTCGGAGCTGACGGTTTCGGCCCATGCCGCCCGTCAGGAGCCCTCCAAGATCGGCTTTGCCCCCGGCGAGACGATCTCCGTGCGCGACGCGATCCTCGCCCTGATCACCAAGTCGGCCAACGACGTGGCGATGGCGGTGGCCGAGAATGTCGGCGGCTCCGAGGATGAGTTCGCCCGCATCATGACGGCCCGCGCCCGGTCGCTCGGCATGGCCCGGACCACCTTCTACAACCCGCACGGCCTGCCCCACAGCCCGCCGAACATGACCACGGCGCGCGACCTCACCATTCTCGCCCGCGCCATCCAGGAGCGCTTCCCGCGCTACTACCCGATGTTCTCGACGCGGGTGTTCAACTATGCCGGCGGCGCCTATCGCAACCACAACAAGCTGCTCGGCCGCATCGAGGGCGTCGACGGCATCAAGACCGGCTACACCCGCCTCTCCGGCTTCAACCTGATGACCTCGGCCAAGGCCGATGGCCGCCACGTCGTCTCGGTCGTCCTCGGCGGGCGCTCCGGCGCCTCGCGCGACAAGATCATGGCCGACCTCGTCGTCGCCACGCTGCCCAGGGCCGCGACCAGCGGTCGCGCCTCGACCATGGTCGCAGAAGCCCCCGAGCCCGAGGAGCGTCCGCAGGAGCGCGCCCCGGAGCGTCAGCGCCCGGCCGCGCCGGTCGTCGCCGCCGCCGTGCTCGAATCCAGCCCGCTCCCGGTGCCGCGTCCCCGCATCGAGCCGGAAGCCCCGGCGCCGCTGCCTGCCGCCGCCCGCGCCTATGCGCCCGTGCCGACGACGACGCCGGTCGCCCCGCCGCGCCCCGTCAGCGCCAGCGTCCAGCCGCCGCTGCAGGTCTCCGGCATGCGTCCGGTCACGGCCACCACCACCCCGCCGGCGATGCGCTGGTCGATCGGCGCTCCCGCCGCCGACGGCAAGGTCCTGCGTCCGCCCGCGAATGTCGACGTCACCTCTTCGATCGCCAAGGTCGCCGAACCCGCGGAAGCGCCGGCCCCGAAGCTCGCAGCCGCCCCCGCTCCCACGGAGAAGGCTCACGAGGCGGGCGTGACCACCGTCGCCAAAGCCGTCGACAAGGCGCCCGAACCCGCCCGGAAGGCCGAGGTCCGCCCCGCCACCACGACCGGCAAATGGATCATCCAGCTCGGCGCGACCGATGACGAGGCCAAGGCGAAGGACATCCTCGCCCGCGCCCGCGCCAAGGCCGCCGGCCCGCTCGCCGAGGTCACCGCCGTGACCGAGAAGGTCGAGAAGGGCGGCTCGACGCTCTTCCGCGCCCGCTTCGCCGGCTTCGACGACTCCAAGGACGCCCAGAACGCCTGTGCCCGGCTGAAGCGCGACGGCTTCGCCTGCTTCGCCACCCGCGGCTGACGGTCAAGGACAAGGAACGCTGGCATGTCGTACCCGACTTCCTCCCTCTTCCCGGCGGGCAGCTCACTTCAGAAGGACGTCCTTGGCCTGGTTGACGCGGGCGGCAAGACCGCTGGTGCCCCCGGCATCAGGGTGGATGCGCTTCATCAGGGTTCGATGAGCCTGGCGAATCGCCTCCTCGCCCGCCCCAGGCTGAAGCCCCAGGATCTCGTAGGCCTCCTGATCCGACATCGCGCCCGCGCCCGGCGCGCGGCCCTGCCCCGCGTCGCGGTGACGATCAGCGTCTTCACGCCAGCCGGGCGACCGGCGGTCGAGATAAGCCTCTAGCAGGCGGGCACCCTCGGGATCCTGCGCGAGGCATTCGCGCATCAGATCGGCAATCTCCGCCAGCGTCAGGTCATCGAGGCTGCGGCCGGCGAAGCGGCCGGCGCTGACCGTCCCGGTCATGCCGCCGCTGTCATGATCGAGTTCCATCGCCAGCAGCTGCGAGGCGACGCGCGAGCGCGCCCCGGGCGTCTCGGTCGAGGACGCCCCCCAGGGAAAGCGGATGCCGCCGGGCCCGGTTGCGCTCCAGCCGAGCAGCCAGGCGCCGATGCCGCCGACGAAGATCGCCATGTCGGCGCGGCCGCGCATCATCAGCAGGGCGGCGACGCCCAGCGACAGCACCCCGCCTCCGCCCTTGAGCGCCTTGGCGAGCACCTTCGGATTGGTGCTCGCGAACAGCTTCGACAGCCACCAGATCAGCAGAACGGCGGCGATCCCGTAAAGCAGCGTCACCGCCGACCTCCGTCCATCGATCCCAGCAGCCCGCGCACGGCCGGGCTGCCGGCGGCGAGCTTCAGCATCGCCTCGCGCCCGCCCGCCGCATAGGCGGCGGCGGCGCGCAGCAGATCGAGCAGCGAATCGGGTGCGGCCGCGTCGAAGCGGGCATGGGCGCCGCCGGTCAGCCGGGCCATGGTGGCGAAGGCCGCGCTCGCGGCGGGATCATGCCCCTCCTGAAACAGGAAGCCGCGGATGCCGCGCAGGCCGAGCTCGCCCGCCAGACCCGCGAGCGCATCGACCTCCTCCTCCATCGCATCGCCGACGAAGACGAAGGCGCGGATCGGCACGCTGCGCGCCTCGTCGCGAACATGCTTCAGCACGCGGGCGATCTGCGTCTGGCCGCCCTGGCAGGCAATGCCCGACATCAGCCCGTTCAGCCGGCGCGGCTCGCCGACCCAGCCCGAGGCGCGGCATTCGGCCAGCCCGCGGAAATAGACGAGCTGCACGGCGAGCCCGCCGCTCGTCGCCGCGACCTCGAACATCCGCGCCTGCAGCGAGCAGGCGAGGTCCCAGGTCGGCTGGCGGCTCATCGTGGCGTCGAGCGCGAAGACGAGCCGCCCCGCCTGCCCCGTCGCCAGCGGCGCGAGCTGCTTCGCCGCCCCCAGGAAGCGGTCGATCTCACCGGGCGCCGAACGGCCCGCCGCCACGCCCGTACCGGCCCGCTTGTCCAGTGCCTTGTCGCTCTTGTCCGTCATGGCCTTGATATTGGCGGTTTGCCGGACATTTGCTACCCGTCCCCCGACGCGACATGACCGACTGCACAGCCCATTGACGAAAGAAGCGCCATGACCGGGATCGCGATCTTCGAGACCGTCGCCGCGATGCGGCAGGCCGTCGCCGGTTGGCATGCCGCGGGCGAGAAGGTCGGCCTCGTGCCGACGATGGGCGCGCTGCATGAAGGCCATATCGCGCTCGTCAAGGAAGCGCAGCGGCGCGCACAGCGCGTCATCGTCACGATCTTCGTCAATCCGACGCAATTCGCACCGCATGAGGACTTCAAGAAGTATCCGCGCACCTTCGACGACGACTGCGCCAAGCTGGTCGCCGCCGGCGCCGATGCGGTGTTCTTCCCGCCCGTCGAGGAGATGTACCCGGCCGGCTTCGCCACCCGCGTGCTGCTGCTGGGACCGGCCGCGGTCGGCCTCGACGACCGCTTCCGGCCGACCCATTTCGAGGGCGTCGCGACAATCTGCTGCAAGCTGTTCACCCAGTCGCGCGCCGATCTCGCGGTCTTCGGCGAGAAGGACTACCAGCAGCTCAAGGTCGTGACCCGCATGGCCGCCGATCTCGACCTCGGCATCGAGATCGTGCCGCTGCCGACCTTCCGCGAGGCCGACGGCCTCGCCATGTCCTCGCGCAACCGCTACCTCTCGCCGCAGGACCGCGCGCTGGCGCCGCTGCTGCACACGGTGATGCAGGCGCTGGCGGTCCGCATCCGCAACCGCGAGGACCTCTTCCGCGCCGTCGGCGAGGCTCAGGGCGAGATCATCTCGGCCGGCTTCGAGCTCGACTATCTCGAAGCCCGCCATGCCGACACGCTGGCCCCGGTGACCTCGCTCGCCGACGGAGCGACGCGGCTGATCGACAATATCGCGGTGTGAGAGGCGGGCGAGGACGCAGGCTCGAGCCGCCAGGCGCTGTTTCCCGCCGATCCCCTTCCCGCGCGGCAGCATGGCCGTTATCTCTGGCGAAGGCTCGTCTGAACGCGGCCTCCCCCTGAAGTGGCTCGGCACGGAGGTGTTGATGCGGATCTGGATGATGGCCCTGGGCGTGTTGCTGGCGGTGGTCACCCCCGCAAGGGCCGAGCAATCCCTGATCGTGCTCGACGCCTCGGGCTCCATGTGGGGTCGGATCGACGGCAAACCCAAGCTCGAGATCGCCCGCGAGGCGCTGACAACCGTCCTGGGCGGGATGGCACCGGAGAAAGAGATCGGCCTGCTCGCCTATGGCCATCGCGAAAAGGGCAATTGCTCCGACATCGAGCTGGTCGTGCCGCCGGGCCGCAACAAGGCCAGTGCGATCAACGAGGCAGCCGGGAAACTGCGCTTCCTCGGCAAGACGCCGCTGACGGAGGCGGTCAGGCAGGCCGCCATCGCGCTGCGCTATACCGAAGAGAAGGCGACCGTCATCCTGATCACCGACGGCATCGAGACCTGCCAGGCCGACCCCTGCGCGCTGGGGGCCGAACTCGCCAAGGCGGGGGTTGGCTTCACGG
>LNFM01008424.1_pt1 | contig 18367 bp, 14 predicted proteins | sample 596031 | NCBI WGS metagenome assembly LNFM01 (sample SAMN04254537, study PRJNA301005) | activated carbon metagenome | isolation source: dual media filters at the Ann Arbor, Michigan drinking water treatment plant | place: USA: Ann Arbor | reverse complement strand
CGGGCGTGCCCATCTCGACGAGCGGCGGCACTTCGGATTCGCAGCGGCGGTCGGCGAATGGGCAGCGCGTCGCGAAACGGCAGCCAGCGGGAAAGCGTTGTGGTGGCGGCACCGACCCAGCGATCGTCGCGAGACGCCCCTCGCGACGGCCGAGCGACGGCAGAGAGCCAATCAGCCCAAGTGTGTAGGGATGCTGTGGATCGGAGAAGATCGCATCGACCGGTCCGGTCTCGACGAAGCGGCCCGCGTACATGACGGCGACGCGATCGGCGACCTCGGCGACGACACCGAGATCGTGCGTGACGAGGATCATCGCCATGCCGGCTTCGCGCTGCAGCTCCGCAATCAGCGCCAGGATCTGGGCCTGGATGGTCACGTCGAGCGCGGTGGTCGGCTCGTCCGCAATGAGCAGGTCCGGACGGTTGACCAGCGCCATGGCGATCATCACGCGCTGGCGCATGCCGCCCGACATCTGGTGCGGATAGGCGTCGAGGCGCTTCTCGGCGGCCGGGATGCGGACGCGGCGCAGCCCGTCGAGCGCGATGTCGCGCGCAGCTTGGCGACTGACACCCTGGTGGCGCACCACGCTCTCGGCGATTTGCGCGCCGATGCGGAAGGCCGGATTGAGCGACGTCATCGGCTCCTGGAAGATCATCGCGAGCCGATTTCCGCGCAACTCGGCGAGCTGGGTGTTCGTCAGTGACAGCAGGTCCTGGCCCTGAAAGACGGCACGACCGCGGGTGATCCTCGCCGGCGGCGTTGCGAGCAGCCCCATAACGGCGAGCGCAGTGATGCTTTTGCCGCAGCCCGATTCACCGACGAGGCACAGCGTCTCGCCGCGCCCGAGCCGAAACGTCGCGCCGTCGACAAGATCGACGCCGTGGCCGTCGAAGCGAATGGTGAGATCATCCACCGCCAGAACGTCGTCGCCGGTACGCGGCACGTCGAATTCCAAGCACGAGCCTCCCACGCGCGGCACTACCCGATGCCTCGCAATTGACGCCGGTATGAGCCGACAGGAGCAGGGCCAAGTCAAGCGCCAAACCGGGCGGCCGGGCGGGCCGCCGCGCGATCGCGCATCGGGCTGCATTGTCAGGCAGTGCGCGAAGGTGGCAGTGTTCTATGGTGTGCCCGGCCGGGCTTCCGGCATGGGCGATCGATCGGGGAAGGGACGACGCGGTGTTCACCATTTACGAAGCGCGCAAGATCATCACGATGAACCCCGCGCGACCCTATGCGACTCATGTCGCCGTACGCGACGGCCGCGTCCTCGGCGCCGGCGATCTTGGCGAGCTGACAGGTTGGGGCGAGCACAAGATCGACCGCCGCTTCGCCGACAAAGTCCTGATGCCGGGCCTCGTCGAGGGGCATAGCCACGTCATGGAAGGCGTGTTCTGGCGCTACGTCTATTGCGGCTATTTCGACCGCATGGCGCCCGACGGCACAAACTGGCCGGGCGTGACGTCGATCGATGACGTTCTGGCGCGGCTCACCGAGGCCGAGGCAAAGCTCGGCGACAGCAGCGCGCCGCTCGCGGGGTGGGCGCTCGACCCGATCTATTTCTCGACCGGGCGCGTCACCCGGGCCGACCTCGATCGCGTCTCGACGACGCGGCCGATCGGGGTGCTGCACGCCAGCGCCCACATCATGAACGTCAACACCAAGGCGCTGGAGCTCGCCGGCTTGCTGCGTCCCGGCGTCAATCATCCGGGATTGCCGCTTGGCTCGGACGGTCTGCCGACCGGCGAATTGAAGGGCCCCGACGCGATGATGCCGGTCGGACCGCATGTCGGGTTCGACCGTGAGATCCTGGCCGGGGACGAAAAGGGTTTCAGGGATTTCGCGCGACTATGCGTGCGCAAGGGCGTGACCACCGCCGCCGATCTCGCGAACCTGCTGCCGGACAAAGCCGTCGAGATGATGCTGCGCGTCACCGGCGAGCCGATGTTTCCGGCCCGCGGTCTGCCGGTGCCGGACCTGATCGCACGCGCACTCGAGCTGAAGGAAAGAAGCACGGACAGATTGCGGCTCGGCATCATCAAAATTGTCGCGGATGGATCGATCCAGGGGTTTTCCGCGCGGCTGCGCTGGCCCGGCTACTACAATGGCGCGCAGAATGGTCTGTGGTACGTGCCGCCGGAGCAATTGCGCGAAGCCTACAAACTGGCACTGCGCGACGGCGTGCAGATCCACACGCACACGAACGGCGACGAAGCGACCGAGCTGGTGCTCGACTGCATCGAGGAGGCGTTGCGCGCGCATCCCTCTCCCGATCATCGCTTCACATTCCAGCATTGCCAGCTCGGCGACGCCGCTCAGTTCCGCCGGATGAAGTCGCTTGGCTGCTGCGTCAACCTGTTCCCCAACCATCACTTCTATTGGGGCGACCAGCACTATGCGTTGACGGTCGGCCCGGAGAGGGCGGAACGCATGAACGCCTGCGCGACGGCGCTCGCGACCGGCGTACCGATGGCGATCCATTCCGATGCACCGGTAACGCCGCTCGGACCACTGTTTACGGCGTGGTGCGCGGTCAACCGGCAGACGGCGAGCGGGCGGACGCTCGGGGCCAACGAGCGCATCTCGGTCGCTGATGCGCTGCGCACGATCACGCTCGGCGCGGCGTACACGCTGAAACTCGACGGCGAGATCGGCTCGATCGAATCCGGCAAGCGCGCCGACATCGCCGTTTTAGAGGACGATCCTGAGACGATCGGTGGCGACAAGCTCAAGGATGTCCGCATCTGGGGGACGATGCAGGGAGGCCGGGTGATGCCCGTCACGGTGATCGCGGGCTATCTCGGTGCCGGCAAGACGACGCTGGTCAATCGCCTGCTGCGCCATGCCGACGGCCTGCGCATCGCCGTGCTGGTCAACGAGTTCGGCGAGCTGCCGATCGATGCCGACCTGATCGAGAGCACCGACGGCAACGTCGTCGCGATCGCCGGTGGGTGCATCTGTTGCAGCTACGGCAGCGATCTCATGGCCGCGATGATGGATTTGGCGAAGCTGTCGCCGCGCCCGCAGCACGTCCTGATCGAAACGAGTGGCGTTGCGCTGCCAGGTCCGGTGGCGGCGTCGCTGTCGCTTCTGGCGGACTATGCGCTCGACGGAACGGTGGTGCTGGCCGACACCGAGACGGTCCTGCGGCAGGGGCGGGACCGCTACCTCGCCGACACCATCACGCGCCAGCTCGCCGACGCGGACTTCGTCATCCTCAACAAGGCCGATCTGGTCGACGCCGAAACGCTGGTGGCGACGGACGCGTGGGTGCGCTCGGTCGCGCCGCGCGCCAGCATCGTCGCGACGCGACAGGCCGCGGTGCCGCTGGACGTGATCGTCGGCAGCCGGTTGGCACCGCAGCGTGGCGGCGGACTGAACCTCGGCGGACCGGCAGCGACGGCGTTTGCTTCGGATGCGTTCGACGTGCCGGCGCCGTGCGATCCGACGGCACTGGCAGCGGCGCTGACCGATCCGGCGCTCGGCATCCTCCGAGCCAAGGGCTTCGTCCGCGATCTCGACGGGCAGCGCGTGACGATCCAGATCGTGGGCGCACGGCGCGAGGTGGCACCGTCGTCACGCGAACCGGGCGACCACGTTGGATTGGTAGCGATTGGCCTCAAGGGCCGCATCGATCTCAGCGCGATCGCCGAGATCGTTGCGGCTGCGCAATCGGTGACTAAGCCACCGCCGTCATCAGCGGCTTGAGGCTTTCGAGCGACTCGAAACGCTCGATCAGACGCAGCGCCTCGCCCGTGCGGCCACGGCCGATCACCGGTTCGGCAAGCGAATGGAATTTCGCGCGGAGTTTCTCACCCTGCGCTGCCGCATCGCTTGCGGGTATGCCGACGTTGGTCTCCGCCAGCAGCTCGCGGCCATCTTTCAGGACCAGAGCGACGGCGGCGCCGTGGCGATCCTCGGGCGCCGTCTCCCGTGTTTCCATGGTGACGCGGCGCGAGCCTTCGCGATAGACGGGCCGGTTGGCCATCTCGTCGGAATAGGTGCCAAGCGCCGCGGTGTCTTCGCCGCCGAGCGCCATCGCGGCGAGATGGCGGATCGAAAACTTGATTTCGAGACCAGTCTTCGGCTCGGGGATGTCGCACACCTTGAGATGGCCGGGATCGATCTTGAGCGTGATCTTCTCGACGTCGCCGAGACCGATGTTGTGGCGGCGCTTCAGGTCGCGGATTGCCTCGATCGTCGAGTGCGTGAGGTAGCAGGCGGCGTGGTACTTGAAGAGATTGGCCTCGACCTCGAACGGCGCCGACGCATCGGGCCGCACTGGCAGGGGCGTGAACGTGGGGATCTGCGAGCTGGCGAAGCCCTGCGGCGCCTCGATCGCGTCATCGCGCGCGGTGAAACCGCGGGCTGCGAGCCGCGCCGCCATGACACCGTTCATTGCCGCCTTGCCGACGTGCAGCGGCTTGGTCATGGTACCGAAATTATGCTTCAAGCCCGCCGCCTCCGAGGCCGCGATGCCGAACGCGACGGCTGTCTGCTGCGCGTCGAGGCCGAGTAGCCGCGCCGCCGCCGCCGTCGCGCCGAAAGTGCCGAGCGTACCGGTCGAGTGGAAACCCTGCTCGTAGTGGCTATGCGAGCCCATCGCGCCGAGCTGGCACTCGACTTCGTAACCGGCGATGAACGCGAGCAGCGTGTCGCGGCCGCTCTTGCCGAGCGCTTCGCCGAGCGAAAGCGCTGCGGCAGCGACAGGCGCAGTTGGATGGCCTCCCATGTGGCGGTTGACGTCGTCGTAATCGAGGGCGTGGGACAGCGTGCCGTTGATGAGCGCCGCGTCGTGAGCTTTGGCGCGGGCATTGAGGCCGATCAGCGTCACCGGGCCGTCCTTGCCGCCGAATTCCTCGAGCAGCAGCGGCGCCAGATCCTCGCGCGAGCCCGCAATCGTTACGCCGAACCAGTCGAGCAGCGCATGCTTCGCCCACAGCACCGCACTGTCCGGGATCTCAGAAGCGGCAAGCGCGCTCGACCAACGCGCGAGGTCACGCGTCGGGGCCAGATCCTGGTGGGCGGAAGTGTGTGCTGATGACATGGGACGTCCTCCTCGGCTTGTGATTGGCGCTCATCGCGCGCGTGCCTTGCCCACAACTGTACACGAGGACGCGCCGCCCGGAACCACTGTCCGGACATATCTCTCAGGCGGTGGCGCGCCAGCGGCCGAAGATGAATGCGGCGAGGACGCCGACCAAGGTGAGCGCGAGGCCATACCAGGTCAGCGCATATTCGAGGTGACGGTTGGGGAGGGTCAGGCGCGTGACGCCGCCCTGCGGCCAGCCGCCGGGACTGGCGAGCGTTGCCTCGGCGTCGAGCGTAAAGCGGACGGCCTTTCCGGCGTCGGGGCCGAGCGCTGCCTTGGTCATGCCGTCGACGTCGCGCCAGTACCACACGCCTGTGCGCGTATCGTGGTCCGGGCTGAACATCGCCCGTGCAACCGGCTCGCGAATGAGGCCGGTCACGTCGACCTCGCCTTTGAGCTGACCTTCCGGCCGGGATGACGGTGACTTTTTGGCGTCGGTGACATAGCCGCGATTGATCAGGATGAAGCGACCGTCGTCGAGTCGCAGCGGCGTATAGACGTGATAGCCGGGGCCCTGACGTGGATCGGGTTCCCACATAACCTGCTCGCGATCATGCTGGAACGTGCCGCGGACGTGGGCGCGCGCATATTCGAGGTTGTCCGTTGTGCGCTTCTCCAACTCGGCGAGTGGCACCGGCGGCTGGTGGACCCGCGCGGTGATCTGCGCGATCAAATCCTCCTTCCACGCCTTACGCTGCATCTGCCAAGTGCCGAGCCCGAGCAGAAGCGCCAGCACCGGCAGTGCCAGTGCCACGGGCCACACGAGCCCTACCGCCCTGAGCCGCTGCGTTGTCATGGTCTCAATCCTAGTCCTCGCTGAGGCGGCCTTGTTCGGCCTTGTGCTTGAACTGCAGCGCGGTCAGCAGCGCCTTGAGGAAGCGAAGCAGACCAAGCGCCAGCAGCGGCGTGCCGACACCCCACAGCAGCAGATGAACCCACAGCGGCGGTTCAAACTTGAACTCGACGATCAGCGCGCCCCCGAGCACCAGGAAGCCGAGGATCATGATGCCGAAGATCGCCGGACCGTCACCGGTATCGATGAATTTGTAGTCGAGGCCGCAATTGTCGCAGCGCTCGCGCAAGTCCAGGGGGCCGCGAAACAGCGCACCCTCACCGCAGCGCGGACAGCGCGCCGTGAGGGCGGCCTTAAGCGCGGGAATGGGCGGACCCTTGGCATCCATGGGATCGACTATGCCTTTTCCCGAAGTGCCGACAAGGCGGAACAGCGCCGCAGGGCCGTGTCAGAGGGCGTTGATGCGGGCCGCAATCTCGTTGAGGGTCGCGCGCGCTTCCGGCGACCAATTGGCGGCGCGGGAGGAAAACAGCGTCGCCTCCGAGCGCAGCAGGATGCCGTCATCGAGCACCTTGAGCCCGTTGGCCTTCAGCGTCGTGCCGGTCGTGGTAATATCGACGATCAAATCCGCCGTGCCGGCAGCCGGCGTGCCTTCAGTGGCGCCGAGGCTCTCGACGATGCGATAGCTCGTGATGCCGTGCGCCTGGAAGTGACGGCGCGTGATGTTCATGTATTTCGTCGCGACGCGCATGTGGCGACCGTGAACGCGGCGGAAATCGCGTCCGACCGCCTCGAGGTCGACCATGATCCGCACGTCGATCCAGGCGGCTGGTACGGCGACGATGACATCGGCCTGGCCGAAACCCAGCTTACGCATGAGTTGCAATCGCTTCTCCGAATCCGCGATCTGCTCGTGCACCAGATCCTCGCCGGTGACGCCCAGATGCGCGCGACCCGCCTTGAGCTGCTCGGCGATCTCGGAAGCCGACACGAAGATCACATCGACGCCGGCGACCCCCTCGATCATGCCGCGATAACCGCGTTCCGAACCGACCTTGCGCAGCGGCAGGCCGGCGCGCTCGAACAGCTCCATCGTCTGTTCCATCAGGCGGCCCTTTGAGGGCACGGCAAGTGTCAGCGCGTCGCTCATGGGCGGCTCCCTCCGCCGACCGCGAGAAGCAGGCGGTCGGTGTAGATAGCGGCGCCGACCGCGGGGATCGCCTGCGGCGCACCGATCGCGCGCAGCATCTCGTCGTAGCGGCCACCGCCGGCGATCGGGCTCGACGGTCCTAGTTCGTCGCTGCAGACCTCGAACACGAAGCCCGTATAGTACTCGAAGCTGCGGCCGAACTCGGCGTCGAAGGTCGCTTGGGCGATGTTGGCGCCGCCCTTGATCAGCAGCGACAGGCGCCGCTCGAAGGCATCGAGCGCGACGCTCACATCGATGTTGTTGCGCTGGAAGAGATCCTTGATCCGAGCACCAGCAGCACGGACCGGCGCGGAAATCGCGAGATAGCTCTCGATCAGCTCAGCGATGCCGGCCGGCAGCGGCTCGGATTGCGCGTCATGCGCGATCGACAGCAGGCGCGATGCGATCTCTGCGACTGAACGCGCGCCGATCGCCTCGATACCGCGCTCATCGAGATACGCCTGCACCAGACCTTCGGCCTCCTCCGGCGCGTCGGGATCGAGCTTTGCGATCAAATCCGCAGGGAGCCCTTCGACCGCGGATGCGGGCACCGTGCTCAGGCGCCGCAACTCGGAGCGAAATGCGTCGGGGCGCCAGAACTGGGCGCGCAGACGCGCGCGCCAGCGCTCGGGTATGTCGATCGCGTCGAGAAGAGCCGCAAACAAGCCGAGATCGCCAACCCGCAGGCGCGGCGACTTGAGGCCAGCCGCCGTCACCGCCTCCAGCACCCGCAGCATCACCTCTGCGTCCGCTTTGCCCTCGTCGATCTGGCCGAACAGCTCGAGACCCGCCTGCCGGAATTCGCGCGGATGGGCCGCCGATCCGCCGCCCGGCTGATAGCGGAACACCGAGCCGTTATAGCAGTAGCGCGCCGCGACGTCGGCGCGGGGGTGCCGTTGGAGATAGATGCGCACGGCTGGAACGGTGATGTCCGGCCGCAGGCACAGCGCTTCGCCGTCCTGATCGGTAAACACGTAGGTGCGCGCGCGCAGCCCCTCGCCGACGACATCTAGGAACAGATCCGCCGGCTGGATGATCGATGGCGCGACGCGCTCGTAGGCCGCTTCGTTGAACACGGCCATGATGACCGCGGCCTGCGCCTCGAGCGCCTCGAAACTGTCGGATGTCTCAACGGCCATGTTTGCCTTCCGGGCGCGATTGCAAAGAGGTCGCCTCTCCTCGTCGCGATGTCATTGCGGCTGACTGGAATGGCGGTCGAGCACGCCCTTCACCGCGGCGACGAGTTGATCCTCGGGCACCGAGAACTGCGCTGGACGCCCTTCGCGCCATTCCTTGGAATCCTTGATCGTAGCCGCGGCCTTTGCGCCGTCGATCAGATCCTTGATCTGGACCTCGCCCTTGGCGATCTCGTCGCCGCCCTGAATGACGACGCACGGCGCGCCGCGGCGGTCGGCGTATTTCATCTGCGCCTTCATGCCGGACGTGCCGAGGTACATCTCCGCCGCGATGCCGCCCTGGCGGAGTTGCTGGGCGAAGCGCTGGTAGCGGGGCAGCTCTTTGCGATCCATGACCAGCACGACGACGGGGCCGATGCCTGCGGTGGACTCGTTCTTCTTCAGCAGTTGGAGCGCTGAGAGCAGCCGCGAGACGCCGATCGAGAAGCCGGTCGCTGGCACGCGCTGGCCCGTGAATCGGGCGACGAGGTCGTCGTAGCGGCCACCGCCACCGACCGAGCCAAAGCGAACGGGCTGGCCGTCGTCGCCGGTGACCTTGAAGGTGAGTTCGGCCTCGAACACGGGGCCGGTGTAGTATTCCAGGCCGCGGACGACGGAGGGATCAATGCGGATGCGGTCGGCGCCGTAGCCGCATGTCTCGACCAGCGTCGCGATCTCGTCGAGTTCATCGAGCCCGGCGCGGCCGATCTCGGTGTCGTCAAGAACACCGCGAAGTTGCGCCACTGTCGCACGACCGTTTGCGGCGGCTTCGACCGAGACATACCCGATCACCTTGGCGATCTGGGTTTCATTGAGGCCAGCGCCCTTGGTGAAGTCGCCGCTCTCGTCCTTGCGCCCCGCACCGAGCAGCAACTTGACGCCCGCCACGCCGAGCCGATCGAGCTTGTCGATCGCGCGCAGCACGGTCAGGCGCGCCTCGGCGTGCTCGGGACCAGCAAAACCGATCGCCTCCATCACGCCATCCAGCACCTTGCGGTTGTTGACCTTCAGCACGTAGTCACCACGCGCAATGCCGAGGCGCTCCATGGTGTCAGCGGCGAGCATGCAGATCTCGGCGTCCGCCGCGACGCTCTCGGTGCCGACGGTATCGGCGTCGAACTGGGTGAATTGGCGGAAGCGTCCCGGACCCGCCTTCTCGTTGCGCCAGACGGGGCCGGTCGCATAGCGGCGGTAGGGTTTCGGCAAGCGGTCGTAATTCTCGGCGACGTACCGGGCGAGCGGCGCGGTCAGGTCATAACGCAGCGACAGCCACTGGTCGTCCTCGTCCTGGAACGAGAACACGCCGGCGTTGGGGCGGTCCTGATCGGGGAGAAACTTGCCGAGCGCCTCGGTGTACTCGATCGCGCTCGTTTCCAGCGGCTCGAAGCCGTAGGACTCGTAGACCCCACGGATCGTCGCCAGCATACGTGCGAGCGCACGCGCATCCGCCGGCCCGGTGTCCTGGAACCCCTTGGGCAGGCGGGCCTCGGGGCGGTCATTCCTCGGTTTTTGCATCGGTATTGCCGTACGGCCTCGCGCTGGCGCCACAATGGGCCGCGTTATAGCCCGTTGCACGCGAGGGCGAAAGCCGGGGTGGGATGGCATCCCCTCTCCCCGCGCTTGCGGGGAGAGGGCCAGGGTGAGGGGCGGCGGCAGGTTACGACGTTTGTATATGCCGCCGCCCCTCATCCCAGCCTTCTCCCCGTGAGGACGGGGAGAAGGGGAAGTTTACCCAATCGCCTCGACTGCCGGCACGGCCTCGACGCCCAGCGCCTTGGCGACGGCGGGGTAGGTGATGCGGCCGGCGTGGACATTGAGGCCGGCGAGCAGGTGCGGGTTCTCCGCCATGGCCCGCTTCGGGCCCTTGTCGGCGAGCGCCAGAATGAACGGCAGCGTCGCGTTGTTGAGCGCGAAGGTGGACGTCCGCGCCACCGCGCCCGGCATGTTGGCGACGCAGTAGTGCACGACGTCGTCGACGACGAATGTTGGCGCCGCGTGGGTGGTCGCCCGCGAGGTCTCGGCGCAGCCGCCCTGGTCGATCGAGATGTCGACGATCACCGAGCCGCGCTTCATCGCCTTGACCATGTCGCGTGTGATAAGCTTGGGCGCTTCCGCACCCGGCACCAGCACCGCGCCGATCACGAGGTCGGCGTCGAGCACATAGTCTTCGACCGATTGGCGTGTGGAGAACACCGTCGTCAGGCCGGCGCCGAGGAGCTGTTTCAATTCCGCAAGCCGGTCCAGATTGATGTCGAGGAGCGCGACTTCGGCTTCGAGGCCGAGCGCCATGCGCGCCGCGTTCGTGCCTGAAACGCCGCCGCCGAGCACCACGACCTTGGCCGGCGGCACCCCTGCCGAACCGCCGAGCAGCATCCCGCGACCGCCCTGCTCCATCTCCAGGCAATGGGCGCCGGCCTGCACCGACATACGGCCTGCGACCTCGCTCATCGGCGCCAGCAGCGGCAGGCCGCCGCGCGCGTTGGTCACCGTCTCATAGGCGATTGCGGTCGCGCCCGAGGCCATCAGCGCCTTTGCCTGGTCCGGGTCGGGCGCGAGATGGAGATAGGTAAAAAGGGTCTGGCCTGCGCGTAGCATCTTGCATTCGGCCGGCTGCGGCTCCTTCACCTTCACGATCATGTCGGCCTTGGCGAAGATCTCGGCGGCCGAGCCAGCGATCGAGGCGCCGGCCTTGATGTAATCGTCGTTACTCAGGCCCTGGCGCAGCGCCGCATCGCTCTCAATCATCACCTCGTGGCCGCGTGACACCGCCTCGCGAACCGAGATCGGCGTCATGCCGACGCGATACTCGTGGACCTTGATTTCCTTCGGAACGCCGATCCGCATAACCCTGTACTCCCGCTCGCCACTACCTCACTGCACAAGGTTAGTGCTCGGATTCAGCAAAACGGCACGAAATCTGGGTGCATTTTGGGGGAGCGATGCAATAATTTGCCGATATTGCCATTTTCAGCAGGACATCATCCGAATGACAGTGGATTCAATCGATCGGCGCATTCTCCGCGCCCTGCAGACGGACAGCCGCCAGACCGTCGCCGAAATCGGCGTCGTGGCGGGACTGTCGCCGTCCGCCTGCCACCGGCGGATCCGCAATCTCGAACAGGCGGGCGTCATATCGGGCTACACGGCGCGCCTCGACCGGCGGGCGCTGGGCTACGCGATGGAGTTCTTTGTTCAGGTCGAGCTGCGGTCGCAGAGTGACAAGGCGCTGGAAGCGTTCGAGCGTGCCGTCGAAACCGCGCCGGAGATTCTCGAATGCCACCTGATGGCCGGCAGTACCGACTACCTGCTGCGCGTCGTGGCCGTCGATGCGGCGGACTTCGAGCGCATCCATCGCGAACGGCTGGCGCGGCTTCCGCATGTCGCGCGGCTGCACAGCCATCTCGCCATCCGCACAGTCAGGCCATGGGCGGGTTATCCACCGCGCGAGACGTGAGCGTCAGGGCGCTCGATCAGTCTTAGAAGTGGATGGGGTTGTTCGGGAGCAAATGGGCGGCCATCGAAGCAGCGCCAAAGATAGAAGCTGCTCCCAAAAAGAAAGCTGCCCCGCACAAATCGTCGGCGAGGCGCCCACTTCGGAAACGGCAATTCCAGTCGTTTAAATCGCAGTCAGCTTTAATGAACTTGCATCAAGAGAAACAGCCCGACACCCATCGCAGGGCCGAGCAACGCCGAGACGATCACCATGATCATGGGCTTGACTAACATGACACAACCCCGCACACCGGCACCTAATGGACGCCGACACAACCTAGCTCTGAGCCCTTCCGCCTAGATAGGGCGCATTACTGCACTAGATATATACAGCAAGATCGCCGCTAATGCACGCATCTTGTTGACACTTCCGTGCTCTGTGGATAATCGTGCGAGAGTCAAGCCTAGAATTAGTGTAAACTGAAACTTTTAAGTGGCTGATTTTGCGTTATTTTATTTAGAGCACAAGTCGCGAATTCGAGTCGCTTGATTCACCCCGCCGCCGCTTGGACACGGACTATTCGTGTCCGTCATATCGCGCCGTGTCGCCCGTCAGTTGCCGGTTCGCGCGGCACCATCCGTCTGCTAGACTTCTGCAAATGAACGCGCAGCCGCCGACCGCTGCGCCATTTGACGATCACGCTCACGCGCTGCGTGGGCGGTCCACGTCACCGCGATCGCGCGCATAAGGAACCGCTTCACCATGATGGCATGGTCGATATCCCTCGGCCGGATCGCCGGGACCGAGGTGCGCATTCACCTCACGTTCTTTCTCTTGCTCATTTGGTTCGGGCTCGTCGCTGGCGCCAAGGACGGCACCGCCGCCGGCTTCGCAGCAGTCGGTTTCATCGTCGCCGTGTTCGCCTGCGTCCTGGCCCACGAATACGGCCACGTCCTCATGGCGCGGCGCTTCGGCATCGGCACGCGCGACATCATTCTGCTGCCGATCGGTGGCGTCGCCAGCATCGAGCGGATGCCCGACAACCCTACCCAGGAGCTGCTGATCGCGCTCGCCGGACCCGCCGTGAACGTCGTCATCGCGTTTGTCCTGATCGTCTTCTTCGGCGCGAGCTTCGGCGGCGGACAGGCAGATCCCGCGACCATTCAGAACGTCGATTTCGTCTCCCGACTGGCGATGATCAACGTCGTGTTGGTCGTCTTCAATCTGCTCCCCGCTTTCCCGATGGACGGTGGGCGGGCGCTCAAGGCGATCCTGTCCTACTGGCTCGACAAGGTGACGGCGACGCGGATCGCCGCCCGCATCGGTCAGGCTGCCGCGTTCGGGTTGGGCTTCCTCGGGCTGTTCGGCAACCCGCTGCTCATCTTCGTGGCGCTGTTCGTTTTCCTCGCCGCCGGCCAGGAGGCCTATGCCGTTGAACTCGGTGACGCGACGGGCCGCGCGACGATGAAAGACGCGACCATTACGTCCTTCGCTCACCTCGACACCAATTCCAGCGTCGCCAACGCCGTCACCCAGCTCCTTGGCACCTCGCAGCGCGAGTTTCCGGTGACCGACGGCGCCGGTCGCCTGCGCGGGGTACTGACACGGGACGGCATGATCAGGGCGCTCGCGAGTACCGGTCCCGACACCCCTGTGCTGGATGTCATGGAGCGCGACGTCCCGGTGATCAGCCATCGGGCGCCGCTATCGGAGGCGGCCGAACTCTTGCACGGCAGCGGCAAGCCGCTCGTCGGGGTGGTCGATGAAAACCAACGTGTCATCGGCATCATCACGCTCGAAAACCTCGCCGAGTTCATGCTTGTCGATCAGGCAAACCAGGGATGGCGGCGCAACACCGGCGCGGCGCGGACAGGCAACGGCAGCAGTTGAATGCGGACCGCCTAACCTACGTGTACACTCCGTCCGGCCTCCAAAAGTCGTCCCGTCATGCCGCCAGCATCCAAACGCATCCATCGCCTGATCGAAACCGAGGACGACGTACGCGCGGGACTGCGGTCGCTGCGGCGCAAGTGCGCGATTCTGCGCCGCGCGCACGACCTATCCGGCGACCCACCACTGCGCCGGAACGCGGGCGGCTTCGAGGGGCTGGCGCGGATCATCGTCGGCCAGCAGCTCTCAGTTGCAAGCGCCGCCGCGATCTGGGGGCGCCTCGAGTTGGCGCTGCGGCCCCTGACCGCCGCCAAGATGCTCACGGCGCCGGACGAGGTCCTTCGCGCCGCCGGCCTTTCGGGCGGCAAGGTTCGCACATTGCGCGCAATCTCGAGTGCCGTCTCATCGGGGCAGCTCGATCTCGACGCTTTGGCGAGCGCGCCTGATCTGGTTGTGCACGAGTCCCTTCGCCAGGTCAGCGGTATCGGACCGTGGACCGCCGACATTTATCTGATGTTCTGTCTCGGCCGCGCCGACGCCTTCGCGGCCGGCGATCTAGCGCTACAAATTGCGGCAGCCATGGCGGCCGAGCAGGGTGAGCGGCTGACCCTTGCCGAACTCGAGGACATGTCCGAGCGCTGGCGGCCGTGGCGCGGCGTCGCGGCACGGGTGTTGTGGCACTACTACAAGGTCGCGAAAGAGCAGCGCTCGGGGGCGCCAGTATAGTGCGCGAGCGCAGAGAGCCGTTGTGGCTGAAGCGGCCAGCATGTAGAGCAGTCCGGTCTTGAAGGCATCTGCGCCTGGAGAGCGCTCATCATGAAGGTACTCATCTGCGGCGCCGGCCAGGTCGGCTTCGGCATTGCCGAGCGGCTCTCCACCGAAGGCAACGACGTCACGCTCGTCGATTTGCGGGCCGACCTCGTCCAGAAGGTCAACGACACGCTCGACGCCCGTGCCTACGTCGGCAACGGCGCCCACCCCGATGTCCTTGAAAAGGCCGGTGCGCGCGACTGCGACATGATCATCGCCGTGACGCTGCACGACGAGATCAACATGATCGCCGCCCAGGTCGCCGGCACGCTGTTCGACGTGCCGACCAAGATCGCGCGCGTACGCTCTCAGACCTACCTCACCAAGGAATGGTCGAAGCTGTTCAGCCGCAGCGGCATGGGCATCGACTACATCATCTCGCCCGAGCGCGAGGTCGGCGAGATGGTGCTGCGGCGGCTGTCGCTGCCGGGCACATTCGATACCGTGAGCTTCGCCGATGGCGCGGTGACGTCGATCGGATTGACTTGCGACAGCGACTGCCCGGTGATCGATACCCCGCTGCGCCAGCTCTCCGAACTGTTTCCGGATCTGCCAGCGGTCGTGGTCGCAGTGCAGCGACAGGGCCGGCTGTTGGTGCCGCACAGCGACGACCAGCTCCTCGAAGGCGACGACGTCTATATCGTCACGCCAACCGATCAGGTCGCGCGGACCCTCAAGATCTTCGGGCAGACGGAAGTTCCGACGCGTCGGATCGTCATCGCGGGCGGCGGCCATATCGGTCTCTATGTCGCCCGCGAGCTCGAGCGCCGCCATTCTGGTATCAAGGTCAAGGTCATCGAATCGAGCCGGGCCCGCGCAGTCGAGATCGCCGACCATCTCGAGCGCACCGTCGTCCTGCACGGCAACGCGCTTTCCGAGGAGTTGCTGCGCGAAGCTGAAATCACCTCCGCCGACACCATCGTCGCGCTGACCAACGACGATCAGGTCAATATCCTGACGTCGGCACTGGCGAAGCAGCTCGGCGCCCAGCGCAGCCTTTGTCTCGTCAACAGCAGCGGCTATTCCAATCTGGTCCGCTCGTTCGCGATCGATTCCGAGATCAATCCCAAGGTCATCACCGTCAGCCGGATCCTTCAGCACGTGCGCCGCGGCCGCATCCGCGCGGTGCACAGCATCGGCAACGGTGCCGGCGAACTGATGGAGGCCGAGGCGCTGGAAACCGCGCCGATCATCGGCAAGGCGCTCAAGGATTTACCGCGGCTCGAAGGCGTCCGCGTCGGCGCGATCTACCGAAACGGCAAAGTCGTGATCCCCGATGGCGACACGCAGTTGCAAGTCAAGGATCGCGCCATCCTCTTCTCGACCGCCGAGAGCGTCCGCGAGGTCGAACAGCTCTTCCGCGTCTCGATCGATTTCTTTTGAGAGCACACCGCCCGGAGATCCGATGACCCGCATCATCTATGTGAACGGACGCTACCTTCCCTATTCGGAGGCCGCCATCCACCCCGAAGACCGCGGTAACCAGTTCGCCGATGCCGTCTACGAGGTCTGCGAAGTTCGCGAGGGACGGCTGACCGACGAGACACGGCACATGACGCGGCTCGAGCGATCACTCGGGGAACTCGGCATCCCCTTGCCGATGAGCCGTGCCGCATGGGGTCGCGTGTTGCGCGAAACCATCCGCCGCAACCGCGTCCGTCACGGGCTCGTCTACCTGCAGGTCTCGCGCGGCGTCGCCCGGCGCGACTTCTATTTTCCGAGCCCCGACACCCTGCCGACCGTGATCTGCCTCGCGCGGCGGCTGTCCGCCTCAAAGAGTGAGGCGCTGGCCGCCAAGGGCATTGCGGTCGTCAGCACGCCGGACGTGCGCTGGGCGCGTTGTGACATCAAGACCGTGATGTTGCTCCCAGCGACAATGGCTAAGCAGCGGGCCAAGGAAAGCGGCGCTAACGACGCCTGGTTCGTGGACGATGAGGGATTCGTGACCGAGGGCGGATCGGCGAATGCCTGGATCATCGATCGCGAGGGCCGCCTCATCACGAGAGCCCTGGACCAATCGATACTGCCCGGCATCACCCGCTCGGTCCTCCTCGATCTCCTGAAGCGGGAGGGGATCACGCTGATCGAGCGGCCGTTCACGATCCCAGAGGCGCAGGCAGCGCGCGAGGCCTTCATCACTTCGGCGACCAGCCTGGTCATGCCCGTCATCTCAATCGACGGCAAACCTGTCGGCAACGGCGCGCCGGGCCTCATCGCTCAGCAATTGCGCGCGCAATTCCATGAGGCCGCCGAACGAGCGCCTGTGTGAGTGGGATGCCGCCCAAGCCAGCCCCGGCCGGCACGCGATCCAGGGTTGCATTGGCGACGGGCGCCTGCGCCACCGCGGTTGGTTGACCGCGAGCGCGGCAAGGCGTTTCATGGCACCCGATCCAACACCCTCCCGAAACAACCCCTCCGAGGATTCCATGCCCGTTATCAATCGTGTCTCGGCGCTCAAGGATGAGATCACCGAGTGGCGCCGCGACATCCATGCGCATCCGGAAATCCTCTATGAGGTGCATCGCACCGCCGCGCTGGTGAAGGACAAGCTGATCGAATTCGGCTGCGACGAAGTGGTGCCCGGCATCGGGCGGACGGGCGTCGTCGGCGTCATCCGCGGCAAGACCAACAAATCCGGTCGCGTGATCGGCATGCGGGCGGACATGGACGCCCTGCCGATGCAGGAACTGACCGGGCTCCCGTATGCCTCGAAGATCCCTGGCGCCATGCACGCCTGCGGCCACGACGGCCACACCGCGATGCTGCTCGGGGCGGCAAAATATCTTGCCGAAACCCGCAATTTCGACGGCACCGCGGTCGTGATCTTCCAGCCCGCCGAAGAGGGCGGCGCCGGCGGCAAGGCGATGGTCGACGACGGCATGATGGACCGCTTCGGCGTCACCGAAGTGTATGGGATGCATACGGCGCCCGGCCTCCCTGTGGGCTACTTCGCGACGCGGCCGGGTCCGCTGCTCGCCGCCTCCGATCGCATCGAGTTCGAGATCGAGGGTGTCGGCACGCACGCGGCGAAGCCCCATCTCGGCATCGATCCCGTCGCCATCGGCTGCCAACTCCATCAAGCATTGCAGACCATCGTCGCGCGCAATGTCGATCCGGTTCAGTCCGCGGTCGTCTCGGTGACCATGTTCCATGCAGGCGACGCGATGAACGTCATTCCCCAGACCGCGAAGCTCCAAGGCACCGTGCGCACGCTCAAGGAAGACGTCCGCACGCTCGTCAAGCGCCGCATTACAGAGATCTGCGACGGGATGGCGAAAGTGCACAACGCAAAGATCAAGCTGACCTACACGGAGGGCTATCCCGTTACGGTCAACCACGAGGCGCAGACGCACTTCGCGGCCAAGGTCGCGCGCGAAATCTCGGGCGACGCCGCCGTCAACGACAACGCGTCACCGGTTCTGGGTGGGGAGGATTTCGCTTACATGCTGGAGGCGCGCCCCGGCGCGTTCGTGTTCATCGGCAACGGCAACACAGCCGGTGTCCATCACCCGGCGTACGATTTCAACGACGACGCCATTCCCGTGGGCGTCTCCTATTGGGCGCGCCTGGTCGAGACGGCGATGCCGGCCTGAGTGATTCGGATCGCGCCCGGGAAGCCGCAAGCGGCCCCGTCGCGCGCTGCACTCCTGAATCCGTTCCGCACAGGAAGCACCACTCCCCTTTGAACTGATCCCGGCGCCACACCGGTTGCAGCCCCAATTGGGTTGCAGCGGGTGTGTCGCCGGCAGAACTGTTGCCCAAATTCAACTTTAAGTTGATTAAATGGAATAAGCGCTCGCTCCCCGTTTGCGCATTGCGTGCAACTGAATTACGACACAACCCATAGTTGCGGTGTGGTTGAGTCCTCCGGTTGAGGTCTCAGGAAGGCGATCCGGTCAGAGGGAATGTTCCCACTCTCCGGATTGCAGCGCAGGAAGCAAGCCCGGCGCTTTTTTGGTCCAGCCGCAGACCGCGTACCCCAGTC
>LNFM01008298.1_pt1 | contig 18367 bp, 20 predicted proteins | sample 596031 | NCBI WGS metagenome assembly LNFM01 (sample SAMN04254537, study PRJNA301005) | activated carbon metagenome | isolation source: dual media filters at the Ann Arbor, Michigan drinking water treatment plant | place: USA: Ann Arbor | reverse complement strand
TGGACCGCTTCAATGCCGCCTACGCGGCCACGCTGGACGACCGCCGCTTCAATGAATGGCCCGAGTGCTTCGTGGAGGACGCGCGCTACAAGGTTCAGGCGCGTGAGAACTTCGACCGTGGCCTGCCGCTGGCGCTGCTCGCGCTGGAGAGCCAGGGCATGCTGCGCGACCGCATCTACGGCACCAGCCAGACGATCTACCACGGGCCCTACTACACGCGCCACGTGGTGAGCCCGGCTCGCATCACGCAGGCCGGCGCGGGCACGGCAGACGATCCGATCGAGGCCGAAGCCAACTACGCGGTGTTCCGCACCAAACCCGGTGGCGTGAGCGAGGTCTACCAGGTGGGCCGCTACATCGACGCGTTCGTGAACACCGACGACGGTCTCAAACTGAAGAGCCGGACTTGTGTGTACGACAGCGAGATGGTTCTCAACTCGCTGATCTACCCGGTCTAGATCTGCCGGTTGCGCGCCAGCGGCGGGTTCTTGCTGAAGTACGCCACGATGCCCCGCAGCAAGGCATCGGCCAGGTCGTCCTGGTACTTGGGGTCGTTCAGCCGCACTTCTTCATCAGGGTTGCTGATGAAGGCGGTTTCCACCAGCACGCTGGGGATGTCGGGGGCGCGCAGCACCGCGAAGTTGGCTTGCTCGACGCGCGGCTTGTGCAGCTTGCCCACCTGCTTCACGTGGCCGAGCATGGCGCTGCCGAGCTTGAGGCTGTCGTTGATCTGCGCGGTGGTGCTCATGTCGAGCAGGGCGCGCTGCACGGTGGCGTCTTTGGCTTTCACGTTGAGGCCACCCACCTGGTCTGCCGCGTTTTCCTTGTTGGCCATCCAGCGCGCGGCGGCGCTGCTGGCGCCTTTGGTGCTGAGCGCGTACACGCTGGCGCCCTGCGGGTTGGGTGTGAAGAACGCGTCGGCGTGCAGGCTGATGAACAGGTCGGCCTGCACCCGCTGGGCTTTTTGCACCCGCACCTGCAGCGGCACGAAGAAGTCCTTGTCGCGCGTCATGTAGGCACGCATCGGATTGCCGTTGACGCGGGTGTCGTTGATGCGGTCTCGCAGCTTCTGGGCGATCTGCAGCACCACCTTTTTCTCTTGCGTGCCACCGGGGCCGATGGCGCCCGGGTCTTCGCCGCCGTGGCCTGGGTCCAGCGCCACCACGATCAGGCGCTCGGTCCTGGCGGGTTTGCCTGGAGGCTGTCTGGCAGTGCTGCCAGCGGGCGAACCGGCGGCCACCGCCGTACCGGTGTCTCCCGAAGGCGCCGCTGGCTTTGCGCCAGGCCCGGTGGGCCTGGCCCGCTGCGCGATCAAGGCGCCCAGGGGATCGTCCACCGGGTTGGCCGCCGTCACACGATCGTTCGGGTTGGGGCCGCCGGCCACCTGGCCCATCTCCAGGCCCAGCAGGCGTGCCGCGCGTTCACTGGCCGCGTCCAGGTCTTTCATGCGCTGGGTGATCAGCTGTTCCAGCGGGTCGGGCGCGTTCACCGGGTACAGGTCGAGCACCAGGCGGTGCTGGTAGGCGGCCACGGGCTCCAGGTTGAACACCTGCGGCTTGATGGCCTGTTTGAGGTCTATCACCAGCCGCACCACGTTGGACGCGTTTTGTGCCACGCGGATGCTGCCGATGTTCGGGTCGTCTGACTTGAGTTTGCCCACCAGTTCGCGCAGGCCGGGCAGCAGGTCGATGCCTTCGATGTCCACCACCATGCGCGGCGGTTCTGTGACGAAGAACTTCTGTGCCTTGAGTTCGCCGTCGGACTCGATGGTCACGCGTGTGTAGTCCTCGGCTGGCCAGATGCGCACCGCCAGCACGCTGGCCCCGCGCGCGATGTGTTGCACGCCCAGCAGCAGCACCAGCGTGCTCGACCGAAGCAGGGTGCGGCGGCTGATGGGTCCCGTCATGCCAAGGCCTCCAGCAAGCGCAGACCGGTGGGGGTGAGGGCGGTGGCGCGCACGGTGCGGGCGCCGTCGTGTTCCGGGTCGGTGTGGGGGTTCATGTCGTCGGGTTGGATGTCGATCCGCAGATCAACCGCAGGCAGAAACGCGCCAGCGCGTTCAGGCCACTCCACCAGCTTGAGACCCGGGCTGGCAAAAAGTTCGCGAAAGCCCGCGTCTTCCCATTCGCGCGGGTCGTTGAAGCGGTAGAAGTCGAAATGCCAGACCGACAGCGGCTCGCCCGCCGGCATGAGCGGGCAGTCCATCGCGCTGTGCGGCTCCACCACCGCGTAAGTGGGGCTCTTGATGCGACCGCGCACACCCAGCGCACGCAGCAGGTGGCGCACCAAGGTGGTCTTGCCCGCGCCCAGATCGCCCTGCAGCGCGAGCGTGGCGTGCGCAATCGCGGGCGACATGGCCAGGCGAAGGGCGAAGGCCTGCGTTTCTTCTTCGGTGGCCCAGCGGCCGTGCCACTGCGGAGAAGCGGACAGTGCTCCCGCAGGAGCCAGGTCGGTTCCTACAATGCTCTTCACATGAATGTCGCTTTGGATGCCGCTCAACTCGTCTCGCAGATTCAGGCCTGGGGCCAGGAGCTTGCATTTTCCCAAATCGGTGTGACCGGTGTGGATTTGTCGGCTGCGGAGCCCGGTTTGATGGCCTGGTTGTCGGCTGGATGTCACGGTGACATGGTCTACATGGCCGCGCACGGCCTCAAACGTGCCCGCCCGGCCGAGCTGGTGCCCGGCACGCTGAGCGTGATCACCGCGCGCATGGACTACCTGCCGCGCGCCACGCCCGAGGGTTGGCAAGCCATGGAGCTTGAAAGGCTCGACCGACCGAAAGAGGCGGTGGTCTCGGTGTATGCGCGGGGCCGGGACTACCACAAGGTGCTGCGCAACCGCCTGCAGACCCTGAGCGAGCGCATCGCAGCCAGCATCGGGCCGTTCGGTCACCGGGTGTTCACCGACTCGGCCCCGGTGCTCGAAGTGGAGCTGGCGTCCCGCAGCGGCATCGGGTGGCGCGGCAAACACACACTGGCGCTGCACCGCGAGGCGGGATCGATGTTTTTCCTGGGCGAGATCTTCGTGGACCTGGCGCTGCCACCGACCGAGGCGGTCAGCGACCACTGCGGCAGTTGCAACGCCTGCATCGATGTGTGCCCCACGCAAGCCATCACAGGACCCGGGCGCGTGGACGCGCGACGCTGCATCAGCTACTTCACCATCGAGCACGCGGGATCCATTCCGCTGGAGCTCCGCCCACTCATGGGCAACCGCATCTACGGCTGCGATGACTGTCAGCTCGTGTGTCCCTGGAACAAATTCGCGCAGCGCTCAGCCTTGCCCGATTTCGACGAACGGACGGGGCTGTCGGGCGCATCCCTGGTCCAGCTCTTTGCCTGGAGCGAAGCCGAATTCCTCAAACGCACCGAAGGCAGCGCCATCCGGCGCATCGGGCATGAGCGCTGGCTGCGCAACATCGCGGTGGCCATGGGCAATGCGCTTCGGGAAGGTCCCGATGCTGCGATCCGGCTGGCATTGCAGACTGGCGCGGCGCACCCCAGCCCACTGGTGCGCGAACACGTGGCTTGGGCGCTGGCCCAAGGCTGAAGGAGGAAGCCTGATGGACCGTCGAGCTGTTTGCCTTGCCGCGGTGGCCGTGCCCTGGTTGCTGGCGCAGCAGACCGCCTGGGGACAAGACGCGCGCCAGGCCGCTGTGGCCGCGTGGCGCCGCCGGGTGCAGGCCATGCTGGACCGAGGCCGCCTGCCGCTGATTGACCTGCAGGCCACCTACATCAGTGAGGCGTCCCTGCAGGCCAACCCCGGGGTGGCCCGTGCAGGTGGAAAGGCGACCGATGTGGCCCAGATGGTGCGATGGATGGACGAGCTTGACGTGGCCCTGCTGGCTTTCGCCCCAGCGTACGCGCCCTCGGGTGAGCCCTCATTGGCCCTGTGGCGTCAATATCCGGAGCACTTCATCCCGACCACCAACAGCGGGGAGTTCCCGCGTTGGTGGAACGATCCTGTGGCCTTCGTGCGCCAGTCTGCAGCCGATTTGCAGACCGGTGCCTACTTCTTCATGGGGGAGCACGAGTTCCGCCACTACCCATCGCCTGAACAAGCGGCGGCGGGGCAAACCGGGCGCGACATCACGGTGGACATTCAAGGTCCGGGCGGCAAGGCGCTGTTCGAACTGAGTGCGCGCACCGGTATGGCGTTTCAGATCCACTATGAAATCGAGGACAGCCTGTTGCCACCGCTGGAGGCGATGCTGCAGGCCCACCCGCAGGCGCGCGTGATCTGGTGCCACCTGGGGCAATTGCGCTATCCCGAGCGAAGCACCCGCTACGGACCCGCGTATGTGCGCAGTCTCATCGAGCGTTTCGAGCATTTGTATTTCGATCTCGCCGTGGCCCGTGCAAGCTTTGTCTACAAGCCTTCCGGTGCGCGCGACTCAACGCTGTTCGACCTCAATGGTCGTGTGGCTGAAGGCTGGCTCAAGCTGATCGAGGACCACCCAGGTCGCTTTCTGGCGGCCAGCGACTACCGCCCTGCGGTGGAAAAGAACTACCCCAGGCAGATCGAGCACCAGCGCCGGGAGATCCTCGCTGGGTTCTCCAGCGGCACGCAGCGAAAACTCGCGTTTGAAAACGCGTGGCGCCTGGTCACGGGCAGCGACTGGGCTTAGGCGTAGCGCAGCCGCAGTTCGCGCTTGAGCAGCTTGCCACTCGGATTCTTGGGCAGGCTGTCGGTGAACACCACGCGCTTCGGGCTCTTGAAGGTGGCCATGTGCTGGGTGCAGTGCGCGATCACCTCGGCCTCAGACAGCTGGTGCCCGGCCTTCACCACGATCACCGCCGTGACCGCTTCCACCCACTTCGCGTCGGGCAGGCCGATCACCGCCACCTCGCTCACGCCGCCCAGGCGGTAGATCATTTCCTCTACCTCGCGGCTGGCCACGTTCTCCCCGCCGGTCTTGATCATGTCCTTCTTGCGGTCGACCACGGTGATGTAACCCTCGTCGTCGATCAGGGCCAGGTCGCCGCTGTGGAACCAGCCACCTTCAAACGATGCGGCAGTGCGCTCGGGGTCGTTGAAGTAGCCCAGCATCAAGTGCGGCGAGCGGTGCACGATCTCGCCGACCTCGCCCACCACCACGTCTTCCATGGCGTCGTTGACCACGCGCGTTTCCACGTTGAGCACCGCCTTGCCACACGAGCCGGGTTTGCGCAACTGGTCCTGGGGGCCCAGCATGGTGGCCAGCGGTGCAATCTCGGTCTGGCCGTACAGGTTCCACAAACGAACAGACGGCAGGCGCGAGGCCAGTTCCTTCAGCACCTCCACCGGCATGATGGACGCGCCGTAATAGCCTTTGACGAGGCTCTTCAATTTCTCGGCGTCAAACAAGGGCGAGCGCAGCAACGCGATCCACACGGTGGGCGGGGCGAAGAAGCTGGTGATCTGGTGCTTCTCGATGAGAGCGAGCAGGTTGTCTGGCACGGGTTTGGACGTGATCACGTTGCTGCTGCCGATGTAGATCGCAGGGCCGAAAAACACATCGAGTTGCGCGCAGTGGTAGAGCGGCAGCGCGTGCAACGAGCGGTCCACCTCGGCGATCTCGGCGTTGATCACGCAGCTCACGTACTGCCAGAGCACGGCGTCGTGTGTGAGCATGGCGCCCTTGGGTGTGGACTCGGTGCCGCTGGTGTAGACGATCTGCGCCAGGTCGAAACTGCCCAGGTCCACTTCGGGCAGCGGGTCAGCGCAGGCGGCGAGGTGGTCGAAGCGGTGCATGGCAGGGTCGGGCTCGCTGGCGTCTTCGCTGGGCAGCCAGATGTAGCGCTCCACGGCGGTGTCCAACGCCGCGGCCTCGCGGGCGAGGGCGGCCAGGCCGCTGTCGGTGGCGAGGGTTTTGGCGCCCGCGTGGCGCAGGATGTAGGCGACCTCATCGGCCTTGAGCATGAAGTTGATCGGCACCATCACCGCGCCGCGGCGCGCCAGGGCGAAGCGCAGCGCCGCGAAGCCATGGGAATTGCGCGCCAGCACAGCCACCTTGTCTCCCTCGGCCACACCCAGGTGCGCCAGCCCGGCGGCCAGGCGGCTGACCAGGGCGTCGAAGTCGGCATAGGTCCAGGTGGTGTCACCGCAGACGATGGCTGTCTTGTTCGGCAAGCGCACGGCGGTGCGGTGCAGGGCGTCGGCGATGGTCTGGCGGCGCACCACCGGCGGAAGGGGCAAGGACATGAATGGGCTCCTGAAGGGATGTGCATGGACGTGCACCAGTGGTTCGATTGAAGCCCATCTCCAGGCTTTGGCCATGCGCGTTTCCACCAGCCCGCTGTCACCTTTGCACACGCCGTTGTCCCCAAGTCTTCACACACCTCGGACTATCATCGAACGATGAACCCCGTCACTGCCAGCCAGACCCTCATGACCCGCTGGGGTCAGCGGGTGCGCAGCACCTGGATCACGTGGTGGCAGGTGGTCATGCTGGGTGCGCAGATTCTTGTGATGGCGCTCACGCCGTCGAGCTATGCCAGCGGTCCGCGTCGCCATGGCGTGCTGTTGCATGTCTACACAGCCACCGCGCCGCTGCTCACCGGGTTTCTCGTGCTCTCGGCGCTCATCAGCCTGGTGCTGATCCGCATCGTGGTGGCCACGGCTTACAGCTACGGCCTCTCGCAGTACACGCTGGAGGTGCTGGTGCGCACGCTGGTGCTTGAACTCATTCCGCTGTACGCGGCCATGTTTGTCGCGCTGCGCTACGCCATGCCGGGTGCACAGTGGGTGCGCGAGCAGTTGTCCAGCCAACAGCGCGCTGGCCAGGCGCCGGGCGAGGGTGTGTTGCTGGCCACCGAGCTGTTGCCGCGCGCCCTGGCTGCCGTCTTCTCGGTGCTCATGCTCGCGGCCCTGAGCTGCGTGATCGCGCTGGTGCTGACCTACCTGACCGTCTATGGGTTCTCACAGTGGGGGTTGCCCGGCTACACCCGCAGCGTGGGCCAGGTGTTCACCCCCGCCGTCACCTTGATCTTTTCGCTCAAGACGCTGTTTTTCAGTCTGGCCGTGGCGGTGGTGCCGCTGGCCGGCAGCGCTCAGCAGGACGCCCAGGGCCAGTACGCCCAGCGCAGCGACATCTCCGAATTTGCCCGTCTGTTTTCCGTGGTTCTGCTGATCGAAGTGGTCTCGCTGGTGGGCAACTATTACTGAAGAACATGAACCCCACGACCGACGATCCCGTGCCTGTGAAGAACCTCGAGTTCAAGGCTGCGCTGCTGCTGGTTGCCATGGTCCTGCTGGTGATCGGTTCGGGCCTGTATGTGATGTTTGCGCGCGGCATGTTCGAGGACACACAGCGCCTGGTGCTGATCTCCGACGACTCCGAAGGTGTGGTGGTGGGCATGGACATGACCTTTGCCGGTTTTGCCATCGGGCGCGTGGCGCGCATCGAGCTGGGCAACGACGGCGCGGCGCGCATCCTCATCGATGTGCCGAGCAAGGACGCGAAGTGGCTGCGCACCTCGAGCATTTTCACCATGGAGCGCGGCCTGGTGGGCGGTACGCGCATACGCGCCTACAGCGGCGTGCTGGACGACCCGGCGCTACCCGATGGCGCCGAGAGAGGTGTGCTGCGCGGGGACACGGCGGCCGAAATCCCGAAGCTGGCGGCGAGCATGCGCGAGGTGCTGGAGAACGTGGCCGCGCTCACGAAAAAAGACGCCGCACTCGATGCCGCACTGACCAATGTGCAAACCGCCACGGAAAGGCTGAAGGGTCCGCAGGGCGCCATGGGCGTGCTCATGGGCAACGAAGAAGACGCGAAAAAGCTGGTGCTCACCATCGAGCGCGCGAACGCCTTGCTGGCGCGCGCCGACACACTCACGGCGCGCATGGACAGCCTGGTGAGCAATGCCAACAAGCAGGTGTTTGGCCAGGGCACCGACCAGGGCGGTCTGGTGGCCGATGCCCGCGTGACCGTGCAGCAGCTCAATGGCCTGCTGGCCGAGGCGCGCACCAGCTTGCAGAAGGTGGACGCGGTGCTGGTCGAAGCGCAGGGCATTGCCAGCAACACCCGCGAGGCCACCACCGATCTCGGTGTGTTGCGCGGCGAAGTCGAGTCCAGTCTGCGCAAGGTGGACGGGCTCATCAACGACATCAACCGCAAGTGGCCGTTTGCGCGCGATACCGAGATAAAACTCCCATGAAGACAAGCCTCTTGATTTTTGTGGGCACGCTGATGGCGCTCAGTGGCTGCTCCAGCAACCCACCCCCGCCCCAGTGGCCAGCCGAAGCCAAGGGCAGCAGCGAACGCGCCACCGAGGCCTGGCTCAGTGGCAACAGCCGCATTGAAGCAGCGGAGTTCAACCGGGCGCGCGCCGAGGTGGCGCGCACGGGGCAGGTGGCTTTGGTGGCGCGGTTGGAGCTGCTGCGCTGCGCCACGCGGGTGGCCAGTCTGGTGGTGGAGCCTTGCGCCGGTTTTGATGCGCAGGCGCAGGACGCTGCACCGGCCGAGCAGGCCTACGCCCGGTATCTGGCAGGCACCGCTCAGGCCGCGGATGCAGCGCTGTTGCCCGAGGCGCACCGCCCTCTGATCGGCAACCCGGCGCCTGGTGCGGCATTGGCCTCGATCAAGGACCCACTCTCACAACTGGTGGCCGCCGGCGTTCTGTTTCGCAGTGGGCGTGTCACGCCCGGTGTGATCGCGCAAGCTGTCGAGACTGCGTCGGCGCGCGGCTGGCGCCGGCCCTTGCTGGCCTGGTTGCAAGTGCAGCAGCAACGCGCACAGGCTGCGGGCGATGCCAGGACCGCCGCCGCATTGCAGCGGCGCATCGACCTGGTGGCGCCGCCTCGCTGATCAGCGCATCGGGATCGTGGTGCCGGCGGGTAGCGGCACAGCGGTGATGCTGTTGTCGGGTGAGCCTTCGATGACACGGTCGGAGTAGCTGAGGTAGACCAGGGTGTTGCGGGTCTTGTCGACCATGCGTACCACTTGCAGCTTCTTGAACAGGAACGACGTGCGCTCGGTGAACACCACCTCCTGCTGTTTCATGGGGTCGCCCACAAACGACACGGCACCCACCTGCTTGCATTCGATGCTGGCGTCCGACGTGTCCTCGGCCAGGCCCAGCCCGCCCTTGATGCCACCGGTCTTGGCGCGCGACACGTAGCAGGTGACACCCTTGACCTTGGGATCGTCAAAGGCTTCGACCACGATCTTGTGGTCGGGCCCGAACAGCTTGAACACCGTGTCCACCTCGCCGATGGCTTGTGCATGCACCGCCGAGGTTGCGAAGAGCAGACCCAGCACGAGGCCAGGCGCGGAGATGGGAGAGTGCAACGGGTTCATGGTGACTTTCAAAAAGGGGAGGTTGATCAGGTACCGGCCAGAGGCCGCAGCACGCCGAGGGCAAAAGGCAGGCTCGCGATGCCCAGCAAGGTGGACAGCGTGACCAGGCCGGCCACGTAAGGCCCGTTGTAGCCCATGCGCGCGGCCAGCACATAACAGCTGGAGGCGGTGGGCACTGCCGAGAACATGAGCAGGATGGTGGTCTGGGTCGGATCGAGCCGGAACAGCAGCGCCAAGCCAAGCGCCATGACCGGCATGCCCAGGTGCTTCACCGCCAGCACCAGGCCACCCAGCGTCTTGGCACTGGCCAGCATGCCGAACTGCATGCCCGCACCCGCAGCCATGAGGCCGAGCGCCAGCGAGGCCTGACCGATGCGGTTGACCGTGGGCTCCAGCCAGAACGGCATGGAAAAACCCATCAGGTTGGCCACCAGCCCCGAGACCGTGCCCACGATGAGCGGGTTGCGCAGCAGCTCGCGAAGAAAACCCTTGTTGGCGTGGCGTGCCATGGGCCACACCGCGCCCACGTTGAACAGCGGCACGCACACGCCGATGAGCACCGCGATCATCAGCAAGCCGGGCGCCCCGGCCACTTTCTCGGCCAGGGCGAGCGCAATGAAGGAGTTGAAGCGAAAGCCCACCTGCGCGCTGGCCGCGTGCAGGCGCACGTCGAGGTGTTTGCCGATCCACGGCCAGTGGGGCAGCGAGTACGACAACGCGATGCCGCACAACCCCAGCGAGATGCCGGCACCCATGAGGCTGGAAGCCAGACTCAGATCAAGCGGGCTCTTCACGATGCTGTGGAACAGCAGCACCGGAAACAGAAAGTAATACACCAGGCTCTCGACCTGCTCCCACACTTTGCGGTTGAGGGCTGTGAAGCGGCACACGAGGTAGCCACAGAGGATGAGCGAAAAGTCGGGGAAGAGCAGTTGGGCGAAATTCACGTGGTGAGCATAGCGCGCCCCCAGGTCATGCCGGGGGTTTCCACTTATGTAGTTGTCCCATGTTCAGGCGGTTGCCCAGCAGCTACATTGCAGACTCGCAACGCGCGACCGCATCCTGCTCGCGCGCTTCAGGCCGACCCCGGCCTGCCTTCATCGATGTCCCAAGCAAGGAGCAAATTCCATGGTTTCTCGTCGTCAACTGGTTGCAATCGGTCTGGCTTCTGCCACGGTGGTGGTGGGTGGTTCCGCCTGGGCCCAGGCGTATCCCAACAAGGTCGTTCGCCTGCAGGTTCCGTTTGCACCGGGCGGCACCACCGACATCATTGCGCGTGTCATGTCGGAGCCGTTGAGCAAATCGCTGGGCCAGAACGTGATCGTGGAAAACAAGGCCGGTGGCGGCGGTGTGGTGGGTGCGCTTGAACTCTCGCGTGCGGCTGCCGACGGTTACATCCTGGGCATGGCCACGGTGTCCACCACCGCAGCCAACCCGGCGATCAACACCAAGATTCCCTACAACACGCTCACCGACTTCACGCCCATCATCAACATCGCGGCCACGCCCAACGTGATTGCTGTGCACCCCAGCTTTCCGGCCAAGGACTACAAGGGTTTTGTGGCCGAGCTGAAGAAGAACCCGGGCAAGTACAGCTATGCGAGCTCAGGCACCGGCGGCATCGGCCATTTGCAGACCGAGCTGTTCAAGAGCCTGACCAACACCTTCATCACACACATTCCCTACCGTGGTGCGGGCCCTGCGCTCAACGACACCGTGGGTGGCCAGGTGCCGATCATTTTTGACAACCTGCCCTCCGCGTTGCCCTTCATCCGCGACGGCCGCCTGATCGCCATCGTGGTGGCCGCGCCTCAGCGCGTGCCCAGCATGCCCAATGTGCCCACCTTCAAGGAAGTCGGTCTGGAGCCCGTGAACCGCATGGCCTATTACGGTTTGATTGGTCCCAAGGGTCTGCCGCAAGAGGTGGTGGACAAGATCTCCAGCGCGACCCGTCAGGCGCTGAACGACCCCGCCATCAAGAAGCGCGTGGAAGACACGGGCTCTCTGATCGTGGCCAACACCCCCGCAGAGTTCTCCGCGCAGATCAAGGCCGAGTTCGAGGTCTACAAGGACGTGGTCGCCAAGCAGAAGCTCAAGCTGGAGTGATGGACCCGGCCCTGGCATCGACCAGCGAGGACCTTGCCGGGGCTTTTGTCGACGCGCTCTGGCTCGAAGAGGGTCTCTCGCGCAACACGCTGGACGCGTACCGGCGCGATCTGGTCTTGCTGGGCCAGTGGCTGGCAGGCCAGGGCAAAACCTTGCCCGAGACCACCGAGGCCGACCTCAACGGCTATTTCAGCGAGCGTCACAGCCAGACGCGCGCCACCACCGCCAACCGCCGGCTCACGGTGTTCAAGCGTTACTTTCGCTGGGCGCTGCGCGAACGTTTCATCACCGCAGACCCCACGCTGCGCCTCTCGCCGGCACGCCAGCCGATGCGCGTGCCCAAGACGATGTCAGAGGCGCAGGTGGAGGCATTGCTCAACGCGCCCGACGTGAGCACGCCGCTGGGCTTGCGGGACCGTTGCATGCTCGAGCTCATTTACGCCAGCGGTCTGCGCGTGAGCGAGTTGGTGACGCTCAAGACCTGGCACGTGGCCATGAACGAGCAGGTGCTGCGCATCACCGGCAAGGGCAACAAGGAGCGGCTGGTGCCGTTTGGCCAGGTGGCCGGACAGTGGTTGCAGCGCTACCTGGGCCAGGCGCGTGGCGAGATCCTGAACGGGCTGCAGAGCGAAGACCTGTTCGTCACCTCGCGCGGATCGCGCGCGGGCGAAGCCATGACGCGCGCCATGTTCTGGCAGTTGGTGAAGAAGTACGCGCTCGCAGCCGGCATCACCGCACCCATTTCGCCCCACACCTTGCGTCACGCGTTCGCCACCCACCTGCTCAACCACGGTGCCGATTTGCGCGCGGTGCAGATGCTGCTCGGCCATGCCGACATCTCCACCACCACCATCTACACCCATGTGGCCCGCGAGCGCCTCAAGACCATCGTGGCGCAGCACCATCCAAGGGGGTGAGGGCTTCGACAGGCTGAGCCCGAACGGTGGGTTCTGCGAAAGCGGTTACTGCTTTCCCCAGAGCTGCTGCAGACGCGCATCGCGGCCACAACTCGTGCGGTAGTACTTGTAGCGCACCGGGTTCTTCAGGTAGTAGTCCTGGTGGTAGTCCTCGGCCGCGTAAAACGTGCTGGCGGGCACGACCTGCGTGACGATGGGCTCCTTGAACGGCTTGCTTTTTTCCAGTGCGGCCAGCGAACGTTTCACCACGTCCGCCTGCGCCGCATCGTGCGTGAAGATGGCCGTGCGGTAGGGGTTTCCGGTGTCGCAGAACTGGCGGTCTTTGGTGGTCGGGTCGATGGTGCGCCAGAACTTCTCCACCAGCGTTGCGTAGCTCACCTTGGCCGGGTCGAACACAATTTCCACCGCTTCGGCGTGGCCCGTTCCGTTGCGAGACACCTGCTGGTAGGTGGGGTTGGCTGTCGTGCCGCCGATGTAGCCCGAGGTGGTGGACAGCACGCCGGGGATCTTGTCGAAGTCGGCCTCCACGCACCAGAAGCAGCCGCCGGCAAACGTGGCCTTTGCGGTGACGGTGGGGACCGTGGGGGCGGTTTGTGCATGGGCGGCGCCCGCAGACAGCAGCACCGACGCCAGCCAACCGAACAGCATGCGCCCGTTCATGCGGCCGCCTTGAAGGTGAGCGCCACGCCGTTGTTGCAATAGCGTTTGCCGCTGGGTTTGGGTCCGTCGTTGAACACATGGCCCTGATGGCCGTCGCAGCGCACGCAGTGGTATTCGGTGCGCGGAAAGATCGCCTTGTAGTCGGTCCTGGTGCCCAGCGCGCCGGCCAGCGGCGTGTGAAAGCTCGGCCAGCCGGTGCCGCTCTCGTACTTGGTGTCGGACGAGAACAGCGGCAGATCGCATCCCGCGCAGTGGTAGGTGCCTTTGCGCTTCTCGGCGTTGAACGGGCTGCTGCCCGGGCGCTCCGTGCCTTCTTCGCGCAGCACGTCGAATTGGGCGGGCGTCAGGCGCTTTTTCCACTCGGCTTCGCTGAGCTTCCAGGGATCGGTGGCGGCAACAGCTTGAACCACAGGAGCGGCGGCCTGTGAGCCCAGGCCGAGCAATGAGAGCAGTTTCATGGTCTGGCGGCGGTTGAGGGTGGACGGTATGTTCATGCACGTGAGTCGACCACAACCAGGATTCCTTACACGGCCCCGCAGGTACTCGGTGTAAAGACGCGGTTACGTCTGCGCCATTCGCTGGCGCCGCGCTGCGTCTTCGTCGCGCGCATCGTCGATCTCGCGCATCACGCTGCCCAGGTCCACCGTGCCCGGTGCGCGCTCGTAGCGGCCGGTGAGCGGTGTGTCGTTGGTCAGCAGGCCGCTCTGGTACAGGCTCCAGATCTCGGCACCGAACTGCGTCTTGCGCAGCTCGGGTGCGAACTGGCCAAAGAAGTCGCGCAGGTTGGCCACGTCGCGCAGCAACATGCGCTGGGCGTGGTTGTTGCCGGCGGCGTCCACCGCCTGGGGCAGGTCGATGATCACGGGAAAGTCGTCGCTGCCTTCTTCGCCCGAATGCGCCAGCAGGATGTTGAACTCCGACAAATCGCCGTGCACCACGCCCGCGCACAGCATGCGCACCACCTCGCCAACGAGCGTGGCGTGGTGTTGGCGAGCTTGTTCGGGCGTGAAAGATACGTCGTTGAGGCGCGGCGCCGCGTCGCCGTGAGCATCGGTCACCAGCTCCATGAGCAGCACACCGTCGGCAAAGTTGAAGGGCTGTGGCACCCGCACGCCGGCGGCGGCCAGGCGGTAGAGTGCGTCCACCTCGGCGCTTTGCCATGCGGCTTCTTGCGATTCACGGCCGAACTTCGTGCCCTTGGCCATGGCGCGTGCCTGGCGCGAGTTCTTCACCTTGCGGTTCTCGGTGTAGTCCACCGCCTGGCGAAAGCTGCGGTTGTTCGCTTCCTTGTAGATCTTGGCGCAGCGTGTTTCGTCACCACAGCGCACCACGTAGACCATGGCTTCCTTGCCACTCATGAGCTGGCGCACCACGGTGTCGATGAGACCCTCTTCAACGAGGGATTGCAGTCGGGGAGGGGCTTTCATCGAGTGATTGTGCGCCCCGGCCTCATCAGCACTTCAGAGCGGCTTGAGAACGAAGCCGATCACCAGGCCGGCGTCGGTCACGGTGATCGTGCCCGGCTGCATGCCCATGGCATCGGCCATGCGCAGGTCTTGCGGCTGCAGGCGGTGCAGAACCACTTCCCTCAGCGATTGTTCGGCCAGCGCGGGGGCGTAGGTGTTGAGCAGTTCCACCACGCCGGGTTGCAAGGTGGGGAAGCGCAGGCGGTCGATGCGCAACTGGTGCGCGCGCAGCGTGCGGTCGCTGGACTCATAGCGCAGCGCAAAGTCCAGGTCAAAGGTGCCGTGGTGGCTGCGGTTGAGTGCGGGGCCGGCGGCGTCCACCACCATCGCGGCACGCAGGCGGTTCTGCGCGGGCAGCAGGCTCAGGGTGGGAGGTTGCAAGTCGAGGTTGAGCAGCCCCTGCACCGGGTAACGCATGGGGAAACGTTCGGCTACCGAGCGCTGCAGCACGGCGGTCGGCACAGCAACGCCAGGAGGCTTGCCAGGCGGGTCATTCACCTCGGGCGAAGCGGCCCAAGCGAGGTTGCCGAGCGATCCGCACACAGCGGCTGAAAGGAAAAATCTGCGTTGCATAGGCGAGGTGGGAGTCCGTCCGGGCCCATGCGTTCAGCGCAAATGGTCTCTATTTGTAGAAGACCTCGACCCGACCCTTGAGCTGGATCAGCAACGGCTGGCCCTTGCGGTCCAGCGTCTTGCCCGAGGGCACCTTCACCCAGCCTTCGCTGATGCAGTACTCGGACACGTCGAAGCGCTCCTTGTCGTTGAATCGTATGCCGATGTCGTGCTCGAACACGGCGGCAACGTGGTGCGGGCTTCGTGCGTCGATGGAGAGGCGGTCGGGAAGCGGGGGCGGGGTGGTGGGGGTGGTGTCGCTCATGATCTGATTGTCTGGCAGTTGTTGTGAAAGGAGGCGCGGATGCAAGGCGTTGTCGGGAGAATTCAGTCTTCCAGCACCCGCACCTTCACGCTCTTGCCCTTGATGCGTCCATCGTTGAGCCGGCTCGCCACTTGCTGCGCAATCTCGCGGTCCACGGCCACGTAGGTCGACCATTCGTTCACGTTGATCTTGCCCACCTGCTCCCGGGTGTAGCCGAGGTCGGCCGTGAGTGCACCGAGCACGTCGCCAGGGCGGATCTTTTCCTTGCGCCCACCCTGGATGTGCAGCGTGACCATGGGCGGCACCAGCGGGCCTTTGCCTGGCCACTTCGATTCGCGGCCCTGCAGCTGCTCGATCTTGCCCACGCTGCCCATCTCGTCCATGCTGACCAGGTTGAGCGCCAGGCCGCTTTCGCCTGCGCGGCCGGTGCGGCCGATGCGGTGGATGTGCACCTCGGCGTCGGGCGTCACGTCCACGTTGATCACGGCCGCCAGGCTGGCAATGTCCAGGCCGCGCGCGGCCACGTCGGTGGCCACGAGCACCGAGCAGCTGCGGTTGGAAAAACGCACCAGCACCTGGTCGCGCTCGCGCTGCTCCAGCTCGCCAAACAGCGCCAGCGCGCTGATGCCTTGGGCTTGCAAGACGGCCACGAGGTCGCGGCACTGCGCTTTGGTGTTGCAAAAAGCGAGCGTGCTGGCCGGGCGAAAGTGCGCGAGCAGCTTGCTCACCGCGTCAAGCCGCTCGGTGTCCTTCACCTCGTACCAGCGCTGCTCGATCTGCGCACCCGCATGCTGCGCCTCCACCTTCACCGTGACTGGCTCGCGCATGAACTGCGCGCTGAGTTTGGCAATGCCTTCGGGGTAGGTGGCGGAGAACAGCAGGGTCTGGCGTGTCTTGGGGCACTGCTTGGCCACGGTCACGATGTCGTCGAAGAAGCCCATGTCGAGCATGCGGTCGGCCTCGTCCAGCACGAGGGTGTTGAGCGCGTCCAGCGGCAGGCTGCCGCGCTCCAGGTGGTCCATGATGCGGCCGGGTGTGCCCACCACGATGTGCGCGCCGTGCTCCAGTGTGGCCAGCTGCCCGCGCAGCGGCACGCCGCCGCAGAGCGTGACGACCTTGATGTTGTCTTCGGCCCGCGCGAGGCGGCGGATCTCGGTGGTGACCTGGTCGGCCAGCTCGCGCGTGGGGCACAGCACCAGGGTTTGCACCGCAAAGCGGCGGGCGTTGAGGTTGGCCAGCAGGGTCAGGGCAAAGGCTGCGGTCTTGCCGCTGCCGGTCTTGGCCTGGGCAATGATGTCTTTGCCCAGCAGCGCGGGCGGCAGCGCTGCGGCCTGGATCGGGGTCATCTCGGTGTAGCCCAGCTGTTCCAGGTTGGCCAGCGTGGCGGGAGAGAGGGGGAGGGTGCTGAAAGCGGTCGGGGATGCAGAGGTCATCCCCGATTATCGGGGCTCATGCCTCGTGCATCGCGGCCAGCTCGGCTTCGCTGAACCCCGCCGCCCGTCGCGCTGGCTCGTTGAACGGCGGCTTCAGGCGCGGGGCCGAGTGCTCGCGTGCCAGACGGCGGTAATGCGCCAGCGGCTCAATGCCCTGCCGGGCGCACAGCCAGCCATACCAGCGGTTGCCCACCGCCACGTGGCCGACTTCGTCGCGCAGGATCACGTCGAGGATCTCGACCGCCCGCAGCGCGGCGGGCGTGCCGACCTTGCGCAGACGGGCTTGCATGGGCGGCGTGGCGTCCAGGCCGCGCGCTTCCATGGTGCGCGGCACCAGGGCCATGCGCGCTGTCACATCGTGTTGTGTGCGAATGCACATTTCCCACAGGCTGTTGTGCGCTGCGAAGTCGCCGTAGTCGTGGCCCAGGCCCTGCAGGTGCGCGCGCAGCAAGCCGAAATGAATGGCTTCCTCGTGTGCCACCTGAAGCCAGTCGGTGTAGTAGTCGGCCGGCATGTCGGAGAAACGCCAGACGGCGTCAAGGGCCAGATTGATCGCATTGAACTCGATGTGCGCCACCGCGTGCAGCAGCATGGCCAGGCCTTCGGGCGTGAAGGGGGAGCGCTGGGGCACCTCGACCGGTGCGATGAGCGCGGGTTGCGCCGGCCGCCCGGGAAGGGGTGTGGTGGCGTCCGGGCTCAGGTGCTCGACCGTGTCCAGATGCGTACGGCCCGCCTGCCAGGCCTCAAAGAGTTCGTGCGTGGCCGTGACTTTTTGGGCGGGATCGCTGGTGCACAGCGCCTGCAAGGCCTGCGCGCGCAGGGAAACGAGAGGCGGTGGCGACAGTGCGGCGGGGGCTTGCATCCCTACAATTCTAGGGAGCAACCCACATCAGCCACAGGAGACAACACACATGGCCCTTTACGAACTTGACGGCATGGCACCCCAGGTGGCCGCCTCGGCCTGGGTAGCCGACAACGCACAGGTCATCGGCAACGTGCTCCTGCACGAAGACAGCAGCGTGTGGTTTGGCGCCACGCTGCGAGGCGACACCGAAACCATCACGGTCGGGCGAGGCAGCAACATCCAGGACGGCAGCGTGCTGCACGCCGATATCGGGTTCCCCATGACCATGGGCGAGAACGTGACGGTGGGCCACCAGGTCATGCTGCACGGCTGCACCATCGGCGACGGCACGCTGATCGGTATCGGAGCGGTGGTGCTCAACGGCGCAAAGATCGGCAAACACTGCCTGGTGGGCGCGGGTTCGCTGGTGACCGAAGGCAAGGAGTTTCCCGACGGCAGCATGATCCTGGGCAGCCCGGCGAAGGCCGTCAAGTCGCTCACGCCCGAGCAGATCGAAGGCCTGCGCATGAGCGCGAAGCACTACACCGACAACGCTGCGCGCTACCGCAAGACCTTGAAAAAGATCGCCTGAACCCGATCTGCCACGATTGCGTTTTCTGAACGATCCCTGAAAGTCCCGCTTGTCCGAACTCCACAAATTCGTCTTTGAAGGCCTGCCGGTGCGCGGCATGCTCGTGCGCCTGACCGATGCCTGGCAAGAGATCTTGCAGCGCCACAAAGACGGTGGCGGCTATCCCGCGGCCGTGACCGAGCTGCTGGG
>LNFM01006863.1_pt1 | contig 18370 bp, 16 predicted proteins | sample 596031 | NCBI WGS metagenome assembly LNFM01 (sample SAMN04254537, study PRJNA301005) | activated carbon metagenome | isolation source: dual media filters at the Ann Arbor, Michigan drinking water treatment plant | place: USA: Ann Arbor | reverse complement strand
AGCCATATTCTCAACCCCTCCTCTCGAGGGGGAGGGGCAGGGGGGGGGCGGAGCTTCGCCCGCCGGCGGTCGCAAGCGACGGCAACTGAAACGCCCAACGGTCCAACGCCTCGGCATACCGCCACACCAGCGCCAGCGGGATTAGCCACGCGATCCACGACGCCGCCGCGTAAATCGGCTCGAACGGCAGCTCCAATAAAATCGCCGAACCCGTGATCAAACGGAACCAAACCGCCCCCGTCGTCACCGCCGCCATGGCCAGCATGAGGTGAGCATGACGCCCCCGGTCGCCGCGCCGGATCGACACCACCGCCGCATAGAAGAGCCACAACCACACAATCCCCTGCACGAAAAAACCCGCCCGCGACGGCCACCACGAATAACTGAATATGGCGACGGGCAGCGCGGTCAGCCCTCCCACCACCACGAAAGCGCCCAACGTCCATCCGATTTTGCGGTGAAGCTCAGGTTTGAAGCGAAGGCTGAGCGCAACAGGTAACAGCAGCAACACGATCGCCGACGCCAGCATGTGCACGCGGAACACGACCGGCAGCCGCCGGTCCACCAGCGACATCTCGAAAGGAAGTGCAATGGCCCCCGTCCCCGATCCCAACGCCACCACCGCCACGATCAGCGACAGCATGAGCGCCGCCGCGATCCCAATGCGCGCAGCCCATGTCAGACGAGGTTCAGCGAGGGCAGGGGTGGGGAGCATGGTCTCGCGCATCATGGTGGGCATCACAGGCGCTATCGTCGGCGCGCTCTGTGGCGTCACTGCGGCAGTCCTCGCCACCACCAGCGTGCTAGCCGGTGAAATGCCAAAGGCAAAACCCGTCGCGGTCGCAGCACTCAGCACGCCCTCGCTCGCCGGCCGCTGGAGCGGCACGCCCCACGTCATCCGCAACGACGCATCGCGCTGCACAGACGGCGACTGCAAACTCGTCCTCGATATCGTGGCCTGCGCCAGCGGCTGGTGCGCCATCGAAGTCGACCGCGCGAACGCCTGCGCCACCGAGGTGATGCAACTCACGACCCACAGCGACACCAAACGCAAAGACGCCTTCGAAGGCAAACTCTCACTCGGCAAGGACACGCAGAATTACGTCATCGACGCGCATCTCATGGCCGCCGAAGACGACACCCCAGCCATGCTCGAACTCGTCGGCGACACCGGCCCCGAATTCCGCTGGTTCCGCCGCTCCTTTCCCTTCCACGCCGCCCTGGCCCGCGTCGGCGACGCCGTCTGCAAATCGTCAGAAAAACCGCTGAGCTAAAGCGCGCAGCGCCCTACCCACCGTCACCCCCGCGTCGATGCGGAGCATCGCAAACAACCAGTGCCGGGAGCCCATCCAAGAACGAACCGAGGAGCACGTCCCCTCGCTCGGTGGCTAACCGGCACCCTGTATGGATCCACGCCTGCGCGGGGATGACGGAGAAGCGTCGCGAACTTGCAACGCAATGTATGGCCCACCTACCCCCGCCGCCCCATCCACAGCGCCACGGCCACCCCAAGCACCGCGCCGAGCGGACCGGTCGCGAACGCGGCCGTCATTGCCGCTTCCAAGTCCTTGTCGTGCATGTTCCCCGAAAACACCTGCACACCGGCGTATCCCGCGATTGCGCCGAGCGCGTAGCCAACGGCCAACCCCAATGCCACCCGCAAAACCAAATGCATGATCGCCTCCACCCCACGTGCCGTCCCGACTGAAGCGCGCGCCCCTCCCGCCGTCAACGCACGTCCACTTCCCGCCATGCTCGCCGTTCTCTATGGTGGCGCCGTGGGGCAGGGGCCGCAAGGCCAGAGGCACGGGGATAAGACGACCGCATGCGCGTGATCCTGAACCTCATCCTGATCCTGTTCGAGATCGCCGCCTGCGCAGCCGTCGCCTGGGCCGGCCTCCACCATCCTGTCCTGTTCGCGCTTGGAACCGGGCTCCTCGCCTTCGCACTCGGGCTGCGCCTGGAGGTCCTGCGGCTTCGCAACGAAATGCCGTTCTACTTCGGCCCCGGCAATTCGCTGCGCGGCCTGTTCGTCCCTGTCATCGGATTTGGCGAAGCCCTCTTCAAAGGCCTGCTCGCCGGCGTCGCAGCCCTCTTCACATTCTCCGGCACCGACCAGGGCCGCCTGTTCTGGGTCGCCGTCGCTTTTGGGCTGACGATCTACGCCGGCGCCGGCCTCCTGCGCCTCCTCGCCCTCAAATTCGACGCCCGGCCCGAGCGGTGGGGCTTCTTCCGCCTCGGCCCGCCGCTGGGGCTTCTCTTCTCCGCCATGATCGCGTTTTTGGCCCTCTACGGCCTCGTCCCGTCGCCCACCGTCGGCGACATCGGCTGGACCATCGTCTGGGAAATGCCAAAAATTCCCACCGTCGAGCAGACCAGCGAACTGTTTTTCCGCCTCAAGCAAGCTTTCGACGATTTTATTGTCACCTTATTGTCCGCTTATATGCCGACCTCATCGGCAAGAGCGATTGGCATTATCGTTAGCGTCAATGTATTGGCCGGCTTCGTGGCCTCTCTGTACGCGGCTGTCGTTGCCGGCATCGTGCGCCGTCTCGAACCGCGATAAGCGCCACCTCGCGCCAATCACCCCGGCGGAGACCCTGCAAAGCAACAATTGAAAAAGAGCCCATGCAACCCCGCACCTTCACTGGCGACCTCGTTCTCGGCATCCTCATTCTCGCGTTCGTGTTCGCTGCGTTGATTGCACTGTCGTATGCCATTTCAGCCCTAAGCCCAGCGCTGGGCCCGCCCGTCGCCAACGTGCTGTGGGCAGGGGCGCTCATCGCCATGGCCGTCATCGCGACACGGGCCGAGCGCTGGGGACGCGCCGCAGCCCCCGTCGCCTTCATTGCGCTGTGGGCGGCCGGCGCCCAAATCAACGCCGGGCTCCTCTCCGCCCAAACCGGAACCCGCGACGGCCTGACCCACGTTCCCGACGTCCGCCCCGTCACACGCCTGATCGTCAACGCCTCCTACGGTCTGCCGATCGATCCCACCCGCTCCGGCGGCGTCGCGGTCGCCCGCTACGACGAATGCAGCGCCTGGTGCCGCGATTTGATCCTAAAGCAAGGCATGGGCTCGGTTGTCCTCTGGACGCCCAAACCTGATGCTCCAACCGCCCGCACACTCTTTCGCAAGGGCGGGGCAGGGGAGTGCACCGGCGCTGAGCCCTGCATCGTCGAAGAACCCGCCGAAGCGTTCCCCGACGGACTGATGATCGAAATGGGCGATGAAGCCGGCCCCGCGCCCAGCAACAATCTGTGCTGCCCGGTGGCCGTGATATCGAAAATCGAAGGTGGCAACAAAACCGTTTTGAAGTCCTATCGTCAGGGCCTCAATCTGGCGATCATGCCGCTGCCCGTCATTGCCGCCACCGGCAAGCCCTTCGAAACGCCGCCCGTGATGCAAAGCAACGTCGCCCTCGGACCGCCCCTGCGGTTCGATACGCTCATCGAAGCTTTGCTCAACACCCAGCTGTCCTGGAAGTAGCCGCACCAGCCGGACGGCCGCACCGCGCAAGCGTCTTCGGCATCGCACACACCGACGGGGACCAGGGAAACCCCAGCCCCCTCCCGCTCAAACCGCCATTCGCATAATATATATTATGGAAAATAGAGGTAAAGCTCAAAGCGAGATCAGAAAGCTAGACTACCGGCGCTACCCGCTGCCTCACCCCTTCTCGTGGTGATCTGCCACGAACCGGTCGAGCAACCGCACGCCCCAACCCGAACCCCAACTCGTGTTGATGTCCGAGCGGCCCGAATCCATCGCCGTGCCGGCCACGTCCAGATGCGCCCACGGCGTGTCCTTGATGAAGCGCTCCAGGAATGCGGCGGCCGTGCACGAACCCGCCCAGCGCCCGCCGATGTTCTTGATGTCCGCCGTCTTGCCGTCGATCATCCGGTGAAACGCCTTGTCGAGCGGCATCCTCCACAGCTTCTCCCCTGTTGCCTTCGACGCCGACATCAGATCGCCTGCCAGCTTGTCGTCGTTGGCAAAGAGCCCCGCGTATTCCTTTCCGAGCGCGATCATGATCGCGCCCGTGAGCGTCGCCAGATCGACGATCAGCTTGGGCTTATAACGCTCCTGCGCATACCAAAGCACATCCGCCAGCACCAAGCGGCCTTCCGCGTCCGTGTTGAGGATCTCGACTGTCTGACCCGACATCGACGTCACGATATCGCCCGGACGGATCGCATTCCCCGACACCATGTTCTCGACGAGGCCAATGATGCCGACCGCATTCACGTTTGCCTTGCGCTCGGCCAGTGCCGACATCAGACCGACCACGGCAGCCGCCCCGCCCATGTCGCCCTTCATGTCTTCCATGCCGCCCGCCGGCTTGATCGAATACCCGCCGGTGTCGAACACCACGCCCTTGCCGACGAAACACACCGGCTTGGTGCGCTTCGATTTGGCGCCATTCCAGTGCATGATCGCGACCCGTGACGGCCGCGCACTCCCCTGCCCCACGGCCAGCAGCGTGTTCATTTTCAAGGCCGTCAAGGCGTCCACATCGAGAATTTCGACGTCGAGCCCAACCCGCTCCAAATCCTTGACGCGCTCGGCGAATTCGACCGGCCCCAGCACGTTGGCCGGCTCATTGACGAGGTCCCGCGCCAGGATGATGCCGTTCGCCACCGCTTGCTGCCGCTGAAACGCCACCCGCGCCTTATCGGGATCCGCCGTCATGATGACGAGCTTCTGCAGCCCGTCCGGAGCCGGCGCGGCCGCCTCGCCACCCTCACCCGCAGTCGCGTTCTCATCGCCGCCGTTCTTCTTCGTCTTATATTTGTTGAACGCGTAATGGCGCAGCAGCACGCCGAACGCTATCAGCGCTGCGATATCGGCCGGCTTCTTGTCGCCGATGCCGTCGAAATCAGCGATCAGGCTCGCGCGCGGCGTTTTGCGCTGTGTGATCTGTCCGTAGCAGTAGCCGCCGAGCATGGCCCAGTCGGTATCGGTGAGATCACTCGTCTTACCCGCACCCGCAACAATCAAGCGCGCCGTATCGATCTTCGACGGAGCAAGCATCTCAAACGACGACTTCGACTTGCCCGAAAAGCCCGACGCGGCCGCCGCCTTCAGAATAAGACCACCACATTTCTGATCGAGCGCTTTGATAGCGTCACCGAGCGCCAGCTCCCCACCGGCAAACGCGACCGCCGCCGGTTCCAGTGCAGAGTTGAGAGGCGCGAACGTGATTTCGAAGGCGGACATACGGAAGGCTCCATGGCTGACTGTCGAACCCGAGCTAGGGCAAGGTCGAGGTCCTGAAGAGGGCCACAGCTGGTCACCGCGCGGCTGGCGCGGATCCAAGCCTGCATCGAGCTCGGGGAAAAAGGGAAGCGGTCTCAACGCGGGAGATTATCCGCTTCCCGCCGCCGCGCAAGTTGCCCGCGCACCTCGAACGCCGAATTGCCCAATGAGATGGGCCTGAACTGTCCCACAAGGTCGCCAAAAGCAATGTTCGCAGCGCGAAGCCAGCCCTTCGATCGGCCCAACCCTCGCTCCCGCGCCGAATTTTGGCCATGCCGGGATGCCATGTTGCGCACGCAGCCGGGGGGCTCACATCTTGACGGTTAACGCTGCCTACCGCCAAGTGACGGCCCGCCCACCAGAACCTGAGCGAGCCGGTCCCAACGCGCATGACGACGATTTTTTCGCGCTACGTATTCCGGCAGGCGGCAGGCGCGCTTCTGCTCATTTTGTCGTCGCTATCGGGCATCGTGTGGATCGCACTCGCCCTGCGCCAATTCGAGGTGGTGACCAGCCAGGGTCAGAACGCCTGGACCCTCTTGGCCATGACGACGCTGGGCGTGCCCAACCTCTTGGCTCTCATCGCGCCGTTCGCGCTCCTTATCGCCGTCATGCACACGCTGAACCGCCTCAACGGCGACAGCGAACTGATCGTCATGACTGCTTCGGGCGGCACCATCTGGATCGTCGCCCGGCCGCTGCTGCTCCTGGCCGCGATCGTTGCCACCGCGGTCACCTTCGTCAATCACATCGGCATGCCCTGGAGCCTCCGCATGCTGCGCGATTATGTCGTCGAAGTGCGCACCGATCTGCTCTCCCAGGTCCTCCAGCCGGGCAAATTCTCAAGCCCGGAGAGCGGCGTCACCTTCCACATTCGCGAACGCGCGCCCAATGGCGACATCCTGGGCCTCATCATGCACGACACGCGCACCGGAAAGAGCGCCATGTCGTACTTGGCCGAACGCGGCCATATCGTGAAGCAGGAGAGCGGCTCCTACATGATCATGAGCGGCGGCCACGTCCTCTCCCAGGACGACATTAAACAGCCCCCGCGCATCGTTGCATTCGACCGGTATGCGCTCGACCTCGACGCCTTCGACCAGAAAATCAGCGACGACAAGGATCTCCGCCCTCGCGAGCGCTACTATTCCGAACTGGTCAACCCCGATCCCGAAAGCCGCATCTACAAGCGCAATCGTGGCCAATTCCGCGCTGAACTGCACGAACGCTTCGCCAGTCCGCTCTATCCGCTGGCTTTCGTCTTCATCGCGTTGGCCGCCGCCGGCGGCGCGCAATCGACCCGCACGAACCGCACCCGCTCCATCGTGATGGGCTTTGCCGCCGGCGCCGGCCTGCGCCTTGCTGGCCTTGGTCTCAACAACCTCGTCTCCGTCAACCCTGTGATGATCCCCCTTCTTTATCTTTTGCCCCTGGGCGCCATCGCCATCAGCCTCGTGCTCATCCAGCGCGCCGGTCAGCAGCGTCCCGGTCAAAGCCGCACCAGCCGCCTTCTGGATTCGATTGGTGAGATGGCGTCCAACATCGCCGCGCGCCTCCGCCCCGGCACACCTAAACCGGCAGGGAGCACCTGATGCGCCTTCCCCGCCTTTTGCCAACCACCGTCGGCATCTACGTCGCCAAGCGATTTCTCGGCGCCATCGTGCTGACGTTCCTGGTCTGCTCCTTCCTCATCTTCGTCATCGATCTCGTCGAAATGCTCCGCCAATCCGGCAAGTATGGGGGCGTGGCCGGCTGGAAGGTTGCATGGCTCACGCTTCTGCGCCTGCCCGCCTACACCGAGTTTCTCCTCGCCTTCGGCGTCCTCGCCGGATCGATCGGCGCGCTATTGATGCTGTCGCGCAAGAGCGAACTGGCCGTCATTCGCGCCTCGGGCATGTCGGCCTGGCAGTTTCTGCGGCCTGGCCTCCTGGTCGCCTTCGTTCTCGGCGTCCTGAGCATCACGCTGTATAACCCCATGGCCGCCTCCGCGCGGGCCTATGCGGACACCTTGTTCAATCAATATTTTGGCCGCGAGGTCAACCTGTTGCAGGCGGGCAGCGCCGGCTCATGGCTGCGCCAGGATGGCCTCGACGGTCAATCCGTGTTGACCGCCGCGTCCGCCGCCCGCGGTGGCATCGAACTCACCGGCGTGAATGCCTTCGTCTTCGACACTGAAGGCCGCTTCAAGGAACGCGTCGATGCGGCCAAGGCCACCCTCCTCGACGGCTACTGGAAACTTGAAAACGTCACCGTCTCTCGCCCCGGCGAAGAACCCGTCGCCTACGGGTCCTATCTGCTCTCCACCTACCTAACCCCAGAACGCGTCTCCGATGCCCTGGGCCGGGTGATCGCCGTCTCGTTTTGGGAACTCCCCGGCCTCATCGAAGTGGCTGAAAAAGCGAAACTTTCGACCTCTAACCTGCGCCTGCAGTACGAACTGCTCCTGTCAAGGCCGTTCCTATGCGTTGTGATGGTGCTTTTGGCGGCCACTGTGTCGCTAAAGTCATTCCGCTCCGGTGGCGTCCAGACTATGGTCGTGACCGGGATGATCGGGGGCTTGGGATTCTTCCTACTGGCTGAGATTTCACGACAATTGGGCGCGGCAGGTCTTGTCGCCCCAAGGATCGCGGTCTGGTTCCCCATCACCTTGGCGCTGGTCGCCACAACAACGGTGCTTTTGCACCAGGAGGATGGCTGAGTGATGCGTGCTCTGCGGCAAGCGCAGGCATTGGAAGCAGGGAAACCGAAGACGGCTCGTCGCCTGATGGCGGCGTCGGCTGTGTTCGCGTTTGGCCTGCTCGCATCTATTGCCGGTTCGCCGATCCAGCTGATCACCGCCACGCCCGCCGCCGCCCAGCAGACTCCCAAGTCCGCATTTGCCAAGCCCAAGGACGGCATTTTCGGTAAAACGCAGAAGTTCGATGGCGGCCTGCCCTTGCACCTTCAGGCGGACGAACTCGTCTACGACAGCGAAGGCTCCAAGGTCATCGCCAAGGGCAACGTCGAGATCCAGTACGAGAATAACAATCTCACAGCTGACGAAGTCATTTACGACCAAGCCGCCAACACGCTCTCCGCCCAGGGCAATGTCGTCCTGCGTGATGCCAACGGCAACATCGTCCGCGCTGAGCGCTACACGCTCACCGATGACTTCCGTGACGGCTTCGTCCAGTCGCTGAGCGTCGTTGCCGTCGACGATTCCAAAATCTCGGCCGAGCAGGGCATCCGCCGCGACGGCAACGTCACCGAATTCAAGAACGCAAAATTCACGCCCTGCCGAACGGACGGTTCGCAGCCGCCGCTGTGGTGTATCGCGGCCTCGACTGTCACGCACGATCAGGCGGCCCAGACCATCAGCTATCAGGATGCGCAGTTCGAAATGTTTGGCGTGCCGATCTTCGGCCTGCCCTACTTCGAGCACCCCGACCCCACCGTGAAGCGCAAGTCCGGCTTCCTGGCTCCAGATATCGGCACCTCCGGCGATCTCGGTTTCTTCACCGAGATCCCTTACTATTTCGCACTCTCGCCCTCCTACGACTTCACCTTCCACCCGCGCTACATGACCGGCCAGGGCGTGCTCTGGATGGGGGATTGGCGTCAGCGGTTCGCCAACGGCCAGTACTCCGTCAAGCTTGCCGGCATCGACCAGGATGGCAGCGACTTACCCACCAATGACCCCGACCTAGACGGCTTCCGCGGCAGCATCGTCACAAGGGGCGATTTCTCGCTCGCCAGCTGGTGGCGTGCTGGATGGGACGTCACGCTGGAAACCGACGACACGTTCCGCCGCTTCTACAAGCTCGACAGCATCCTGCTGACCGACCGCATCAACAAGATCTACTTCACCGGCATGTCGGACCGGAACTACTTCGCCACCAACCTCTATCAGTTCGGCGGACTTCTACTTGACGACACGGCGCAGTCCGAAAGCCGCGTCCATCCCGTCATAGATTACAATTACATCGTGGACGCGCCCGTCGTTGGCGGCGAACTCTCGCTCGCCGGCAACGCGCTGAGCCTGTCGCGTTCCGACGGTCTGCTCGGCACGTCCGATCAGGAAATGTCGCGCGCCTCGATGGAAGTGAAGTGGCGCCGCCGCCTGACCGATCAGATGGGCATCACCTATACGCCCTTCGGCGAACTGCGCGGCGACCTCCTCCAGGTCAACAACTACCGCGACGCCGAAACCGGCCTAGCCGTCGACGACGACACAGTCGCCCGTGGCCTCGCCTCCGGTGGCGTCACAGTGGCCTATCCCTGGATTGCATCCACGGCGGGCGCCTCGCACGTTATCGAGCCGATTGGCCAGATCATCACCCGCACCGCCAACGTAGATCAGCGCGAATTCCCAGTCGAAGACGCCAAGAGCCTTGTCTTTGACGACACCAACCTGTTCGACACCAACAAATTCTCCGGCTGGGACCGCCTCGAAACCGGCACCCGCGCCAACGTCGGATTGCAGTACACCTTCCAGCCCTGGACCGGTGGCCACGCCCGCGTCCTCGCCGGCCAGAGCTATCAGCTCGATGGCCAAAACCCGTATGCGAACCGCACCATCACGTGCATACCACCAGGCGGCGTACCGACCCAAGTGGTCGCCCCCGGCGTCGACGACAACTGCAATCCCGTATTCTCGCCCAACAGCGGCCTCCAAACGTCCACGTCAGACTACGTGCTCGGCGCCTACATCGCTCCGACCGACAATTTCCGCCTCATCTCCCAAAGCCGCTTTAACGACGATGACTTCACTCTGAAGCGTGAAGATGCGACCCTCGCCGTCAACTACGGCCCGTTGTCCATGGCCGCCACCTACACGTATTCCTTCGCTGATCCAGAGTTTGGCACCCGTGCCGAACAGGACGTCAGCGCTCTCTTCGGCCTGCGCCTCACTGACCGCTGGTCGCTGCTCGGCGGCTTACGTTACGACCTCGACGAAAGCCAGTTCATTACCGACACGGCGACGATCCGCTACCAGGACGACTGCTTTATGCTCTCAGTCACCTACGACGAGTATCATATCCGCGACGTCGCCCGGGACATCGAGCCCGACCAGACGGTCATGTTCCGGATCGAATACAAGTACTTGGGCGGCTTCAACTATAAGAGCAACGTCCTCGACTACGTGAACTCCGACCAGCAAGCGCCGGGCACCAATCCATAGCGATTAACCACCCCGGTTCGTTGCCACGTCCTGGCCACGGTTACAGTGGATAACCGGATATTCTCAAGCCGAGGCGCTGGGTACACTCGCCGGAGCGACTCGGGCGCGTGCCTGCGCCCCCCCCGGCCCCGCCAGTGGTCCAGCGCCGCCAGCGGCCCGCGGCCCACTTTGGAGAAAATTGAAACCCGCATGCGCTCGACCCTGCGCTTCAGTCCGCCCCGTCGTCTGCTCTTGGCTGCCATTCTCACGGCCGGGCTATGCCCGGCTTGGGCCGTGGCACAGCAGGGCATCACCGTCACCACTCCGCCCGGCACCCAACCCCTGCCCGAGGTCGTCGTCCCAAACGAACCCCCGCCACCCGCACCGGCTAAGCCAAAGGCAAACCCTGCCACCAAACCCGGCGCCGGTGCCAAGTCCGCCGCCATCAAACCCGGCGACGGCTCGCTGGGCAAAGTGACCGGCGCGCAGTCGATCGCCGTCCTCGTCAACGACGAGCCCATCACCGGCTACGAGATCCAGCAGCGCCAGCGCCTCATGGGCATGGGCAACGCCAACATCGGCGAGCGCGCGCAGGCCAACTTCAAAAACCTCATCAAACAAAAGTCGACCAACGACCGCTTGAAAGCGATCCTCGAAAAGACGGTCAAGGAAAACGAAGGCAAATCGCGCGAAGAGATCATCGCCATCTTCGAGAAGCGCAAAACCGAGTTCGCCAAGGGACTGCAGCAGCAGGCCGTTGAGAATGCACGTCAGAGCGTCATGCCCGGTATCCGCAAGGAAGCGCTCGAGGAACTGATCGACGAACGCTTGAAGCTCCAGGAAGCCAAAAAGCTCAATGTCGTCGTCGGCGACGAAGACGTCGACAAGATCATGGCCTCCATCGCCGAAAAGAACAAAATGACCGCACCGGAATTCGCGGCCCATCTGAAAAAGATGGGCGCCGATCCAGCCGTCATGCGGCAGCGCTTCAAGGCCAACATGTCCTGGCAGGAAGTCATCCGCCGCAAATTCGGCGCTCAAATCGCCGTCAACGACCGCGACGTCGACCGCATCGTCGCCAACTCGCCTGGCACCAACGGCGACGGCATCGAGTTGCAGGTCCAGCGCATTGTTCTGCCCATTCCCGCAGGCGTCGATCAGAAGATCATGGCCCAGCGCATGGCCGAAGGCGATAGCCTGGCCCAGCGTGGCGGCGGCTGCGCGCAAATGTCGGCCAACGCCACCACCGTCGCCGGCGCCCGCTTCGACAACCTCGGCGGCCGCCTCCCCTCCGCGATCCCCGAACCCACCCGCTCGCTCCTGCTGGCCGCCAAAGACGGAGAAGTGCTCCCCCCGACCGTCGGCGCGGAAGGCGTAGAGATCTGGGCTGTCTGCGGCCGTAAAACGGTGGCGGCCGACCTCGAACGGCGTCAGACTGTGCAAGCTGAGTTGCGCCAGAAGGAGTTCGAAGTCATGGCCAAGAAACACCTGAAGGACCTGCGCCAGGACGCGGCCATCGAGTACCGCTGATGCCCGCAACATCTGCGGAGCGCACACTCCCCCTTGCCGTCACGATGGGCGACCCCGCCGGCATCGGACCCGAAATCGTTCTGAAGGCCTATGCGCGCCGCGCCGACCGCGGCCTCGCTCCGTTCGCCGTGTACGGTTGCCCCCGAACCCTGGCGGAACGCGCCAGACTCCTTGGCCTTGAGACGACGATCAGCGAAATCGCAGGCCCTTCGGACGCCAGCGCACGTTTCGCGACTGAACTCCCCGTCGTACCAATCACCGTCGCCCGCGACGTGAAGCCTGGCACACCGCTACCCGAAAACGCCATGGGCACCATCTCCGCCATCGAGCAGGCCGTCCGCGCGGTCGTGGCCGGCGAAGCCTCCGCTGTCGTCACCGCTCCCATCGCCAAAGCCGTTCTTTATGCCGCCGGTTTCGTCCATCCCGGCCACACAGAATTTCTGGCAGCACTCGCCGGCTCCCTCGTCCCCGGCAAGCGCCATCATCCCGTGATGATGCTGGCCTCGGACCTGCTCCGCGTCGTGCCTGTCACCATCCACGTGCCTCTCTCAGATGTGCCGCGCTCGTTATCCAAACGCCTCCTCTATGAGACGATCAACATCACGTGGCGCAGCCTGAAATCCGATTTCGGCATCGACGAACCGCGCGTCGCGGTTACCGGCCTCAATCCCCATGCCGGCGAAGGCGGCACCATCGGCCGCGAGGACATCGACCTCATTGCGCCTGCCATCGAAGAACTGCGCCGCGAAGGCCTCTCCGTCACCGGGCCCCACTCCGCCGATACGCTCTTCCACGCCGCCGCGCGCAAAACCTACGACGCCGCCGTCTGCATGTATCACGACCAGGCGCTCATCCCGATCAAGACGCTGTCCTTCGATACCGGCGTCAACGTCACGCTCGGCTTGCCCTTTGTCCGCACCTCGCCCGACCACGGCACGGCCTTCGATATCGCCGCGAAAGGCATCGCCTCGCCCGAAAGCATGATCTGCGCAATCCGCATGGCCGCTGAATTGGCCGACCGCCGCCGCGCGCGCGCGTCCGCGGCATGAGCACGGCCGCCCCGCCGCCCGGCAGCCCGCCCGGGGCCTCAATAGACGACGGCCTTCCGCCGCTCCGCGACGTCATCCGCGCCCACGATCTCATCGCCAAGAAAAACCTCGGCCAGAACTTCATTCTCGATCTCAACCTGACGCGGCGCATTGCGCGCCTCGCCTCTCCGCTGACGAACACAACCGTCATCGAGGTCGGCCCCGGCCCCGGCGGCCTCACCCGCGCGCTTCTCATGGAAGGCGCTCACCACGTCATCGCCATCGAACGCGACGCCCGCTGCCTCAGAGCGCTCGCCGAGATCTCCGCCGCCTATCCCGGCCGCCTGACCGTTCACGAAGGCGATGCCCTCGAAACCGACTTCGCAGCCCTCGCCGCCAGCGCGCCGGGCGATGTCGCGGTGGCCGCCAACCTCCCCTACAACATTGCGACCTTGCTCCTCATCGGCTGGCTCGAAACTGAACCCTGGCCGCCCTGGTGGCAGCGCATGGCGCTCATGTTTCAAAAGGAAGTCGCCGAACGCATCGTCGCCGAACCCGGCTCCAAGGCCTATGGCCGCCTTGCGGTCATTGCCCAGTGGCGCGCCAAACCGCGCATCGCGCTGACCCTTCCGCCCGCAGCCTTCACGCCACCGCCGAAGGTCTCCTCCGCTGTCGTCGTCTTCGAACCACGCGAAAAACCCACACCCGAATGCTCGGTGAAAACACTGGGCCGCGTCACGCAATCCGCCTTCGGGCAGCGCCGCAAAATGCTGCGCCAATCCTTGAAGACACTTTTACCCATGCCTGAGTTGCTGCTACGCGAAGCCGGCATCTCGCCAGAACTGCGCGCCGAACAGTTGACCGTCGAAGATTTCGCCCGCTTAGCAAACATCTACGAGCGCGGCACCTACAAGCCCGACTGAAGATCGCGAACGAATTGCGACAGCCCGAGCAAGCGCTCGCGCTTCAAACGTTCCGCCGCCAGGATCGAGCGCAGACCCTCGATGCTCACGGCTAGATCGGCATTTACGATCACATAGTCGTATTCCGCCCAATGGCTGATTTCTGCGGATGCTTCTGCCATGCGCTTGGCGACCACCTCGGGCGGATCCTGCGCCCGGCCTTTGAGCCGCGTTTCCAACACGCTCCCCGACGGAGGGAGAATGAACACGCGCACCAAATCGCCGGCCATCTTCTCCGACAACTGCTGCGCGCCCTGCCAATCGATGTCGAACAAAACGTCCTCGCCGCGCGCGATGGCCGCCTCCACGGGCGCGCGCGGCGTTCCATACGAATTGCCAAACACCGTCGCCCACTCGAGCAGATCGCCCTTCGCGCGCATCGCGTCGAACCGCGCCCGATCGACGAAGATATAATCCTTGCCATCCACCTCGCCCGGACGCGGCGTCCGCGTTGTCACCGAGATCGACAGCCGGATGCCCGGATCACCTTCGAGCAGCGCGCGCGATAGCGTGGTCTTGCCCGCGCCCGACGGCGACGACAAAACGAGCAGCACGCCCCGGCGGGCGATCGGAGGCGGGGATGTTGTGACAGCGCTATTCAATGTTCTGCACCTGCTCGCGCAATTGATCGATGACGGTCTTCAAGGCGAGTCCCGCGCGCGACACCTCCATGTCGATCGCCTTCGACGTCAGTGTATTAGCCTCGCGGTTGAATTCCTGCGCCAGAAAATCGAACTTGCGCCCCGCCGGCTGGCCCTCCGACAGCAACGACCGCGCGGAGGCCACGTGCGCCGCCAGCCGTTGGATTTCCTCCTCCACATCCGCCCGCGTCGCCAGCAGCACCGCCTCTTGATGCAGCCGCGCCGGATCGAGCGCCGGGCTGGCATCAAGCAGCTTGGCCACCTGTTCGGACAATCGCGCCCGGATCGCGTCCACCGTCCGCGACGGCGACGCCTGCACCTGCCGCGTCAGCCGTTCGATCTCGTCGATATGCGCGGCCAGAACCGCCGTCAGCCGCTGGCCTTCCGCCGCCCGCGCTTGTCCCAGCGCATCGAGCGCCGCGTCAAGCGACACCAGCATCGCCGCAGCTACCTCCGCATCAAGCGACCCATCGGCTTCGCTCACATCGAGCACGCCGCGCAACGCCAGCAACCCATCGGCGCTGGGCGGCGGCGCCCCCGTCAGCCGCCGCACCTCCTCGACTGCACGCAACACCTGCGCCAGCGCCGCTTCGTTGACACGCACCTCGACGGCGGCCGCATCGCGCTGCGCATTGAGATTGATGGTCAGGCTTCCGCGTTGAAAGCGCTTCCCCGCCGCCTCGCGCACTTTGGGCTCCAGCTGATCGTGCCCCTGCGGCAACCGAATGCGCACATCGAGCCCACGCCCGTTGACGCTCTTCACCTCCCAGTACCAGCGCACGCCCTTCTCCGAGCCGTCCGCGCGAGCAAAACCGGTCATACTGTTGAGCGACATGGAACCCCGAAGGCGAATGGAAAACCCAAAGCGGTGCGAAAACCCTGATCAGGGTTTAACCGCCCCGCCCCGATCCGCCAAGGGACCGCTGGGAAAAAGCCAATCGCCAAGCGCGCTCAAGGCGTCTTTGGCTTGCGCACCGGCAGCGGAATGTTGCTCTTCTTAGCCGGAGCAGGAGGCGCCGCAACCGCAGGTGCCGCCGTCACCGCGGCCGCAGCCGCACCGGCCTCCGGCGCAGCAGCTGCATCGGTGCTGCCTGCCTCGCCGGCCGCGCCCACAACGTCGTTCTCTTCGGCCACGCCCGGTCCGGCGTTGCGCTCTTGACCGGCCTGGGTCTTCTCGATCTTGCGCCAGTTTTGCACCGCCGCGTTATGCGCCGCCAGCGTTTCCGAGAACGTGTGTCCGCCCGTCCCGTCGGCCACGAAATAAAGGTCGTTGGTCACCGCTGGATTGAGCGTCGCCTCGATCGTTTCGCGCCCCGGGTTGCAGATCGGCCCCGGCGGCAGGCCATTGATGCGATACGTGTTGTAGTCTGTTTTGGTGTCGATATCGCTGCGCGTGATCGAACGCCCCAGCGAACCGCGCCCGCCCACGATGCCGTAGATGATCGTTGGATCCGACTGCAGCCGCATCTTCTTCTTCAGCCGGTTGACGAACACCGCCGCCACGCGCTGTCGTTCGTCCGCCTTGCCGGTCTCCTTCTCCACGATCGAGGCAAGGATCAGCGCCTCCCGCGGCGTTGCCACCGGCAGATCCGCCGCTCGCTTCTCCCACGCGCGCGCGAGGAACTCCGCGCTCTCGGCCTGCATACGTCCGAGCAGCTCCTGCCGCGACATGCCCTTGGAGACGCGATACGTGTCCGGCAACAGCGAACCTTCCGGCGGAATCTGCGTGATCTCACCTGACAGATTAGGCTCCGCCAGCAACCGCTCGACGATCTGCTGGCTGGTCAGCCCCTCCGGCAGCGTCACCTTGTAGAGAACCGACTTGCCCTCACCCAACAGCTCCAGCACGTCGCGCATGCTGGCCGCGGCCTTGATCTCGTATTCGCCAGCTTTCATTTCCACTGGCTTGCCGCCGCTCATAACATTGCGCAGCAAATGATTGGCCACAAACGCCCAGCGGCTCGAAATGATCCCGTCACGCTCGAGCTGCTCGGCAATCTCGATCCGCCCCGCACCCTTTTCAATGACCACGCTGCGCGCCTCAATCAAAGGTCCCGGCCGCTCGTAGAAATGCCCGAGAAGAAGCGCGAGCCCGCCGATCACGACGAGGGCCACCACCGACAGCGTGATGATCGCGCTCCCGATCCGGGCAATCGTGGACAACACGCGCGACGGCTGGCGGATCTTGCCGCCCCGCGGCCGCTGCGGTGCCCGCGTTGGTTCAAGCGCCTCCGACGGACTGCGCGGGCGCATCGATCCCTGCGGCGACATCGTCGGCGGGCCATCACGGCGCTGGATCATCACGTCTCCTCGACCGTCGTGGGCATGGGTCCCAAGTCCGGCAAATCCTCGCCGGTTCCCGTCCTCCGCCCGCTCAGTAAGCGCGCCTTACGGAACAAATTATGGCGATCTCTCGCCCATTCCGCCAGGACACCCGCAACGCAAACAGCAAAGCCGTGTGAGGCCGGCCGGAGCCCTTATGCCACCCGCCGCATAATCAGCGACGCGTTCGTGCCCCCGAAGCCGAATGAGTTCGACAGCACCGTATCGATCTGCCGCTTCTTGGCCGTATGCGGCACCAAGTCGATCGCCGTCTCCACCGACGGATTGTCGAGATTCAAGGTTGGCGGCGCAATTTGATCGCGCAACGCGAGCAAAGAGAACACCGCTTCCACCGCACCTGCCGCCCCGAGCAGATGCCCGACCGCCGACTTGGTCGACGACATCGACAGCTTGGCTGCCGTGTTGCCGAACAAACGCTCCACCGCGCTCAGTTCGATCTCATCGCCCATCGGCGTCGAGGTCCCGTGCGCGTTGATGTAGTCGATGTCCGAAGCATCGATCTTCGCGTTCTTCAGAGCCGCGCGCATGCACCGATAAGCCCCATCACCCGATTCCGACGGCGCCGTGATGTGATAGGCATCGCCCGACATCCCGTAGCCGATGACTTCGCCGTAAATCTTCGCCCCGCGTGCTTTCGCGTGCTCCAGGCTTTCCAGCACGACAACGCCCGCGCCCTCACCCATCACGAACCCATCGCGATCGCGGTCATAAGGACGCGATGCTTTCGTCGGCGTGTCGTTAAATCCCGTCGAGAGCGCGCGGCAGGCAATGAACCCGGCCATGCCGATCCGGCAGATCGGGCTCTCCGTACCGCCCGCCACCATCACTTCCGCATCCCCCAGCGCGACAAGCCGCGCCGCGTCGCCGATGGCATGTGTTCCCGTCGCGCACGCCGTCACCACAGCGTGGTTCGGGCCCTTGAGCCCATGCCGGATGGACACATATCCGCCAGCCAAGTTGATCAGCCGGCCTGGAATGAAGAACGGCGACACGCGCCGCGGCCCCTTCTCCTTCAGCAGAAGCGACGTATCCGCGATGCCCGACAATCCGCCGATACCCGCCCCGATCAGAACGCCTGTCGTTTCCTGCTTTTCAACCGTATCGGCGGTGAACCCCGAATCCTTAATCGCCTGCTCGGCTGCCGCCATGGCGAAAATGATGAAGTCGTCGACCTTGCGCTGCTCCTTCGGCTCCATCCAGTCGTCGGCATTGAATTTGCCTTCGGATGTGGCTCCGCGGGGGACGAAGTTAGCGATTTGACAGGACAGATCAGACGCCTCGAACTCGCCATTGATCCGGCGCGCCCCGTTCTCGCCGCTCAGGAGGTTTTTCCACGCAGCCTCGACCCCGACGCCTACTGGCGTCACCAATCCCAGTCCCGTCACGACGACGCGTCGCAGCATCCCAGTTCCTCATGTCTCGCCCAGCGGCGTCCCGCCGGCCAACTCGCCGAATATCAGCACGTCA
>LNFM01006862.1_pt1 | contig 18384 bp, 35 predicted proteins | sample 596031 | NCBI WGS metagenome assembly LNFM01 (sample SAMN04254537, study PRJNA301005) | activated carbon metagenome | isolation source: dual media filters at the Ann Arbor, Michigan drinking water treatment plant | place: USA: Ann Arbor | reverse complement strand
ATTGCGTGTCCATTTGAAGAAATCATTTTCATAATCAGATGTATTTATTTTTTTTAATGAGTTCATAATCAATCTCTCAAATAAGAAGGAGTGAATAAAAAGTAAGCAATTACTGTAAAAACTATACACATTAACATATTAATCTCCATTAATTTCATATTTTTTCCATTAATCTATAATCATTTATAATTTAATGGCAGATTCTATCTTATTTTGTTCATGAGCCACCTTCTGAACCACACTATTCCATTGCAACAAAGCTAACTTATGTATTTCCGTATGAGGAATCCTGTAACTTGATTTCTTTCCGTTTCCTGTTCTCAATGCATTGATATAGCCGGTATTAATCGCTTTCCTAATCGTATTTGGATGAACATGCAATTTTTCTGCAAATTCTTTGATTGAGTAAAATTCATTGATTTCTTCAGCTTCCATATAACCTCTTTTTGCCTTATATTAACACATATTAACACATAGATAAATAAAAGTAAATATTAAAAATAATTATTTATTAATAAATATTATTTTGTTAAAGTTAAGTTTAATCAAAAAATTTAACGTAGAGGCTTGTATGTCATTAGCTTACGGAATTGGTGGTTTAATTAGTGTTCCACCCCCACCTATTAGTGGAAATGGTGCTCCTCCTTCTTCATTCAAAGGTCAATTAGGTCAACAGTATTTTGATAGAAGTGTAACACCTCCAACACAATACGTTTATAACGGACAAACTTGGCAGATTGGTGGAGATCCGGAAGCAACTACAAGTGAATTTGGTGTCGTGCAGTTAGCGACGCTTACAGAGTTACAAAACGGAAATGCTCCAGCAGGCGCATATGTACCTACATCTAATGACGTGGCAACTGTTATTGCAGGTGTTGTAGCGGGTGCAGTTCCACCGGCTAATGAAACACAAGCCGGTATAGCGGAAATTGCCACACAGGCCGAAACGAATACAGGAACGGATGATACTAAAATAGTGAGTCCTTTGAAGCTTGCAACTTATGTTGCAGGGGGTTCAGGGGCTGGTTCCTTTACAACATTAGCAGTTAGTGGTCTTTCTTCCTTAAGCGGAAGCGCAACTATCCTTACGGCAGGAACTGCATTAAACTTAGCTTCTGATGCGGATACTGCGGCAGTTAATATTGGAACTGGTGCGGCTGCTAGAACCATTACAGTTGGTAACGTAACAGGTGCTACAGCTGTAAACGTTAACACGGGAACAGGTTCATTCACTGTTACAACGACAGGAACTGGGGATATTGTCCTTAATTCTGATGATACAATGCTTCTAGACGCAGATGGTGTTTTAGAGTTGAATAGCTCAGCTGGTGCCATTTCTATCGGTAATGATGCGGATGCAAATGCAATCAATATCGGGACAGGTGCTGCAGCTAGAACAATTACAATGGGTAACAGTACAGGAGCCACAAGCTTAGTATTAGATTGCGGTACAGGTGCTTTGAACATTGGTACAAACGCTATCGCTCATACTGTCACAGTTGGTAATATAACTGGTGCGACAAGCGTAGCAATCAATGCAGGATCGGGTGGTATTCCTATCACATCTACTAATAGCACGATCGGACTTGTTTCTGGAACAGGTGCAATTAACATAGGTGCGGATGCAGCTGCTAAAACGATTACCGTAGGTAACATAACTGGTGCTACAGCTGTGAATGTAAATACAGGAACAGGCGGAAGTACGTACACAACTACAAACGGAATTTTCACATTAGCGACAGGAACCGGAACTATTACCGTTTCTGGGGATGCAGCAGCGACTACAGTAAATATTTCTACAGGTGCGGGCGCTAAAACATTGACACTTGGTTCAACTAATACGACTTCATCAGCAACTTTAAGATGCGGATCTGGTGCTATGGCTATTACATCAGCCAACGGTACATGGACAGCAACTTCAGGAACTGGTGCGATGAATATTTCTGCGGATGCAGCAGCGACTACTGTCAATTTAGCCACAGGTGCAGCAGCTAAAACACTGACATTAGGCTCAACCAATACCACAAGTACCACTACCGTTCAATCGGGATCTGGTGGCGTTGCAATTACTGGTACAAACGGTGCAATTACGATAAATTCAGGTACAGGAACAGTTGGAATATCGACAGATGCAGCAGCAACTACCGTCAATTTAGCAACAGGCGCAGGAGCTAAAACAGTGACGCTGGGAAGTTCTAATACTACTTCTTCTCTTGCTTTAGTTGCAGGATCGGGTGCTTCTACATTTACATCTTCTAACGGTACCTTGACTGTTAATACCGGAACAGGTGCTATTGGTATTTCTACAGATGCGTCTGCAACCACTTTAAACATTGGTACAGGAGCTGCGGTTGTTAAAACGATTAGTATTGGTGGTACAGGCGCTAACGTCATAGCGATCGGTAATACACAAACAGGTGGTTCTGTAGCGATCGGCGATGCGATGACGACTGGTACAATAGCGATTGGTGGTTCTGGTGCACATACCGGAACTATGACAATTGCCGGTGGTACAGGCGCTCAGACGATCAACATTGCTAACTCGACAGGTGGAAAGACTGTTGCGATAGCGACAGGTGCCGGTGCTAATACAGTGACTATTGGTTCAACTAATACAACTAGTACGACTACAATCAACTCAGGTAGTGGAAATGTTAACGTAACAGGCGGACATTTAGCTATTGCTAGTGTGGCAAGAACATTGTTAATAAACGGCGGAAGTGTAACTGATTTTATTGGAACAGGTGTGTTAACTGCTGGTACTCAGACCATTGCGAACACAAATATTTTAACGGGTGACATTATTTTGTTGACTAGGACAGGAGTAGCAGCATCAACAACTTTAGGTATGTTGACTTACACAATTAGTAATGCTACTAGCTTTACAGTTACTTCTAGAGTGGTTGGGACACCTAGTTCAACCGAAACGGGAGATGTGTCAACTTATGCCTACTTTATTGTTCGTCCTACATAATTGTGTACCTAAAAACCTTCCTAATCTAAAATCTTAGGAAGGTTTTTAAAAAAAATAGGTGAGATATGTTTACGAATAAATTGAAAGCAGAATTTAAAAGTGGAGAAAGATCCTATATTTTCATATGCGATGAAGATTCACCTACAAATGAAATTAAAGAAGTATGCGATCATATCTTAAAATATTGCAATAAATTAGAAGATGAAGCTAAAGAAAAAAATTTGGAATCATCCACACCTTAATAGGTAAAACATGTCTATCAACAATAGTCAAATTGCTCTTTTTGGAACTGAGTTATCAGGTGTAATGACGGGTAGCGCTGTTTTGATAGGCACTCTCTCCAATCCCGCTACGCACTTGATTTTTGATAACCAAGGAACGGTTGCGATTGCCATTTATGTGAATGGAACTGCAGCTAGTAACTTATGGAGAACATTCCCTGCGGGAGAAGCTATTATCTTAGATTTAAGAGCAGCAGCAGCAAACGCTCCTAATTTCTTAGCATCACAAGGAACTACGTTTTATGGCAATGGGGCTAGTGGAACATTTTCTATTTCTTACATGTACGCGCAAAACTCTTGAGGTTAGATGAGCCAGATAATCAAGAATTTAGCTGCTGGACCAGTTCCACCAACAGTTGCAACTTCATATGTAACAGATGATGGAACAGCAATTCCTGCCGGAAATGTTCTAAATGTTTTAGGACAAAATGGAATTGTGACTTCGGCTGATCCGGATCTTAGCAATAATCTATTCATTAGCCTTCAAAATTCCATGGTTGATACAACTCAAACAATTGGTGCTGTTACGGCAGATGTGATTACGGTTCCTTTAACTGCTAATGGGACATATACGTTTGAAGTTCGTGTGGCTGCTTGGAAAATAGCGGGAGGTGTGGGAGATGCCGGCGCCGGATACTCTATAAACGGGGTCATTCGAGTAAGTGCAGGAGTGGCCACTTTGATCGGTGACTCGGATGGATTTGCGCATTCTGATGCAGAGTTAGATGATGCAGATGTTAACATTATTGCGTCTGGAAGTGATGCAATTGTAAGAGTTTTAGGAGTAGCAGGCTTGACGATCAATTGGGGAGCCTTTTCAGTTTACGTTTTTAGAGGAGTATAGATGTCTGGATCAGGTTTTACAAATGATGTGATGCATGCTGAAAATGTGGATTTCTCAGGAAACTTTCCTGTCTCTCCAACTGTTACGGTAGATGGTCAGCTTTTGATTGGGGCCGCGCTTTCTCCAAATATTAGAGTAAACACACTAACGGCAGGAACTGGCATAACTATTTCAAATGGTCCCGGAACCATTACCATTTCTTCTACAGCTGCCTCAACGGATTTACATGCTGCAAGATACATTGTAGCATCTTCTACAGCGGGAACGGGAGCTAATTATACAACGATTGCATCAGCTATAGCTGCAGCGCAAGGAAGTGGTGTAAATTCTACGATATTTATTCAACCGGGCACATACACAGAAAATCTCACATTAGTTCCCGGTATAAATTTAACAGCCTTTATGGGAGACGGATTAACGCCGAACGTCACAATATCGGGAACACTTACATTAACGACAGCCGGCACAGTGACAATTTCGGGAATAAGATTACAAACGAACTCTGCAGCATTTTTAGCTGTCACGGGATCAGCTAATTCTAGAGTAAACTTAATCAATTGCTTCTTAAATTGTACAAATAACACGGGAATTTCTTATACGAGTTCGGGAGCTAGTTCTAGAATTTTAATATCTAACTGCCAATCTGACATCACGACTACAGGAATCGCACTTTTCTCTAGTTCGGGCGCCGGTGAAATGACAATCGATAACAGTTTTCTTGCTAATAGCGGTAGTAGCACGACTGCGAGCACTTTTTCGGCCGGTACTTTAAATTTACTTTACTCTAATATTCCTTTTGCTGTGACTACAAGTGGAACAGCGGCATTCTTGGGCGCTTCTTCTACTTTCGGACTGGGTAATACCACTGTGTTGACGATGGGCGGTAGTAATGCTCATACTATAGTCAATAGTGTTATTTCTTCGGGAACAGCTTCTGCTATTAGTGTAGGAGTGGCTCTTACTATTACAAATAGCACAATAACTTCTTCTAATGCGAATGCAATAACGGGAGCGGGTACTCTTACCTACTCTAACCTTAGCTTCACTAGTTCATCTACATTAAACACAACAACGCAAACAGCAGCAATTTCGCTTCCTGGCATCACTAGAAGCAACAAGCAACCTGCATTTTTAGCTTATCTTCCTAGCAATGTGAATAATGTCACGGGGAATGGAACAGCTTTTACGATGGGTACTACAACAGCACTGACAGAAGTATTTGACCAAAATGGAGATTTCAACACGAATGGAACTTTTACAGCTCCATACACCGGTATATATGACTTGAGATCTTCATGGCATATTATTGGGGGTACTACTGCTACTCTTATGAATATATTTCTTGTCACCTCTAATAGAAACTATGAACTATCAGACAATAAAACAGCGGTTGCGAACTTTGATAACGAGATTAGCTCTCTTTGTGACATGGATGTAGGAGATACATGTACAACGACAGCAGCTATTTTCGGGAACGGTGCGGATGACATGGATGTTGTTGGAACTACTTTCCCATTCACATATTTTACCGGTTGTTTACATTTTTAAGGAGCGCTATGAAAATATCAGTAGATGATCAAGAAATTTTCCGTCTTTCAGAAACACAAAAGAAAGTCATAAAAAACGACATTCATTCTGAGATATTTGATGAAGATATGAAAAGACGTTTACATTATATCTTGAATCACAAATATGAAAGATGTTTTGAGAGATTAAAACAAGAGTGGGAACCAAAACTTAGAGAAAACGGCGTATCAATGATTCCCACTAATCCAGACGCATTTGCTGAACTTGTTTTCTCTCAACCGGGCTATAAGAATAGATCGCAAAGAGAATCACTCTCTAAATGAGATATCATGAAGTGGAATATTTTTTTCATGAAAATAAATTTCTCTGTAAGCGTCTACTCTTCCTTTCGAATAAGCAAACATAAATAATCTATAGTTTTCTTTTTCGATTAAGAACTCATCGTTTTTTGATTGAAAAAGAGGACTATAGATTTGGTTTACAAAAGACCATTTTTCAAATTCTTGTTTTTCTTCCGATGCATAAACACAAGTGAAAACAAAAGAAAGAATTATTAAGCATTTCATTTTGACAAGCCTGTTTTAAAAATTTTAATTGCATAATTAAACATAGATGTACAAGCTTCTTGAGTCCCTATTACTTGAGACGCTATAGCATGTACTCTTTCTCCGTCTTCAGCTGTCCAGCATTTATTTTCTGCATCTTCATAAAAACGCTTTCCATCTTCTTTTCTTACAAAAAATTTAGGAGATCTTACAAGTGGGCTAAAATCATTGTTCATTATATTTGCTAAGCTCATTTAAAATAATGTTGTTATTTAATAAAATTATTGATTTCACTGCTCAATTTTTGTCCATAATATATTCTATCTTTTTTTATTCTATTTTCTATTTTCGGTAAGTATTGAAGGTTATCAAGTCTATGCATCCCTCCTTTTGACAAAGGAATAATGTGATCAACTTCAAAACCTTTTGGACATAAAACATAAAAATTTCTCACAGCTTCTTTTTCTTGAATATTTAAATATTTAATACAATTTCTTATTCTTTTTCCGCTTAAAGCCATTGTTCTTTTTCTAGCAATTTTCCCTTTTTCTGTTTTTTCATATATTTTTTGAAGCATTTTTAATTTTTCACGATTATTTTTATTCCGCTGATTGACCCTATTTTTTCTAGTCTCAAGGAATTCCTCAACATCACATTTGGTGTGCTGCTCACATCTTTTGATAAAATCGTTATCGAATCTTTCCATCTCACATATCCTTATGATCACATTCTAAATATCCCGTTTCTACAAATTTAAAAAGATACGGCAAAAGAAATTTCACCATATCTTGATTAAGATGCATACGCTCTTTATCCACACCTAACCACACACAAGCTTCTGTTGCTAATGAGCTTTCTTGAAGTGAACATGATACATCATTTCTATCTTTAAATTCTAAAAGTCGAAATCCACGATTGTTTTTTATTAATTCACTCATATAAACAATCCATTCTTACAAATATGAGACTTTAAGAATTCAAGTTCTGACTTCAAATCTTTAATATCTTTTTGAAGATAAGAAATTCTAGCATGCTGGCTTTTTCTAAGTCTTTCATACTTTTCTAAAATAAATTCCATATCTTTGTCGTGTTTATGTTCTAAACTTTCTTCGAATAATAGTAATTGCTGAGCCATAACTACCTCCTCATATTCTATTATTTATTTTAAATAAAACTTGTTTTTATAAATTTATACCAAAACTCCTTTTCTTTTTCAATCATTATATCTATAAATGCTTGATCTCTTTTTATTTCTAAAATAATTCCTTTCTCTCCATCAAATGAATAGTAGTAAGAGAAATTTAAATCAGCAACAAAAATTTGATGTTGAACTTGTGCATGATGATAAGGGGGTATTTCACCTTTCATAGCTAATGCATGATTCTTTTTACCATTGCATTTGATTTCTAAGATGAAATCTTGCTCGATAGTCATGCCATCGAAAGAAGCTCCCATCCACTCATGCTCATCATGAGTGCCAACTGTTGGGAACATGATGAGACCGGTTTCTTTCTCAAATTCTGCTAATGCAAGGGGTTCAAGATCGCGACCCCTTTTCATAAAAGAGTTAGGTACTATTTCAAAAGCCTTTATTTTTTCTTGTATAAGCTGATCGATTGTTTTGTAAGGACTAATACCCATAATGATGGCAGTATCGCTAGCTGTCACTTTAGAGCGTCTCCAATCTAACCATTCTTTTGTTCCTTGAATCAATCTGACTAACTTCATTTGGATTCCTGCTTTGAGATATTTTGAAGACAGCTTTCTCTCATCTTGAAATAAGTTTCTTCATCTATGTCTGAAAAATCTTGTATCCCCATAGCTGCTAAACGATCCCATATTTTTTGCTGGAAAGGAGGCGAGCATTGATCAATCAGTTTATTGAGCTCTGTCCATTTCTCTTTTCCGATCGTTTTCTTTTTTACAGGATTTTGTTCTTGTTTTGGTCTATTCATGGCTTTTTCAGCATCATCATCTTCGTCTGAAGAAACTACACCACACGCAGCACAAAGTGCATATCTTTTTCCGTAAGAAATCGCACTTCCTATAGATTGAGGATCTTTCTTAAGAACTGGTATTTCTAAAGGTCCAAATTCTAGCCATTGACCGCTTGAATGAATTAGTGTGGTAGATATAGAAATTCCATTTTCTGTAGTACATACATCTTGAACAGCAGTTATTTCATTTTTATATAAAGGTTCTCTAATTGCTTCCCAGATAGATTCTAAATTAGAATAACGGGACTTGAAAAATGGATTTTTGCTATCTTTAATCGCAGGTTTCATTTGTCCTTGAAAAGCAGCCATAGACTTAGCGATTTCGTTTATATTTTCAGATTTTTTCATAGATCCTCGAAATCTAATTGTTCTTCCATATTTTCTAAAAATTCTTCTCTAAACTCCTCGAAATATTCTAAAACAGCTAAAAGATCAAGCTTGCTAAAATTTAGTTCTTCGGCTAATTTTAAAGCTGGAGCATAGCTCTCGAAGAAACCATTCGCTATCATCAATGCAATCTCTTCGCAGTACAGGACATGCATTTTATGAGAGAATAAGCGCTCTACCACTTTTTCTTTTGTTTTATGCATTTCCTCTCTGATTAATTGATCAGTAATATCTTCTTTTGTCATTTCGTCATCAAAATACATAATCATACTCCTATGTAACTACTAATTTCTCTTAATTCGCTGGCAGATTTGTACATGTCGTAAGAAACCTGCTCTAATAGATGACAAAGATCAAAACCAAACTTTCTTTCGTTATCTGCCATTCTTGACAGTGTATCACTTAATTTGTGTGCTGTAATAATTAATTCTTGCAATTCATTCATAATTTCCCTCTTGTTTGCTGTTTCATTTAGCCGCTACAACCTGACGCTTTCGCGTTATCAAGGAGACTTGCTTTATGTAAATCATGTTAGCAAATGATAATATTTAATGCAAGCGAAAATATTATCTTTCGCTAAAACACTATTTCTTGTAAGATGGAAGCGCATTAGAATGGAAGGAGATAAGCATGAAACTTGAAGAGTATTTAAAAGAAAAAAAGATGTCGCTAACGGATTTCTGCAAAAAGATAAACTATCACATTACGCATGTGTGTCATGTGATTAAGGGAAGAAGAAAAGCAGGAGCAAAGCTGATAGATGCGATAGAGAAAGAGACGAAGGGTAAAGTAACAGAAGAATCTTTAAAAAATTCGGAGGAGCAAGGATGAAAACAATGATATTTTTTTTAGCATTGATCGTACTTTACGTATGTGTTTGCATGATTTTGCAGAAAATGAGAACGGATAATTTGAAAATCAGGATAGAGAACATAGAAAATCGGTTAGAGCAATATCATATAATTGAGAAGCTTAGGAAAAATAATGATTAACGCTATCTTAATAATTGCAAAAATATATTTACAAGTTTAGTGTAGATACTTTGTGTTTTATCTAAAAGAAAGAGCCCCGTTCGTAGCGGAGCTCTAAACGAAAATTCGAAGGACCTGGACTAGAAATGGGATACTTCGAACTTATAAAAAACAACTAAATCTTCCCAGATTTTATAAGTTCACCCATTTATTTCCAAGTCCTTTGTTAATTAAATTAAACATTTAACATAGGATTCTCATGATTCTCTCTGAAAAGTACGTCAAATTAGACGACAGAATACTCAAAGACACACGTCTTTCGCTAGAAGCAATAGCAACATATTTACGTTTAGAATACGAATGCATCGATATTGAAGATGTCGCTCCTCATATAGTCGATGAATTAATACAAATCGGTTATTTCGAGGTGGTAGCATGAATTCAGGTCTTCATCATTCTTTTGACGTAAAGCTAGCTACTCAATTGGGAAGTATAGAATTAGCTATTGTCGTCCATCACTTTCAATACTGGATAAATCATAATAGTAGATTAAACAGAAATTTTAAAGAAGGTAGGTATTGGACCTATCAAACCAGGGAAGAGATAAAAGCTCATTTCCCGTATTGGTCTACGGATCAAATTAGAAGGTATACAGACAAACTCGTTAAGATGAAGATATTGCGTAAAGGTAATTTTAATAAGTTTTCTATGGATAAAACGATATGGTATGCATTCGAAAATCCAGAAATGTTTACGATGGGCGAATCTGCCAAATCGATTGACGAATCTGCCAGTCTGATTGACGATTCCGCCAAAGCAATACCACATTCTATACCAAAGTCTAAAACCAAATATAATAAAGACCTAGGTATAGAGACCGAGGCTTGTAAGAAAAAACAAGAAAAGAACTTGGATGCTCCTAGAAGATGGAAGCTTACAGAAGAACAGACAGAAACTTTCCATTTACTCAAGAGTTTCGATATTGACACAACAGAAGCTAAGCTGTGTTATTGGGCAAAGACATATGACGCTCAGCGTTTGATTGACGTATACAACGAATCTAAGCACAATGGTGCGCGTTCCCTTAGAAAATACATGTCTAAGCTGCTTGATGAAAAGAAAGTTGTTCAGAACGCAAATATTGAGGCAAATATTCAATTTGCCAAAGACTTCATGAAAGAAAACAAATGGTATGGACCCAAAATATACAAAAAATACATGAAAATACCTTTAGGACAAGATTGGATAGAGATTGATTTGAATATGAATAGTCGCGATTTTATCAATAGATTGATGGAAAAATATGATAATTGTAGGCAAGTAGAGGAATGATTATGAGTAAAAATTTATATATTACGGAAGATGATCCAGAGATAAATGTACTACACATGCTAAACGAGTATGCAGATAGGAATACTGCATTTAAGAATGAGTTTTTAGATTCTATCGATAGAGTGTTTGAAAAAAACAGGAAAATTTCTTGGAGTCAATATCAAGTTTTACTAAAAATTTATAAAGAAATAGATGCCCAACAAGATTTGACTTCAACATAGCCAGCTTTGAATTGGACATGAAAAGATGATGCGACACTTATGGTTTTCATGTCCGAAGAATTTTAGACGATTGTATTCAATTTCTGTGTGTTTTAAGAAATAGGGCGGTAATGATACATAAATGAGGATACGAATGGATACGATTATCGAAAATAAAGAATATGCCATGAAATATGATGGCATGAAGAAGAGAGAGTGTGAAATACATGCAGGAAATAAGTATGTTGAAATATCATATGCGGGGTCACCACATGCGTTTATTTTAGAGTATACGGAAGAAGGATTCAAAGAACAGCTCATAAATGCGCTTAGGAAGCGTAAATTTGACATACTTGAGTAAAATCATGTTTGAGTAATTTTAGGCGATTGTATTCAATTTCTGTGCGTTTAAAAAAAGCTGTCGAATCTTTCTGGCGAAAACTCCGACAGCTAGACACAGGAGGTTGGTAGACACTAATCTTACATGTATGAAATTTTGTTTTTTTATGCAAAAGAATAATTCTGAATTTCAGATTATGAAAGGGATATATTTTTGTAAAAAAAGACTCAGAGAATTGCTTTTTGAAACTCTGAGTCTAAAAACAGCGAACAATGAAATTATGGAATTTCCATTACACACTAGCAAGTAAAGGAAAAAAATGGTAGATATTTTTCTTTTCGGAGAAATATGTTAAGACACAAGTTTAGCGCGGTTAGATGTGAGAAGGATGGAATAAAGTTTAGTAGTAAGTTGGAGAGAGAGTACTATAATAAACTGAATCTTTTGAAAAAAGCTGGAGAAATTCTTTTTTTCTTGAGACAAGTTCCATTTGACTTGCCGGGTGGCATTACTTATAGATTAGATTTCATGGTATTTTATGCGTGCGGAGAAGTGGAGCTCGTAGAAACTAAGGGATATATGACGAAAGATGCTCAGATAAAAATAAAACAAGTTGAAGATCTCTATAATGTAAACATAAAAATAGTGAGATAAATATGAATATCGTTTTAAGTTCGCATGACTTGTTAGAGTTGCTCGTGGAACGAAAGATAAAGAAAGAAGGATTTACATTGAATTCTGATAGTTCTATGTTAGCTGTTCTTTCTTTATTGTCAGAAAAATTGAGTAAGTTGTAGTCTTAACACTTAAAATTGAGGATTTATGAGATTATTTGGCAGCTCAATCTTTGTTTTGCTAAATTGCTTCTTGACAGCGTGTACATTAAGCTTTACAAATGTGTCAACGCATGGAACAGCAGATGATGTAGTAGATTCGACGCCAACGTCTAGTACAGATGTTAGAGCGAATCCAAATGTAACTTTACCAATGAATGCTTTTTAAAGGATTGAAATATGGACAAAAAAATTAAATCAGTAAAGAAGTCAATGGATAAGAAGATGGATAAACTTGTCAAAGAAGACAAGAAGCATGATAAGAAATGTGATATGTACGAAAAAAAGGCGAAAAAGAAATGATATTCAGAAAAAAAGTTAAGACTTGTCTTCATATAAAAAATGAAGAAAAAACCCAAATATTTTTTCTAGATCAAATTACGGGTATAGAAATAGAGGGATTGAAAGTTAAGGTTTTCATGAATTCGGGTATCGATATATCAACTATTCTAAGTAGTCAAGAAGAAGTAGATAATTTGGTGAAAATATTCAAAGATAAGTAATGAGCTTCTCAGAGATAAACGTTACAATAAAAGATGAGGAAAAGAGACTTTCAAAGAAGTTTCTGCTTTATGAAACGTATCAAGTTGATGAAGAAGATCCGACGATACAAGAATGCATTCAAGAGACACTTAAGAATTTTGATGGTGATCCTGAGAATGTTCGAGTAACTATCACATTAGAAATTCAATAAACAGTAGATATTAGATGACAGAAGAAGAGTACAAGAAACCAACACGTATAGAGTTAATCGAAATGCTTGATGAGATGAATAACAATATCGAGAAGCTTCCCCCGCATGCTCTTATCTTACCGGTCAATCATTATGATTTCTCTGCTTTGATCATTCTATTATCTGCTATCCTTAAATCTGAATTGAAAGCGGAGGTATGATATGGCAGGTGGACCTCCAAAAGGACATCCTCCTTACAATAAAAACGGAGAGGGTGGAAGACCAAGAATATACACAGAAGATTTTGTTAATGATTTAGCAGAGAAACTGGAAGAATGGATAAAAGAAAAAGATAATATATTTATAGAAAAGTTTTGTTTAGAAATGAATGTTTCTTCTAAAAAAGTAACTGGAGAGTTTATTAAACATCATAGGTTTTGTGATGCTTATGATAAATTAAAAGAAAAACAGAAACTAGCTTTATTCGAAGGTGGTTTAAAACGTAAATACGCACATCCTATGTGTGCTTTAATTTTAAGTCATAATCATGGTGTTTATCAAAAAAATGAGCAAAAATTAACTGGAGACGTAACTAATCCACTTCATTTTATCATTAACAATACAGATGGGCTTAGTAAAGATTTAGTAGATGAATCAGAATGACATAGAGTTAGCTCAGAAAAGAATCAATAATCCGAAATGGAGAATCAATAATCTATATTTTATTGTAGATAAAAGAGGAAAAAAAGTTCGGTTTAATTTAAACTGGGCCCAAGATTATTTATACGATAATGTGTGGTATTGCAACGTCATTTTGAAGGCGAGACAGCTGGGAATCAGTACTTTTGTTTGTCTTCTATTCTTAGATCGCTGTTTATTTAACAGTAATCAATCTGCTGGCATCATCGCCCACACTCTCGAGGATGCTCAGCAGCTCTTTAAAAGAGTCAAGTTTGCTTACGATTCTCTGCCCGATCAACTCAAATCAATCATTACAGCAGAGAATGACACAAGCAATATGCTTAAATTCTCTAATGGAAGCTCACTTAGAGTGGGTACTTCCCTTCGTTCTTCTACGTTTCAGTATCTTCATATCTCAGAATTCGGAAAGATATGTGCTAAATATCCGGATAAAGCTCAGGAGATTATAACTGGATCTCTTAATACCATTGCCCCGGGCCAATATATCTTTATTGAATCAACAGCAGAGGGAAGACACGGGTATTTTTATGATATCTGTAAGCGCGCACAGGATATGAAACAAGAAGAGCTCACTAAAATAGATTTTAAGTTTCATTTCTTTCCGTGGTGGAAGGAACCCGCTTATCGCATTGGATCTGTTGTAACAATGAGCAAGGAAATAATTGAGTACTTCGAGCACTTAGAAAATATGGGAATCAAGCTCGATTATGAGCAAAAAGCGTGGTATGCGCATAAGCAAGCGACTCAGAAAGAAGATATGAACCGTGAGTTTCCTTCTACTCCTGAAGAGAGTTGGATGGTTTCGAATGAAGGATTCTATTATAGTAAACAAATGGGGATCGCTAGAGTAGAGAAAAGAATATGCAAGGTGCCTTATGACGAAGAACTTCCTGTGTATACTGCTTGGGATCTGGGTTATAATGATAGTACGGCGATATGGTTTTTTCAGATCTTCGCAAAAGAAATCAGATTAATTGATTATGTAGAAGGAAGTGGCGAGTCATTAGCGCATTGGATAGGGATAGTTAAGTCTAAGCCTTACGTTTATGAGAAGCATTTCGCGCCACATGATGTTATGGTGCACGAATACAGTTCAGGAATGAGTCGTCAATCAACGGCTAGAAAGATGGGGATTAACTTGATTCCAGTTACTAAAGTGGGTGTGATTCAAGGAATAGATGCTGTGCGTAATATATTAAGTAGATGCTGGTTTGATGAAGTGAAGTGTGCGCAAGGAATTAAAGCAATGGAAGCATACAAGAAAGAGTGGGATGAGAAGCATGCATGCTGGAGATCTCAGCCCTTACATAACTGGGCAAGCCATGGATGTTTTACGGGAGACACATTGATATTGACTCGTTTCGGACGTTTACCTATAATGTTAATTCAAAAAGATATGGAAATATTAACATTAAAAGGCTGGAAGAAATGCAATCAAGCTACTGTAACGAAGAAAAATGCCAAACTTGTGGAAGTGAAATTAAGCGACGGTATGAATGTGAGATGCACGCCGGATCATTTATTTTTAACGGAGAAAGGTTGGATATCTGCAAGAAACCTAGAGAAGGGTATCAAGATCCAATCATCCTTGATTCACTCACAACCTATTTCATGGGAAGTTTATACAGAATTTGGCCCCAAGAAAAATATTTTAAAAAAGGTGGCTCATATTTACACAGAGATGTTTGGAAAGATGCCTTTGGTGAGATTCCTAAAAAATGTCACATACATCATCGAGACAACAACATCAAAAATAATAAATTATCTAATTTGGAATGTGTGCCCAATACAATCCATCTCAAATTCAAAAGACCAAATGCTAAGCCAATATCTAATAAAGCTAGAGAAAAAGCAAGAGAATGGCATCAATCTGAAGAAGGAAGGGAATGGCATAGAAGGCAAGCTATTAGAATACAAGGATGGACAAAATGGAAGAGGGAAGATAAAGAATGTCCAATATGCAAAGAAATGTATCCAGCTCTTATTAGGAAAAGTGGGAATGCTCAAAAATATTGTTCTACAAAGTGTAAATCCCTTGCACGTTTTAGACGTGAAAAATTTGGATGAAACAGAGGATGTTTATTGTATAAATGTCCCTGAATTCCACCATTTTTCATTAGCTAATGGAGCTATAGTTCATAATTCAGACGCATTTAGGACGTTAGTTGTTGGTCTTATCAATGTTATGAATACAGTTAAGTCTAATGATGCTACACATATTCAGCAATGGAATAATCGTTTCGGTCAAAGAGGTTTTTAGATGTCAGAAGATCCATTATACAAAAACATTAGATTAGCTATTATTATAAAAAAAATATTCAATGAATTAGAGATTTCTTATTCTACTTCTATTGATGCGATTTGCACTTTTTTAGCAATCGACTATCATGTGGGTGATTTAGATGAAGAAGATATACGTCATATCTTCACTTTGATTAATCACATTAAAAATAAAATAGATGCAATTTCTAAAGAAGCAGATTCTATAGCGTCAGAATAGCTCTTTTTGATTTTTTGGAATCGGATATGCTGTTTCTAATGCCATTCTTATTGCTTCCGAAACTTTAATCTGTCTCTTCTCTTGCACACTCATCAAAATACACATGTGTTTTATGCGATCAGCTTGCTCTTTTGACATCACAACTGATAAGCGTACTTGTTCTTTCATTATTCTTTTTCTAGGCATGAACAGTCTTTTGTAGTATTATACTATCTTAAAACGTATTGTGGAAATGTTCAAGACTTTTCTTATTCTATTTACAATCAGTATCTAGGGGTTTTGCGTGGAATATCCTAAAATAAATTCATTGTGGAAGAGAGAAGGTTGGTATTTCGATGAAGAAAAGAATAAGTATTCATTATATCAAAAAGGACGTCAATCTTTCATCGTTGGAGATTATTCTGATCCGTGTTTCGGTAATATAAAAAGATGGTCTGTTGAAGAGAAGGTTGATGGAACAAATATCAGAATCATTTATCAAGACGGAAAGGTTAGGTTTGGCGGAAGAACAAAAGATGCTCAGATTCCTTGTCATTTACTAGATTATCTTCAATCGAACTTCGGTGATTGGTTATTTTCTAAACACTTTGCATTCGAAGAAGATAAACCCTATCCCTTGGTAATTTTATTTGGTGAAGGATATGGGCCAAAGATTCAGAAAGGTGGTGGGGATTATCGAAGGGATGTGGGCTTCATTTTGTTTGATGTGTTCGTAGCAGGATGGTGGTTAAAAAGAGAAGATGTTAAAGACATCGCAGATAAGTTCGGTATTCCCATGGTTCCGCAATTAGGCATTATGACAGAAGAAGAGATCGTTGAATTCGTTAAATCAAAGCCTTTAAGTAGATGTAGCCTGAATCCTCAAATGATGGAAGGTGTGGTTTGTAGACCTGAACCGGAGATGTTTAATCGAAGAGGTGATAGGGTGATGTTTAAATTGAAGTGTAAGGAATTTTAGATTCTTTTATAATTAATGCGTATTTACAAATTGTAAGTCATCTGTAACACGTCTAGGGGGCACCTGAAAAGCGTCTTCTCAACGCCTGACGTGCTTTTTTCAATGAGAGTAACTTGAGAGGTTATTATGTCTAAAGAATACCGTAAATATTTCGGAAAAAGATTTTACAAACAAAAAGATGGTTATTGGCTTAATATGATGCCTATTCATGCTCATCGTTGGGTTTGGATTAATCATAAGGGAGCTATTCCTCAAGGGATGGATATTCATCATAAAGATGGCGATAAAGATAATAATGAGATTGATAATTTAGAAATGTTAAGTCGTTCTGATCATCTTAAAGAACATTGGAAATGCCCTAAACTTAGAGAAGAAAGAAGAAAGGTTTTAGATAAATTAAGAGTTCAGGTTCATGCATTTTTAAGAAGTCCAGAGGGAAGAAAAAAACAAAGTGAAGCTTCAAAAGAGGCTTGGAAGAAAAGAAAGAAAACACTGATAAATTGTATAGAGTGCGGAAAAGAAAAATTAACCCCTCAACCTCATTCTAAGTTTTGCGGATGTAATTGCGAAATGAAGTATAGAAGGAAAAAGGGATTGGATAATATTGAAGTTAAATGTCCAATATGTAATAAAATTTATATGAAAGATAAATACTCTCCGAGGGTATTTTGCTCTATATCATGTGGAGCAAAAAACTCATCTAGAAATAGAAAAAAAATAAATGAGGCATAATGTATTACCCACCGTGGAATAATTCTTTAGAACCTAACCAAGGTAATGTAAGACAGTGGCTTTAATGTCGGGCCACTTTCCAGCGGAAAAATAGCGATAATCTCTATAGTAAGTTTCAACCTATAGAACAAAGCCGCTGGAATCAGAGTAGAAACCATGTTGCTCTGAATAAACCTTCTCTGATTGACTTGGAGGCCCGATGGGGTAACAAGGCGGAAGCGAAAGCACCGTGAACGACTAAGTGAGAGGGACGCTTTAAGCGTATGCGATAGTCTGAACACTACGTATAAAATGAAGGTAGTGAGGGATCTCCGAAGAGGGAACCCCGCCATGTAAAGCAGCTTTACATGGTCACTAAGTAACAGTTTTGAATATTGATACTCTTTTTTATGCCGGCTCGCAGACGTTTGTGAACCGGGTCTAGCGCCCTCTATGTAATGTAGGGGGCGCTAGACCTTGCCCGTTACTTTAATTTTTCGCCCACAAGTAGTGCCAACCAATACTACTTCAACATCGTGCAGCAGCCTGTGAACATGATCACGGGATATCAACGCCAGCACAGGAAGGGCTTCGCCTACACGCCGACGG
>LNFM01006861.1_pt1 | contig 18384 bp, 19 predicted proteins | sample 596031 | NCBI WGS metagenome assembly LNFM01 (sample SAMN04254537, study PRJNA301005) | activated carbon metagenome | isolation source: dual media filters at the Ann Arbor, Michigan drinking water treatment plant | place: USA: Ann Arbor | reverse complement strand
GTGCACCGGCTGGACCGTGAAACCAGCGGCATCCTGCTGGTCGCCAAAAAAAGGGTGGCGCTGAAAAACCTGCAGGAGCAGTTCCGCGAGCGCGAAACCGACAAGATCTACCTGGCCATGGTGCGGGGCGCCTGGCCGGCCAACAAGAAGGTGCTGGACAAGCCCTTGCAGAAATACCTGCTGGCCGATGGCGAGCGCCGGGTGCAGGTGGTCGGCAAGGAGCATCCCGACGGCATGCGCGCCGTGACCCTGGTCAAGGTCAGGGCGGTGGCGCCGGATGGGGCTTTCAGCCTGCTCGAAGTCACCATCAAGACCGGCCGCACCCACCAGATCCGTGTGCACCTGGCCAGCGAAGGCCACGCGATCGCCGGCGACGACAAATACGGCGACTTCGAACTGAACAAAGCCTTGCAAAAAGAGGCGCCGGGCGCCGCGCTCAAACGCATGTTTTTACATGCCTGGCGGTTAAAGTTCACCCATCCTTCCAGCGGCAAACGCATTGAACTGCGTGCTGCGCTTCCCCCCGATCTCGAGAGTTTCACCACCCATGCCGTCTCCCTCCAAGCCGCTGAACTTTGACCTGATCGCCTTCGACTGGGACGGCACGCTGTTCGACTCGACCAAAATCATCGTGCGCTGCATCCAGGCCGCGGTGCGCGATGTGGGCGGCACCGTGCCGACCGACGAGGCCGCTGCCTATGTGATCGGCCTGGGTCTGATGCAGGCGCTGGCACATGCCGCGCCCGATGTGCCGGAGAGCAAATACCCCGAGCTCGGTGCGCGTTACCGGCATCACTACATCGCCCACCAGAACGACATCAGCCTGTTCGAAGGCGTGTTGCCCCTGCTGGCCGCACTGAAGGCGCGCGGCCACAGGCTGGCCGTGGCCACCGGCAAGAGCCGGCACGGCCTGGACGAGGCGCTGCAGGCGGTTGAACTCAAGGGCCGCTTCGATGCCTCCCGCACCGCCGACGAGACCGCCGGCAAGCCGCACCCGCGCATGCTGCACGAACTGATGGACCAGTTCGGCGTGACGCCGGCGCGCACCCTGATGATTGGCGACACCACCCACGACCTGCAGATGGCCGTCAACGCCGGTTGTGCCAGCCTGGGCGTCAGTTACGGCGCGCATGAATTTGCCGCCTTTGACGCGCTCAAACCGCGTTTTGTGGCGCATTCGGTGATCGAGTTGCAGGACTGGCTGCTTTTGAACGCCTGAGATGGACGGCGCGACCGATGCCCCCATCGCCCTGTGCCGCAGCGCCGAGCTGGCTGACGGCGGGCAGGCCGTGCCCTTCGATGTGAACTACGCCGGCCAGACCTGCCGCGCCTTTGCGATCCGCTTCGAAGGCCGGGTGCACGCCTACCTGAACCGCTGCACCCATGTGGCGATGGAGCTGGACTGGCAGCCGAACCGGGTCTTCGACGACAGTGGCCAGTGGCTGCTGTGCGCCAGCCACGGCGCGGCCTACCAACCCGACACCGGCGCCTGCAGCGGCGGCCCCTGCCACGGCGGGCTGGTCAAGATAGACCTTTCCGAGCGCGATGGACTTGTTTTCTGGCATACCTCCTACAAACTGAAGGCAATCGAGTTCTAAACTACCGCTATGAATGATTCAAACCGCAACGACCCGTTCGACGACCCGGATTCCTATCCAAATCGGTCGTCAGCCCATGCCGGATCTGCATCAGCAGCTCCTGAAAACATAGCAAAGCGCAGCCCGGTCGATGCCGGTCTGGCGCCGGGCTGGGAGCGCGCCACGCTCGAAAAACTGGCGTTTGCGGCCCTGAACGAGCAAAAGGCGGCGCGCCGCTGGAAAACTTTCGTGCGCCTGTCCTGGCTGGCGTTTTTTGTGTTCCTGGTCTGGTTTGTCATGCAGCGCAGCGCCACCACCAGCGTGAGCACGCCGCACACGGCGGTGGTCGAGATCAAGGGCGAGATTGCCGCCGGCGCCGATGCCAGCGCCGAATTCGTCAACGCCGCGCTGCGTGCCGCGTTCGAGGACGAGGGCGCCCAAGCGGTGGTGCTGCTGATCAATTCACCCGGCGGCAGCCCGGTGCAGGCCGGCATGATGAGCGACGAAATTGTCCGCCTCAAGGCCAAACACAAGAAGCCCGTGTATGCGGTGGTCGAGGAGACCTGTGCATCCGCAGCGTATTACATCGCCGCTTCTGCAGACCGGATTTTTGTCGACAAGGCCAGCATCGTTGGCAGCATAGGCGTGCTGATGGACGGGTTCGGTTTCACCGGCCTGATGGACAAGCTCGGCGTGGAGCGCCGCCTGCTGACAGCCGGCGACAACAAGGGTTTTCTGGACCCGTTCAGCCCGCAGAGCGAACAGCAGCGCGCTTATGCGCAGGCCATGCTGAACCAGATCCACCAGCAGTTCATCAACGTGGTCAAGACCGGCCGCGGCAAACGGTTGAAGGAAACCCCCGAGATGTTCAGCGGCCTGTTCTGGACCGGCCAGCAGGCGGTCGAGCTGGGACTGGCCGACAACCTCGGTTCGCTTGAATATGTGGCGCGCGAAATCGTCAAGACCGAGGAAATCATCGACTACACGCGCCGCGAAAACGTGGCCGAAAAACTGGCCAAACGTTTTGGCGCTGCGATCGGCGACGGCGCAGTGCGCAGCCTCAAGGCGATTCCCTCGATTCGTTGAGCCGGGGGATCGATGAGGCAAAGCCCGCTGCACGCGGGCTTTTTTGCGGCTGGCTCAGCGGCCTATGCAGAACACCGTCGGCAGGCCCAGCGGCGCTGGTGGTTTGTCGCGTTTCCAGGCACTTGCAGACGCGCTGTGTGACCAGCCCGTGGGCAGGCTCAGGCCGCAGCTCAGGGCCAGCCGGGTGTTGGCCTGCAGCGTTTGCAGCAGCGCCTGCAGCAAGGCCGTGTTGCGGTAAGGCGTCTCGATGAAGATCTGGGTCTGGCCGGTTTTCAGTGCGAGTGATTCGAGCTCGCGGATGCGCTGGCTGCGTTCGCCACCGTCCTGCGGCAGGTAGCCGACAAAGGCGAAGTTCTGGCCGTTCAGGCCGCTGGCGGCCAGTGCCAGCATCAGCGACATCGGGCCGGCCAGCGGCAGCACCTGGATGCCCAGCGCATGCGCCGCGCGCACCACCGAGGAGCCCGGGTCGGCAATCGCCGGCATGCCGGCTTCGCTGACCAGGCCGATGTCGCGGCCCTCCAGCGCCGCCTTGAGCAGCGGTTTGGCATCGAAGCCGCCGCCGTGGTCGCCTTTTTTATGCACCTCGCGCGGCAATTCCGTGATCTGCAGCGCCTGCACCGGCTGCAGCAGCGGCTGGACCTCAGCGACGCGTTTGAGATAGGCACGTGTGCTTTTGGCGTTTTCGCAAATCCAGCAGGGCAGGGTGGCCGCGATCTGCAGCGTGCCCAGCGGGATCACATCCTGCAAGGGGGCCTGGGTATCGCAGCCGAAATCCAGCGGCGCGGGAACCAGGTAGAGCTTGCCTTTGTGCGCCGCGCTCATGGCCGGGTTCCCGCCGAACCCAGCAAGCTGATGCCGGCCGCGCGCAGCAGGCGGCAGGTGCGTATCAGCGGCAGGCCGACCAGCGCGGTCGGGTCGTCGCTGTCGATGGCGTCCAGCAGGGCGATGCCCAGGCCTTCACTTTTGGCGCTGCCGGCGCAGTCGTAAGGCTGCTCGGCGCGCAGGTAGTTCTCGATCTCGTCATCGCCGAGATCGCGGAATTTGACCTTGACCTCAGCCAGCTCGGCCTGCCCGAAGCCGCTGTCGCCGCAGACCACGGCCACGGCGGTCTGGAAAATCACGGTCTGGCCGCGCATCTGGCGCAGCTGGGCGACGGCGCGTTCATGGCTGCCGGGTTTGCCCAGCGGCAGGCCGCCCAGGTCGGCGACCTGGTCGGAACCAATCACCACCGCTTGGGGAAAGTTGGCGGCCACTGCGCGGGCTTTGGCCAGTGCCAGCCGCAGTGCCAGTGCCGCCGGCGCTTCGCCGGGCAGCGGCGTTTCGTCCACATCCGGCGATACGACCTCAAAAGAAAGGGCCAGGCGCGACAGCAGTTCCTGGCGGTAGCGTGAGCTGGAGCCCAGGATCAGGGGACGGTTGGTGATGCCGGGGTTGGCGGTACGGGCAGGGTGGTCGGCAGAAGGGCGCATGCGCTGATTCTCTTACACTGCTTGCCATGTCGAAAAACCTCAACGCCCGGCGCCTCAACATGCCGGCTTTTGCCCAGGCCGGCGAGCCGCTGGTGGCGCTCACGCCGCTACAAAATATGGAGCGCCTGGCCCAGGAAATACATGGGCCGGCGCCTGATCTGGTCATCAACTGGCGGGCCAGCGGCGAGTTGCGCCCACGCACCGGGGCCGAGGACGAGGTCTGGGTTCACCTGGAGGCCAAAACCAGCCTGCCGCTGACCTGCCAGCGCTGCATGGGCCCGGTGGCAACACCGCTGGAAATCGACCAGTGGTACCGGTTTGTGGCCGACGAAGACATCGCCATGGCCGAGGACGACGAGTCCGAGGAGGATTTGCTGGTCATGGCGCCGCAGTTCGACCTGCTGGCCGTGGTCGAGGACGAATTGCTGATGGCCCTGCCGCTGGTTCCCATGCACGAGACCTGCCCCGAAACGCCGGTTTTCAGCGCCGGCGAGGCCGAACTGGCGGCGCCTGAGGGCGAGGCGGACGCGAAGCCGCACCCGTTTGCCGCCCTGGCCCAGCTCAAAAAGCCCAAATAGCGGTGGTGGACCGGCGTTTCCAGCCGCTGCCGGGCGAATACTTGCCGCGGACTGGAACCGCTGGCCGTATCGCGCTATAATCAAAGGCTTCGCGCCAGGGCCATCTCACGGTTCCAGAGCGTTATTTACCAACCCTATACCCCCTCAGGAGCGGATCATGGCCGTCCAGCAGAACAAAAAATCACCTTCCAAGCGCGGCATGCACCGTGCGCACAACGCCCTGACCGTGCCAGGTCTGGCCGTTGAATCCACCACCGGCGAGATCCACCTGCGCCACCACATCAGCCCCACCGGTTTCTACCGTGGCCGCAAGGTGCTGAAAACCAAATCCGAAGCGTAATTCCGCGCTTTAAAGACTGGCCCGCACTCATCCTGCGGGCCATTGTTTTGTTGAATCCCCATTTTCTGACTGCACCGGTCCTGCCATGATCAGGATAGCTGTCGACGCCATGGGCGGCGATTTCGGCCCGTCGGTCACGCTGCCGGCCTGCCTGGCCTTCCTGGATACCCATCCCGACGCCGGCATCGTGCTGGTCGGCCAGCCCGATGTGCTGGCTGCCCAGGCGCAGTTTTCCCGCATCCAGTCCGACCCGCGCTGTCAGGTGCTGGCGGCGTCCGAGGTGGTGACCATGGACGATCCGATCGAGGTCGCCTTGCGCCGTAAAAAGGACTCGTCGATGCGGGTGGCCATCACCCAGGTCAAGGACGGGGTGGCCCAGGCAGCGGTCTCGGCCGGCAACACCGGCGCGCTGATGGCAATCGCGCGTTATGTGCTCAAGACGCTGGACGGCATAGACCGCCCGGCCATCGCGACCCAGTTGCCCAACGCCGCCGGCGGCGCCACCACGGTACTGGATCTGGGCGCCAACATCGATTGCACCGAAGACCATCTGTTCCAGTTTGCGGTCATGGGCTCGGCCCTGGTATCGGCCATTGCGGACAAGCCCAGCCCTACGGTGGGGCTGCTCAATATCGGCGAAGAAGCCATTAAAGGCAGCGAAGTCATAAAAAAAGCCGGCGAACTTCTCCGATCTGCTGCTAAAAGTGGTGATTTGAATTTTTACGGCAATGTTGAAGGCAACGATATTTTCAAGGGCGTGGTGGATATCGTGGTGTGTGATGGTTTTGTCGGCAACGTGGCCCTGAAGGCCAGTGAAGGCCTGGCCAGCATGATTGGCGGTTTCATCAAGGCCGAATTTTCCAAAAATATCTTCACCAAAGCCGCCGCTATCGTCGCTTATCCGGTGCTATCTGCATTTAAAAATCGTGTAGACCATAGGCGTTACAACGGTGCGGCGCTGCTGGGCCTGCGTGGCCTGGTTTTCAAGAGCCATGGTTCGGCCGATGCCTTTGCTTTTGAACGGGCCCTGAATCGCGCTTATGATGCAGCTCGCAACAACTTGCTGGACCGGGTGCAGGAACGCATCGCCCACGCGGCCCCCTTGCTGGCCAAAGCGGCCATGGGGCCGGTGGATGTAACAGGCGCCGAGGTGCCTGCCGCCCAAGCCGATCCAGCGCCAGCGCATTAATGAGTTCATGAGCCCTTATTCACGTATCACTGGCACCGGCAGCTACCTGCCGCCGCGCCGTTTGAGCAATGCCGATCTGGCCGCCGAGCTGGCGGCCAAAGGTGTCGAAACCTCGGATGAATGGATTGTCGAGCGCACCGGCATCCGTGCCCGGCATTTCGCGGCGCCCGAGGTCTGCACCAGCGACCTGGCGCTGGAGGCGGCCAGAAATGCGCTGCAGGCGGCCGGCCTGCAGGCCAGCGACATCGACCTGATCATTGTGGCCACCTCGACGCCCGACATGGTGTTCCCGTCGGCCGCCTGCATCCTGCAGCACAAGCTGGGCATCGCCGGTTGTCCGGCCTTTGATGTGCAGGCGGTCTGCAGCGGTTTTGTCTACGCACTGACCGTGGCTGATGCCATGATCAAGACCGGATCGGCCAGCAAGGCGCTGGTGATAGGCGCCGAGGTGTTCTCGCGCATCCTCGATTTTTCGGACCGCACCACCTGCGTGTTGTTCGGGGACGGTGCCGGCGCGGTCGTGCTGGAAGCCTCCGACACGCCGGGCATTCTCGCGACCGACCTGCATGCCGACGGCAAACACGTGGGCATCCTGTGTGTGCCCGGCACGGTGGCGGGCGGCCAGGTGCTGGGCGATCCGTTGCTCAAGATGGACGGCCAGGCGGTGTTCAAGCTGGCCGTCGGCGTGCTCGAGGAGGCGGCGCGCGCCACCCTGGCCAAGGCCGGCCTGCAGGACAGCGACATCGACTGGCTGATTCCGCACCAGGCCAACATCCGCATCATGCACAGCACCGCCAAAAAGCTGAAGCTGCCGCTGGACAAGCTGATCGTCACGGTGGACCAGCACGGCAACACCTCGGCCGCGTCGATTCCGCTGGCGCTGGACGTGGCAGTGCGCAGCGGCAAGATCAAAAAAGGCGACACCCTGATGCTCGAGGGCGTGGGCGGCGGTTTCACCTGGGGCGCAGTGCTCCTGAATTTATAGCTGGTCACGCCCGCCTGTCATGGGCTGGCGGCCAATTTGATTAAAAATTCCATGAAACCTTTTGCATTTGTTTTTCCAGGCCAGGGCTCGCAGTCGGTGGGCATGCTGGACGCCTGGGGTGACCACCCGGCGGTGCGCGCATCCCTGCGCGAAGCCTCGGAGGCACTCGGCGAAGACCTCGGCCAGCTGATCAAGGATGGCACCAAGGAAGCGCTGGGCCTGACCACCAACACCCAGCCGGTGATGCTGGTCGCCGGTGTCGCCGCCTACCGCGCCTGGATGGCCGAAACCGGCGCAGCGCCGGCGGTGGTGGCCGGGCATTCGCTGGGGGAATATTCCGCACTGGTCGCGTCCGGCGTGTTGAGCCTGGCGCAGGCCGCGCCGCTGGTGCGCTTTCGCGCGCAAGCGATGCAGGATGCGGTGCCGGTGGGTGTGGGCGCGATGGCCGCGATCCTCGGCATGGAAGCCTCCCGGGTCATCGAAGGTTGCGCTGAAGCGGTGCGCAGCTTTGGACCCGGCACGGCCGAAGTGGTGGAGGCCGTCAATTTCAACGATCCCATGCAGACCGTGATCGCCGGCAGCAAGGCCGCCGTGGACAAGGCCTGCGAAGTTCTGAAAGCCCATGGTGCCAAACGCGCCTTGCCGCTGCCGGTGTCGGCGCCGTTTCACTCCAGCCTGATGAAGCCCGCGGCCGACAAGCTGAAGGAAAAACTCGCGGCGACGGCGTTTGCGGTGCCGCTGATCCCGGTGATCAACAACATCGAGGTCGCGGTCGAAACCGATCCCGAGCGCATCCGCGCAGCCCTGTACGCGCAGGCCTTCGGGCCCGTGCGCTGGGTGGAGTGTGTGCAGGCCATCAAGGCGCGCGGCATCAGCACCGTGGTCGAATGCGGGCCGGGCAAGGTGCTGGCCGGCATGGTCAAGCGTATCGATGCGGACATGACGGGTGTGGCCCTGTTTGATCCGGACAGCCTGATGCAGGCGAAGGAGGCAATAGCATGAGCGACATCAGGTTTGAAGGTCAGGTCGCGCTGGTCACCGGCGCCTCGCGCGGCATTGGCGCCGCGATCGCGCTGGAACTGGCGCAGCGCGGCCTGAAGGTCGTGGGCACGGCCACCACCGACGATGGCGCGGCCAGGATCAGCCAGGCGCTGGCGGCCTTTCCCGGTTGTGCGGGAAAAAACCTCAATGTGAACGACGCCGCGGCGGCCGAAGCACTGATCGACGCGATCGTGAAAGAGCATGGCGGCCTGCAGGTGCTGGTCAACAATGCCGGCATCACGCGCGACACGCTGGCCATGCGCCTGAAGGATGAAGACTGGGACGCGGTGCTGGACACCAACCTCAAGGCTGTGTTCCGCATGAGCCGCGCCGTGATGCGCACCATGATGAAACAGCGCTACGGCCGCATCGTCAGCATCACCTCGGTGGTCGGCGCGTCCGGCAATGCCGGCCAGGCCAACTACGCGGCCGCCAAGGCCGGCGTGGCCGGCATGACGCGCGCGCTGGCGCGCGAACTCGGCAGCCGCAACATCACCGTCAACTGCGTGGCGCCCGGATTTATTGAAACCGACATGACCGCCGGCCTGCCGGAAGAGCAGCAGAAAGCGCTGCTGGGACAGATTCCGCTGGGCCACCTGGGCAAGCCGCAGGACATTGCGCATGCCGTGGCCTTTGTCGCCAGCCCGCAGGCCGGCTACATCACCGGGCAGGAACTCCACGTCAACGGCGGTATGTATATGTGAACTCGACCGGCAGTGGCCGGCAGGCGGCGTCACCCGGATCATGAATAATGGGTGACGCAGGGCTGCTGGCCACTGCCGGAAGTACAAGCCGGGTTTTATCCGTCCGGCTGGCAGGTTGGGGAATCACCCCCAACACGTTAAAATCACGGATTAATTTACAACCCTCAGAGGGACTTATGAGCGATATCGAATCACGTGTTAAGAAAATCATTGCCGAGCAACTTGGCGTGGAAGAGGGCCAGGTCACCAACGAGAAAGCCTTTGTGGCCGATCTGGGCGCCGACTCGCTTGACACCGTCGAACTGGTGATGGCTCTGGAAGATGAATTTGGCATCGAGATCCCGGACGAAGACGCCGAGAAAATCACGACGGTCCAGAACGCGATCGACTACGCGAACACCCATCAAAAAGCCTAAAGACTCCGGTCTTTTTTCCTTCCGCCTGGAAAGCCGCGTCCGGCTTTCCGGGAATTTCTTCAGGATTTGCGCATGAGCCGTCGCCGCGTTGTTGTGACAGGTCTGGGATGTGTCAGCCCGGTGGGCAACACCGTGGCCGATTCCTGGGCCAACCTGCTGGCAGGCCAGCCGGGCATTGACCTGATCACGCAGTTTGACGCCAGCAATTTCGCGTGCAAGTTTGCCGGCGAGGTCAAGGGCTTCAACATCGCGGACTACATCCCGGAAAAAGAAGCGCGCCACATGGACCGCTTCATTCACCTGGGTCTGGCAGCGGCGTTCCAGGCCGTGGCCGACAGCGGCCTGCCCACGGGTGATGCCCTCGGTGATGAAGAGGCGGCGCGCATCGGCTGCAACATCGGCTCGGGCATAGGCGGCCTGCCGATGATCGAGCAGACCCATACCGAGCTGGTCAATCGCGGCCCGCGCCGCATTTCACCGTTTTTTGTGCCGGCGTCCATCATCAACATGATCTCCGGCCATGTGTCCATCAAGTTCGGTTTCAAGGGTCCCAACATCGCCGTCGTGACGGCGTGTACCACGGGCCTGCATGCGATCGGCCTGTCGGCACGCATGATTGAGTACGGCGACTGCGACGTGATGGTGGCAGGCGGCGCGGAAGCGACGGTATCGCCGCTGGGCATGGGCGGCTTTGCTGCCGCACGCGCCCTGTCGACCCGCAACGATGACCCGAAAACCGCGTCCCGTCCCTGGGACAAGGACCGTGACGGGTTTGTGCTGGGCGAGGGCGGCGGTGTGCTGGTGCTTGAAGAGTATGAACATGCCAAGGCGCGCGGCGCGAAGATTTATGCCGAGCTCACCGGCTTCGGCATGAGCGCGGACGCGTACCACATGACGGCGCCGGATGTGGACGGCCCCCGCCGCTCCATGGCCATGGCCCTGAAAAATGCGGGCATCAACGCCGACGAGGTCGGCTATCTCAATGCCCATGGCACGTCCACGCCGCTCGGGGACCTCAATGAAACCAATGCCATCAAGGCGGCATTCGGCGAGCATGCGAAAAAGCTGGTGGTCAGCTCGACCAAGTCCATGACCGGGCATCTGCTGGGCGGCGCCGGTGGCATCGAGTCGGTGTTCACCGTGCTGGCGCTGCACCACCAGAAAATTCCGCCGACCATCAACATCTTCAATCAGGACCCCGAGTGCGACCTGGACTACTGCGCGAACACGGCGCGGGATGCCAGCATCGATGTGGCGGTCAAGAACAATTTCGGTTTCGGCGGCACCAATGGCACGCTGGTGTTCAAGCGGGTTTGATCCCTTCTCTCACAGCTTCAGCAGCAGCCCCATCACTTCCTGTCCCGTCCATGCATAACGCCCCGCCGGTTGCCTACCCGCTGGGGCGTTCGCATTTCCAGGGCTGGGCTTTGGCCGGCTTCTGGCTGGCCGGCCTGCTGGTCACCCTGGGGTGGTGGCTGGTCGCCCCCGGCTTCGACTGGCGCATCGGCTCGGCGCTGGCAGCGGTGGTGGCAGCCGGCGCAGCCGCCTGGCTGGGATGGCGCGCCGCGCCGGTCGGCCAGTTGCACTGGGACGGCCAGGTGTGGCGCTGGGAAAGCCCGGGCTACCAGGCCGGGACACCGGTGCTGGCCCTGTCGGTGGCGCTTGATCTGCAGCGCATCCTGCTGATCAGGCTGGAGAACCATGACCATGCCCGCATGTGGCTGTGGGCGCACCGATCGGCCTTCCCCGAACGCTGGATGGATTTGCGGCGTGCTGTATATTCGCGGCGCAAGGCATGGCCTGTTGGCCTGCCCCCTGACCTGTCCACCCCTGTTCCCGCAGCGGACTTTTCTGCCGAAACCGATCCGCCACGTTCTTATCCATGAGCGCCGACATTCCCCCTTCCGAGCCGGCGACGGCCAGCGACAGTGATGCCATGCTGGTCGAGCGCACGGTGGCGGGCGACCAGAAGGCATTTGAACTGCTGGTCATCAAATACCAGCGCCGTATCCAGCGCCTGATCGGACGCATGGTGCGCGATGTTGATCTGGTGGAAGACATCGCCCAGGAAACCTTTATCCGCGCTTACCGCGCGCTGGCCCAGTTCCGGGGCGAGGCGCAGTTCTACACCTGGCTGTACCGGATTGCAGTCAACACCGCCAAAAAATCCTTGATGGACTTGAAACGCAATCCGACGGTCTCGGAAAATTCGTTCAAATCCGGCGATGACGATGAAACTTCCCCGCTGGAAAACGAACTAACCAGTTCAGAAACCCCGGAAGCCGTGCTGGCCAGCAAGGAAATTGCCCAGATGGTCAATGCGGCCATGGATGCATTGCCCGAGGAGTTGCGCCAGGCCATCAGCCTGCGGGAAATCGAAGGCTTGAGTTATGAAGAGATCGCCGAGGTGATGAACTGCCCGATAGGCACCGTGCGGTCGCGGATTTTCAGGGCCAGGGAGGCGATCTCCGCAAAGATCAAGCCCCTGCTGGAAAACCAGTCCGGCAAGCGCTGGTAGGCAGCGCCGCCCTGGACAGTGCGATGTGGAAATGGACCCAGAGCAAACAGCAAATGATTGACCGGCAGGCGCGAGCTGCCCACGAACACCATGAAACCGACAACGCCAAACCTTGAATTGATTTCAGCCCTCGCCGACGGCCAGCTGGCCAGCAGGGACCTTGCCGCCGTGCTCGCGATCTGCGAAGCCGATGAACAGGCGCTGGACAGCTGGAATGCCTACCACCTGATTGGTGACGTGCTTCGCTCGCCCGGTCTGGCGCCGCAGGTGTCGGATGCAGCGTTTCTGGCGCGTCTGCGTGCGTCCCTGGCGCAGGAGCCGGTCCTGCATGCGCCGGCTGCAGTCCAGGGCATCGATGCCGCCGCGCCTTCCGTCCAGCAGGTGCTTGCGCGCGTGGACCGCGAAGCGTCCAACGACAGCAGTTTTCGCTGGAAGCTGGTGGCCGGGTTTGTGTCCATTGCAGCGGTGGTGGCTGTGGCCTGGAACACCGGTTCCGGCCTGCTGGAACCGTCCGCTGCGCCCCAGCTGGCGCAGTCCGCTGCGCCCCAGCTGGCCCGTCAGGAAGCGCCTCAGCAGGTGCTGGTGATGTCGCCCCAGGGCCCGGTGGTGCGCGACGCGCGGCTACAGGAACTGCTGGCGGAACACAAGCAGTTTGGCGGCACCTCGGCCCTGCAGATGCCGTCGGGGTTTCTTCGCAACGCGACGTTTGAACCCCCGCCGGGCGCGCGGCGTTAGGCGCTCGCGCTGCGCATATCCCCACCGTTAGCTACCAGCCATGAACTTCAAGCTTTTTCGCCTTCTGACCCTTGTCGGCTGTGCGCTGTCTGCTACAAATTACATAGCGGCCCAGGTGCCGTCAAGGGCTGCCCCGGCGCCGGTTGCGGAGTCTAAGAATATCAACGAGTGGCTGATGCGCATGCATGAAGCCTCGAGGAACCGGTCCTATGTCGGCACCTTTGTGGTTTCTTCAGGCGGCGTCATGTCCAGCGCCAAGATCTGGCATGCCTGCGACGGAAAGCAGCAGATCGAGCGCGTCGACGCCCTGACCGGCCCACGGCGCTCGACATTCCGCCACAACGACCAGGTCGTGACCTTCCTGCCCGATGAGAAACTGGTGCGGACTGAAAAGCGCGAGTCGCTCGGGCTTTTCCCGGCCTTGCTGCAATCCACCGGCAGCCACATCGGCGATTTTTACCAGGCCAGGCAAGAGGGCCGCGAGCGGGTGGCCGGCGTCGATGCCGACGTGATCGCGCTTGTCCCCAGGGATGCCATGCGTTTCGGCTACCGCGTCTGGGCCGAGCAGAAGAGGGGGCTGGTGGTCAAGTTGCAGACCCTGGACACCGACGGCAGGGTGCTGGAACAGGCGGCCTTTTCCGAGTTGCAGTTCGACGCGCCCGTCAAGATTGAAAAGCTTGTGCAGATGATGAACAAGGTCGACGGCTACCGGGTCGAAAAGCCCGGCCTGGTCAAGACCACCGCCAGCGCGGAAGGCTGGGCCCTCAAAAAACCGGTGGCCGGCTTTCAGCCCATGAGCTGCCACAAGCGCCCGCGGGTGACGCAGGGCGGCGATGAGCCGATGCAGTGGGTGTTCTCCGACGGGCTCGCCTCGGTCTCGATGTTTGTGGAACCCTATGACGCCCAGCGGCACGCCGGGGAGTCCCGCATGTCCATGGGTGCAACCCAGTCCCTGACCCGGCGTGTGGATGCGTACTGGTTGACCGTGATTGGCGAGGCCCCGATGGCAACCCTGGTCCTGTTTGCCGACGGTCTTGAACGCCGTAAATAACACCCCATGTCCCCGAAAGTCCGGGACCTGCTGACGCTGCGGTTTTTTTGATGCTGTCCCTGTTTTGCGCCCACTCATTTCTCAAAGGCTGATGATGCATAAATTGAACTGGAAACAATGCCGTGCCTACGTGACCGCCGGGGCCCTGGCGCTGGGCGCCACCCTGAGCCTGGTGCCCGCCGCCCCGGTGCTGGCGCAAGTGCGCAGCCTGCCGGACTTCACCGATCTGGTGGAGACTGTCGGCCCGTCCGTGGTCAACATCCGCACGCTTGAAAAAGTCAAAGCCGGTGCCGCCGGCAACGCCGACGAGCAGATGCTCGAATTTTTCCGGCGTTTCGGCATTCCGGTGCCACCCAACATGCCGCGCACCCCGCGTCCGGACCGTTCGCAGCCCGATGAAGACCAGCCGCGCGGCGTGGGTTCGGGCTTCATCCTGACGTCGGACGGGCTGGTCATGACGAATGCCCATGTGGTGGAGGGCGCCGACGAGGTGCTGGTGACGCTGACCGACAAGCGCGAATTCAAGGCCAAGATCATCGGCACCGACAAACGCACCGATGTGGCGGTGGTCAAGATCGAGGCGACCGGATTGCCGGCAGTGAAAATCGGCGACATCAGCCGCCTCAAGGTCGGTGAGTGGGTCATGGCCATCGGTTCGCCCTTCGGACTGGAAAATACCGTGACGGCCGGCATCGTCAGCGCCAAGCAGCGCGACACCGGCGACTACCTGCCCTTTATCCAGACCGATGTGGCCATCAATCCAGGCAACTCGGGCGGCCCGCTGCTCAACATGCGCGGCGAGGTGGTCGGTATCAACAGCCAGATCTATTCGCGCTCGGGCGGCTTCCAGGGCATTTCCTTTGCGATCCCGATCGATGAGGCGACGCGCGTGGCCGACCAGTTGCGCAGCACGGGACGGGTGACACGCGGGAAGATCGGCGTGCAGATCGACCAGGTCAGCAAGGACGTGGCAGAGTCCATCGGGCTGGGCAAGCCGCAAGGCGCGCTGGTGCGTGGCGTCGAGGCAGGATCACCCGCTGAAAAAGGCGGCGTCGAAGCGGGCGACATCATCACCAAATTCGAGGGCAAGACCATCGACAAGGCCACAGACCTCCCGCGGCTGGTGGGCAATGTCAAACCCGGTACCAAGGCCACCGTGACCGTTTTCAGGCGGGGCACCAGCCGCGACCTGAGCGTTGTGATCGGCGAGGTCGAGGCGGAAAAACCGGTGCGCAAGGCACAGGCGCCCGAGGCCAAGCCGCAGTTGACCGGTCCCGCGCAAGCCATGGGCCTGGTGGTCAGCGAGGTGCCCGACGCGCTCAGGAAAGAACTCAAACTCAAGGGCGGCGTCAAGGTCGATGCCAGCGAAGGCGCTGCCGCCCGTGCCGGCCTGCGCGAAGGGGATGTGATCCTGGCCATTGCCAACACCGAGATCAGCAACGTGAAGGACTTTGAAGCCGCTGTGGCGAAGATCGAAAAAGGCAAGCCCATCAATGTGCTGTTCAGGCGCAGCGAGTGGACGCAATACGCCCTGATTCGCCCGGCGCGCTAGAGGCCAGCCTGCTTCCGGGCATTCGCCATGCCCTGCTCCCCCAGCCCCCATACCCTGCCCAGGGTTGGGGGTTTTGTTTGGGACAGGCGTTTTTCTGGCGAAAAAAATATATTTTTTGTTTCAGATAACCGGGTTAAAAGTTTGTGGTCGCTAACATTTAACCAAGGCTAAGGACTGGTTTAGGTAGAATAGACACAAGCTTTGACGCATTTCCAATATATGGAAGCCGAAAAAAACCGGGTCTTGGCGAGAATTCACCCGATTCACTGCTGATCCACAGATCACCCACAAGTTGTCCAGAGCTTCCCGGTTAAAATTGTGAACAAGTTGTGTATAAGTTTCATGTTGCAGCCCTGCAACGAGATAAATTTGGCAATTTCGAGGCTATGCGTCCCGGGCTTTTTGCCTACAATGAAGCTTCCAACTATCGCAGTTGCCATAGATTGTTGGTTCAGGGCGCGTCACAAGTGACGCGCCCTTTTTTATGTCTTTTGCGAATGTGCCTCGCGCTCTTCGCAATACTTTCAAGTACTTAGGCGTTCTCGTTGATGAATCACATCAGAAACTTTTCGATCATTGCGCACATTGATCACGGCAAGTCCACACTCGCCGACCGCATCATCCAGCGCTGCGGCGGTTTGCAGGACCGCGAGATGAGCGCGCAGGTGCTGGACTCCATGGATCTTGAAAAGGAGCGTGGGATAACCATCAAGGCGCAGACCGCTGCGCTCAAATACAAGGCACTCGATGGCCAGATTTACAACCTCAACCTGATCGATACGCCGGGCCATGTGGATTTCTCTTATGAAGTGAGCCGCTCGCTGTCGGCCTGCGAAGGTGCGCTGCTGGTGGTGGATGCAAGCCAGGGCGTGGAAGCGCAAACGGTGGCCAACTGCTACACCGCGCTCGACCTCGGCGTGACGGTGGTGCCGGTGCTCAACAAGATGGACTTGCCGCAGGCCGATCCTGACAACGCGAAGCAGGAGATCGAGGACGTGATCGGCATCGACGCGACCGACGCGATCCCCTGCAGTGCCAAAACCGGCATGGGCATCGACGAGATTCTTGAAGCCGTGGTGGCGCGCATGCCGGCGCCCCAGGGCAATCCGGACGGACCGTTGCGCGCGATGATTGTCGACAGCTGGTACGACGCCTATGTGGGTGTTGTCATGCTGGTGCGTGTGGTGGACGGTCGCCTGGCCAAGGGCGACCGCATCAAGCTGATGGCCAGCGAAGCCACCTACAACGCCGAGCAGCTTGGCGTCTTCACGCCGCACACCGAGCAGCGCCCATCGCTGGAGGCCGGCGAGGTCGGGTTCATCATCGCCGGCATCAAGGAGTTGCAGGCGGCCCGGGTCGGCGACACCGTCACCCTGATCAAGGCCGGCACCGGCGGCGCGGCCGCCACGGCCACCGAGGCCCTGCCGGGCTTCAAGGAAATCCAGCCGCAGGTGTTTGCCGGCCTGTACCCGACTGAAGCCAGCGAGTACGACTCGCTGCGTGACGCGCTGGAAAAGCTCAAGCTCAACGATGCCTCCCTGCACTACGAACCGGAAGTCAGCCAGGCGCTGGGCTTTGGCTTTCGCTGCGGCTTCCTGGGCCTGCTGCACATGGAGATCGTCCAGCAGCGGCTGGAACGCGAATTCGACCAGGACCTGATCACCACCGCGCCCAGCGTGGTGTATGAGGTGCTGCAGACCGACGGCAGCGTGATCATGGTCGAGAACCCGTCCAAAATTCCGGATGGGGGCAAGGTCAACGAGATCCGCGAGCCCATCGTCACGGTGCATCTTTACATGCCGCAGGACTATGTGGGCGCGGTCATGACCCTGGCCAACCTCAAGCGCGGCGTGCAGCTCAACATGGCCTACCACGGCAAGCAGGTCATGCTGACCTATGAAATGCCCCTGGGCGAGATCGTGCTGGACTTCTTCGACAAGCTCAAATCGGTCTCGCGCGGCTACGCGTCCATGGACTACGAGTTCAAGGAGTTCCGGGCGTCCGACGTGGTCAAGGTCGACATCCTGCTCAACGGCGAGAAGGTCGATGCCCTGTCCATCATTGTTCACCGCAGCCAGTCGGCCTACCGCGGCCGGGCGGTGGTGGCCAAGATGCGCGAGATCATTTCACGCCAGCAGTTCGACGTGGCGATCCAGGCGGCCATCGGGGCCAACATCATTGCGCGTGAGACAATCAAGGCGCTGCGCAAAAACGTGATTGCCAAGTGTTACGGCGGCGATATTTCGCGCAAGAAAAAGCTTCTTGAAAAACAGAAAGCCGGCAAGAAGCGCATGAAACAGATTGGTTCGGTTGAAGTGCCCCAGGAGGCTTTCCTGGCCATCCTGCAGGTAGAAGAATAATGCTTGGTTTTATGAGTTCACTGACCGCCGCGGTGCTGGCCGTGTTTGTCGGTTACGGTGCGGCCTGGTATTTCGGCATGGTCGAAGGCAACTTTTCCCTGCTGCTGTTCCTGGCCACGGTGGTCACCGGCCTGTACTGGCTGGCCGAGAAGTTCTATTTCTGGCCGCAGCGGCGCAAGGCGGCCATGGCCCTGGACGCACAGACTGCGCAGCGGCGTGCGGAACTTGTCGCCCAGGGCATCCATCAGGTCGACAACCCTACCGGCGAGGCCCAGGCCCGTTTGCTGGCGCAGCCCTGGTGGCTGGACTGGACCGCCGGCCTGTTTCCGGTGATTGTGGTGGTGTTTCTGCTGCGCTCCTTCCTGTTCGAACCCTTCAAGATTCCGTCCGGCTCCATGATCCCGACGCTGCTGGTCGGCGACCTGATCCTGGTCAACAAATTCCACTACGGCGTCCGTTTGCCCGTGATCAACACCAAGATCCTGGACAACAACAGCCCGCAGCGCGGCGACGTGATGGTGTTTCATTACCCGCCCAAACCCAGCCTGGACTACATCAAGCGCGTGGTGGGTGTGCCCGGCGACGAGGTGGCCTATCTGAACAAGAAGCTGACCGTCAACGGCAAGCCTGTGCCCAAGGTGCCGCTGCCTGACTTTTTTGATGAAGACGCGCTGCGCTACGCCAAGCAATTCCAGGAGACCACCGGCAGCAAGACTTACCGCTTGCTCAACGATGTGGACCGTCCGTCGTTCATTGCGGGGGCCGACGACTTCCCTTACCGGC
>LNFM01006860.1_pt1 | contig 18385 bp, 13 predicted proteins | sample 596031 | NCBI WGS metagenome assembly LNFM01 (sample SAMN04254537, study PRJNA301005) | activated carbon metagenome | isolation source: dual media filters at the Ann Arbor, Michigan drinking water treatment plant | place: USA: Ann Arbor | reverse complement strand
AGGCCGACCCGGGCGACCGGCTCATAGGGCAGGCGACGAATGCCGAGACCGCGGACTTCGAGGAGGCCAGCCAAGGCGGCGGCGGGGCGGACCAGCAGGCGGGAGCCTGCGGCTTCGACCTGAACGCGGTCGTCGCCGACCAGCCGGGCAATGGGCAACGCAGGATACGGCGAATTTTGCGCCGCCTGGATCAGCGCGAGGGCGAGGCGCGATTTGCCGGCGCCGGACGGCCCGCGAATCAATACGGCGTGCGCGCCGATCAGGACCGCGGTGGCGTGGAGGGTGGGGGCGTTTAAAGGCATTTGCAAAAACCAGCTCCGTCACCCTGAGGTGCGAGCGTAGCGAGCCTCGAAGGGCGACGGCCCGCGCTAATGGGGCCGTCGCCCTTCGAGGCTCGCCGCAAGAGCGGCTCGCACCTCAAGATGACGGATTAAGGTTGGTGACGCCACTCGCCATTGTCTTCACATCGCCGGCAGGCGGACGATGAAGCGGGCACCAAGGACGCGCGGCTCCTCGCCGGCGGGCACGGCACCCGGCGCGATGCGGTTCTCGACCCAGATGCGGCCGCCATGCGCTTCGACGATCTGCTGCGAGATCGACAGGCCTAAGCCGGAATTCTGGCCGAAGCCCTGATGCGGGCGGTCGGTGTAAAAGCGTTCGAAGATTTTATCGAGCGCATCGGGCCGGATGCCGGGACCGTCGTCATCGACGATAATCTCGACTTCGTTCTTGAGCTTGCGGCAAGTGACGCGCACTTCGCCGCCGGCGGGCGAGAATGAGCGCGCATTGTCGATCAGGTTCGACACCACCTGGCCGATGCGCGAGTCGTGGCCCGGCACCTTGAATTGCGAAGGCTGGCCGCCCTGAAACTTCAGCGTGACCTTGACGTCGTCGCGGTTCACTTCGTTGGCGGCCGTGACCAAGGCCGACAGCAATTGCGACAGATCGACCGGGGCGGCTTCCTGACGCTGCAATTCGGCGTCCAACCGGCTGGCGTCCGAAATATCCGAGATCAATCGGTCGAGCCGCTTCACATCGTGTTCGATGACGTCGAGCAGGCGTTTGCGGTTGGCGTCGGTCTTGGCCATCGGCAATGTCTCGACCGCCGAGCGCAACGAGGTCAGCGGATTGCGCAGCTCATGCGAGACGTCGGCGGCGAAACTCTCGATCGCCTCGATGCGGGAATAGAGCGCGTCGGTCATGCCGCGCAGCGCGCCGGACAGATGGCCGATCTCGTCCTTGCGGCGGGTGAAGTCGGGAATCTCGACGCGGGTGCGGATGCGCCGGCGCACACGCTCGGCGCCTTCGGCCAGCCGCCGCACCGGGCCGGCAATGGTGCCGGCGAGCAGCATCGACAACACGATCATCACCGCGGCGGCGACGAGAAACACCTTGACGATGGCGAGGCGCTCGGCCTCCACCATGTCGTCGATGTCGGCGCCTTGCGTCGATAGCATCAGGGCGCCGCGCACGGCGCGAAAGCGCTGCACCGGCACGGCGACCGAGACGATGACTTCGCCGCGATCGTTGACGCGCACCATGCTGGCGTGCAGGCCGGCCAAAGCCTGGCCGATTTCCGGATAACCCTTGCCGTTGTCGGGGCCGAGTTCCTTGTACAAAGGCAAATCGCCGCGGCCGAACCAGCGGCGGATGGCGCTGAAGGTTCGTTCGACGAGGCCGGGCTGTTCGGCGGTCGGCGACGGCAGATCGAAGCGCAGCACGTCGCCGCGGCCGTACAAATTGCGGCTGTCGAGAATGAGCACGCCGTCGCGGTCGTAGATGCGCGCGCGCGTCTTGGTCGGCGAGACCAGGCGGCGCAGCACCGGCGCGACACGCTCGGGATTGATCGGGAATTCGATGCCGGACAAAGCGTCGTCGGACGGACCGTAGCTCTCGCCGGCCTGTAATTCCAAGAGGCGGTCGGGATCGATCGTGATCGAGTCGGTTTCCACCGTGGCCGAGGCGGCAATGGCGCCGGCGATGATCTCGCTCTGCACCAAAAGGCTTTGCACCCGCGCGTCGATCAGGCCGGCGCGGAATTGCGAGAGATACATGACGCCGATCAGCAGCGCGACGAGACCGGTGAGATTGAGAAAGACGATGCGGCGGGTGAGGCTGGAGAAGCTCTGCGCAACGAAGAAGCCCCAGGCCGACAGCCACAGCCGCCGGAACAAGCCGTCGCGCTTTGCGGCCGCGGGCGAGGCCGACGTGGCTTCGTCCCTGTCGCGCGTTTCGTTTTCGGCGGTTCGATCGAGCACGTCGTTTGATCCAGCCGGGTTATTGCGTCCCGAGAAAGGATACCGCATTCCGCTCACCCCCGCGCAGGCGGGGGCCCAGTTCGTTCGCTTAGTCTGGATCCCCGCTTCCGCGGGGATGAGCGGAGTTTTTATTTATTCCTTGAACCGGTAGCCGACGCCGTACAAAGTTTCGATCATCTCGAAGTCGTCATCGACGACCTTGAACTTCTTGCGCAGGCGCTTGATGTGGCTGTCGATGGTGCGGTCGTCGACATAGACCTGATCGTCATAAGCGGCATCCATCAGCGCGTTGCGGCTCTTGACCACGCCGGGGCGGGTGGCGAGCGCCTGCAGGATGAGGAATTCGGTGACGGTGAGCGTGACCTGCTCGCCCTTCCAGGTGCAGGTGTGGCGCTCCGGGTCCATGCGCAGCAGGCCGCGCTCGAGCACCTTGGCGGTGGCGTCGATTTCCTTCGGCGTCAAAGCCGGGTCCTTCGGGCTGGCGCGCCGCAGCACCGCCTTGACGCGCTCGACCAGCAGGCGCTGCGAAAACGGTTTGCGGATGAAATCGTCGGCGCCCATCTTGAGGCCGAACATCTCGTCGATCTCCTCGTCCTTGGAGGTGAGGAAGATCACCGGCATGTCCGACTTCTGGCGCAGCCGGCGCAAGGTTTCCATGCCGTCCATGCGCGGCATCTTGATGTCGAGAATGGCGAGGTCAGGCGGCGACGTCTTGAAGCCGTCCAGCGCGGAGGCGCCATCGGTATAGGTCATGATGCGATAACCCTCGGCTTCCAGCGCGATCGACACGGAAGTCAGGATGTTGCGGTCATCGTCGACGAGAGCGATTGTTGGCATTGAGCCCCTCTAATGCGTCGTCTGAAAAGTTTTGCGTGACGGCCCCGCCGCACAACGATTTGAAGCCCAGAAACAGGGTCTGAAATGTGGCCTCTTTGCAACAACTATGTGATTCTGTAGCGAATTCAAGGTCAATAGGGCAACATGGACTCGAATACACGTTGGCGGTGAGGTGCGTGCCATGAGTGAAAACGACGCCGTAACGCCGCTTCCCGGCGCGATGCCGGGCCGGACGCCGGAAAATGCGCCGCAACCGGCCGATTTCGCCCCGAAGGACCTGGCCAAAGCCCTGATGCGCGCCACCCGGACGGCGACTTTGGCGACGCTCGACCGCCATACCGGGCATCCCTTCGCCTCGCTGGTCAATGTCGCCACCGATGCCGCCGGTTCGCCGCTGATCCTGGTGTCAAAGCTGGCGACCCACACCGCCAATCTGGAAATCGACGGCCGGGCGTCGCTGCTCATGGCCTCGCTCGGCAAAGGCGACGCGCTGACCCATCCGCGGCTCACGGTGCTGGGAACGTTCGGTATCGTCGCGCCCGACGACATCGATGAGCCACGGCTGCGGCGGCGCTATCTGGCGCGGCAGCCGAAGGCCAAGCTCTATGCGGGATTTGCCGACTTCGCGCTGTGGCGTATGGCGGTTGTGTCCGCGCATCTTAATGGCGGCTTTGCCCGCGCCGCCGATCTCACAGCCGCCGATGTGCTGACCGATGTGTCGGATGCGGCTGAGTTGATTGAGGCGGAGGACGGCGCGGTCGCGCACATGAATGCCGATCACAGCGAAGTGTGCCGGCTCTATGCGACCAAACTTCTCGGCGCAGCCGAAGGCGAGTGGCGCTGCGCCGGCGTGAATGCCGACGGCATCGAATTGCAGAACGGACCGAACGGTTTGTGGCTGCCGTTTCCGCAGCGTGTCACCGGGCCGGGAGCGTTGCGCGCGGTGTTGAAGCAACTCGCCGACACGGCGCGCGATTTATAAGACATCATATGACTTATCAAGTTGCGTGAAACCCGAGCGCTCGCTTCGCGTTAAAGTATTGATGCAGCGCAATGCGATCTGCACAATATGCATGGCATTTGATCTTGGCATTCACGATCTTGATGGATATGGTCCCGCGCCATAGCTCGACTAAGGTCTAATCTTTACCGGGCAACGGTCTGGACCGGGTGCGTTGCAACAACAGCGGCCTGTCAGTTTGGGAGAGATAGCGTGCAAGAAACGGGCGTGCGGAACGAATCTTATGGCGCCGATAAATTCGGTCTGGCCGGATTGTCGGCGGTTCACTGGAACCTGACGGCGCCCGCGCTGTACGAGCATTCGATCCGCAACGGCGAAGCCACTGTCGTCGAAGGCGGCGCGCTGTCGGCCTTCACCGGCCATCACACCGGCCGCTCGCCGAAGGACAAGCACACAGTCGATGACAAACTGACGCATGACGTCCTGTGGTGGGACGGCAACCGCAAGCAGACCGAAGAACAATTCGCCAATATGCTCGCTGACTTCCGCGCGCATGTGAAGGGCAAGGCCCTGTTCGCGCAGGATCTCTATGGCGGCGCCGATCCGGCCTACCGCATCAAGGTGCGCGTCTTCACCGAATATGCCTGGCACTCATTGTTTATCCGCCAGCTTCTCATTCGCCCGGAGTTCGCCGAACTGGCGAGCTTCACGCCGGAATTGACCATCATCGATCTGCCGTCGTTCAAGCCGGATCCGAAGCGTCACGGCGGCCGCGAAGGCTCCGACACGCAAGTGGCGATCGACTTCACCAACAAGATCGTGCTGATCGCCGGCTCGTCTTACGCCGGCGAAATGAAGAAGTCGGTGTTCACCACGCTCAACTTCTACCTGCCGGCGCAGAATGTCGTGCCGATGCACTGCTCGGCCAACGTCTCGAAGGACGGCAAGGAGAGCGCGCTGTTCTTTGGCCTGTCTGGCACCGGCAAGACCACCCTGTCGGCTGACCCGAACCGCATCCTCATCGGTGACGACGAGACCGGCTGGGGTCCGAACGGCATCTTCAATTTCGAAGGCGGCTGCTACGCCAAGACCATCAAGCTCAGCCGCGATGCCGAGCCGATGATCTGGGACGCCACCAACCGCTTCGGCGCGGTGCTCGAGAACGTCACTTACGATCCGCACACCCGCGTTCCGAACTATGACGACGACAGCAAGACCGAGAATACTCGCTCGGCCTATCCGCTCGACTTCATCCCGAACGCCTCGAAGACCGGCACCGCGGGCCACCCGAAGAACATCATCTTCCTCACCGCCGACGCCTTCGGCGTCATGCCGCCGGTGGCGAAGCTGACGCCGACGCAGGCGATGTATCACTTCCTGTCCGGCTATACCGCCAAGGTCGCCGGTACCGAAAAGGGTCTGGTCGGCGTGCAGCCGGAATTCTCGACCTGCTTCGGCTCGCCGTTTCTGCCGCGCCATCCGTCGGTCTATGCCAACCTGCTGCAGGACTACATCCAGAAGCACAATGTCGATGTCTGGCTGGTCAACTCGGGCTGGACCGGGGGCATCTACGGCGTCGGCCGCCGCATGCCGATCAAGGCGACACGCACGCTGGTGACCGCCGCGCTCAACGGCTCTCTGAAGGATGCCGACTTCCGCACCGATCCGTATTTCGGCTTCGCGGTGCCGACCTCGGTTCCGGGCGTCGAGCCGCATCTTCTGTATCCGTCGAAGACCTGGCAGAATAAAGCCGAGTTCGACAAGACGGCGCGTGCGCTGGTGGCGATGTTCCAGAAGAACTTCGCCAAATACGAACAGCACGTCACGCCGGAAATTCGCGCCGCCGCGCCGGAAGTGCGCCTCGCCGCGGAATAGTCGCAAACAAAAGAATGATAAAAAGGCGGCCTTCGCGGCCGCCTTTTTTAATGCGCGTTCATGAAGGCGGCGATGCCGGCAATGGCGTCGTAGGATTTCGGCAGCAGCTTCGGCCGCGACACGAAGCCGTGCATCTGCCCCGGATAGCGCAAAACGGTGACGGCGACGCCTTCGGATTTGAGCCGCGCCGCATAGGCCTCGCCTTCGTCATACAGCGGATCGAAGCCGGCAAGAATCACCAGCGTTGGCGGCAGGCCTTTCAAGGTTGCGGCATAAAGCGGCGAACAGCGCGGGTCGCGCCGCTCGCTTAGCTGCGGCACGTAGTGCTCGATGAAGGCGCGCATGCCGTCATTGGTCAGCGTGACGCCCTCGGCGAAGCGCTCGTCGTAACGCCAGGTGAGATCGACGATCGGATAGGTCAGGATCTGTGCGCGCAATTTGGTCGGGCCGGAACCGCGCAGCGCGACCGCCACCGCCGCGGCGAGATTGCCGCCGGCGCTGTCGCCGCCGACCGAAATGGAGGCCGGATCGATGTTCAAAAGCCGCGCATTGGCCGCGGTCCACTGAACGGCGGCCAGCGCATCGTCATAGGCGGCCGGGAAGCAATGCTCCGGCGCCAGGCGATAATCGACGCTGACCACGGCACATTTCGCGGCATTGGCCACCGCGCGACAAACCCAGTCGTGGCTGTCGAGATCGCCGATCACCCAGCCGCCGCCGTGAAAATAGACCTGCACCGGCAGCGCTTCGTCCGGCAGCGTGCCGACGGCGCGATAATAACGCACCGGGATCGGCCCGCCCGGGCCCGGCACCTGATATTCGCGCACCATGGCGACGTGCGGGAGATCCGGCTGGTTGATCGGCCGCATCCGCCGCATGCCCTCGCGCGCCATCTCCGGCGTCGGCGGCACGGCCGGCGGCGCCGGCTGCATCGCCATGTACGCGACCGAGTCGGCGTCCATCTCGCCGAGCGAGGCGCGGAGAGGGGCGGGCGCGGTGGCGGGAGAGTTCATGGACAGCTTCCTGTTCTATTCGTGCCGCACGATACAGCGCGAGCACGAATAGAAAAAGGGCGGCCCTTGCGGACCGCCCTTGTCGTTATCGCTGCGTGGCGCGTTTATTGTTTCGCCGCGGCCGCATCCGCCTGCGCCAGTTCGCGGCCGAGGCGATTGAAGCGCGCCTTCTGTTCGGCCGAGAGCGACGCATAGAAGCTGCCGAGCGCCGGTTTGACCGCGTTGGCCGCCTCGATCATCGCCTGCAACCGCGTCTCGATCGCCTGCAAGCGGCCGGGCGGCGTCAACGGCGTCTCGGCCGGGCAAGCGGCTTGCAGAATGCCGACGGCCTTGACGGTGGCTTCGCCGAGTTTGTCGAGTTCGGCCTGCTGCGCGTCGTTCGGCGCCAGCACCTCCTCGATCTGCTCGATCGGCAGATTGGTCAGGCCGGGCTTGGCTTCGCCGCACTTCTTCGCATCGTCGGTGGCATCGGCATTCGTATTGGCCTGCGCGACCTTGGACGGTCCGATCCGGTTGAAGCGTTCCTTTTGCTCGTCATTGAGCGAGTTATAGAACGTCTCCAGCGCCGGCTTGACGACCTGCACCGCCTGAAGCGTGGCGTCGAGCCGTCCGGTCATCGCGGCGAGACGGCCCGGCGGCGTCAGCGGGAAGGCATTTTCCGATGGGCAGGTCGCCTTGAACACGGCGGCGGCCTTGCTGCCGGCTTCCTTGACGTCGTTGAGCAACTGCTTCTGCTCGGCGTTGAGGCCGACTTTGCTGTCGATCTCGGCGGTCGGCCAGGCGGTGATGCCGCCGCCCGGCGTGGCGCAGACATCGCGCACGGCGGCGTAAGTCGGTTGCGGCGGGGTGGCCACGCGCGCCGGCGCCGAGCCGGTGGTTTCGGTCACGTATTCAACCGGCGGGCCGATTTCGCCATAGAACACGCCGTCGAAGAAATCGTCATAGGCGTAGTCCCAATAGGTGTCTTCATAGCCGCCGGGAAAGAACGTGTAGCTGAAGATGTCGGAGTAGGCGTAAGGCCAGAACACCGGGCCGTACCACGGCACAAAGGCGGCGCGGATGCCGCGCTGCCAGGCGCGGCGCGGCGCATAGCGGGCGATGCGGGCCTGCGGAAACGCGGCGCGCGCGTTTTGGCCGCTGCCCGCCCGAGCCTGCGCATTGGCGAAGCGGGCGGCGAAGCGGCCCTGACGCGCCGCTTGCGGCGTGATGCGGGCCTGGCCGTTGCGGCGCAGGCCGCGATCGGGATTGGCGGCAGCGATGCCGCGTTGAGCATTCGGCGCGGCGGCGGCGTTCGGCTGGGCGATGCCGCGTTGCGCGTTCGGTTGAATACCCTGACGCTGCGCGGCGCGTTCCTGACGCTGTTGCTGGATCTGCTCGCGGCGCGCGGCGCGTTGCGTCGGCGGCACATTGCGCAAGGCGCGGTCTTCACGCCGTTGCAACAAGCGTTCCTGGCGTTGCTGGATGCGCGCCTGCGCCGGCGTGGCGGCGCGCTGCGCGGCGGCGGGAGCATTCGGCGTTGCGGTGCGTTGCGCGGCGTTTGGCCTCGCATTCGGCGTCGCCGGAGGTGTCGCGGTGCGGGCGGGCGCTTGCGGCCGGCCGGCGCGTTCCTGGCGCTGCTGGATGCGTTGCTGAATCCGCTCCTGCACGGCGCGTGCGGCGGGCGCTTCGCGGCGTTGCGGCGCGACGCGGGCGGCAGGCGCTTCGCGGCGCTGCGGCGCAATGCGGGACGCTGCCGGCGGGCGAGCGGCGGGCGGAGCCTGTCTGGCGACCGGCGCGGGACGTGCCGCCGGGGGAGGCGCGGCGGGTCGTGCGATTTGCGGCGGTCTCGCGGGCGCGGCAGGACGGGCGACTGGCGCCGGCCTGGCAGCAGGCGCCGGCCTTGCGGCCGGAGCGACTTTTTTCTTGGCGGTGTCCAGCTCGGGCGTCTGCGCGCCCGCGTAAAGTGGCAATGCCGCCGTGAGCAAAAGCGCGATCGTGGCCATCCGGCCAAAATGCTTTGTCATGATAAAAAACGACTCCGCTGCCCTGAATAAGGTTCCGTTATTCATTCAACGGAGGCATCGGCGAAACCCGGCCTATCGACGCGTCTCAATCATGCGTTTGTGAACGCGGATGAACGTTCAGTCATAATGTCGCGCTGCAAAAAACTTCAACGCTGCGGCGGCGTGTCGCGCAAGCGCGCGATCAGCTCCGGCGACGGATAAAAATCGGCTGGAAGCCCTAACGCCATTTGCGCTGAATTAAAGCTCCGGAATGTAGGCTACCGCGACCTAGCCGAAAAGATAATGCTTATCGGCATTCCAGAAAGTGAACGAAACATTCCCAATAAGATCGGCCGAGGCGGCTTTAGGGCGGTTTTTTCGTGCATTGTTTGAAGGCGGCAGGATGCCAGACGTTCCACCTAGAAGATGTCTAGGTCTTCGCCGGCATCCCCTATTGCGGTCTCAACTCGACCAATCTCGTTGTTTGCTGATTCGAATATTCGATCTAAAGCGAATAGCGCGGCCTCCTTCTGGGCCCTAAATTTACGAAATTCAAAAGCTTCAGATTGCGTTAGCCCCGGGTTTTCTCCGGCGGCAGCCTGAAAAGGATTCTCCGGATTGATATTCGGACCAATGGCTATCTGCTCGTTTGGGCACCATTCTGCGGCTGACTTTTGAATCTCCATTAAGGCGATGTTCCATTGCCCTCCCGTCCTTTCACGTCGGAAAGCACCATCCGACGATTCATTCATTGCCTTTTCCATGCCCCCAACCGCGGAATTGTATTGGGCCCGAACGATCTCAAGCTTCTTTAGCCGCCGTCTTAAATAAATGAGACGCGATATCTTTTCCGCAAGCTTGTCTGGCAGTGGCGGGGGCGTTTTTACAGTGACGTTAGGTGCAAATTTCAGATGGTTATTTTCGTAACCTTTTATCGGGTGATCATGTAAATTTTCGTTGGGGCTAGGCGATTCTGTTGGATCGACTGGTCGTGTAGAAGAAATTTGGCGCGGCCAGGAAACCCATATCAGCCAGGCGGTCGTAATAAGCGCAAACCCCCATATGGCCCACCACGGGGTGGCAAGGATCAGCCCCAGTAGTTGGTCAAGCCGACTCTTAGCAATAGCGACATCTTCGGGGGCAGTAGAGTAGCCAACGAGATCAAGCATGAGCCGACCTCCAGCTACCAACCAACCACCAGCCGTGAGCAATGCGCTTAAAATACGCCCAATAATTTGCTTCATGATGCCAAACCCTAGCATCCCTCTAAGTTGAGGGGAGTCTGGAAACACCGCGTTTTCGTAAGCTTTCCACCGGGTCCCTCCTGCCCGGCATTGGCAGCTAAGTTTGACCAACTTCCCAGAAAAACGACATTAGGCCGGGGAAATTCAGTTGGTGCATTTGCCACCTAGTGCGGGTCTTGCCCGACTTGCGCAAGTTAGATCAGAGCTCGAGCAAGCCCGAGTTCTATTGAGAGGAGGGAACGCTAGAGGCGCGGCATCGCGATGGAAATTAACCGCCCTGCAACTTCGCGATCAGTTCAACGGTCGGCCACGAGTCCGCGGGCATTTTGTATTTGAGCTGCGCCTTGGCCACCGCCTTGCGCGTGCCGTTGCCGAGGCGGCCGTCGACATCGCCGACATTGTGGCCCTGCTTCTGCAACAGGCGCTGCAATTCCATCATCTGCTCGGTGGTCAGCGGCTGAACCTTGGCCGCGCCCGATTCATCGACCGGCGGCGCGCCGCCGAGCCGCGTCGCAAAATAAGCGACGGTCGTGGCGTAGACGTAAGACGCATTCCAGTCGATGAAGACCTTGAAGTTCGGATAGGCGAGGAAGGCCGGGCCGTGCCGGCCCATCGGCAAAATCAGCGCCGCCGGCATCGCGCCGGACGGCAGTTTGCCATGCGCGGCCTTGACGCCCCACGCCGTCCACTTCGACACCGGATGCTGGGTGTCGATGTCGGCTTCCTGCCACGGCATGCTGGCCGGTACAGTGACTTCCTGGAGCCACGGCTCGCCGCGCCGCCAGCCGATCGAGTGCAGATAATTGGCAGCGGAGGCGAGCGTGTCGGCCGTGCTGTTGACCAGATCGCGGCGGCCATCGCCGTCGAAGTCGATGCCGTATTTGATGTAATTGCTCGGCGTGAACTGCATGCCGCCGAATTCGCCGGCCCAGTTGCCGGTCATTTCCGCGACGGTCTTGTCGCCGCGCTGGATGACGCGCAAAGCGTCGATCAGTTCTTCGCGGAATTTGTCGCCGCGGCGGCAGTCATAGGCCAGCGTGGTCAGCGACGGCAGGATCTTGAACTTGCCGAACAGCGCGCCGTAATCGCTTTCCAGGCCCCAGACCGCGGTGATGACTTCCGGCGGCACGCCGTAGGTCTTCTCGATGCGGGCAAACAGCGCCTGATGTTCCTGCATCTTCTTGATGCCGTTCGGGATGCGCGGGTTGGCCAAAAGCCGTTTGGCGAAATCGAGGAAAGTGCGCTGGAACACGCCCTGGCCGGAATCGCGCTTGATGACCGACTCGTCGAAGGTTAATTCCGGCGAAGCGGCGGCCAGCACCTTGGGCGAAATGCCTTGCGCCAGCGCGTCCTTCTTGAATTGCGCCAGCCAGGCGTCAAAACTGCCGGTGTTCCTGCAACGCTCGGCGGCCATGGCCGGGCCGGCCAGCAGGGCGCCAAGTGTCGCGGCCGCCAATATCAGGGCAATTTTGCGCATATTAACCGTCCGCCATTCATGGATAGATTCAAGCGCCCAATCTTCCCAATCGGGGGGCCGGGTCAAGGCTGATCGCCGATCTGCGTTAAGACCGATGTGGGGCCGATTCTTGTGCAAAGCCAAGCTACCCTTTAAGGGGCTTTGTTCCGACGCTTGAGCCCTCCCGCAATCGAGACAGAAAGCCGCATGCAAGTCCTCGTTATCGGCGCCGGTGTCGTTGGCCTGGCGGCCGCCCGCGCCATCGCGCTGCGTGGCCATGACGTCATTGTCGCGGAGGCGGAGAACGCGATCGGCACCGGCATTTCCTCGCGCAACAGCGAAGTCATTCATGCCGGCATGTATTATCCGACCGGTTCGTTGCGCGCGCAGCACTGCGTCGCCGGGCGGCGGCTGCTTTATGCGTTTTGCGCCTCGCATGGCGTGCCGCACCGGAAATGCGGCAAGCTGATCGTCGCCACCGATGCGGTCGAGACCGAAAAGATCGAAAAGATCGCCGCGCAGGGTAAGATCAACGGCGTCGAGGGCCTTGAACTGATGACGGCAGAGGCGGCGCGCGCGCTCGAGCCGCAACTGTTCTGCACGGCCGCACTCAATTCAACCGAGACCGGTATCGTCGATGCGCATGCCTATATGCTGGCGCTGCGCGGCGATATCGAGGATGCCGGCGGCGTCATTGCCTTCAACACGCCGGTGCTCGGCGCCAAGCGCAAGGACGGGATGTGGATCGTGACCTTCGGCGGCGCCGAGGGCGGCGAATTTGAATTCGACGCGCTGGTCAATTGCGCGGGCCTGCGGGCGCAGAGCGTGGCGCGCACCATCGAGGATTATCCGCAGGCGCGCGTGCCGAAGCAGGTGCTGGCCAAGGGCAATTATTTCACCTTCACCGGCAGGCCGGTGTTCTCGCGGCTGATCTATCCGGCGCCGGTGCATGGCGGCCTGGGCGTGCATGTCACGCTCGATCTGGCTGGCCGCATGCGCTTCGGGCCGGACGTCGAATGGATCGACCGCGAATATTACCCGGTCGATCCGAAACGCGCCGACGTGTTCTATGCCGCGATCCGCACCTATTTCCCGGCGCTGCCGGATGCATCTCTTGCGCCGGACTATTCCGGCATCCGGCCGAAGATCACCGGGCCGGGCGAGCCGGCGGCGGATTTCCTCATCGACGCGCCGGCGCAGCATGGCGTGCCGGGACTGGTGCAGATGTTCGGCATTGAATCGCCGGGCCTGACCAGTTCGCTCTCGCTGGGCGAGGAAGTGGCGGCGTTGATTTCGGCCTAGGTTTTACCGGGCGTACTGAACCGCACCGCGATTGGCGTCACGCGGATTGTCGGTGATCGGCGTGACCGACGAGGTGATGTCGGTGGCGTTCGCCGTGCCCGGCGTCGGCGGCATGATCTTGGTCTCGGCCAGTTTCTCGCGCGTCGATTTTGACAGGCGCGAATAATTCTCGATCGGCGTGAAGCTGGCGGTGTTGTTGCTGGTGCCGGTATAGGCAACGAGGCCGGTCTTGGTGGCGACGATGTCGCCCTGGCGCAAGGTCGGATCGTTGGCGGCGTCGAGACGCGCCAGGCCGAAAGCATTCTTGCCGTTGCAGGTGCAGCCGGCGACCATCGCCTTGCGATAGACAAAGGCGTTCGGCAGGTCGGCATAGCGGCTGCCGTCGCCGGCGGTGGCGTAATCGATGTTGCTGCCGCCGAAGAGTTTGGTCTCGGAGGCCGGGCAGAACGAGCGGCAGCTTTCGGCCGCGCTCATACCGGCATTGCCGGCGACCGGGAAGAAGTGGCCGTCGCAAGTGCGCACGCAGAAAGCCCTCGACGGGCCGGACGTGTCGGCGCGCAATTGCTCGCGGCCTGACGGATTGAAGTGGTTCGAAAGACTCGTGAAGGGATCGACAAAGGGCAGCGCGCCGGACGGCGCCCGTGGCGCTTGGACGGCGCGGCGGATATCGCCGAACAGGCGGTCGAAAAAGCCCGCCTGTGCCGGCTCGGTCGAAAAACTTGCCATCAAACCGAGGCTGAAAGCCGCCGCGGCGAGGCAAAACCTGGATTTTTGGCCAAAAACAGCCATCGCACGCCCGCCTGACTTCGTGCCGTGCAGCAATTTGCACGGCCGTTACACCAACGCCAAGGCAGGCGGAAAGGTTGCCGCCGTTCCTTCCGTTTCAGCAGGCAGGTAACCGCAGCCGGGTAAACGGCACGTTAGCAAATGCGGCAGGACGGAGGCCGTTAGAAGAAGATCCAGCCGCAGAGCAAGAAGGTCGGGAGCAATATCGCGCCCGACCACAGCATGTAATGGAAGAACGACGGCATCGGCACGCCCATGTGGCGGGCGATGGCGTAGACCATGAAATTCGGCGCGTTGCCGATATAGGTGTTGGCGCCCATGAACACCGCGCCGGTCGACACTGCGGCCAAAGTCAGCGCCAGCGGCCCCATTAGCACCTTTGGATCGCCGCCGGCCAGTTCGAAGAACACCAGATAGGTCGGCGCATTGTCGAGGAACGACGACAGGCCGCCGGTCAGCCAGAAATAAGCCAGGTTGTTCGGCGAACCGTCGGCGTTGCTGACGAGGGCAAGCAGCGGCGCCAGCGCGCCGTTTGGACCGGCGCTCAAAATAGCGATCACCGGCACCAGGCAGATGAAGATGCAGACGAACAAAATGGCGACTTCGCGGATCGGGCCCCAGCCGAATTCGTTGCCCTCGCGGCAATAAGGCTTGGTCAGTTTCAGCGAGGCGAACACGACGATGATGAAGATCGCGTCGCGAATGACGTTCTGTATTTCGACCGGGATGCCGAGCAGGTTGAAGGTAATGCCCGGCTTCCAGTAGGCGCTCATCAGGATGGCGGCGATGATGACGCCGATCAGCGCGAAATTGACGGAGCCGTGCAGGCTCAGCGGCGAATCCGGCGTCGGATCCATCGGGTGGTCTGTGTGCTCTTCCTTCCAGTGCAGGTAGATATCGAGCACGACAAAGATGAAGAGAACGATGCCGGCGACGAAGATCATTTCGGTGAAGAGGTGCGTCGTGGTCCAGAAGAAGTCGACGCCCTTGAGGAAGCCGACGAACAACGGCGGATCGCCGAGCGGCGTCAGCGAGCCGCCGATATTCGACACCAGGAAGATGAAGAAGATGATGGTGTGCGAGCGGTACACCCGATCGTCATTGGCGCGGATCAGCGGCCGGATCAGGATCATCGAGGCGCCGGTGGTGCCGACGATGCTGGCGAGGAACGTGCCGGCCAACAGCAACAGAGCATTCGCCGCCGGCGTGCCGCGCAAATTGCCTTCCAGATAAATGCCGCCGGCGGCGACGAACAGCGCCAGCAGCAGCAGGATGAAGGGGATGTATTCGAGAATGAGCGTGTGCAGCACGGCCTGGCTTGCCGGCGTAAAGCCGGCGGCGATGACCAGCGGAATAATCACGCAGGCCGACCAGAACGCGGCGAACTTGCCGACGTGATGCTCCCAGAGATGCGGGAACAGCAACGGGCCGGTGGCGATCGACAACAGGATGCAGGCGAAAGGCAGCGCCCACAACAACGACATCGACGCGCCGTCGAGGCCTTCGGCGGCCTGCGCTGCGTGGGGCACGAAAACGTTGGCCACGGCCGCCGATCCTGCGATCAATTTTCTGCCTAATGCGAACCCAGCCACCGCGTGTCTCCCCCCGCCCCTTATTGCGGCGCAAAGTCAGGCAGCCAAGCCGCGGAGTCAATGGTGCGTGCCGTAATGAAATCAGGGGCTGTAAAGGCCGTGGGGCGCGCGATAGATTACGGCACAACGCGCCCGCGCGGCGCGAGCAACGAAGGGGGAAGCAAGCGATGACGAAAGTTCGGCGTCTCAATCCGGCAACCTTGGCGAAGCCTCCGGGCTACACCTATGTGGTGGAAACCACCGGTCCCGGCCGCACGGTCTATCTCGCCGGTCAGCTCGGTCTCGATCTCGACAATAACCTCGTCGGCGCGCCGGGCGATTTTCGCGCGCAGTGCGCGCAGGCTTTCGAGAATCTCGGGCTGGCTTTGGCATCGGTCGGCGCGACGTTCAACGACGTCGTCAAGATCAACAATTATCTGACCGACATTTCCCACATCGGCATTTTTCGCGAAGTGCGCGACTCGTTCCTTGATGCCCAGGCGCAGCCGGCCTCGACCACCGTCGCCATTCCGGCGCTGGCGCGGCCGGGCGCCTTGTTCGAAATCGAGGCTGTCGCGGTATTACCGGCATGAGAATCACCGGCATTGCCGACATCGTCGTGCCGATCTCGTCGAAGATCGCCAATGCCTATATCGACTTCTCGACCATGACCGCGAGCGTGGTGGCGATCTTCACCGACGTCGTGCGCGATGGCAAACCGGTGGTCGGCTTCGGTTTCAACTCGAACGGCCGCTATGCGCCGCAAGGCCTGCTGCGCGAGCGCTTCATGCCGCGGCTGCGCGATGCCGCGCCTGACAGCATCCAGGACGCGCGCGGCCTGATCGATCCGGGCAAGGCCTGGGCGGCGATGATGAAAAACGAAAAACCGGGCGGCCATGGCGAGCGCTCCGTCGCGGTCGGCGTGCTCGACATGGCGCTGTGGGACGCGGTGGCGAAGGCCGAAGGCGTGCCGCTGTGGCGCTTGCTCGCCGACCGCTACAATAACGGCAACGCCGACAAGACGGCCTGGGTGTATGCCGCCGGCGGCTATTATTATCCGGACAAGGACATCTCGGCGCTGCAAGACGAGATGAAGCATTATCTCGATCTCGGCTATTCCACCGTCAAGATGAAGATCGGCGCCGTGCCGCTGGCCGATGACATCAAGCGCATCGAAGCGGCTTTGAAAATCGTCGGCGGCAAGGGCGAAAATCTCTGCGTCGATGTCAACGGCCGTTACGATCTCGACGAGGCTTTGGCCTGCGGCGACGCCATCGCACCGTATCAACTGCGCTGGTACGAGGAGCCGCTCGATCCGCTCGACTATCTGCTGCATGCGGCGCTGGCGACGCGCTACGCGCCGCCGCTCGCCACCGGCGAGAACCTGTTCTCGATGCAGGACGCGCGCAATCTCATCCGTCACGGCGGCCTGCGTGCCGACCGCGACTGGCTGCAATTTGATCCGGCGCTTTCTTATGGGCTGGTCGAGTATCTGCGTACGCTCGACATGCTCAGCGCGCACGGCTGGTCGCGGCGGCGCTGCGTGCCGCATGGCGGTCATCAGTTCGCCCTCAATATCGCGGTGGGCCTCGGCCTCGGCGGCAACGAGTCGTATCCGCAGGTGTTTGCGCCGTTCGGCGGCTTTGCCGACGATTGCAAGGTGATCGACAGCCGCGTGCCGATGCCGGACATTCCGGGCATCGGCTTCGAGGCCAAGAATAATCTGTATGCGGTGATGAAGCCGATGCTGGAGCAGGCGCCGCGCTAGCGCCGGACTTCCATCGCCATGCGCACGGCGAGCGTCCCGACCATCGACGCCATGGCGGTGGAGGGCATTTCTATTTTCTTTGCTTGCGCTAGTGCGCCTCGTCCCAGTTATCGGCGGCGCGGGCATCGACCTGCAACGGCACATGCAGCGACACTGCCGGGTGCGGCGCCGATTCCATCACGTTCTTGACGATGATGATGGTGTCGTTGACTTCTTTTTCCGGCACTTCGAAGATCAGTTCGTCGTGCACCTGCAACAGCATCTTGGCGCTGAGCCTGGCCTGCGCCAATTCCGGCTCCATGCGGATCATGGCGCGGCGGATGATGTCGGCGGCGGAGCCTTGCAGGCGCGCATTGATCGCGGCGCGTTCGTTGAAGGCCCGGATCGAGGCGTTCGATGCCTTGATGTCCGGGTAGTGACACTTGCGGCCGAACAAGGTCAGCACATAGCCATTGGCGCGGGCGAAATCGCGGGTCTGATCCATGTAGTCGCGGATGCCCGGGAAGCGCTCGAAATATTTCTTGATATAAGCGCCGGCTTCCTCACGTTCGATCGAGAGCTGGTTGGCGAGGCCGAAGGCGGAGATGCCGTAAATGATGCCGAAGTTGATCGCCTTGGCGCGGCGGCGAATGTCGGCCGGCATGTCCTTGACCGGCACGCCGAACATCTCGGACGCGGTCATGGCGTGAATATCGATTCCCTCCTGAAACGCCTTGCGCAGGGCCGGCACGTCGGCGACTTCCGACAGCAGACGCAACTCAATTTGAGAGTAATCGGCCGAGACCAGCTTCATGCCGGGGGCGGCGATGAAGGCGCGGCGGATCTTGCGGCCTTCCTCGGTGCGGATCGGGATGTTCTGAAGGTTGGGCTCCGAGGAGGACAGCCGGCCGGTCGAGGTCGCGGCCAGCGCGTAGGAGGTGTGCACGCGCTGGCTGTCCGGATTAACGTAATTCGGCAAGGCCTCGGTATAGGTCGAGCGCAACTTCGATACCTGACGCCAGTCGATGATCTTGCGCGGCAGTTCGTGGCCCTGCTCGGCGAGCTCTTCGAGCTCGCGCGCGGTGGTCGACCATTGGCCGGTCTTGGTCTTTGAGCCTCCGGGCAGGTTCATTTGCCCGAACAAGATGTCGCCGAGCTGCTTCGGACTACCGACATTGACCGGTTGTCCGGCGATCTTGTTGATTTCTTCCTCAAGCGCGATCTGCTTCTTGCCGAACTCGGATGACAGCCGTGACAGCACGGCGCGGTCGATCGAAATGCCGCGCTCTTCCATGCGCGCCAGGGTCCGCGGCATCGGCCGTTCGAGGGTCTCGTAGACGCTGACGACCTGCT
>LNFM01007948.1_pt1 | contig 18387 bp, 19 predicted proteins | sample 596031 | NCBI WGS metagenome assembly LNFM01 (sample SAMN04254537, study PRJNA301005) | activated carbon metagenome | isolation source: dual media filters at the Ann Arbor, Michigan drinking water treatment plant | place: USA: Ann Arbor | reverse complement strand
GGCGGGCGGCGCCGGCGACCTGTTCTTCGCCGGCGCCGCGCAGATCGCCCACGAAGTCAGGCGCGGCGCCTTGTCGCCCGTGGACGTTGCTCAGAGGTTTCTTGACCGGATTGACGCCCATCGCCACCTGAATGCCTTCATCACCGTGGACCGCAAACTCACCATGCAGCAAGCGGAGCAGCTGGCCGCACGGCTGCGCCACGGCGAGGATCCCGGCGCGCTTGCCGGTGTGCCGGTCGGCATCAAGGACCTGATGCCGGTGCGCGGCTACCCGATGACCGCCGGTACACGGGCGATCGAAGCTCGCATCCAGCCACGCGATGCGCCGGTGGTGGCGCGGCTGCGTGCCGCCGGCGTGCTGATCGTCGGCACCACCAACCTGCACGAGCTTGCCTTTGGGGTCAACAGTGCCAACCCGCATTTCGGTCAGGTCCAGAATCCGCGCCATCCCGGTTACATTCCCGGCGGCAGCAGCGGCGGCTCGGCCGCGGCGGTGGCGGCGGGTCTGGCGGTGATGGGGGTGGGATCCTGCACCGGTGGCTCGATCCGCCAGCCGGCGGCCTGCTGCGGCATCGTTGGTTTCAAGCCGACCTACGATGCGGTGCCGCGTGACGACGTGGTGCCACTGGCCTGGTCGCTCGATCATATCGGCCCGATCACCCGCAGCGTCGAGGATGCGGCGCTGTGCTTCGAAGTCATGGCCGGATTGCCGGAACGCTCCACCTGGCTGCGCCCGGGCACGATGCCGCCGCGGCTCATGCAGCCGCGCAAGTTTTTCTATGAGAATCTCGATGACGAAGTGCGCGCCGTCATCGAGCGCGCGTTGGTCGCGCTCGGAGAAGCCGGCGCGGCAATGGCGCAAGTAGATGTCCCGGGGATTGAACTGGCGCCCGGCATCCAGCTCATCACCCTCGCTGCCGAGGCCTGCGAAGCCAATGCGATGCGTCTGAAGCAGCACAGCGACAAGATCGGCGACGACGTGCGGGTGCGGCTGGAGATCGGCCAGTTCTACCTCGCGGTCGATTACATCAGGGCGCAGCGTTTGCGCAACCAGGTGCGCGCCAGCATGATCGCCGCCTTCGGCGACGCCGACGTGATGATCATTCCGGCGATGCCGGTGCTGCCGCCAAGGAGCGGCGTGACGACTGTCGAGGTGCATGGCAGGACCATGCACGTCGCCCCCGCGCTTACCCGCTTTACCTCACCGATCAATTTCTGCGGTTTCCCGGCGCTGTCGATGCCCTGCGGAAAGGCGGAGAACGGGTTGCCGGTCAACCTGCAGGTGGTCGGCAGGCCCGGCGCGGACGCCGTCGTGCTCGCGGTATCGCGCTGGTGCGAGCAGGTGCTGGCCCAATGACCTCCGCCGCCTCCAGCCGCGAGCCCAGGGTCTGGGTCGAAGACGACGGCATCCTGTGCATCGATTACGGCATCATCGAGTACCTCACCGTCGAAGACATCGAGTGCGCATACCGGATGCACCTCGAGATTTCCCCAATGCAGCACCCGGTGCTGACCAGCGGGCGAGGCTTGGGAAAGGTGAACATCGACGTGCAGCGCTACGTGTCGCGGCCGGAGATTTGCGCGGTCTGCAAGGCCAGCGCGCTGATGGTGAATTCGGCCTGGCAGATGCACCTCGGCCGGATGTTCCTGTACTACTTCAAACCGCCTTATCCCACCCGGCTGTTCACCGACAAGGCGGAAGCACGGGACTGGCTCAGGCAGTTTCTGCCGCCAACCGCGATCGACGGCCCGTCGCTTTTCGCGCGGCGCCGCAGTACAGCAAACGAAACCGAAAGGAAACCAGAAGAATGTCGGTGAGAACCTTCGTGTCCTCTTGCGCCGTCGCCACGGCGGTGTTTTTGTTCGCGGTGTCTGCACACGCCACGCCTTTGCAGGAATGCGCTGCGACCGATGCGCCGATGGCCTGCCTGGATGCAAAGCTCAAGGAAGCGAACAGGCGCCTGAACGACGCGCTGAAACAGGCGCACCAGCGCATCGAGAAACTGCAGAGTGAGGGCCGGCGTTCGGTGCAAAGCGCGTTCGTCAACAGCCAGCGCGCCTTCAATGCCTATCGCGACGCCCAGTGCGGCTGGCAGGCGATCCACGCCGAAGATCGTCGCCACTCTGGCGCGCGCCAGCGAACTGGAGGCCTTCGCCCGGGGCGAGCCGAAACAGGTTGCGGAAACCGCAGCGCCGGCAGCCGAGTCTGTCGCCGCGGCGCCGGACCCTGGACCCGAATCTGCCACTGCCGAATTTTCCAACGCCGAATCCGCTGCCAACGAATCCGCCACCACGCCGCCAGCCGGGAACGACGCAACGCTGCCGCAACCCGAGGTACCCGCGGAGAATAGGACGGCGCCGACACCGCCGGCTGCACCTGCGCCGGGTGGAATCGAGTGGCGTCTCGCAGAATGGACCGTCGATGGCAGCGCGCGCGAACTGGTGCCTGATTCGGAGATCACTGTCGCATTCAACCCCAGCGGCAAGCTCGCCGGCAAGGCATCGGTGAACCGCTACAACGGTCGTTATGGCTTCGACGCCGCTGGCCGGCTGGAGTGGCGGGGACAGGGATTCGCGGTGACGCGCATGGCTGGACCGGCCCCGCTGATGACGCAGGAACGCGCCTTCCTCGAAACACTGCGCCGCATGGTCCATTACGGTGTAGAAGACGGACAACTGATTCTGAAAAGCGCCACCGGCCGTACCATCCTGACCTTTGCGCGCTGAGCAGAGCTACAACAAGTCCAAAGCAGTAAACAAACAATACAAGGGGGGGGGATGACCAGGACGCTGAAGCTGGCCGGACGGGAGATGGCACGCGGGTTGCGGTTTCCGGAAGGGCCGGTGGCCATGGCGGACGGTTCGGTGCTGCTGGTGGAAATCGAACGTGGCACGCTGACGCGGGTGCTACCGGACGGCCGCACCGAAGTGGTGGCCGAAGTCGGTGGCGGCCCCAACGGCGCCGCGATCGGTCCCGACGGCAAGTGCTACATCTGCAACAACGGCGGCTTCCTCTGGCATCGCGAGCCGGATGGCTACATCCGGCCGGCAGGGCGGGCGCGCGACTACAAGACCGGGCGGATCGAACGCGTCGATCTCGCCACTGGCAAGGTCGAAACCTTGTACACGGAATGCGACGGCGTGCCGCTGAAGGGTCCGAATGACATCGTCTTCGACGACAAGGGCGGGTTCTGGTTCACCGATCTTGGCAAGATCTATGACCGGCTGATGGACCGCGGCGCGGTGTATTACGCCCGTGCCGACGGCAGCCTGATCCGAGAAGCGGTGTTTCCGATCATCACCCCCAACGGCATCGGCCTGTCGCCGGACGGCAAGACGCTCTATGTTGCCGAAACCGAGACCAGCCGGCTCTGGTCTTTCCCGATCGTCGGTGAAGGCGTGCTCGACAAGCAGCCGTGGCCCTCTCCCCACGGCGGCCGCCTGGTTGCCGGCCTTCCCGGATACCAGCGGTTCGATTCGATGAAAGTGGAAGCCGGCGGCAACATCTGTGTCGCCACCCTGATCCGCGGGGGGGTCAGCGTGTTTTCGCCCGCGGGCGAACTGCTGGAGTTCCACGAAGCGCCCGAAGCCTACTGCACCAACCTCGCCTTCGGCGGTCCAGGCGGGCGCAAGGCGTGGATCACACTGTCCGGATACGGCACCCTGCTCGAAGTGGACTGGCCGCGCCCCGGTTTGCGCCTTCACGGTAAGGTTTAGACTTACGCGAACAGCGCCTGATTAAGGAGCCGATCATGGAGCATAAATTCAGATTCTCGGTAAGCCACAGCGAGACCAGCGACTTCAAGGACGACGGCCTGCGGCCGTTCTTCCAGTATCGTGATCTTGGCATCCGCGATTCGACCAACGGCGCGGTGATTGCCCACGTGGTCCGCGCCAAAGCGGGCACCCATGCCGTTCCCGAGCGCCACCATCACCAGGTCGACTTCCAGATGGTGTACGTGCTCAAGGGCTGGGTGAAGTTCGACTATGAAGGCGTGGGCGAAGTCACGCTCAAGGCCGGTTCCTGTGTGCACCAGCCGCCCGGCATCAAACATATCGAGATTGACCATTCGGATGATCTGGAACTGATAGAAATCGTGCTGCCGGCGGATTTCAAAACAGTGAAAGACTAGACTTCTATCACCTATCACCGGTATGACCCTTTCCTTCCGAAAACGCCTCCAGAAAGGCGACACCCTGATCGGCGCGCTGTTGCAGATGCCGCTGCCTGAAGTCGCCGAGACTTTCGTCCAGGCCGGATACGACTGGCTGTTCGTGGACCTCGAGCACTCGCCGATGGATGCGCGCAACGCACTCGATGTCCTCGCCGCAGTGGACAGCCGGATTCCGTGCGTGGTGCGGGTGCCTTGGAACGATGAGGCCAACATCAAGAAGGTGCTCGACATCGGCGCCACCGGCGTGATCGTGCCGCTGGTCAACAATGCCGAAGACGCCAGGCTGGCGGTGGGACGCTGCAAGTATCCGCCGGTCGGTTTTCGCAGCGTCGGCATCACCCGCGCCCAGCGCTTCGACCTGGATTTCGAGGCGTACATGCAGCGCGCCAACGACGACATCGCGGTAATCGTGCAGATCGAGCATATCGAAGCGGTGAAGAACATCGACGCCATCCTTGACGTGCCCGGTATCGACGGCGTGTTCGTCGGCCCTTTCGACATGTCCGGCAGCATGGGCTTGCCCGGCCAGATCAACCATCCGCAGGTCCAGGCGGCGATCCGCCAGGTGATCAGCGCCTGCGAGAAACGCGATGTCGCCCGCTGCATCTACGCCCACACGCCGAAGCACGCTACTACATATATGGAGCAGGGCTACCGGGTCATCGGTTTGTGCACCGACTACATCATGCTGGCGCGCGCCGCGGCCGAATACCTCAAGCAGGTGCGGGGCTGATGCATTCCGCCGAATCGCTCGCACTGCGTACCGTCGCCGCCCGCTTTACACCGGGGGTGGATCTGCGCAATGCGATCGAGCGTCTAGGGCAGGAGCACCACGTCGAGGCCGGCTGCGTGATCAGCGCGGTCGGCAGCCTGAAGTCCGCGACGCTGCGGCTCGCCGGCGCCGACACCTACACCAAGTTCAAGGGCCCGTTCGAGATCGTCTCGCTTTCGGGCACCATCTCGCCCAACGGCGTACATCTGCATCTCTCGATCGCCGGCGCCGACGGCAAGGCGGTCGGCGGTCACCTGGTTCGCGGCTGTGTGGTCCTGACCACAGTGGAAATCGTCCTCGCAGATCTCGGCGGGGTGCGCTTCGCCCGCATGCCCGACGCCACCACCGGCTACAAGGAACTCAATATCTGGGGCGCCGACTGAAAGCTTCCAGCGAGGCTAAAGGTCTTTCACCGCTGAGGACGCGGAGGACGCAGAGGAACGACAAGTACGGAGCAACAGGCGCCAAGCTGGAACGCGGTAGTTGGCCGGCGCAGCGTCAGACCTGGAATGTGCAAATCTTATACTTTGATTACTTTGTTTTTCCTCTGCGTCCTCCGCGTCCTCTGCGGTGATGGTTTTTCAACAGGAGAGTAGAAAATGTCACGACCGCCGTTCAATCCGAAGCAAGTCGACTGGTCCGGGGAGAATCCCGGGATGTACCTGAAAGAAAGCGCCGAAGGCCCCTTCGTCACGTTGATCAGTTTTTTCCGCGTCGTCGCCTCGCCGCACGGCAAGGGTCACGCTGCATTCATGTTGCTGGATCCGCACGGCGACGGCAGAAATCCTGACAAGCCCAACGTTTGCCTCACGGACAACGAACCACTGGCCGAGTACGTGAAGAAGGGTTTCGTTTCGCACTTCGGCGCCTTCAAGGGAGTCAAAGGCCTGTCCAACCTGCAGCTGAAAGCCGGCTGGGATTTCATGCCTGCCGGAGACGGCCGCACCGTGCATACCGAGTGGTTCCGCAGCGCGATCGGCACGGTCAACCTGACATGGAAGGAGCTGTCCGCGCCCTTCATGGTCGAACTGATGAAGGAGCAGTCCGCAACCGGCGCCCACGAAATGTTCTCGCTGTTCCAGGAGGCGCCTTCGGTAAAAGCCACCATCAACGGCAAGCCGATTGCCGGTAAATCCGTCCCGCGGGAATGGATTGGCCGCAAGAGCACGACGGCGTTCCTTGCGTTCTCCGAAACCTGGATCAAGGCGTAAGGCATTTACACCCGACACAGAGGCACCGAGGACACAGAGAACACAGGGGAGAACATGAGAGAAGTAGGGTTTGAAATGGTTTGGAGTAGCTTGGCGGCTATGATCGTTCCGGCAATTGCTCATCCAACAAGCTACCGTTTTCCGCCCGGTTTTCCTGCTCCTGTTGTTCTCTGTGTCCTCGGTGCCTCTGTGTCGGGTTCTGACTTTGTATCGGGAGTTGGCAATGTGTGGACAGTGGTGCCTTGATCAGCAGGATCTCGAGACCTACCGCAACGATGGACTGCTGAGATCGCCGTTCCGGATTCCGGACGAACTGCTCGGGCGCATGCGCGAATCGCTGGCGCAGTTGCTGCACGACAACGCCGGGATGGCGCCTGAGACGCTGGTGTGTCCGCATATCCCCTACGGCAAGACCCATGACGCGGCCGCGGCGGCGCAGTGGCTGGAGTTCGCCCGCCATCCCGGCATCCTTGACCTTGTGGAGCAACTGATCGGCCCTGACATCGTGCTCTGGGGCAGCCAGGTGTTCTGCAAACCGCCGCGCACCGGTAAGGCGATACCCTGGCACCAGGACGGACAGTACTGGCCGATTCGGCCGATCGCCACCTGCTCGGCGTGGATTGCGCTCGACGATGCCAGCCCTGAGAACGGCTGCATGCGCTACATCCCTGGCTCTCATGCCGGTGGCAGCATCTACCGCCACCGGATCAGTGATCGCGAAGACATCGTGTTGAACCAGGAAGTCGAACCTTCGCAGTTCGACGAATCGATTGCCCGTGACGATGCGCTCGAAGCAGGGCAGTTCTCTTTGCATGACGTCTATCTCATTCACGGTTCAAACGCCAACCGTTCGGACAAGCGCCGAGCGGGCTTCGTGATCCGCTACATGCCGGCGAGCTCCGTGTTCGAGCGTGAAGAGGGCGACGTGCATCGTCAGTCCGGCGTGACGTTCAGCATGAGCAAGCGGCCGATCTGGCTGCTGCGGGGGCACGATACGAGCGGCCGGAATGATTTCACCACCGGCCACGGCGAGGATTACGCGCTGGTTCCGCGCATCTCCGATGAAGAGCGCGTTGAACGAGAAGAGAAACACGAAGCGGCTCGAAGGGCTTGAAGCCATCCGGGGTGGGCGGTTTTCCCTGGCAACCAGGCGCTGCAGGCGTTTCCCGTTAGTCCGTCAGCACCAGCTCGACCGAGCCGACACCTTCGATGGTGTAGCGGTAGCGCTCGCCGGCCTTGGGGAAGCGGGTGGTGACCCAGCTTCCCGTCAGCACGATATCGCCGGCCTTCAGCGTTTCGCCCTGACGGCTCAGGTTGTTGGCCAGCCAGCGCAGCGGTTCGAAGGGGTGGCCGAGCACGTCCGAACCCTTGCCTTCGTCGATCACCTCGCCGTTGCACTCCAGAATGCTGCGGGCGTTGCCGAGGTCCGGCCAGGTCGTCACGAATTCGCCGAGCACATTGCCTTCGTTCCACGAGTTGTCGGCGATCAGAGAAAGCAGGTCCAGAGGATACGCGGAATTGCGGTCGTCGATCACTTCGAAGGCCGGCGCCACCGCGTCCACCGCGGCGCGGATGTCGTCGAGTGTGTAGTCGACCTTGCGCGGCCCGAGCGAGAGTCCCAGCCGGGCACAGCATTCGAACTCGATGCCGATGCGCACCAGGCCTGAAACCGGAAGCTCCACGCCGCTACGGTGTATTCGCTTCTCGAACACCACGCCGGAATTCGGGTGGTCCACACCGCACATCGCCTGCATGCGCTTGGAAGTAAGCCCGATCTTGTAGCCGGCGCGGCGGCCGAGCTTCAGTTCCTGGAGCCTGTTGTACGCGGCCTGGATCGCGTAGGCGCTAGCGATGTCCTGCGCGCCGTAGTCACGTGCGAACGGCACGATGTTCTTCTTCTGCTCGTGGTCGCGCATCAGCGCGGCGGCGGCTTCGTCGGTCTTCATGGTCATGGCTTTTTCAGTCCTCCCGGAGCGGATGATAGCGGCTCCGGCGTGGTCCAGGTGCGCACGGTGGTGCGGCGAGCTCGCCATCATGCGAATCGCGGCCTGGCTCCTTAATCCTGTTTTGGCTCTGGCGTCAGTCCGACTGGATATTGATGTGCTTCAACAGTTCCCACATCGGCAGCGCCGCGAGGCCGCCGACGATACCGCCCAGGTAACTGGGGATACCGGTGTTGAAGATGCCTTGCCAGATCAGGCCGGCGACGAAGCTGGCCAACAACATTGTGACCATCGTGATGAGCAGTCGCTGCCAGAACGGCATTGGCTTTTCCTTTTCGTATCGAAAAGATTCACAAGGCGTATTGGAGCCAAGTATAAGCGATCGGTCTTCCAGAAGCCTGATCTGCGATCCCAACGCGGCGGCGGCGTTCGTCGTGCGGGCACAGAAAGAACACCAACCGCACCGGCAAGGCACCCCAGGCCAGAAGCGCGGCAAGCAAACGAAACCCAGCCTTCATTTTCCTGATCATCCAGGGTTGAGGACATCGCTGCGTGCTCTCCCCGAACGCCGGGCCGCCTGCCGCAAACCGGGTTTGCGCGGATCGGGTCAATCCTTCTGCCAGGGCCATCGTCCTTCAACCTCAAGGTGAAGTGTCACGCTGAGAAAAGTACGGATCAATATGATCAGTCCGAGGATGGCGACATTCTGCAGTGAGTATGAAACCACAACGGTTCGTATGATATCGCCGGCGATCAGGAACTCCAGCCCTAGAATGATTGACCTTCCCAACTGTCGCCGGTAGGTCTTATAGGCCACGCCTTCCGGGAGATTGCGAAAAGTCCGGACAAATACCGCGGAGGAAATGCACGAGCCCAAAATGACTACGAGTACGCCAACGGCTTCAATGGTGGAGCCGGCGATTGAGATGATCTCGGTAAATTGCATGGCTTTGGGTATCGCAGTTATCGATGGTTGAGTTGCGCAGCCTGGATCAGACGACCTGGTTTCCGCCTATTGAAGCACCTAATGTAGTGCTTCGTACTTGCCGGCACCAAAGACGACGAGAATCGGCGCCATACTGCGTTACAAATCCTCGCCAGGTGTCCAACCTGGCTGTGGTTTGCGCCTTGTCTGACACCGATTTCGTCGCTTTTGTGGTGCGAGCGCCCGTGGCAAGAATCAAACCTTGGAGCCACCAAGTACGAAGCACTACACTAGGCCCTTGTGGGAACAGGTGGTGGGGCGAAAGGGCCGAACCCGGCCCCGTTCTCTCTACCTATTGAACTGCTCCCGCAGGCGCGCCACCGCCGCGGGCTCGCCGCGTACGCGCAGGAAGGCGCCATCGTTATCGGCGCGCTCCTCCAGCACTTCGCAGGTCGAGAAGATTTCCCCCCGCGCCTTCTGTGCCGACCAGGGGAGAAACAGTTCGGCCTCGATCAGGTTCTGTCGGAAAAAGGCGACGATCGCCTCGTGCAGCCTGACGATGTCGCCGTCGCGGCGCGCACTCATCACGATACAGCCGGGGTACTGCGCCCGCAACGCCGCTTCGCGTTCACGCTGGTTGGCTTCGTCGCCGGCGCGGTCGATCTTGTTGAAGACCAGCAGGCGCGGTACCTCCTTTGCGCCGATCTCGTCGAGCACCGCCTCCGTCACCGCGAGCTGGCGCTCGAAGCCGGGATCGCTGGCATCGACGACATGGGCGAGCAGCGACGCCTCCAGCGCCTCGTCGAGCGTCGACTTGAACGAGGCGACCAGCGCGTGTGGCAGGTTCTTGATGAAGCCGACCGTGTCGCTGACGATCACCCGCGGAACGCTCTCGGGATAGAGGGCGCGCACGGTCGTATCGAGCGTCGCAAACAGTTTGTCGGCGACCAGCGCCTCGCTGCCGGTGAGCGCCCGCATCAGGGTGGACTTGCCCGCATTGGTGTAGCCGACCAGCGCCACCCGCGCCAGGCCCTGGCGTTCCTGCCGCCGGGCGCGCTGGGTCCTGCGCTCGAGGTCCATGGCATCGAGCTCTTTCTGCAGCTCGGCGATCCGGTCACGAACCTTGCGCCGGTCCAGTTCGGTATGGGATTCGCCGGCGCCGCGACCGCCAGTGCCGCTGCGCTGCCGGCCCTGCGGGCCGGCCAGTTTGGCGGCCTCCCTTAGACGCGGTGCCATGTAGCCCAGCCGCGCGATCTCGACCTGCGCGCGCGCGGCGCGGGAACGCGCATGCCGGTGAAAGATCTCGAGGATGACCATGGTGCGGTCCATCACCTCGCAGCCGATTTCCCGCTCGAGGTTGTAAGCCTGCGAAGGCGAGATCTCGTGGTCGACGAGGATGACGTCGGCGCGGTCCTGCGAGGCGCCCTGGCCACCGGCAGCATCGGCAGCGTCATGGTTTTCCGGGGGTGCGTCCTGCGGGTGGTCCGCCGCCGGCTCGTTGCGCACGAAACTGCGCATCTCCTCGCGCTTGCCTTGTCCAAGGTAGGCCCCCGGGTCGAAACCGGCGCGCTTCTGCGTGAACGTGGCCACGACCTCGAATCCCAGGGTCTTGGCGAGCTGACGCAGCTCGGTCAGGGAGGCATCGAGCTCGGCGTCGGTTACGCCGGGAATTTGCACCGCCGCAATGATGGCGCGCAGCGGTTTCTGGTTGGTTTCCTGCATCATGGGGCGCGAAGCTTATCACTCAAATCCGTCAAAGCCTCAGGCCCCATACATCAGGAAGCGGGGAAAGGCTTTCCTGGCTCGTGTTTCCTGCCGAGCCGGATTCGAGATACTGAAGCTATCTCGTGTTCCCAGGCGGAAAGCGCGCCGTCGCCACTTTAATTCTTCTGGTCAATCCGGGCGCCGCGAGGTGACTCGTGGCGCAGGGTCGGCTTTGCCAGCTTGCTCCGCATCGATTTCGGGAAAGTGATAGTAGAGGCCGTTCAGGTAACTTGCTATTGCACCAACATCATCCTCGCCCAGGCCCAGCCCAATATTTCCCTGCCAGCGACGGACCTGGAATTTAAGGCCCGACCAGTTCGTCGCAAGCTTTTCATCGCGCCAATGGACCTGTGTCGTGTGACAGGCGATGCAGTAGGTCGAATAAAGCAGTTCGCCACGCGCCTCAATTGTGCCAGTGTCCTGGCCAGCCACCAGGGAACTGACAAACATCAATGTCGTTCCGGTCAACGTTGTCAGGTTTTTCATGAAGCATGTCCTCCTTATCGCAGAGGCGCCAAGTATAGTCCTCTCGGTAGTGCGCGCTGGCGGCAAACGCAAGGTCATGCGCCGAACGGCGCATGACCCTTGTACGTTTTTCGCGCATCGAAACCATGTGGCGAGGGCGTGCATTCCAGTGACCGTAATCATTGCGAAGTTACAGGCCCTGACGATGCGTCCCGGAGCATACCGCTGCGGTGCGCCCCGCTTCGCGCTATTCTTCGCCCGGTGCATTCAGCGCCCTCTGGAGGGAGACCGATGCGACAGGCGGCATGGGTAATTCTGGCTTCGATGCTCTGCCTCGCGCCCGGCGGCGCATCGGCTGCGGAGTATCCGGACCGCCCGGTGCGGATGATCGTGCCGTTCACTCCAGCCGGGGCGACCGACCTGCTGGCGCGATTGACCGGGGAGCGCCTGGGTGTACGCCTCGGGCAATCAGTGGTGATCGAGAACCGGCCGGGCGCCGGCGCGAATATCGGCGCGGAAATGGCGGCGCGGGCGACGCCGGATGGCTACACCCTGCTGATGGGACCGGCTTCGGTCTATGCGATTTCCGCGACGCTGTACCCGCGCCTCGGCTACGACCTCTCCAGGGACTTGGTGCCGGTATCGCTGATCGCTAACGTTCCCCACGTGTTGCTGGTCAACCGCGACCTGCCGGTGCATTCGGTACGGGACCTGATCCGTTACGTCAAGGCCCGGCCCGGGCAGCTCAATATCGCGTCGCAGGGCAACGGCACAGTGTCGCACCTGGAGGCCGAACTCCTCAAGCACAAGGCCGGGGTCGACCTGCTGCACGTGCCCTACCGCGGCAGCGCGCCGGCGCTGGTGGATCTGGTCGGCGGACGGGTGCAGGTGATGTTCGACAGCATCGCCTCGGCGCTGCCGCATGTGCGCGGCGGCCGGGTGCGCGCGATCGCGGTGGCCTCGGATACCCGTTCCGACCTGCTGCCGAAGCTGCCGACGGTGGCGGAATCCGGGATTCCCGGCTATCGCGCCCACTCCTGGCTGGGCATTTTCGTCCCGGCCGGCACGCCCGCGCCGATTGTCGCTAAACTCCAGCGCGAACTCGCCGCCGCGATCGACGATCCGAAAACCTGGGCGCGCCTGGAGGAAGCCGGCTTCGAACCGAAGAGCAGCACCTCGGAAGCCTTTGCGAAGCTGGTCCATGACGAAATAGAACAATGGCGCTCGATCGTCAAGATGTCCGGCGCCACCCCTGACTAGTCCGGAATGAAGAGCTTGAACCGCGGAGGACGCAGAGGACGCGGAGGAAAAACAGAGAAAGAATGCGTAGGCGCACCGAACAAGGCCTCGGCGGTCGATTTGTGAAAGTGCCAGATTCTCATATAGTAGATTTCGCATTCCCGATCTTGCTTTTCCTTCGCGTCCTCTGCGTCCTCGGCGGTGAGCGCTTTTCCTGAGTCCGGAAAATTGACAGTAAGGTGAATGCATGGCGGGACCGTTGAAAGGAATTCGGGTGCTGGATCTGACGCGGGTGCTGGCGGGGCCATATGCCACACAGACACTCGCGGATCTGGGCGCGGAGGTGATCAAGATCGAACGCCCCGGCGCCGGCGACGACACTCGCGGCTGGGGGCCACCCTACGTCAAGGACGCGGCCGGCGGGGACACTATCGAAACCACTTACTTTGCCGGCACCAATCGCGGCAAGAAATCCGTCACCGTGGACATCACCCGCGCCGACGGCCAGGAGCTGGTGCGCAAGCTGGCGGCACGCAGCGACGTATTCATCGAGAACTTCAAGACCGGCACGATGAAGCGCTATGGCCTCGGCTATGAACAACTGCGGAAGGTGCGCGAAGACATCGTCTATTGCTCGGTCACCGGCTTCGGCCAGACCGGGCCGTATGCCGCGCGGCCGGGCTACGACCCGATCGCCCAGGCGCTGAGCGGCCTGATGAGCGTGACCGGCGAACCGGAGGTCATGCCCGGCACCGTGCCGCAGCGGGTCGGCGTCGCGGTGATTGACCTGATGACCGCCCACTACGCGGTGATAGCGATCACCGCCGCGCTGTTTCACCGGCAGACGACCGGCAAGGGGCAATCGATAGATTTGTCATTGCTGGATGTCGGCGTTGCTTCGATGGCGAACATCGCCTCCGCGTATCTCGGCGCCGGCGTGGTAGCGAAGCGCAACGGCGGCGTGCATCCCAGTGTGATGCCGTCGCAGGTATTCCGCTGTTCTGACGGCTACGTCATTGTCGCCGCCGGCAACGACGGCCAGTTCGCGCGGCTGTGCGAGACCGGCGGCGAGCCGCAACTGGTGCGCGACCCGCGCTTCACTGAAAATACCGCGCGGGTGCGGAACCGGGAAACTCTGACGTCATTGCTGGACGCGATGTTCGAAAAGCAATCCGTCGCCTGGTGGAACGACAAGCTCGCCGCTGCCGGCGTACCCTGCGCGCCGATCAACGACATGGCGCAAGTGTTCGAGCACCCGCAGGTGCGGCACCGCGGCTTGAAAGTTGAAATGCCGGACCCGGCAGCCGGCACTGCGGCCTTCGTCGCCAGCCCGCTGCGGTTGTCGGACACTCCGGTCGAGTACCGGCTGCCGCCGCCGCTTCTGGGCCAGCACACCGATGAGGTTCTGCGCCAATTGCTGAACGTGGACGAATCGGAGATCGGCAGGCTGCGCGCGTCCGGGGTTACTTGAGGCATAACCGCCTTTGCGGTTCCAGTTGAGAGTCGGAGAAAAGCATGAACAACGACGCGCTAAGTTTTACGCCGGCGGTCGAGCTGGCCCGCATGATCCGCGGCAAGGCGCTGTCGCCGGTGGAGCTGATGAAAGCGACGATCGCGCGTGCCGAGCGCCTGAACCCGGTACTCAATGCAATCTGCACCCCGACTTACGAGGCGGCGCTTGCGGCCGCGCGCGAGGCAGAAGGCGTGGTGATGCGGGGTGGGCCTTTGGGCCGGCTTCACGGCATTCCGACCACCATCAAGGATCTTTCCCTGACCAGGGGCGTGCCCACCATGGCCGGCTCGCATATTTTCCGCGACCGCGTCCCCGAAACCGACCACATCCACGTCGAGCGGCTGCGCGCGGCCGGCGCGATCTCGATCGGCAAGACCACGACATCTGAATTTGGCTGGTCCGGCGTGAGCCGCAGCCCGCTCACCGGCATCACTCACAATCCCTGGAAGCACGGCATGAACGCGGGTGCCTCGAGTGCCGGCGCCGGGGTATGCGCGGCGGCGGGGATCGGTCCGATCCACCAGGGTTCGGACGGTGCCGGTTCGATCCGCATGCCGGCGGGGTTCTGCGGCGTGTACGGGATCAAGCCTTCGCATGGACGTGTGCCCTACCACCCGGTGCCAGCCAACGGCCTGATCTCCCACGTCGGGCCGATCACGCGCACGGTCACCGACGCCGCCCTGATGCTGCAGGCACTTGCCGGTCCGGACGACCGCGACATGACCAGCCTCGCCAGCGAACCCGAGGATTTTCTTGCGCCCCTCGATCGGGGCATCAAGGGGCTGAAAGTCGCCTACAGCCCGGATCTCGGCTATCTGAAGGTCGATGCGGAAGTGGCGGAACCGGTGAGGGCGGCGGCGCTGGCATTTGAAGCCCTTGGCGCCATCGTCGAAGAAGTGAATCCTGGATGGGGCGATCCGATCGAGACCGAACATTGTTTATACACCACGCACATGGCCGGCATGTATGGCGACTATCTGGCGCGCTGGGCGAACCAGATGGATCCGGGGCTGGTGGCAATCATCCGCCACGGCCAGCGCTACAGCGCGGTGGATTACTGCAAGGCCCACGCCCGGCGGCTCGCCTATTACGACAAGGTGCGTGCCTTCTTCGAGCGTTACGACCTGCTGCTGACGCCGACACTGTCGGTTGCCGCGTTTCCGGCCGAGCGCCTGATGCCGGCGCACTGGGAACAGCACGAATGGGACTGGCTGCGCTGGGCCGGATTCAGCTATCCCTTCAATCTCACCTGGCTGCCGGCAGCGACCTGCCCTTGCGGATTCACGCCTGCCGGACTGCCGGTCGGCGTGCAGATCGTCGCCGGCCGCAATCGGGATCTGCGCGTGCTGCAGGCCTCACGCGCCTACGAGCAGGCCCGCCCGTGGGCGCAACACCGCCCGCCGCTTTGAAATTGTTTACCTAAGGAATTCACCGCCTTGGCGGTTATCGCCCTATTTGTCCTGATTGGAAAGTGAATCGACAAGCTCGCGGCGGCGGGACTTGCGCAGATCGGCAACGCAACTGTTCGCGGCAGTGAGTTCCTCCCGCAGCGTCTCGGCTTCGGCTTGATAGCCCGCCGCTTCGGCATAGGCGAGTCGGCGCGAGAGTCCCGGTTCGACGCCGCAGCGCGCCGCGGACCAGTCTTCGAACCAGTGGCGCTGCCCGCCGAGGCGCGCAAGGTCGTCGGTGCTCAGCCACCAGGTTTCGTTCCAGGGAGTCGCGAGCATTTTCTCAATGAGGTCGCACGGTACCTGCAGCGCGTCGAGCCGTTCGCGTGCCCGGGCAAACGTGGCGTCGAGTCGCGTACGTGCCTGCGCCGCGGTAGCGCGGGCCACCACGCCGGCGTCGAACCAGGGCCGATGAAGGCCGACCGAATCAGTCACCGCGTTCCGGGACACCATGGCCGCGAACATGAAAAAGCAGGCGCTGACGCAGCGATGGCGCGCGGCATCCGGCAGCCAGGCTTCGATCAGCGCGTCTTCAAGGAAGTGGCCGATTCGGATGGCTTCTTCCAGGTCGCCACCATCCACGATGAAAACAGCCCGGTCGCCGTGGGCGATGAATTCCCGCGGATGGCGCAGCAGGAAGCTCTGCAGGCGCTCGAGATCGCCCTCGTTCACTTCGCCGGCGATGCGCAGCACGGTTTCGCGCTCTCCGCCGTGCGGGCCCTCGACGTCGAAGGAAAAGCGCAGGCCCGACTGCCCCCAGCCCGGCGTCGCGGCACCGAACCAGAGACCGGCGACCACGAGCAAACGGGCAAAGCTTCGGGTCGAGAATTCCATAGCTAGGGTGGCGGCAACGTCCGCGCGTCGTGGATGCGGGCGAAGCGCAGCACCTCCGGCAGGAAGGCCCGGAAGTCGGCTTCGATCTCGGCGTAATGCTCCACCAGTTCGTCGGTGGAGTTCAGCAGGGCGTTCTCGCGCTTGAGCCGCTGGCCCATGCGGTTGAGCGCGGTGTAGATCGAACCGATGTCGGCGTAGGAGCCGAGCCAGTCCCATTGCGCCATCCGCGGCGCCATGTATTGCAGGCGCTCTGGCAGCAGCGAGTGATTGCGTTCAAGTACTCCGTAGATGCGCGCGGTGAAGTCGGTCAGCGCTTCCTCGTGAAACTCGTTCCAGTGTTTTGCCAGGAAGTGGTCATAGAACACGTCCATCATGATGCCGGCGTAGCGGCGGCGCGTGCTACTGATCCGCGCCTTGCTGGCACGTACCAAAGGATGGGCATCGGTGAACACGTCGATCCGGCGGTGCAGCGCAATCGCGCGGGTGATCTCCTCGCCGTAGCGCGCATCCAGTGGTCCCTTGACGAAATCCCCCAACAGACTGCCCAGCCACGCCGGCTCGTTCGGCTCGGAGAGATAGAGATGGGCGAGGAAGTTCATAAAGGCGGTTAACGGCGATCGGTGAACAGTGAACGGTGTCCCGCAAGAAGAAATCGAGTTTCGCTTCTACCGTTTACTGATCGCTGTTCACCGTTCACTGGAGTCACCGCGGTGGCGGTGACTCCAGATAGTCCACCGTCAGATGCATCAGCGCCCGCATGCCGACCTTGAGGGCGGATTCGTCGATGGTGAATTTCGGCGAGTGGTTGTAAGCCACTTTGGTGAGGTCGGTGCCTTTGGGCGAGCCGCCGAGGAAGAAGAACAGTCCCGGCGCCTTCTGCGCGAAGAACGAGAAATCCTCCGCGCCGGTGGTCTTGCCGCGCAGCAGGACGTTGCCGGGGCCGGCGACACGCTGCAGCGTCGGCAGCATGCGTTCGGTAAGCGCCGGGTCATTGATGGTCACGGCGTAGGGCTTTTCTATCGATACGGTCACGGTGGCGCCGCCGGCTGCGGCAATGTTTTCCGCAGTGATTTTCACCCGGCGGTGGATGTCGTCACGCATCTTCTCGTCGAACGTGCGGATGGTGCCGACCATCTCGACTTTCTCCGGGATGATGTTGAAACGGTTGCCGCCGTCGATGCCGCCGATCGATACCACCGCCGGTTCATGGGTGACGTTGATCTGGCGGCTGACGATGGTCTGCAGCCCGAGCACGATCTGGGCGGCGACCACGATCGGATCGACGCCGGTCCAGGGTGCGGAGCCGTGGGTCTGGCGCCCGTGGACGGTGATGCGCAGGATGTCGGCCGCGGCCAGCAACGGCCCGGGCTTGTAGGCGATGGTGCCGGCCTCGTGCATCGAGCCGATGTGCAGCCCGAACACTGCGTCCGGTCGCGGGTTCTCCATCACGCCTTCCTTGACCATCATTGCGGCACCGCCTTCCTCGCCGGGCGGCGGGCTTTCCTCGGCCGGCTGGAAAATGAACTTCACAGTGCCAGGCAGGCGATCCTTTACTTTGGTCAGGGCTTCGGCCGCCGCCATCAGCATGGCGACGTGGGTATCGTGGCCGCAGGCGTGCATGACCCCGGTTTCCTTCCCGTCCCACGTGGTGCGCACTTTCGAGGCGAACGGCAGCCCGGTTTGCTCGGTGACCGGCAGCGCATCCATGTCGGCGCGCAGCGCCACCACCGGTCCGGGCTTGCCGCCCTTGAGCAGCGCCACCACGCCGGTATGGGCGACCCCCGTCTTGACTTCGAGGCCCAGGGCTTTCAGGTGTGCCGCGACAATGCCGGCGGTGCGCACTTCGCGGTTGCCCAGTTCCGGATGCTGGTGGATGTCGCGCCGCCATTCGATCATGCGCGGCTCGATCTGGTCGGCGAGCCGGTCGAGGTCGGTGCGCAGGTCGGCGGCGTTTGCGGCAGGCGCAAGAAATAGTAGCGGCAGAACGAGACTGGTGATACGCGGCAGCGGCACGACGAAACTCCTTCAGGGCAGGGGAATGGCCCCGAGTTTGGTGCCGCGGCTGCGGCGAGTCAATGGCCGCGACGGTTCGATCCGG
>LNFM01006859.1_pt1 | contig 18390 bp, 18 predicted proteins | sample 596031 | NCBI WGS metagenome assembly LNFM01 (sample SAMN04254537, study PRJNA301005) | activated carbon metagenome | isolation source: dual media filters at the Ann Arbor, Michigan drinking water treatment plant | place: USA: Ann Arbor | reverse complement strand
CGGATGACAGCGCAACAATCGTGCGAGCGTCATCCAGCCGCCGGCCCACAGCCCATGACGGGACAAAGCCTCGTCGGCATATTCGGAACAGGTCGGCAGATGCCGGCAATGGAACCCGATCAGCGGCGACAGCGTGTAGCGATAGACCTTCACCAGCGCGCGGCCGGCCTGGCGTGGTGCCTGCCGGACACAATGGGCGCAATTCGCGTGGCCGCTGTCGGGACGATGCGAGGAGCCGGTCAGGTTCCACCTGTCATGAAGGCCTGCAAATGGCGTGGAACTGCGGTTCCCGGTCAGGCTGTCCGCAAAATAGGGTGGAACCGCAGGAAACTCTAGGCTGGACCCGAATCCGGATGTTCTATTAAAAAAGACATGGAGGCGAGGCGTCCCGGGTCGGCGGCATGGAAAATGCTTCGAAAGCATGGCCGCATCAGCGGCATGGCCCGAAGCGGGACGAGACGAGGGGATTGACCGAATGGTGCGACGACTGACGGGTGCCGTCGCGTTGGCTTGCCTGTTCGCAGTTTTTTCCGCGCCGGTGGCCGAGGGCGATCCCGCCCGCACCGCGCCGATGCAATTCGTCCTGCGCCAGGATGCGACGCCGTGCGCCGACACATGCCGCCGCTGGGTGTCCGCCACCGGCATGATCCGGCCGGATACCGTGCGCGATTTCGAAGCCTTCGCCGGCAAGCACGATCTGCGCGGCCTGACACTGGCGCTGAATTCGGAAGGCGGCTCGGTGCACGGCGCAATCGCACTCGGCCGCGCCATCCGCCGGCTCGACATGACCACCACGGTCGGACGCACCATCGAGAATTCCGGCAAGACCGGCGCCACGGCGACGCTGCTGCCGCGCGCCGATTGCGAATCCATGTGCGCCTTCGTGCTGCTGTCGGGCAGCAAGCGCATCGTGCCGGACGAGGCGCGCGTGCGCGTGCACCAGATCTGGCTCGGCGACCGCCGCGATGACGCCGCCGCCGCCACCTATTCGGCGGAAGATCTCGTGCTGGTGCAGCGCGACATCGGACGGATCGCGCAATACACCATCGAGATGGGCGGCACCGTCGAGTTGCTGGAAGTGTCGCTGCGGATTCCGCCCTGGGAGCCGATGCGCTCGCTCACCCGCGAGGAGATGCGGCGCATGCGGCTGGACACCGGCGACGTCGCCGATCCGCGCCCGGAGCCGCCGCTCGTGACCAATGCCGCGCCCGCCACCACCGGCAGCCTGCGCCGCATGTCCACCGGCGGCGCGCGCGCCGGCTGGGCGATGAGCGAGCGCGCCGGCCGCGTCGCGCTCATGCGGCGTCATCCGCTCACCGTCGAAGGCGAGGATTTTGGCAGTTTCGACCTGACCTTCTCGTGCGGCGACAAGCCGAACGAATATCGCGTGTCGTACAGCGAGAGCCGGCGCAGCGGCGACGACAAGGCCGCACCGCAGCCGCTCAAGGACGTGCATCTGCGGCTCGGCTACAAGACCGTGGTGCTGGCACTGACGCCGGTGCCGCCGAACGGCGAGCCGGGCGAGCGCGCCTCCTCCGCCAGCGGCGTGGTGCCGGCGGCGATGATCAGCGGCTTTGCCTCCAGCGCCAGCCGTTCGCTCATGATCGAGACCACGACCCCGGACGGCGCGTCGACCTCGATCCGCATCGGCAATACCGGCGCGGCGCAGCATTTTCCGCAACTGGCCACGTCCTGCGCGCAGGCGCGGATCGAACATGCCGGGTTGCAGCCCAAGAAATAATAATGTGCGGCCGGCGGATCGTTACTCGGCGGCGGCGCGGGCGCGCTGGCGGCTTTCGATCTGGTCGATGGCCGAGACCACCGCGTCGAAGGTGAGCAGGGTCGAAGCGTGGCGCGCCTTGTAGTCGCGCACCGGCTCGAGCACGGCGATGTCGGCCCATTTGCCGGCGGGGGGGCTGCCGTTTTCCTTGAGCATCTTGCGGACGGTCTCGCGCAGGTTGCGCAACTCCTCCGCCTTCGACCCGATCACGTTGCGGGCCATGATCGAGGACGAGGCCTGGCCGAGCGCGCAGGCCTTCACGTCATGGGCAAAATCGGTGACCACGTCGCCGTCCATTTTCAGGTCCACGGTGACGGTCGAGCCGCAGAGCTTGGAATGGGCGGTGGCGGAGGCGTCCGGGGAGGCCATGCGGCCGATCCGGGGGATCGAGCCGGCCAGTTCCAGGATGCGGGTATTGTAAACGTCATTAAGCATGGCGATCCGGGAATGGCTGACCGGTGAACCCAGATTGTCTTGGCACCGTATTTTCCTATATAGGGTGTCGGGAATGAAGCGTCCAAGCCCATCCGGAAAAGGGGGCGCGGCCGCCCGGTGACACCCCCGGCGCCATGACTGAGAGCGCCGGTCGAACGGAGAGACCGAAATATGGACGCGATTATCAAGCCCTGGCCCAAAAATGCCTCCGCCGAGCTGTCGGACCATGTCCGCGCGGCCCCCCAGCCGCTGGAGAACCGGCCGACCCGCGAACAGGCCATGGAGGCCGTCCGCACCCTGATCGCCTATGCCGGCGACGACCCGGCGCGCGAGGGCGTGCTGGAGACCCCCGACCGCGTGGTCGACGCCTATGAGGAGCTCTATGGCGGCTACCGCCACTGCCCGGCCGAGGTGCTGGACAAGACCTTTTCCGAGACCGGCGCCTATGACGATTTCGTGCTGGTGAAGGACATCGCCTTCAATTCGCATTGCGAACACCACATGATGCCGTTCTTCGGCAAGGCACATATCGCCTATATGCCGACCGACCGCGTGGTCGGGCTGTCGAAGCTGGCGCGGCTGGTCGACGTCTATGCCCAGCGCCTGCAGACGCAGGAGCACATGAACGCCCAGATCGTGACCGCGATCGACGAGATCCTCAAACCGCGCGGTGTGGCGGTGATGATCGAGGCCGAGCATATGTGCATGTCGATGCGCGGCGTGAGCAAGCCCGGCGCGCTGACCGTGACCACGCAGTTCCGCGGCCTGTTCAAGGACGATCCGAACGAGCAGGTTCGCTTCATCACCTCGGTGCGCGCGGGCCAGCGGTAACCAGATCGACGCTGCGCGGGATTGACCCGCGCAGTCTTTCAGCGTTTCAGTTCGATTTTGACATGTGAGAGATGGTCGGGTCCTGCCGACAATCCACGATCATTGGTGAGCCGTGTCCGGGACATCCGACATCGAGGAAGGGAAGACCTTCTCCCCCAAATTCGACGCCGACGGTCTGGTGACCGCGGTCGCGACCGATTCGAAGACCGGCGACCTGCTGATGGTCGCGCACATGAACGCCGAGGCGCTGCAGAAGACCATCGCGACCGGCGAGGCGCATTACTACAGCCGCTCGCGCAAGAAGCTCTGGCGCAAGGGCGAGGAGTCGGGACACGTCCAGCGCGTCGTCGAGATGCGGGTTGATTGCGACCAGGACGCGGTGTGGATCAAGGTCGAGCAGGCCGGGCCGGGCGCCTGTCACACCGGACGGCGCTCGTGCTTCTATCGCGCGGTGCCGCTCGGACAGAGAGGCGCGGCGACGCTGGAATTCCGCGACGCGGAGAAGGCATTCGATCCGGCCTCGACTTATCGGCGCAAATAGCAATTCGCCGCGACACGTCGGTGTGCAATTCTCCTGTCCGGCATGGCGCAGGATCACGGCTTTGCGCGAAGGAGACCTGGGCACATGGCAAGGCGTTCCGCTTTACAGGCGCTGACCTTCGGCGCCGGACTGCTTCTGTGGCTGCCGGCGATTATGGCCGCCGCCGAAACCAGCAAGCTGGCGGCACAGGGCAAGGTCATCCTTCAGGACAAATGCGGTCGTTGCCACGCCGTCGAAGCCGCCGGCGACAGCCCGCTCGGGACCGCTCCGCCGCTGCGCGATATCTACGCCCGGATTGCGCCGCGCGAACTGCAGGCAGAGCTTTCGGAGGGCATGGTGTCCCGGCACAAGGAGATGCCGCAGATCCAGTTTTCAGACGAGGACGTGGACGCGATCCTGGCGTATCTCCATGCGCTCTGGATCAGGAAATGAGAGCGGATGAGCGCGATAAGGCGATTGCCGCGGCTGACCGATCCACGCCCTAGGCCAGTCCCGCCGCCTTCGCCCGCGCCACCACCTGCTGTGCCCGCACGAGGTGAGGGCGGTCATACATCAGCCCGTCGATGCCGACCGTGCCGGCGCCATCCGCCGCCGCAAAGGCTGCGATCACGCGGCGGGCATGCTCGATCGCGGCGGTCGTGGGCGTGAACACCTCGTTGATGATCGGCACCTGCGCCGGGTGGATCGCCATGCGGCCGGTGAAGCCGTCGCGGCGGCCCTCTTCGGTTTCGCGGCGGAAGCCGGCTTCGTTCCTGTAATCGACATAGACCGTGTCGACTGCCTGCACGCTCGCGGCGGCCGCGGCAGTGAGGCAGATGCTGCGGGCGAGGCGATAGGGATCGAGGAAATGGCCGTCCTTGTCGCGATTGGCTTCGGCGCCGAGTTCGGCGGACAGATCTTCCGCGCCCCAGGTCAGCCCGATCAGGCGCGCGCTCGATCCTTTATATGTGCCGCCGACAAACATCGCCGCCGCGGTCTCGGTCGCCAGCGCCATGATCTTGGTCGCGCCGTCGGCAATATCGTTGACGGCTTCGCGCACGGCGAGCTTGGCGTCGAGATGCATCACCGACACGCCGCCTTCCGCCTTCGGCAGCAGGATGCCGTCCGGCTTGCCGGCCATCACCGCGTCGAGATCGGCGTCGATCAGACCGGTCTCGTGGCCGTTGACACGCACGAAGAGACGAGGGCGGTTCGGCGTTGCATGAACCTCTCTGAGGAAGCCTGCTGCAATCTTGCGGGCTTCGGCCTTGCGCGCCGTCGAGATCGAATCCTCAAGATCGATCAAGACGGCGTCGGCGCCGCTGCTCATGGCTTTTTCGAGTTTTTTCGGCTGGTCGCCGGGAGAGAAGAGATAGGAGCGCATGGGTTTCCTTCTGACCCTCTCCCCTTGCGGGAGAGGGTAACTCAGCCGGGCCGCTTGATGATGAAGGCCTGCCGGCGGCATTCGGCCACCAGCTTGTCGTTCTGGTTATAGGCGCGGTGGTGGAATTCGAGAATGCCGGCATTTGGCCGCGAATTGGAGTCGCGCTTGCCGAGGACTTCGGTGGTGCAATGCACGGTGTCGTTCTCAAACAGCGGGTGCGGGAATTTGGTGTCGGTCATGCCGAGATTGGCGATGGTGGTGCCCACCGTCAGGTCGTTGACCGAAATCCCGATCATCAACCCGAGCGTGAACAGGGAATTCATCAGCGGCTGTCCCCATTCGGTCTCGCTGGCGCAGAAATGCCGGTCGATATGCAGCGGCTGCGGATTGAGCGTCATGTTGGAGAACAGCATGTTGTCCATCTGGGTGACGGTGCGGGTCAGCCGGTGCTCGTAGAGCCGGCCCACCACGAAGTCGTCGAAATACATGCCGCCGCGCTTGTGCCGCGCTGCTTCGGTCTGGGGCATCTTGTCCTCCCGCGCCGGTCAAAGGGGCCGACGCTCCGTTCGTTAATACTCTATTTACCACAATTAAGGCACGGTGACTGCCGACCGGGGCAGAGTCGGCACATCGGACCGACGCCATAACCCGGCCTGCGAGAAGGATACAATGGCGGTCGATGCCAGTTCGCAGATAGCTTCGGCTTCGAACGTCACCGGCGCGATTCGCAAGGCGTCGCTGATCACCGGGACGAATTTCCAGTACCTGCTGGCCGCCGCCAAGGTCGAATCCAATCTCAATCCCAGCGCCAAGGCGCCGACCTCTTCGGCCGGGGGGCTGTTTCAGTTCATCGACCAGACCTGGCTCGGCACCCTGAAGGAATCGGGCGCGGAGTTGGGCTATGGCCGCTACGCCAACGCCATCGGCCGCAACGAGGCCGGCAAGTTCGTGGTCGCCGATTCCGCAATGCATCGCGAGATCATGAATCTGAAGCACGACCCGACCGCCAACGCGGTCATGGCCGGCGCCTTCACCCAGAGCAATGCCGCCTATCTGAAGGAGCGGCTGGGACGCGACGCCACCGAGGGCGAGCTTTACATCGCGCATTTCATGGGCGCCGGCGGCGCCGCCAAGCTGATCGGGCAGGCGGAATCGACGCCCGGCGCCCGAGCGGCCGACGCCTTCCCGAATGCCGCGCGCGCGAACCGCTCGATCTTCTTCGACAGCAATGGCCGCGCCCGCAATTTTGCCGAGGTCGCACAGCGGCTGTCGGGCCGCTATCAGGTCGCGCGCACCAAACAGGCGGCGCCCGACAACGCCGTGGCGGCCGTTCCGAACGGTGCCTTTGCCGCGCAAACCGAACGCGTGGCGCGCGCCTATGAAGCCTCGACCCCGCTCAAGGTGCGGGTGGCGGCCGGGCCGGTGCAGGACCCGGTCTTCCATAATCCCTACCGCGCTGGCGAGCGCCGCGAGCCCGTGTCGTCCATTGTCAGCGATCGCTGGATCACGCCGCCGGCTTCGCGCGCGACTGCGGCCCCTGTCGCGACGCCGCCGGCATCCGTGCAGCCGGTCGCTTCACCCAACGACGTGGTGCAGACCGGTCACCAGGCAGTGCGTCGCGCCTATTTCCCGACATCGAAACCGGCCGCGGACGCCGCCGTCTCGAACGAGCCGCTCGGCCTGTTCCAGGATTCGCGCCCCAATGTGCGCGCGCTGTTCACCGGCGGCTGACCGCGCCGTTAAGAATTCCTCAAGAAACACAAAGATTTATGGTGAACCCTTTGTTAAGGGGGTTGCCTTATTGTGATGCTCAAGCCGGCGGGGCCGAGTGATCCCATGTGGCGTTGGTTTTGAGCATGATAGTTCGTCAGTTTCTTCAATGGTTGCGTACTGCCCCCGCCGGCGACCGGGCCGAAGCCTCATCCGCCCTGGCACGCGCCTATCTCTATTCCGATCTTTCCCCTGATGATCGTGCCGCCGCCGAAGGCGCGATGACCATGCTGCTCGACGATCCGTCGCCCTTGGTGCGCGCCGCGCTGGCCGATGCGCTGGCCTTCAGCCCCGACGCGCCGGCCTCGGTGGTCTATGCGCTGGCCGCCGAACAGCCGCAGATTTCATCGCTCGTGCTGCAACATTCGCCGCTGCTGATCGACGCCGATCTGGTCGACGCGGTGGCCACGCAAGGCGCGCGGGCGCAGGAAGCGATCGCGCGCCGCGTCGGCCTGCCGCGGTCGGTGGCCGCCGCGATCGCCGAAATCGGTTCGGCGGAAGCCTGCCTCATCCTGATCGAAAGCATCGACGCGGATATCGCGCCTTTCTCCATCGGGCGCATGGTCGAACGCTTCGGGCATCTGGCGGCGATCCGCGAGGCCCTGCTGGCGCGGGACGACGTGTCCGTCGCCACGCGCCAGGCGCTGGTCGTGAAGTTGTCGGCGACCTTGTGCGACTTCGTTACCGCGCGCGACTGGCTTGCGCCCGACCGCGCGCAGCGGATCGTCAAGGAAGCCTGCGAAAAGGCGACGGTGATGCTGGCGGCCGACACGCCGGAAACCGAAATGCGCGCGCTGATCCGGCACTTGCGCGAGACCGGGCAACTGACCGCCGGCCTCATCCTGCGGGCTTTGCTTTCGGGAAATATTGCGCTGTTCGAGGAGGCGATGTCGGATCTTTCGGATCTGCCGCTGCCGCGCGTGATCGGGCTCATTCACGACCGCGGCAGCGCGGGTTTCCGCGCCGTCTACGAGCAGGCGGCGTTGCCGGCCTCGACCTATCCCGCCTTCCGCGAGGCGATCGCGACTTTGCAGGAAGACGGATTCCTCGGCGACCCCGTCGGCGCCACGCGCCTGAAGCGCCGCATGGTCGAGCGTGTGCTCACGCGCTGTGAAAGCGCGGTGCCGGGCGAGATCGAGCCGCTGCTCACCCTGCTGCGGCGGTTCGCGACCGAAGCCGCGCGCGAAGAAGCGCGGCTGTTCTGCGAGGATCTCGTTGCCGGTTATGTGCCGCATTACGCCGCTTTCGACGACGATGCGCAGGTCGCGGCGTAAACACGCCGCGCCGGTTCAGAATTTGTCGCCGGGCGCGATCGGGGGCGAGAACACGCCGTCGAGATAGCCGGGCCGATGCCGGTTCTGGTGCACCAGAAATTCTTCCGTCACCTTCTGCAGCCGCTCGTTGAGTGCGGACGCAATCTTTTCGATGTCGGGCCTGGCATGTTCGCGCACAATCGCGCGCACGGCGTCGACATGCTGGTCGAGCAGGGGAAGCGGAATCTGTTTGGGATCGGGCGTATGCTCGATCAGGCGGCACAGGCTTTCGGCGATCGGCGCGGCCAGCGGATAGCCGAAGGTCGCCGCGTCGCCCTTGAGATCGTGGGCGGCGTGAAACAGCTCGTCGAGGCTTTGCTTGGTGAAGCCGGTGGTCTTGATCACGATGCGGATCGCGTGCAGGCGGTCGCATTCGGCCCGCATCCATTCTCCGAAATCGCTCGACAATTCCTGCAGCGCGGCTTCCGCGCGCGCGATCGGGTCCTCGTGGAACCCGCCGCGCTTGGCGATGACCTTGATCAGCTTGTTGGGCGGCGTGATCACCTCGTGATCCGCGTAGGTCCGCACGCTGGGCCGGTCGTCCTTGGGAGGGGGCATTGCGTTCCTCTCTCAATCCACCATTCGGGCTTTTTCCGCCAGCGGCACCTGGCGGATGACGTCGGCACGGCCGCCCTTGCGGCGTTCGGGTCCGGCATAGGTGGAGCTGAAATTGCGCCGCCGGTCGGGGCCGAAATAGGTGGACGTGCGGATGAAGGGCCGCGGATTGCACACCACATTCACGATGCGGTCGTGCAGCGCATTGGCCGAGATCGGCTTGACGAGGAATTCGGTGACGCCGGCGTCGCGCGCGGCCAGGACGCGGCCGCGTTCGGAATGTCCGGTCAGCATGATAATCGGCACGAAGGGATTGGCGTTGCCGCCGGGTTGCCGGATCATCTGCGTCAGTTCGAGTCCGTCGAAAATCGGCATCGCCCAGTCGGTGATGATGATGTCCGGCATCTGGGTGGTGAAGGCTTCCAGCCCGCTGGCGCCGTCTTCCGCCTCGAACACTTCGCGTGCGCCGAAACCATGCAGCAGCGTCCGCAGGATGCGGCGCATATGCGCGTTGTCGTCGATGATGACGAACCGCAGGCGGTTGAAATCGATCCGAATCATGCCGAGGCGAGCCCTCTCGACCTAAGCATGGCTTTGGCGAGCGGGGTAAAGATTTGTGGCCTGCCAAGCCGCTGATTTGCCCGGCTAATACCCGAATTGTTCGCGTAGAATGCGCTCGTCCAGGCTATGTCCGGAATCGAACAGCATGTGCATGGAGATGCTGTGATCCATCCGGATGTCGACGCGTGCCACGTTGCGCACTTCGTCGTGGTCGGCGACCGCCGCCACCGGGCGTTTTTCCGGCTCCAGCGCCTCGATCGTGACCGAGGCGGTGTCCGGCAGCAGCGCGCCGCGCCAGCGCCGCGGCCGGAACGGGCTGATCGGGGTGAGGGCGAGCAGGGGGGCGTTGATCGGAATGATCGGGCCTTGCGCCGACAGGTTATAGGCGGTGGAGCCGGCCGGCGTTGCGACCAGCACGCCGTCGGCCACCAGTTCCTTCAGGCGCTCCTTGCCGTCGATCAGGATTTTCAGGCGGGCGGCCTGGTAGCTCTGCCGGAAGACCGAGACCTCGTTGATGGCGTGATGCTCATAGGGGCGGCCGGCGGTGTCGGTGGCGCGCATGATGAGCGGGTGGATCACGGTGACTTCCGCCGCCGACAGGCGGGCGAGCAGATCGCCTTCCTCGAAATCGTTCATCAGGAAGCCGACGGTGCCGCGATGCATTCCGTAGATCGGCGTGCCGGCGCGCATGAAGCGGTGCAGGGTCTGCAGCATCAGGCCGTCGCCGCCGAGCGCCACCACCACATCGGCCTTGGCCGGATCGACATCGCCATAGCGGGCGACGAGCCGCGTCCGGGCCTCGGCTGCTTCCGGGCTCTGGCTGGCGACAAAGGCGATCCGCTCGTAGCGGGTGGCGGGGCTCATGCAATCCCTATTGTGCGCATGGTCTGGTGTCCTGAATCCGAAGTTCGCTTGATTGTGCAGCACACTCATTAAGCGAACTTCGGATTCGCAGGACACTAGCAAAACTATGATTCCAGTGTGGTTTTGGTTCAGAAGTTCGCTTGATGGACTCGCCGCGAGAATGAAGCGAACTTCTGAACCACCACACTGGTCGGAAAACCGGGTCCCACTTTTCCGGAACATGCGTTAGAAAAGGGCTTAAATCGCATCTGAAGGCAGCAGGAACCGGTCATGGAGCGCGCAGTCCTCGTCTATACGACCTATCCATCCCTTGTCGAGGCGGAGACGGCCGGCCGCGCCGCGGTCGAGCAAAGGCTCGCCGCCTGCGTCAACATACTGCCCGGTATGGTGTCGCATTACTGGTGGGAAGGGAAGATCGAGCGCGGCGAGGAGGCGGTCATGATCCTGAAGACCCGCGCCTCGCTCGCCGACCGGCTGCGCAAGGCGCTGAAGGCGGGGCATCCCAATGCCGTGCCGGCCATCCTGGTGCTGCCGGTGGAGAGCGTGGAGGACACCTATCTGCGCTGGATCATGGCGGAGACCGACCGAGCGGCGGTCAAGGTCTGACTGCCATTGCGGCGTGTGGCCACGCCGCCACAGACTGTGGAAGCCCAATCATTGCGGGCAAATCTCCCCCGCGCGGCGGACGCCGCCGACAACCTGTGCCGCTACCAAGGCAATAGGGAATCTCAAGGGCGGGGTCGAGCATGTTTCGGAAAATGCGGGGCTATGGCCTTGCCGCTGTCGCCATTGCGCTGGGGGCCGTAGCGGGCAGTCCGGTCCAGGCGCAGAGCCAGAGTCCCATGTGGACGTGGAGCGGCTTTTATGCCGGCGTGAATGTCGGCTGGGGCTTCGGCGAGAAGAGCGGAGATCTTGCCGATATGGCTGGCTATGGCGCGGCTGTGGCCGACGGGAGAGTGCTGCGTACACTGGGTCTCCGGCCAGACGGCGTGATCGGAGGCGGCCAGATCGGATACAATTGGCAGAGCAATGCCGCCGTTTACGGAATCGAGGCGGATCTTCAGGCCAGCGGTATGAAAGATCGCACCGCCGTCGTCGCGCCCGCGACATTCCCCATTCTGCCCTCTGAAACGTCAGCGGAAGATCGCCTCAAATGGTTCGGGACGTTCCGTGGCCGTTTCGGCTTTACGCCGGCGGAGCGCAGCCTGCTTTATCTGACTGGCGGCCTTGCCTTTGGCCGCGTCGCGGATAACGCGAGTGTCGGCTTCCTGTTCCCGGGCGGCGGATACGACGGCTATGCGGCCAGTGCGCGAAGCCAGACAAAGGCGGGCTGGACGCTCGGCGGCGGTGGCGAATTTGCGTGGACCGACAATTGGTCGTTCAAGGTCGAATATCTCTATGTCGATCTCGGCAGCACCGTCTTGCGGCTGGAGGATACGGCGGTTCCGGGCAACTTCATCGATTACCGTTTTGAACATCGCGACCACATCGTTCGCGTCGGCGTGAACTACAGGCCGAAATAGCGTCTACGCTGCGGCTATTGACTGATCGGCGGCGTCAGATTGGCGATGAGCCGCGCCAGTTCGGATTGCTCCGATGTGTGCGTTTTCTCAAACACCCGGGCGAGATGCGTTTTCACCGTCGAGTCTGCAATGCCCAGTGCCTCAGCGGTTGCGGCGCGGTTGTTTCCGGACGCGATTTCAATCATCACACGGGCTTCTGTCGGCGTGAGGTCGTAAAGCGCGGCCAGTGCTTCGAACGGCGGCGGCGAATGGTCGCCCGGCGGCGTGACAAAGACAGCGGCCGCGGCGCCGAGCGCAAGGCCGGGCCGCAGGGTCCCGGATTTCAGCGGCAGCACATGCGCGATGGAATGCGCCTGCGGACGGTCATCGTGTCCGCGGATCGGGACCCCGATGCCGCCATGGCCCAGCTCGCTTTCATTCAAAGAGGCGCGGGCGACGGCGGCCTTCAGCGCGGCGGTCGCGCCCGGCTGATGCGTGTTCAGATCTCCGCGGGTCGACAGCACGGGACCGCCGGCGCTGAACATCGTCTGAGCCGCGGCGTTGGCATGCAGGATGCGACCATGGGCGTCCACGAGAACGATCGCGACGACGAGCGTATCCAGCGTGGCCTCGAATGCGGCCGATGCGATCGATTTCATGTCCAGCAAGTCGCCGATGGCGACGGCGCGGCGAACATGGGGAAAGAGCAGGTTGACGATGGCGATGTCGCGCGATCCCACCACGTCGCGCGATGGCGGGGTGTGAAGCTGGAAGATCGCCCTCTGGATTTCGGTGCGCGCGACGATGCAGGCCGCGACATCATGGTACCCGGCCGGCATCGCCCATTCGGTGAAGAACGGGCGCTTGCGGATTTCTTCCTCATCGCCGCCGAGCGTCTCGACCATCTGGCGCGTATTCTTGATTGAGCCTACCTCCTCGTGAAGAAGGTTCGGCCAGAATGGCATCATGGGCGCATATTTCTCTTCCAGCAGCCGCATCCAATGAGGATCGCCGCCCCACTGAGACCCCCAGCGGGTTGTCTTCTGCCGCAGGTCATAGAGCGCGACCGAGCCGAGCGTGGCGCCGATCAGGCCGCAGCAGCTCTCGAGCGCAGCCGGCCACAAGGCGGGGTCGACGGCGCTGTCGTAGACCTTGCCGATCGTCTCGGACAATTTCTCGGTATCGATGTCAGCCATAAATTACAGCGGACCGTTGGCCTTGTTCGCTTCGGCAATTTCAGGAGGTTATGCGAAATAACGCAAGCCGCATCCCCCGCGCGGGGGAGACGATTGTGCATCATCGGTTCCGGCGAGAAAAAAGCCGCGGCAGACGATCTGCCACGGCGAAGACACGTGCGTTCAGGCGGAGCGCGGACTAATAGCTGCCCTTGCCGTCGAGCGCGTCATGCAGCGCCTTGTAGTCGTCGCAGCCATTGCCGCCGCAGATGTAGCGGATTTTTTCCAGATGCTCTTCCGCCTTCAGGCGGTTGCCCTGTTCCAGATACCACATCCCGTAATATTGCCAGGTGCGGGTGTGCTTCGGATCGGCCGCCAGCGCTTTCTCGTACCAGACCTTGGCGTCGATATAATTGCCGAGCTTGCGGCTGGAAAAACCGATCAGGTTGGCGACGTCGGCGTGTTCGTCGTGTCCGAGCGCCTTCAGCGCAGCAATGCCGCCGGCATAGTCCTGTTTCTTGTAGATCAGGTTGTAGGCGTGCTTGTAGCCGTCGAGAAATTCGTTCTGCGACTTCTTGTCGGGCGCCGGCTTGGCGTCGCTCTTGGTGTCGCCGGCCTTCTTGTCGGGCGCGGGCTTGGCGTCAGACTTTGTGGTGTCGGGCGCGGGCGGCGCCGGATTGTCCGTACCCGCGGCGAAGGCGGGGGTTGTGGCCAGCGCAACGGCGAGGGCGGCGGCGGCAAGAAGTCCGGAAGGATGTCGCATGATCATGTCTGTGCTCGCTGTCATTGAAATGAAGTGACGAAAAAGTCCCCGCCGGTCGCGCCGCCCGCAATGTCCATCCGCGCGCCGTTCAATGGCATCAACATATCAGATCACGGCCGCATTCCGGTGACGGTTTTTCAAAACGATGTGATGGGCACGCTTTTGCCCTGCCGCGCAAAAGCCGTATTGACTCAAATCCAAGGTCCGGCAATGATTTGGGCGCGTGCTGGTTCCCCGGGTCGCGCCGGGGAGGAAAGAGGGAACACGGAAGACGCCGATCTCTTCGGCAATACCGTGGCTGCCCCCGCAACTGTGAGCGGCGAGCCTTCGTCCGCAATGGCCACTGGAGACCCGGGCAACCGGGACACTGGGAAGGCCGGAGGAAGGCAAGGACCCGCGAGCCAGGAGACCTGCCAGCGCGGTCACCCAACCGATGGGCGGGGAGTCCATACGGAGCGGTCTTTCGCAGCGGTGACGTCGATACCGACGCGGGGGCCGTGCGAGTTTTTTCTCACATGACCTTCAGGGTACGGGCGGGGTAGCCGATTACGGATCGCCGGTTTGTGGCGGTGCGTAACGGTGCGCGCGTTTGTGTGTCCTTCGCGTCGGGTGTGTTCACCCGGACCTCGCAGCAGCGGGGCCAGACGAAGGACGTGTGATGAGGGCGATCTCTTACAGGCAAACCGCCGGCGCGCTGGCGCTGGCGGGATTCACCGCGGCGGTGCCGTTCGCACAGGCGGATGCGCAGCAGGTTCTTCCGCAAATCCACGTGACGGCGAGCCGTCTGGACGACGGCATCACCGGCGCATCCACCAGCATCATCACCGCCGAAGACATCGCGCGATCGCCCAGCCTGACCATTCAGGACATTCTGGCGCGCGAGGCGGGGGTGCAAACGCGCAGTCTGTACGGCAGCGTGAACGGGGCCGGCACCACGGTCGATCTGCGCGGCTTCGGCGCCACCGGACAATCCAACACGCTGATCCTGATCAACGGCCGCAGACTCAACGACATCGACATGGCGGCGGTCGATCTCTCCGCGATTCCGCAGAATGCGATCGAGCGCGTCGAGATCACCCGCGGCAATTCGGGCGCGGTGCTCTATGGCGACAACGCCGTCGGCGGCGTCATCAACATCGTGACCAAGGTTGGCGCCAATCTGCCACCGTCGACAAAGGTCGAAGGATTGGCGGGCTCCTATGGCTATCGCGAGGGGCGCGTCTCGGCGAACACATCGTCGGGGCCATATTCCGCATCCATCTATGGCAATGCGGTCACCTCCGACGGCTATCGCGTAAACAACAAGCTCGATCAGCAGAACGGCGTCGCCGATTTTCGCTACACGACCGAGCAGGCGACGGCCTTCCTCAACCTGTCGGCCGACACGCAGCGGCTCGGACTGCCGGGCGAGCGCATCGTCTCGGCCACGATGAACCAGCTGGTCACCGACCGGCGCGGCACCAACAAACTCCGGGATTACGGCGACAAGCAGGGCTACAGCGCGACCGCGGGGTTCACGCGGATGCTGACGCCGGACATCGAACTGATCGTGGATGGCGGCTGGCGCCGCAAGGACCAGCAGGCCGGGTTCTTCTCGGCATTCGAGGAACAATATGTCAACACGACCCTGAATACCTATTCGGTCACGCCGCGCGTGAAGATCAACACGCCGCTCTTCGGTCTGCCGTCGCGGGTAATTGCGGGTGTCGACTATTATAATTCCGACTACGATTCAGATCGCAGCCAGTTTTCGGGTTTTCCGCTCATTCATCGCTACAAGCTGGGTCAGGATTCGATCGCGGGTTACTGGCAGCAGGCGGTGTCGGTATTGCCGAGCACCGATCTGTCCGGCGGCGTCCGCATCCAGCGCACGCACGTGACCGCGACCGACGTCTACGATCCGACCGCGCCGGGCGCCTTCGGCATTCAAGGGCTGCCGCTCGATCAGAGCGGCAACAATGAAGCCTTTCACGTCGGCTTCGAGCATCGCTTCAGCCCGGTCTTTGCCGTGTTCGGCCGCGCCGCGCAGAGCTTTCGCACCCCGAACGTGGACGAGCGGGTCGGCATGTCGCCGTTCGGCACGCCCACGACGTTCGACCTGAAGACGCAGACGTCACACGACATCGAAGCGGGCGTGCGCTTCAACTTCGGCAGCGTCACGGTGCAATCCAGCGTCTACGAGATGAAGCTGGAGAACGAACTGATGTTCGATCCGGTGAATTTCGTGAACTACAATCTCGATCCCACCCGGCGGCGCGGCGTGGAAACGATCGCCAGCTGGCAGATGACCGAGGATGTGCGCTGGAAAGGCAGCCTGACCTATACCGACGCCACCTTCCGCGGAGGCGTCAATGCCGGCAAGGAAGTGCCGCTGGTGTCGCCCTGGACCGCAAGCGCGGGGGTGTCCTGGAACATTTTCAAGAAACATCTGATCTTTGACGGCGTCGTGCGCTATGTCGGCGAGCGGCGCATGGACAACGACCAACGGAATTTCCAGCCGTTAATCCCGGCGCACACGCTGGTGGACGTGCGACTGGGCGGCGAACTCGACCAGTTCTTCTGGGCGGTCTCGGTCGAGAATCTCTTCGACGAGATGTATTTCGACTATTCGGTCGCGAGCGCGTCAACGTTCGGAAGATACAATGCCTATCCGCAGCCCGGCCGCACCTTTCTGGTCCGGGCCGGGATGAAATGGTGACGCCAACCGTCCTGCAATAAAAAAGGGCCGCAGCGATGCGGCCCTTTCCTTATCGCCGGATGCCGTTCACATCGGCGCCCACATCACTGGCACAAGGTCGTAGCCCTTCGCAGTCCTGGTGACGTAGCCCGAGGACGGGAACGGGAAATGATAGCCATGCAGCAGCGTCTTGTCGGCCGCCGCGCGGTCGAGCACGCGCTTGCGGTTCTCCGCCGCCATGCCGCCATCCATGTCGAAGATCGCCTGCCAGTCCGGATTGCGCACGAACAGGTAAGGATTGTTCGTGGTGTCGGCGATGTAGAACATCGACCGGTTGCCGGAATTGACGGTGAAGGCGGTATGGCCGGGCGTGTGGCCGGCGGCGGCGACCGACATGATGCCGGGCGCGACCTCCTTGCCGGGCTCGAAGCGTTTCACGTCCTTGGCGATGTCGGCGAAGATGCGGCGCGCATTCATGAAGGTAGGCTTGGCCGCTTCCGGCGCCTTGCCCATGTTGGCGTCGTCCATCCAGAACGTCCATTCCGGCGCCGGCACGTTGATCTCGGCATTGGGGAAGAACAGTGCGTTGTCCTTGGTCTTGATGCCGTTGATGTGGTCGGGGTGGAAATGCGAGATCACGATGGTGTCGACCGTTTTCGGATCGATCCCGGCCGCCGCGAGATTGGCGGCGAAGGTGCCCGATTGCGGCGCCATCGATGCGAGCTGGCCGCCGGTGCCGGTGTCGAGCGCGATCAGTTTCGAGCCGGTGTTCACGATCAGGGCGGTGAACGGGATCGGCAGCTTGTCGGTGGGCAGGAAGACGTCGGTCAGCGCCTTCTGCACCTCGGGCAAGGGCGCATTGCGCACGAACTTGTCGTCCAGCGCGCGATACCAGGTGCCGTCATTGACGGCGGTCACTTCGTAATCGCCGATCTTGAAGCGGTAATAGCCAGGCCCCTGCTTGCCGGAGACGGGCGCGGCGGCGCCGGCCGGCGCGGAGCCGAGGACGGGCAGGACGCCGGCTGCGGCGGTCGCCGCCGAGGCGGCCAGCAGAGTGCGGCGTGACAATGCGGTCATGAGGATTCCTCCCTTGGATGTGTGGTCCGATCGATCATGACCAACACCGGCGGCCCAATCCTATTCCAGAATTCGGCGGTGGGCCGGCCTGCACAAAGACTTGATCGGAACCCGGACTCGGCCTGTACCCGCGCCGGTCTTCCCTCTAGTCTTGCCGCCTTCAATGACAGCCGTAAGGCAAGAAAATACATCGGGAGGATGCACATGCGGATCGCCAAAGTGGCGTCATATATTGCGGCTGCCGTGGCCGCCTGTTGTCTTGCGCAGGCGGCGGCCGCGCAGAATTTTCCCTCGCGTCCGGTCACGCTGGTCGTGCCGTTCCCGGCCGGCAGCACGACCGATCTGGTCGGCCGCATTCTTTCCGACGAACTGACCAAGTCGCTCGGGCAGAATGTGGTGATCGACAATCGCGGCGGCGCCGGCGGCACCATCGGGGCCGAAGCCGTCGCGCGCGCGGCGCCCGATGGCCACACGCTGCTGATGGGCACCATCGGCACGCATTCGATCAACCCGGCGGTGTATGCGAAGATCAATTACGACCCGATCGCGGATTTTTCGCCGATCATCCAGTTCGGCACCGCGCCGAATGTGCTGGTGGTGAATCCGTCCCTGCCGGTCAAGAACGTCAAGGACCTGATCGAGTATATTCGTGCCAATCCCGGCAAGGTGAATTACGGCTCGTCCGGCAATGGCACGTCCAATCATCTCTCCGGCGCGATGTTCGCCGCCCGCAACGGGCTGAAGGCCACGCATATTCCCTATCGCGGTGGCGCGCAGGCCATCACCGATCTGCTGCGCGGCGAAGTGCAGTTCATGTTCTATCACTATCTGCCGCTGCTGCCGCATATCGCCGAAGGCAAACTGCGTGCGATCGCCATCACCAGCGCCAACCGGATCGACGCGCTGCCGGACGTGCCGGTGATGAAGGAAGCCGGCATGGACGATTTCGAAGTCTCGGCCTGGTTCGGCGTCTGGGCGCCGGCCAAGACTCCGGCCGACGTGGTCGGCAAGCTCAACAGCATCATTTCCGGAATTATCAATTCTCCCGGCGTACAGAAAAATCTGAAGGGGCAGGGCATCGATCCGGTCAACGGCTCGCCCGCCGATCTCCTGAACCTGAACAAGAAGGAGCTGGCGCGCTGGTCGAAAGCGGTGGCGGACGCCGGCGCAAAATTGTCGAACT